>Ga0310121_10002058_pt1 | contig 19641 bp, 20 predicted proteins | sample CB27_Tmax_986_MG_FD_203504 | JGI IMG/M metagenome (GOLD analysis project Ga0310121, IMG submission 203504) | Marine microbial communities from Western Arctic Ocean, Canada - CB27_Tmax_986 | ecosystem: Environmental > Aquatic > Marine > Oceanic | place: Canada: Western Arctic Ocean | collected...
GGCGGAATCCGTTGTCAAATACTCGACGTGTTCGTTTGGCTGGTGAGCGCTTCTTGCGAGGCATTTGGTAGCTCCTTTCAGACCGCCCATTTTAAGCACTTCACCTGTCCGTGGAATTAGGACCATCTCATCGAGCCAAAATGGACTTTCATTTGGTGTGGCCCGGCATGATCGCGCCGATCGCGATCAAAGCGTTGCCCACAGCCCGATGAAGCATCGTCCGGTCACGCGCAAACCGCCAGGAACTGAAAACCGCCCCACCGACGAGAAACAGTGCCGCATAACCGTTAATCAGCGGCGTTAGCGACCTGAGCCATGACCACTCCAATGCCTTGCCACTGGGACGGTGCGGCTCAAGCACTTCGAGATCAATCGGGCATAGCGCGACCAACCCGATCATTACGAAAACAAACGGCAGGGTAGTTACCGTGAGCAGGTTTGCGGTACGCCGCCGCAGAAGCAGATAAACTGTTCCCTGTGCCAAAGGGTAGGCGCCCAACAGCGCGCCCATCACGTACCATGATTTGTTGAGCAAAACAGTATTGCCCCACAGCGTGATGACGCTTTCCAGAGCAGTGCCCATCCCGTAAGTCGCAACACCACCCGCCCACCACAACAGATGTATGCCCTTTCCCTTTGTGCAGTACCGCCGAACAAGGTCGGCAAGGAACACGGTTGCGACCACGGTGGTGGCAAGTGGTAAGTAGTGGACCAGGCTTGTACAAGCGACAATTATGGTCATGCCTCGGCCAAGCTGTGATTGGGGACTCGGGACGAATGCAAGCATTCTACCGGCCGCTTCCCAATGTCGATAGAATCGCATCACGCGAGCAAGCGTTCACCCAGTTTGGCATAAAAAGGTCCATGACCAGCGAAGAGCAGTTGAGAAGCGAACTATTGGCGGTCGAGGTGAACGAGGACTTCACCGAGGCCGTCATGCAATTCCATGACAACAGCAAACTTTGCTTTTGTCATCGCGTCGGTGAGCGATGGGCAAAATCGGTGGGGCCGGTGCCTGATACTGCTGGGCTACCGGTTGCTGAGCTGGTCCTGCCGGCGGTGGAGTAACTGGACCAGCTGGCTGTTGTGTCGTCGATGATTGCGACGGTCGAAGACGAACGCAGGCCACCTGCTGACCCTGAAAACTGGTGGTAGTGGCGTAGAGTTCCACGGGCCGCCTAGCCAGTGGTCGGTATCGTCGCCGTATAGCTCGACGATGGTGTTACCGTTGACCTTATTTAGGATCAGCGGTTTAGCTAGATCGGCAAACGATACCACTATCTTTGCGGGTTCGCCTTGCTGGATGGTGTCCATGTTGGCGGCTGTTGGCGGGTTTGCAACTAGCTGGTTTCATCCGCACTAGCCTACGGGTGCAAAATGTGGCGTTCCGTTGCGATCCGTGTTGCACGTCACGTTGCGTCGGTGCGAAAAAGACGACGCGCGACAACGGATGGGAACGCTTGGACGTTTTCTTGTCTACGGTATTGCCCTTTTGCTCGGGATTTTTTGATTACCGTAGACGTAGACAACCTAGAGAGTTGAATATCAACGAGGTCACGCAGCCTTGGCGAGATCACGGGCCGTGAATCGAATCAAAGTACACTCTTGTACACAAAACGTTCCTTTGTTGGCACACCTAAAGTGCTCGCTGGACATTTGACGCACCGTTTTTGGCGGTCTTCACCGGACAAGGCTCGCCTCCATAGCAGAAAAGCCGTTGGTCCTTAAGTGTTCTAGTCTTGGATAGCATACAGGGATTTTTGCGTCATCACGTATAGCACGCCGTTGGCAAATACGGGTGAACATTGGATCGCGTAATTGAATCTGTGCTCTGCGAGGACTATTTTCCGTTTGGCCAGTGCGAAGATTAAAACGTCACCATCCTCTGTGGCGATATATACCTTGTCGTCCACAATGAGCGGCGATCCATAGGTACCGCTGTGCGCGTCGTGCGTCCAATATTCAGTGCCGGTCTGGGCGTCCAGACAGTGGACGATTCCCTTTTTCTCCGGCGCAATGACCAGCGAGTCGTGGATTGCGACACTGGACATCGCTCGATGTTTCCGATTTCGCGGATGTACAGGCAGAAATTCCCAAATCAGTCCGGAATTAGGATTGGGTTTTCCTTCGCCGTTCCCATCCTCCAGTTCGGAACTGACGTCTCCTTCCTTTGTGGGATCGATGCAACACAGCCGGCCCTGTCTTGGGTGTGTGTCCCGGTGCGCTCCACCGGCAATGTAGATCCGATTATTATAAAAAACTGGGGTGTCGACGAAGTAATTCCGATCTGAGCGGTTACGCCGACCAGACGGCGTCTTGTAATTGATGTCAAACTTCCAAAGGAGATTGCCGGTCAAAGCATCAAATGATCGAAGCCAACCATCTCCCTGGCCCATGATCACCTGGCCGTGGCCGTTAACGTCGGTGACGAGTGGACTTCCGTGCTGAACATCCAGTAAGTTTTCACCCGGCGAGTTGTCTTTCCAAACCACCTCGCCCGTATTCTTATCCAGGCAAATCAGACTCGGAGCGTCGGGCGCGGGGACCTTGCCGGAGTACTTCGCGTTGGTCGTATTGACGTAGATCAGATCCTGATAGGCAGCGACGGAAGAGTGAAGCGCATTGCTTCCAACCATAACGCCTGTGGGGAGCACGCCTAGATCCTCTCTCATGTCGATTTTCCAAATGAGCTGGCGTTCTTCATTCCCTATACGGAGTGGGCCGACGTTCAAACAGATGATTTCGCACCGATTGTTACAAAACCATAGCCGATCACCTTCCACGAGCGGCGACGACGCAAGTCCAGCGTGAAAGAAATCGAATCGAGGTCCACCCGGGAGCCTGGGCGACACGTACTGGTAGAGAAACTCGCCGTCCTCCTCGCGAAAGCACATCAACACGGCGGCATCTCGGCTGATCTTCGGATCTCGGGGATGACTATTGCTCGTGCCAACCCAGACGAGTCCATTGGCGATGACTGGGTCTCCCCAACTGCAATCACCTAGTCTCGCTGACCAACGGATGTTGCGCGGATTTTGACCGGGTTTTGCGACCCGCCCCGCGACCTGCCAATCAACGGGTGCACCCTTTTCCAGACTGACCGGATTCCTTGTTCGATCTCGACCTCGCATTGGCCAGTCCTCGCCTTCGACACGGGTGGTTACCGAAAACAAAACAAGCAAAACGAAAATCGCGAAACTGTGCCTGCGAACAACGCGAGGATTTAACATGAGTCTCACCAATTCGTTGGTCGTAGAGTAGAAAACGGATTTCACTAGTCTAGGTTATCCGATGTCGGGCACCGCACTGTTAGTATTCTCCCGACGTCGAAACGGGGAAGCAAGAGGAGCCAGGAATTGCCAATTCATCGAGAAGCATTTTCGTAATCTCACAACACAGCTCCCCACGTGTCAGATTATCTGTCCTGTTCGCGGTCCAAAATCAACCTGTCTTTGATGTTCGGCCAAGAACTATAGTTTTTGTCCACTCACTCAAACGGTATGGATTACGCCGAAACTCCGCCGTTTCTGCCACCCAACTATGTCAGGTTTTTGGCCAAGCCGCATCGAGTGCACCCTTCACTAGGTATCATGCACTCGGTGTACCTTTCGTGAGCTTCTGCCAGTCGAATCCGACCGCATCCAGCAGGTCCAGAAAAATGGGCAGTGCTTGGGATATGCCCAAATTCAGGACCGCTTACCGGTTCTCTAGAGGGGACCACGGGTCGAGCTCCAAAGTTACTGCGGCCTTCTGGTTACGAAAATCGCTGTTACGGACTTGGTTCCTTTGTTTAATGCCATCCAAAAAAAACGCGTTTTCCTACGGCGGTGAATAAGACCGTGACCAGAAACGGAACTCCCGAAACTGAGTCGGCTTCATCGTCCGACGCAGTTTTGTGAAAGTCCATTTCCTAGCGGCGGTGTAACTGCCCGCTGGTAGAAACGGAACATAGCTTGGCAGCGGCGGACACATCGACCGCCGCTAGAAACGGAATTCGGATAACCGTGATCCGCAATACGCCCCGCCGGTCCGATCCGGCCCAACATGCCAACCTGCTTCGGTCCCACTCGCCGATGCGACTTGGATGTTAACCGGAGCGCGCTCAGGTGGGCGTGTCCTCAGCGCGCAAGCGGGATTCCGGCTGCCGCTGAAGTTTTTTCGAGTGCGCGAAAACGGCGGTGGCGCACACCTGCTATGCGACTCAGCGAGATGAGCTATCGTACGGCGCTGAGGTCGACCGCCGCACGAACCGGCAGCCGACCGAATCAACACCAACACCCCTCTTTCGAGAGGTTTCGTGCTGGCGGCACTCGACGGAGATGAGGCACGTACAGGAGCGGACGTGTCTTTAGAGGACGGCTCTCTTGACTCACTTGGCAATGGACTTCCTAAGGCCAGTGGCGAGACGACCGGCGCATCGGTCGCCGTGGACTTTGATCTCAAGGCCGGCGAAAGCAAGACCGTGAGGTTTGTGCTGACGTGGTATTACCCCATCCTGCACGGCATAAACAGCCATGCCTACCTGCATGCCTATGGCCCGCGATTCAAGGATGCCGTGGCCGTGGCCGAAATGATGGCAGTCCATCATCAGGGCCTGCTTGATCGCGTCATTGCTTGGCAGGAAGTGATTTATGCAGAAGACTCGCTTCCCGGCTGGCTGCGGGACTGCCTGGTCAATACGCTATACCTGCTGGCCGAGGATGCTTTCTGGGAGACCAACAGCATACCGGGAGAGCCATGGGTACAGGAGTCCGGCATGTTCACCATGGTTGAAAGCACCCGAACATGCCCGGGTCAGAGTTGCATTCCCAGCGACTTCTACGGCAATTTCCCGGTCGTTTACTTCTTTCCAGAATTGGCCATGTCGACCCTGCGCGGTTTCGCCAACTTGCAACGGCCAAACGGCGAAATACCTATCTACTGGGGCCAGAACTATGATCGCCAGAATCCGGTCTATCAATTACTGCATGTGACCAGCCCGTGCAACTATGTAGACATCGTTGACCGACTCTGGCTGAGGACCGGTGACGACGCGATTGTGCATGAACTCTTTCCGTCTGTGAAACAGCCGTTAAACCCAATGGCTCCAAGGATTTCAATGGCGGCGAGACGTCCGAAGGCACATTCGTTCCTGAAAATCTGATCTTGGCCATGACGATGATGTATGAGGGAGATGCGAAGACCGGAATGAAGATTGCGCATGAAAACATGCACAATCTCGCGTTGGAGCAGGGCCTGGCCTGGGATTTTCCAAACACGGTGACCTGGGAAGGCGAATGGCTGCACGGTAACGATTTCGATCAACTCATGATTGCTTGGTCGCTGCCGGCTGCCATGGGGGGACAAAGTCTCGCTGAATTCGTGGTTGAAGGCGGACTCGTCGACAGGACCATCCAGGCAGGTAGAGAGAGTTAGAACCGATACTATTGAAATGTTCAAAGTGGATCAACAAAAGACGTTACGATAAGCCGGCAGTAAATATTCGTCAAACTCGTGCAAGTCTCGCCGGTCGGCGATTGAGTCAGAGGCACAACGACTGGTGGTGGTGCGGCCTCACTCCAGAAGAACTATCGTCCCATACAATCCGATTGTCTCATGTAGGCTGGACTGATAACGGGGGAAGATCGGTTTTAGGATTCATGGCCATGTATTGTTGTCGAAAGCCGTTAGAATACGACAGGCAATCTGCTCAATCAGACAAAAACTTACCGGACACCTATTCTCTCCTATGCCTTTCCTCTTCGACAACAGCTACTCCCGTCTGCCCGATGCCTTCTTCTCGCGGATCGAACCCACCCCCGTCAGCGCGCCGGCGATGATCCGGCTGAACCACGACTTGGCGACCGAGCTTGGGATCGACATCGCTTGGCTCGATTCGCCGGAAGGTCTCGCCATTCTTTCGGGCAACCATCGCCCGGACGGCTCGGAACCTCTAGCCATGGCCTACTCTGGGCACCAGTTCGGCGGCTTTTCGCCGCAACTCGGCGATGGTCGCGCCATTTTGCTCGGTGAGGTCATCAGCAGAGAAGGGGTTCGCTATGACATCCAACTCAAAGGCTCCGGCCCTACGCCATTCTCGCGCCGCGGCGACGGACGCTCAGCGTTAGGTCCGGTCTTACGTGAATTTATCGTTTCCGAAGCGATGGCCGCCCTCGGTGTGCCGACGACCCGAGCGCTCGCCGCAGTGGCAAGCGGTGACAAAGTCGTCCGCGAAGCCATTGAGCCCGGAGGAGTTTTCACCCGCGTCGCACATTCGCACATTCGAATTGGCACTTTTCAGTGGTTCGCCGCCCGTGAGGACTACGAAAACTTAAAGGTTCTCGCCGACTACGTCATTGATCGACACTATCCAGATGCGCGGCAGGAAGAAAATCCTTACCGCGCCCTGCTCGACGGAGTCATCGGGCGGCAGGCCAATCTCATCGCCCATTGGATGCAACTCGGATTCATCCACGGCGTGATGAATACCGACAACATGACCGTTTCGGGCGAGACCATCGACTACGGTCCGTGCGCTTTTCTGGACATCTACGAACCAGCGAAAACATTCAGCTCCATCGATCAGCATGGGCGCTACGGCTTTGGCAATCAAGGCCCGATCGGCCACTGGAACCTGACCCGTTTCGCCGAAACCCTGCTGCCACTACTCAACAACGATCCGGAAAGATCCGTCGCCGAAGCCGAAGCCGCCCTCGACCAATTCTCTAGCCTGCACCAGAACGCACTGCAAAGACGGTTCACCGCGAAGATCGGCATCGAAGATGGCAATGCCAGCGACTGGTGCATGGTAGAAGATTTGCTCTCAGCGATGGCAGATGGCGAGGCCGACTTCACGCAGGTGTTCCGCCATCTTCCCGAAGCGATCGAAAGCGGCAACGACCACGCTGTCGCTCGACTTTTCAACCAACCCGCGGCGGTCGTCGCGTGGCTGAGCGCCTGGCGTGCGCGGCTGCACCAACTCGACCGCGGCCAAACACTGGCCTTGATGCGGCGCACGAACCCTGTATTCATCCCGCGCAACCATCGTATTGAGGAAGCGATCAGGGCCGGCAACGGTGGCGACTTTCAACCGTTTCACCGTCTCCATCAGGTCTTACAACACCCATTCACCGTACAGGCGGACTTCACCGAATATGAAGCCGCACCGGCGCCTCATGAAGTCGTGCAGGCAACCTTCTGTGGAACCTAAGGCGTACCGTTTTTCGATCCGCGACCAGCCTCGCGGGAGATGGTCGCACATCGCTTGAGATAAAAGATAAAGTAAAATGAACCGGCAACGGCTCGAGGAATGGAAACCTCGCATCCAGGATCCATGTAATCGGCGCAAACCGATTACCCTGGAAGAGTCTTTGGCACGGGTCAGAAGTAGAAACAAGACACCATTCCGCATCGAACATTCGTTCGTCATCCACGCTCGCGACGAAGTGTGTGAGAAATGCGGTACTCGTACAAATCATACGTCACCCAGGTCAACACCGACGCTCTCGGCCGCCTCGACGATCTGATCCCACGACTCATCGTCCAACCAGATTCCGTCTTTTATCCGCGCGGCTTTGCGTCGGAATTGGTACTCGCCGGGAAGTATCACTCCGTCGAATCCCTGAGCTGGCGGCGTGATGTTGTTTCGCCTTTTCAACGGCCAATTCGGTGGCGCGCGTCGCCGCCACGATGCCAAAATTCTTGTTGCCGTTCAGAACGGCGGCAGTGTCGGAGCCCTTCTCTGTCTCGATCATCGCGCCGGGGACGATTTTGCCTAAGTGGTAATCGGCGACGTAGAACGAAGTTTGACTGATGCCATGAGAATCATGGCCCATCAAATTGGCATCAACCAATACGTCGGTGACTAAGGCTGCTTCCTCGGCTGGCGCGCCGCACGCCGCATAGATGCGTCGGCCGACGTCGCGGAGCGTTTCGTGGGAAAATTTGGGCATCGTGCAACTCACGCCGGCCAGGGTTGTACTACGTCATCGCACCGCGCGATCTGGCCGGGCATTACGGACGAGGCGAATGAAGGTCGTTGTTAAGCGATGATCTCACTTACCACGCGCGCGTTGGTAACAACAGCATCCGTCAAGGTCTCCGGTCGTCCATGATGCGTAAACGTCAGTTTGTCGTGATCCAGGCCAAGTTGGTGGAGCAACGTCGCGTGCAGGTCATTGACGGTGACGCGATCTTCCACGGCGCGGTAGCCGACTTCATCCGTCGCGCCGTGAACGTGGCCTGACTTGAATCCGCCGCCAGCGAGAAGCAGGCTGAATGCATTGCGATTGTGATCACGTCCCGTGCCGTTTTGTGAGATGGGAAATCGTCCAAACTCGCCGCTCCAGACGACAATCGTATCTTCAAGTAGTCCGCGCTGCTTGAGGTCGGTGATCAGCGCGGCGGAGGGCTTGTCAGCAAAAGCGAAACAGGCCTCGTTCTCCGTTTTCACGTTAGAATGCGAGTCCCACACCTGCGTGTTGCCACTCAGGAGGTCCGGGAACACCTGGACGAATCGCACACCCGCCTCAACCATCCGTCGTGCCATCAGGCACCGCAAACCATAACGCTCCGTTGGCTTATCGTCCAGGCCGTACATTTTGCGCGTCGCAGCCGATTCGCCGGAAAAGTCGAGTAGCTCTCCGGCAGCCATTTGCATCCGAGCCGCCAGCTCGTAGTTTTGGATACGCGCTTCGAGGGCCGATTCGTTTGGAATTCACGGACCACGCGCTGGGCAAAACGACTTGCCTGCTCGAGAACGAACTCGTCATTCATCATCGTCAGCGACTGAGTGACGACTGCCGATGGTTTTCGGCAGGTGCAGTTGCTTGTCAGAAAGGGCTGATCAAAGGTCGTCAGCATCGACAGATGATAATTCCGTCGGTTGAGAATGTACAGACTGCGGCGGAGATGGGATGTACTGGTCGGCAGCGAATCCATGTTGATCACAATCTTGCCGTCGGGACGCGCCAGCAACGGAACCGGTGGTCCGCCGACCGTGCGATCGAGCTGGCCACTCACCGCCAGGACTCGATCGCGGATGTGCTCCGACGAAAGTTGCCGCAACCGGGCTCGCCAAAGTAGGTCATTGGCCGGATCGACCTGGGTCGCGAAGTCCGCGTCTTGACGCAGTGATGTTTGCCGGTAGACGCTGGACATCATGATTGTTTTGACCAGTGGTTTGACCTTCCAGCCGCCACGGATAAACTCGGTCGCTAACCAGTCGAGCAGTTCCGGATGCGTCGGCCGCGCTCCCGACACTCCAAAATTGTCGCTCGTCTCGACAATGCCTTTGCCCAGCAATTCCTGCCAGAGTCGATTGACAAACACGCGAGCGACTAAGGCGCCGGCAATCGAATCGGCGTCAGTGACCTGTTTTGCGATTGCCAGTCGTCTGCCACTCGTGGCACCTTGTGGTTGTAGTTCGGATTGCGACTCGGCATGACCAGCCGCGCGAGCTTGTTGCAGAATTGTCAACGACGCAGGTTGGACTTCGACTCCAGGCTTGCCGACCTGGCCGCGACGAAGCAGGTAGGTGGGTGACGGTGGATTCTGCTCGACCGCGACTTGCAGCACGGGATAACTCTTTTTTTGTGAGTTCAGCGCGGCGATCTTGGTCTCGATTTCCGAACATTCTGCCTCGTCTTCTTCTTTGTTCAGCGCGCTCTGCTGCTCCTGGAGCGCTGCGATTTTGGCATCGATCTCGGCGTTGTGGCTACCGACAACCTCTTTTTCTTGCTGCGTGGGCTCGGCCATTCCATGTTCCACGGAGGTGACCCATCGCTGAGGATTAAACACGGGCGAGAAATTCGCCAACCAGCGATAGTAGTCCAACTGGGCGATAGGTTCGTACTTGTGGTTGTGGCACTTGGCGCACGCCACGGTCAGCGCAAACAGATTGTTGGCAGCGATCTCCCCTGTATGCTGCAGGACATAGTTGCGAATATCGGGCGTATTCAGCTCGTTCTGATCGCTGTCATCGTCCGCGCACAAAAGGAAGCCGGTTGCCGTCAGGAGTTCCACCATTTCAGGTGTCAGGTGCTCAGCACTCCGCCAGTCAACCAACTCGTCGCCTGCCAATTGTTCAATTAGGAATCGATTCCACGGCTTACCATCGTTAAACGCGAGAATAACGTAATCTCGGTATCGCCATCGGCCCCGAAGCGGTTTGATGATCGCAAAGTCGTTGTCCCTCCCGAACACATCGACATAGCCACACCAATCGAGCCAACTGCGCCCCCAACGTTCGCCAAAATGTTCCAAGGTGAGGAGGTGATCGATTAGCCGCTCGTAGGCCTGATCGCTTTCGTCGGCCAGGAACTGCAGCATTTCTTGTGGCGAAGGAGGAAGACCCTACAGGTCGAAAAAGACCCTGCGCAGCAGAGTCACTCGACTGGCCTCGGGCGCAAGAGTCAATCCGAGCGGCTCGAGTTTGGCTAGCACGAACGCATCGATTGGCGTTCGTATGCGATCGGTGCTCGCCACCTTCGGCGGCTGGTGCGACGCTAATTGTTGAAACGACCAGAACGACCGATCTTCTTCCGAGATCGATGGGCCAGTGTCGACTGGAGCAATCTCTTCAGCAGCGGGCGCCCCCGCTTCGATCCAACGACGAATGACTGCGATTTCGTTCTCGTCCAACGGATCGGCACCATCAGGCGGCATGCTGCCTTGGACAATCTGTTCGACCAGGTCGCTAAATTCTGGATGACCGCGCGAAATCACCGGTCCACTCTCGCCACCACCGAGCATCGCAGTCACAGTGCGGAGATCGACGCCCGATTCGCGCAAATCGCTACCGTGACATTCGTGGCAATGCTGTGCCAAGATCGGCCGCACGTCGCGCTCGAACGTGGGAACCGGCTCGATGGACAGGTCAAGCGACCATTTGCCGCTCAGATAGCTCTTCACGGCATTCTGCTCTTCCGAAGACAGGACCCGGTCGTAGACCAGGACCTCTGTCAGATCACCCTTGAAAAAAGTCTCCGCGTCTTCTGATCCAAAATGCTGGCCGAGGGCGAGTCGCAGATCCTTGGTAAAGCCATGAAAATCGCGATCTTCCAGCAAGCCAGCGCCGTCGCGCGCGCCGTCGAGATAATGAATCCAGCGTTGTGCGCCCTCGTAGATGACTTCGACGACATGCGGCCGGTTGTCCCACGCTACCGACAATGCGGAACCGTCGTCGCCGTAGTGCGTCTCGATCCGCATTTTGCCGTCACGGTTCGTCCCAACCCAAAGACCGTGCTGCTTGACGGTCGCAGGTTTCGACATGTCGCCATCGATCGGTTGGAATTCGAGCACCCGAGGCGTGGGATGGCTTTCGTCCTGGCGAAACTGCATGATAAGTAGGATGTGGAGCGGTTGGTCGCGAATCGAGAAGCCGGTGAATTTGTCGCGCGTGAGCACGTCATCGCCACCAAAACTGACGACCGCGCCGTCGCCCAGTTGATGCTGCCTGAGCGTCGGTTGCCGGGTTGGTTCCTGCTGCTCTACGTGATTGTCGTGGCCGCTCTTATCGGTCCACCTCGCAATCAAGGCGCCGCTGTCCAAGGTGCCATCGGGATCACCCATTCCATCCAGATCGGTCGCGTCGAGCCATAAGACAAGTCCCTCAGGCAGCGGGCCGGCCGCCCAGACGCCCGAAACCCCGACGCCGGACATGAAGACCGCCCCCACAAGAATGCCAGTAAGTGAACAGGCGATTCGCTTTACGCTTGCGGGAAGCATGCCAAATCCGGAGAGACTGGGAATGAGAACGGTGTAAAGCCGTTAAGACGGCTTCCCTATTGTAGCCGGAAGTTGAAGCGCCGGGTAGCGAATCTGCTGGGCGCAGCCACTCGGTTGAGCCGGTCTAAATGAGCTCCCGTTCAGCGGGCGATGAGGGGATAAATTTTCCGCGCGGTGCCTCCCAAGAGCCGGGCAAGCCCGTTTTTCTCAGAACCAGCGTGAGGGCGAACCACATCGAGCAGTCCTTAAGGACTGGCGCATCAATAACTGGCAGATTTATTGTCCCCTCACGCTACCCTCTCTCCAGAGGCATTGGTATCTACACAAATACTAGAACTGATTTTACCCTCCCTCTGGGAGGGTCGAGCAACAGCGAGGGGAGGGCTGAGGACGCCCAAGCGATGACAGCAACCGAATCATGACCAAGAAACCGCCAGACTCATTGACCACGAACCGAGCACGCTCCTTGCGTCGAAATCAGACTCGATCGGAGGGTTTACCGTGGAGCATCCTGCGAGCGAAACAGCTTTGCGGTCTGAAGTTTCGCCGGCAGCATCCCATTGGACGGTGGATAGCTGACTTCGCGTGCGTCGAGAGGATGCTTGTTGTTGAAATCGACGGTGGATACCATGATGAAACAACCGCCAAAGATATTCGCCGTCAAGAGGATCCGCGGCGACTCGGCTGGACCGTGATCCGCTTCTGCGATAAGGATGCCGAAAATGACGCGGAGTCAGTTGGCCGAGCGATTGCAAATAAGCTCGGTATTCCGTATAGGTTCAAAAGACGTCTAGCGACAGGTTCGGGTATGCGAAGCGTCCGGGCACCGAAGAAGAAAACGCCGAACTAGCAGCACCCCTCCCCTCGCTGTCGCTCGACCCTCCCGGAGGGAGGGTAAAGAAAGTTGTGTAGATACCAATGCCCCAGAGGGGAGACGGGACATACGACAGCTATTGATGCGCCAGTCCCAAGCATCATTGTCGAATGATTGTGGTAGACCTCGGCTCCGAGCAGCTGTTCCACTCGATCGACCACTTTGTGGCTGCGCGCGAACATGCCGTGGATGTCGTCACGAGAATGCTTTTCAGAAGGTTTGACAATCTGCCAGGCGTCGACGCCGCCGTCCTTGGGGACTCTAGCGAGATGAACGCAGAGTAACGGTCCGACCCACCGGACCAGACCCTTGCCGAATTACCCGACGAGGTCTTTGCCGAAGACGATTAAGCGACGCTTCTCGTTTTCGGCATGCATGTCCATTAATCGAACTTCGGAGGTACATACGCCTCCAATCGCTGCTCTAACTGCTCAACTTCGGCAAACCGCACAATCTCACGAAATTCCTTGACCGGCATGATTTCGTCGGCGATGGCTCGGTGCGTACCCTTGCCCGCAATCTCCTCGGCAACTCGCCGCATCGCCGTCGTCGCTGCCAGAATCAACGTGATCGGATAAGTGATAAATTTAAAGCCCAGACTGTAAAGCTCATCCGTCGTAAGCAACGGCCGGCCCACGTTCTCGGTCATATTGGCTATGACGTGGGTGTGAGGCGCGACGCGCTCGGCAATTGCTTTTAGCTCGTCATGCACCCCGTCGTCGTATCCTAGATCGACCCAGATCAGATCGGCCTTCCCTTCCTCAGCATAGATTTCACCACGGCGCAAACCCTCTTCGAAATCGATCGCCAGGCTGGCATGCGTCCGAGCGATGATCACGAAGTCGGGATCCAAATCATCTCGGACCAAACGAGCCGCGTGCAGCTTGGTGAGCATTTCCTCCGTCGAGATGACGGGGTGGCCACCCAAGGACGTGCAGCGTTTTGGCAGTGCCTGGTCTTCAATGTGCATTCCGGCCACGCCAACTCGAATCGCCTCTCGAGTCGTCCGCGCGACGTTCAGCGATTTTCCAAAACCGTCATCCACGTCGGCGATGACCGGAATATCGACGGCTCGCACCATCCGCCCCGCGTGCTCGATCATTTCCGTTTGTGTGATCGTTCCAACGTCGGCCATCGCATGTAGGGAGGCTGAGGTATTGAAGCCACCATGCATCACAACAGGAATTCCCGCCATTTCAACGACTCTGGCTGAGACGGCATCAAACGCGCATGGCGCTACGATGGGACCTGGCTCTTGCAACATTCGCCGCAACGCCGTCGACTTGCGTTCGTCTTTGCCCATAACCGATTCTCTCCTTTCAGAAAAGAATGACGTCGCCCAGTGTTCACGTTTTTCCGCGCAGCGTCAAGTAATTCCGATAAGCGATGGCCGTAGAGGCCCAATGGCTAACAGATCGCGAAGAATGTTCTTACAATGATCTCCATTGTTCGAAATTCAATGTAGGCAAGCCATCGCTATCCATGCCAGATTTTTGTCGGAGTTATGATCAAGGCCTTGCTCGCCTCATCGCGGGCCGACTTCATTACTGGGGTCATCCTACCAGTCGACAGCGGGCTGACCTGTTGCCGTCGGGCTCGGCATTGGGAAGACTGAACCTGTCGATCAGCGGACTTGATTCCAATTCTGGACAACCTCTTTGTAGCCTTCGATGTCACCGAACACTGGCGGACTATTGACCCAGTAGAGAATCAGATCCTCGTCACCAATATTCTCGGCCCGATGACGCGTTCCAGGAGCAATGTAAATGGAGCTTCCTTCGTCCACATCGTGCTGATCATCGTTGAGAAAGAATCTCGCTTTGCCCCGGTGGACCAAATAGATCTCTTCACACTCGTGGACGCTCAACTTGCTCTGTTTGCGACCCACGGGAATCCGCACACTCCCCGCGGACATGTTCTTGGTCGGGGTAATATCGCGCTCGTGCAGAAGTCCCATCTCCCGATCTTCACCGTCATCGGGGATATGCCAAGCGAGTTCCTCCCCGATCTTATTGATAGCGCCCATGATTCTCTCCCATTGATATTTTCTGATCACCATACGTCCGCGTGTTCGGCGGATGGCAATGAGCGCCCGATGCGATTGCCCGCCGTCATGCCGCCATCGACGGTCAGCACGTGTCCCGTAATATAGCTGGCATCGTCAGACGCCAGAAAGGCCACGGCGGCCGCGATCTCCTCCGACTTGGCCCAACGCCGCATCGGCGTGTAAAACTTGGTAACAGCATCCATCTCCTTTTTCAGCTGGGGGGTTGCCAGGTTACTGGCCGTCATCCCAGGGGCAATCGCGTTGACGCGAATGTTCTTTTCGGCCAGGTCGATAGCCAGCGCCCGAGTCATCGCCGTGACCGCGCCCTTACTCGCCATATAGGGCACCCGGTCATGGGACGCTTCGAAGGCCCCGATCGAAGCAATGTTGACGATATTCCCGCCCCCACGCTCGTAGAAGTGCGGCAGGATGTAGCGGCAAAAGTACCACACCCCGTGTAGGTTGACGTCGATGACTTGGTGCCATTGGTCGTCCGTCATCTCCTCGACCGGTGCGCGAATGTTGATCCCGGCATTATTAACGATGATGTCTACCTGTCCGAACTGGTCAATGCTCCTTTCGATGGCGGATCGAACTGAACTGGAGTCAGCCACATTGGTCGACGTCACTAGCACCTGACGATCTCGCTGGCGAACTAGCTCGGCAGTCTCTTGGGAGCCATCGGCATTGATATCAGCAATGACAATGTCTGCCCCTTCGTCTGCCAGTCGGCAGGCAATGGCACGTCCGATGCCGCTACCGGCTCCGGTGATAACGGCAACTTTGTTTGCAAATCGCATGTTTTTTATTTCGGACTGTATTATGGCTCAGTTTGAAACTGCACAAACTCGAGTCGTGTGCCACGTGACTGGTTCGGAGGGACGATATAGAAGCGATTGCCATACTTGGATTGCAAGAACTTCTCTTCCAGTTGCCGCTCCGTCAGGTCGGCAGGAGCGGCGCCATGTTCGATCAAATGATCGCCGAATACCTCGGCGTCGGCACAGTTGAAGCCAATCTCAAACAGGGCGCCCTCACCTTGTTGTTGAAGCTGCTCGAATCCCGGCCCTTCGAGGGGCTCGATTAATTGCAGGGCCGTAGTTCCATTTCCAATCGGCAACAATACGCTCCGCCACCTCAGTCCGGGTTTTTCCACGTCAATCGGCTCGTTACGCTCACACCCCAGCAGTTGGACGTAGTGGTCGATGGCCGCGTTGATGTCTGAAGTCAAGATCGCTACGTGATGGATTTGATTTATCATGGTGTGGAATTTGGGACGTGCGCAGTTTTTGTAAACGCGTTGCACGAGGATACCACATGCGGTGAAAATGCACAGCCGTGCAGTCTTTCACGACATTCTGCACTTTTTTGCGCGAGTTCTCGGCAACACAGGGGTGCGGTGGCCGCGCCAGCAAACTCCACGGGATGAAAACGCGACTCGGGCTTGAGGGCAGCGGAGAATGGTTTGCGCCAGGTGCCGTAAGCCGAAGGTGTCCCCTGGCGACAGATAGACGCTATTGTCGACTCTAAGACCGGAGAATTCCCAAGATCGCATTTCTCCGACCCGTTCGACAGTCAATCTTATCCGCCGCGTCGAAGCACTCTGGTGTCATGCACCAGAGTGCTTCAACACATTTACTACCTGCTGCGTCGTCGTCTCAGCAACACGCTGCAGCCAACCAGTATGAGTATCAGCGAGGACGGCTCCGGCACAGCGGCATTCCACAGGGTCGAGACTTCCGACGCAGAGAGTGCGCGGTCCCAGATGGCAGCGTCGTCGAGTTCCGCGTTGGTGGTCGCCACAGCCCCACCTTGCCGCGAGCCTATCGTCAGTTCAGAGGTGTTGAGAATTGAAACAGGATTACCAGTCTGGAGGCTATTATCCACAACACCTTTGGCGACCAGCGAGCCATCCATGTAGAGCTCCATGTCATTAGCGGCGTGATCGAGCGCCCTCCCCCCCGCCGGCATTGGTGGCCACGAGAAAATGCCAGTTGCCGTCATTAAAGGTGGCCAATCCGGCCGTATCGTAAATCGTTGCAACTGAAGAACCGCCAGCCTGTTGTTTCCAGGTGATCCCAGCGGGGCCAAAACCTCCGGTCTCGCGGATCAGGTAGTAGCCTTCATTTCCAGCACCCGCATGTTCCTTGGCGAAGAGGAAATCGTTACCGTTCTGGCCGGTTTTCCTCGCCCAAATCGCCAGGCTGAAGTCGTCGTCGAAGTCGAAATCATAGATGGTCGCCGGAGTGAGCGAGCTGGAGTTTGCGATTTGGATCCACCGACCGTTGTTGAAGCGTCCCGCCCGGTTGTCCGCGTCCATTCCCAAGAAGCCGTCGCCGGGCTGTGGGCCGTTGACAAACTCTCCGGCGTCACTCCACGTTCCCGCATTGCCGCCCGATCCCGAATCGCTCAAGTTGTCCTGCATCTGCCAGTAGCCGATTGGGCCGAGGCGTCGACGGCATCCGAATAGTTCGATGCTTGGACAGTCGCACTCCCGATGACGACGATGGCCAAGGTCAATCCGCCCACCGCAATTCTTAACTGCCCACGGCTGCCCATAGCAACGTTGACAATCCGACACACTATTCGAAAACTCGTCATCTTTCTCATTAGGTCATCACCCTTTGGATTTGACGTTGCCAGTGAACGAGATCAGTACTCCAACGCGGAAAACTTATAAACCTTCACCATCCGGCAACAATCACTTAGTTACATTCCGCCTGTTTGGCGAAAAAAAACGCCACACCTCAATGCCGCTCTGGCGGCACAAAGGCATAGCGTTTTAAGGTCGTTTCAGTTACGTTGCTCCGCCGGCTAAACGGCGCGATCCTTTAATCGATTCTCGAATGCTCACTACGCTCCTGGCGAAGATAAACCTAGCAGTCGTTGAGGTTACACGCCCAGGAGAATATTACAAGTAACAACGTCGAAGTTATTGGAAAAATCCGCAACCGGTCGAGAGGCAATCGTTTGTGATTGCGTCAAGGCAGATGACCTCAGAACTTTTGTCCACATATTCGTCAATATTTATTGGTTTCATACAATTTTCGCAACGGAGCACGGACCAACCATTGGCCGCGAGGTGTCCGCCAATCTCCTGGCCGCCTCCTTGCTTCCAGCCGGAATGACTGCGGGGACAAATGGAAGATGATGTCGTGACTATTGATGGTCCATTGCAGTCGTTCGGAGCTCAAGCTGGGGAAATGCTCCCACCCCCGCCGGCCCTTTTTTCGCGTAATCCGCTTTCCTGGATTCGATTCTTCGGACCCGGGGCGATCCTTGCGTCAGTGAATATCGGTAGCGGCGAGCTTGTCTTTCCTGCTCGTGGCGGTGCCATGTTCGGGTATGGTCTGATCTGGATTTTTCCGTTGGTCGCCTTGCTGAAGTGGGGCATGGCGTACTACGCGATTCGGCACATGGTCCTCAGCGGTGCGCATCCACTGGAGCGCTGGTCGCGGTTGCCCGGGCCGCGCGGCTGGCTGTCACTCGCGATATGTCTGATCGTCGTAATGTGCTTGCCTTTATGGATGTCTTTTCTGCAAGGCATCTTGGGAGATCATTGCGCGACCGTGGTGGGGCAATGGGATCGCTCATCTTGGGCCACGTTTTGGACGGCGATCTGCTTCGTGCTGCTAATGATCGGGGGCTATAACTTCCTCGAGAAGTCGCAAATCGTAATTCTTGCTCTCATGTTGCTGGCCGTCTTCGTGTCCGTGTTTTGGGTACAGCCCGATTGGCTGGCGGCACTCCGCGGCTTCTTTGTGCCTCAGCCTCTGGCGTACCCCGACTGGGCGCTGAGAGAATCGCCGAAGCTGCTCGAGCGATCCGTGTGGGTGGAAGTCCTGGTCTACGTCTCCGTAATCGGCGGGCCCGGAGACAACTATTTGTCGTACGCCTCTTTCTTGCGCGACAGGCGCTGGGGACGCAGTGCGATGGGTCTGGCGAATGAGACTGAGCTGCAAGAAATGGCTGGCCAGCCGAAACATCCGGCCCGTCTATGGCTGCGGGCGGCGTTGATCGACACGATCGCCAGTTTTGCCGCCGTTGTAGTCATCGCCGTGGCGTTCACGATCTTGGGCGTGATGATCCTCCAACCGAAGCAGTTACTTCCGGACAACGCGGATCTACTCACCCACCAAGCGCAGTTTTTGACCGAACTGGCGCCGTGGCTTAAGCATGTCTACGATTTCGGTGTCTTCCTCGCGTTCGTCGGGATCGTCTTGGGGGCACCTGATTTGTTCTATCGTCTGTTGTCCGAATTCTTCAGGACGGTCCCTCGCTGGCGGGGTCATGTGAATCAAAAGTGGTTGCGCCTGTTCGCTATCTGCTGGGCCCAAGGAGGAGGGCTCGCGGTGTTATGGCTAACCCGCAATAACCCAGAGATCGAACTGCTCGATCTTGCTACGCCCGCGGGCATTTTCGCGGGTGTTCTTGGCACGGGTCTCTTCTGCCTGATCAACCCGTGGATGGATTGGCGGTTTTTGCCCTCCGCGCTCCGCGCTCCCTGGTATTTGGTGGCGCTCAACATCGGCGCTGGCCTCATCTTACTGGGAGCCGGTGTCAAGTCGCTGTGGGACTACGGCAAGTCGCCTTTCCCGCGAAGCTTGGGTGAGTCTCTCGCAATCCCAGAGCCGTTGTTTGGATTCGTGGTGGTGGCCGCAGTCCTGGCGGTTGCCTGGTTGGCCGCCTGGGCGATGCGCAAAGCCTATTCCGACTCGGTGTGAAAGTCAAAACTGTTCTTGCCAGGCTTGACGTCGACCACCTGCTCCGACCGCTCATTGTATCGAGGCGGGACCGCCTCCACGATTTCGTCGATGGTCGCACCGGGATTGGCGGGATGCGGTATCTGGCGGCCCGTATTGCGGGGCACGTAGATTTCCACTCGGCTAGGGTCTGCAAAACAATAAGTTACCGAATTTGATGATGACGCAGTTTGCTTTTGGGCGATGTTATTTACATGCCGGAAGCACGGATCATTGAATGGATTCGAGAAAAGTACACAGCTGTCATTCGC
>Ga0310121_10002059_pt1 | contig 19638 bp, 16 predicted proteins | sample CB27_Tmax_986_MG_FD_203504 | JGI IMG/M metagenome (GOLD analysis project Ga0310121, IMG submission 203504) | Marine microbial communities from Western Arctic Ocean, Canada - CB27_Tmax_986 | ecosystem: Environmental > Aquatic > Marine > Oceanic | place: Canada: Western Arctic Ocean | collected...
TTCTACATCGGATTCGTGCTTACTCTCGTGATGGTGTACAAGGGGCTCAAAAACCTCAAACTGGACCTCAACTTCGGGCAAGCCCTCCTGGTCGCCGCTGTCGCCGGCGGCATCTGTTTCGTGCTTTCCCTCCTGTGGGTTGGCAAACTCCGCAAGAAACACGAAGTGGAGCGGGTGGAGGAGGGTGTCGAGCTCGAGGACGACTATCCTGAAGGCGTGCCCTTCGTGCGCAAGCGCGATCCGGAAATGGAGCCCATTCTGCGTCCACCCCTCGCGGAGGGATCGATGACCCCCACCAAACGTTGGGAATTTCGGCGCCAGTTCGAGTATTCCCGGCTGGAAGGTATCTTTGCGGCCCTGATGGTCCTCAGCGCCTGTTTCCTGGCCTTTGCCCACGGCGCAAACGATGTCGCCAATGCCATCGGGCCACTCGCGGCCGTGGTGGATATCGTGAAGAGTGGCGTAATTGAGCAAAAGGCCGCCGTCCCCTTCTGGATCCTGTTGCTGGGCGGGGTTGGGATCGTGGTCGGACTGGCGACCTGGGGCTACAAGGTGATGGAAACGGTCGGCAAGAAGATCACCGAGCTGACGCCCAGTCGCGGCTTCGCGGCGAATATCGGGGCCGCCACCACCATTGTCATTGCGAGTCGGATGGGTTTTCCCATCTCAACCACCCATACCCTGGTCGGGGCGGTGCTCGGCATCGGCCTGGCCCGCGGCATTGGCTACCTGAATCTCCGGGTGGTCCGCGATATCGCGATTTCGTGGGTCATCACGATCCCCGCCGGTGCAGGCCTGGCAGCCCTCTTCTACCTGCTCCTCAGCGCAATCTTCGGGGCGTGAAAGCACTCTGACGCCACCCGGTCACCAGTGATGGCGCGGGCTTCGCGCCGCTACTCGACTTCGGGGCGCTCGCCGCCGTGCCGGATGTCCATGGCCACTTCCGAAAAGACCGCATCTTCGCTGATGTTCTTGGCGTGGTCGCGAAAGTCCCGTAGATCATCGCGAGAGCACCGAATTTCGCCTCGTTACCGTCCGCCGGGGTTGGAATCCAGTTGTTGGTGAAGAAGAAGGCTTTCAGATCGACCTCGCCACTGAGAATGAAGAAAAAGCTCGAGATGACGAGCAGGGCGGCCCCCCAGCCGAGGTAGCCCGTCTTCTTCTTCAGCCCGAGGCGGCTTCCGATCGCAAGCCCGACGGTGGCCACCACCGCGCCAAGGAAGATCTTACCGTAGTAATCCGAGTCTCGAACGCTCTCCCAGTCGATGTATTCCTGCACCGCGCCCTCGGGAGGACCGACGGTGAAGCCGTAAAGGCTGCGGGCGATCGGGTAATTGTCTCCGGTCGGATCGGATCCGGCGCCGTCTTTCACGATCTCGAGCCACTTCACGTCGTCCGTCTTGTAACCCATCCCGCTGAAGCCGATGGAATCTTTGTGAGTCTTGACGTAATCGACCACCGCTGCCGAACCCGTCATGGTGGTGGCGCCACCCCTGAATTCGATCCCCTTGCCGTCAGCTCCTTTTCCGCACACGGCGTCCTTGAAGAAGGCGTAGGTGCCGGAGGTGTTGCTTCGGCTGCACCGATCGACCTTTCCGGACATGTTCGGATCGATCGCGCTCCAGTCATCGATGGCGCCGCCCTCCGCGAAGATGCCCTTGAGCTGCGCCATGCTAATTTCATTCAGCGGGTTGTCCTTGTGGACGTAAACCGCGATTCGGTCGTAGCCAAAGATGATTTCGTTGGGCTCCTTGCCGTACTTCTCCTTGATCTGCTCGATCTCGGATTTCTTGATCGGGCGGCTGGAATGCGCCAGGTCGATTTCGCCGTTGATGAGGGCTTTGAGCCCAATCCCGGAGCCCTCGCCGTTCATGGCGACAATGATGTCCGGCTTGGCGACCTTGTAGGCTTCCTGCCAGGAGAGGCCGACCTGGAGCATGGGGTCGGAACCGTTGATCTTGATGGTGGTCCCGGCTTCCTTGCGCCCGCAGGAGGTGAGGATGATGGCAGCGCCCAGACCGGTGAGGGCGAAGGCGCGGTGGATTCGTGATTACCCGGCCACCCGTCATAAGAATGCCCCGCCCCTGGTCGACATGCCGGAACTCACCATCGCCCTGATGCTACTTCCGGCCGGATTCTTCGTCGGCTGGAACATCGGTGCCAACGATGCCGCCAACTGTATCGGCACCATGGTGGGGGCACGCATTCTCTCCTTCCGCCGCGCCGCGCTCCTGATGGGAATCTTCGTCATCCTCGGCGGCGTCCTGCAGGGCCATCACGTCATGAAGACGGTGGGCAAGGGCATCCTCATCACCTCCCCGCAACAATACGAGAAGGTTCATGACTCCGAGCCGCCCAGGGCCATGAATCGGCACTTCCCCGACCAGCGGCTCCCCGATCTGGCCGTCTTTGTGGCGCTCATCTCGGCGGGCCTCTTCGTCACCCTGGCCCCCACCGGTGCCGCCATCTTCTCTTGTCTCCTCTACCGCCTCCTGCGTTCAATTCTCACCTAGTGTTCCCATGAAGATATTCAAAAAGGAAAAAGAAGTGGCCGAATTGGCTCTTCAATATCTTGGCATTGCTGAAGAGTGCGTCCGCTCCTGCGGGAACACTCTGGAGGCTTACCTGAACGGTCAATCCGAGGAGGCCGCCACCCATCGGCTCCGCGCCAGTGAACTGGAATCGGAAGCGGACCAACTCCGGCGCGACATCGGCGACAAGCTCTACTCCGGCGCCTACCTGCCCCTCCTCCGGGGTGATATTTATAGCCTCATCGATTCGCTCGATCGCGTTCCCAACGCCGCCGAAGCCTGCGCTTCCTTCCTGCTCAGCGAACGGCCCGCTATTCCGGATGAGTTCAAGGATCGGTTCCAGGCCGTGGCGCGCGCCTCCTTGGGAATCATTGAGCCTCTTCACGAAGTCGTGAGGGCCTTTTTCAAACCCAAGGGCAAAATCGATGCCATCCGCGAACAACACAAGTCGGTCGGAGTCCGCGAATCAGAGGTCGACCAACTCGAGTGGGACCTCACTGTTGCAGTCTACGACTCCTCCCTCGACCTCGCCGTCAAGCATCACCTCAAGAAGGCACTCGACCGCATCGTCCACGTCTCCGATCGCGCCGAGGATTGGGCCGATCAACTCGAACTGGTCGCCCTGAAATCCGTCTTGTAGAAGGCGCGAATCTCAGCTCGGACCGGCCTCCGCGTCCACGATCGCCTCCATCATGCGGAGCGCCTCGTGGTTCTCGCGCACGGCATGAACGCGATGAATCAGGACCCCCCGGTCGCGTGTCGCGGCGGTGAGCGCCACCGTCGGCCACTCGCGGAGTTCCGGGGAGTCGTCCCCCAGCACCTTCCCGATGAAGCTCTTCCGCGAGAGCCCGATCAGGAGGGGCCTCTCGCGGACCGTCAGCCGGTGCACGTTCGCCAGCAACGTCAGGTTGTGCTCCAGCGTCTTTCCGAATCCGATTCCCGGATCGAAACAGAGCTGCTCGGGAGCGAGGCCGGATTCGGTCAAGGTGGTCCAGCGCTCCTCGAAGAACGCCCTCACCTCCTCCACCACGTCGTCGTAGCGGGGATCGATCTGCATCGTTCTCGGCTCGCCCTGCATGTGCATCACGACCACGCCGGCTCGCGACTCCCGACATACCTTCATCATCCCGACATCGCCCCGCAGGCCGGTCACGTCGTTCACGAGGTCGGCTCCCGCCCTCAGGGCCGCCGCTGCCACCCCGGCCTTGGTGGTATCGATCGAGATCAGTCCGTCCCATGTTTCACGCAGTCGCGTCACAACCGGAATACTCCTACGCAATTCCTCCTCTTGGTCCACCGGAGCTGCTCCCGGGCGGGTCGATTCGCCGCCCACGTCGATGATCTCAGCGCCTTCCGCGATCATCTGGCGGGCCCGTTCCAGCGCTGCATCCGGATTGTCAAAGCGGCCGCCATCCGAGAAGGAGTCCGGCGTGACATTGAGGATCCCCATGATCAGGCCGTGCCCCCCGATCTCCAGGCGGCGGTCCTTCATGCTCCAGATCAAGAGGCGATTCGACATTGCTTTCAATCCGGAGGATGCCTAGGTTGCCCGCCCATGCACACCCCAAATCCCACCCGCATTGCCGCCCTGATCCTGGCGGCACTCGCCCTCGGCGCGCTGCCGGCCCTCAGCCAGCAGAAGCCCAAGAAGACTTTTCCGGACAAGTACCAAAAAGGGTGGGAAAAGGCCGGGCCCAACGTGCGGATCAAGCGCCACGAGGATGGCTCCCGCACTGTATTCCAACGCAGCCCCGATGATCGCACCCTCGTGAAGCGGACCTTCGGGCCTGACGGCCACCTCCGCATGGTGGCGGTCTATCGAGTCGATGCCAGCGGCAATCCGCTTGCCTGCAAAATATTCGACGGCCAAAAGTCGCTCCTCTTCAAAGTGGCCTATGGCTACAACAAGAAGTCCGGCCGCCTCGAAGCCGAGCGCATGTGGGACGCGCGGGTCAAGCGCTTCCCCGACAAGAACAATCCCACCAAGGAAGGTCCGGTCCGCGTCATGTACTATAACTACGACGCGGAGGGAACCGCCACTGCCCCGGAGGTCTACACCTTCAACAAGGGACTCCGCGCCGAAGACGTTTTCGGGAAGCATGGGACCTTCCCCCACGAGAACCCATTCCAGGAGGGGGGCCGCCAGGATCCCTAGCAGCCAGGGGGCCGCACATGAAGGGCGCCGGCACGCTCGCTCTGCTTGGGTTCCTCGCCGCCCTCTCCGGCATCGGACTGGTCCTGACTCGCCACTCGGAGAGTCCGCCAGGCGGATCCGGCTCCGGCCGGTCGCCCCATGAACTCTACATCGAAGAGGCCATCGGTCTCCGGTTCAAGACCCCGGCGGTCATCCAGGCCGTCTCCCAGGACTTCCTGATTGCGGAGGTCGAGGCCAACCTGGACGGACAGTTCGGACCCGGCGGGCTGGCGCGCCGCACCCGCGCCTTCGAATTGATTGGTCTCCTCCCAACCGCCCGAAGCCTGCGCCGGGAGATGCTCGCGCTGGAAACGGGAGGCGTGCGCGGGTGGTTTGACGACCGAACCGGCAACATCTTCGTTCCCGAAGACTTCGATCCGGACGACCTCCACGACCGGGTGGAATTACACGATCTCCTCACGCGGCTCCTTCTTCACCAACACGCTCCTCCTTCCATCGGCCGTCTTCCGGACGACGAGTGGATTGCGCGCCGCGGTCTCTTCGCCGCCATTGCCGAGAGCGTCAAAGCCAGGACCCGCAGCGAAAACCGCGAGACCTTCGATCTTCCGACCACCCTGCAAACCGAACGGTCGGCGCTCATCCTGGGCCTTCCCCTTTATCTCCTTCACCTCGCGGAGTTGCCGCTGGAACAGGGTCTAGCTCGGGTCTTCTTGGAAGCTCGCGTCCAGACCGGCGCCCGGGTCCTCGGCGACCTGGTGCAGGAGCCGCCCCGCACCACCTTCGAACTGTTTGGGGGAGATTCCAGCGTCCTCGCAACGCCCAGGCTTCCCCCGCTCTCACAAGTCCAGCTCGAGGAATCGGTCGGGGCCTTGATGGTCCAGGTGCTCCTCGAGTGGCTCGACAGCTACGAACAAGCCCGCGCCCTCGCCCTTCTCTGGCGGGGAGACCATTACCGGCTCTATGCCGATGAGTCGGGAGACAACGTGATCTGGATCTGCAACTGGGCCACCCCCCAAGCGGCCCAACGCGCCGGAGAGATTCTGGAACCCGCCCCGAATTCCTCCGATGCCCCCGCCGCCGGCCGGCGCTTCCGGTCCCTCATCGTGGAGGGCGCCTCCACAATCTACGCGAACTGCGCCAGTGCCGAAAGCCTCGGCGCCCTCATCAGGAGTCTCGAGATTCCGGGCTCGCCCGTGGCGCCAACCCCATGATTTCCTTGCCCCGCACATGATCGCCAAGCGAGTCATCTTCAAGGGACGGGTCCAGGGCATCGGTTTCCGCTACACCGCCAGGGAAATTGCCAACGGCTTCGACGTTTGCGGCACCGTTCGGAATCTCATCGACGGGACCGTCGAGTTGGAGGTCATGGGAGAACCGGAGGAGATCGAGGCCTACCTCCAGCACATCACCGAAGAGAGCGTCGTCGCCCATTTCATCAAGGAGTGCCAGGTCGACGAGATCCCCCTCCTGGAAGATGCCCACGGCTTCAAAATTGCGCGGTAGGGACCGCCCCCGTCAATCGAACTGGACCACCCGGTAGAGTTCGGTGGGGATAAATCCGGACGGGAAAAACGTCTCCGTGGTTTCGCTGCCGCTCGCCACCACCGTGAACAATTCCCGCCAACACAGCGAGGTATCCAGGTACTGCACGATGTAGAGCTTGTCGGCCACGGTCCCCCACGTCATGGTGACCTCTCCCTGGTCGTACGAGATCGCCCTGAGTTCAAGCCGCTGCACCCCGATTACTTCGGTTTCGATCGTGGCCGGATCGATCGAAAACTGGATTCGCTTGCCTGCGCCCGCCGAGATCTCGCCGCTCGCCTCCGTAATCTTTGAGGCACTCTGCGCGACACAGGTGAGATCGTCGGAGCCCAGGTAGTCAGGAGCCGGTGCGCTGGAAGAACTGTCGCTGAAACATAGCTCCAGGGCTTGGAGCGCTCCCACCGGAACTCCCGGAAACGAGGGAAACCCACCCCCATCCCCCGCGGCCACCTTCAGAAGAAAATTGTCGCTGGTTGGGCTGCCAGGAACCCCGCCGATCTGGAAATCGGTCACTTTGATGGCCCCGATTCCACCCCCCATTCCCGTGTCGAGCGTCCCGTGCCACGTGTTGCCCCCGATGGTCAGGTTCAGGTCGATGTTCACATCGACCCGATACTCTCCGATTGACCAGAATCCCGGGAAACCGCTTCCACCCTCCCGAGCCGCCCCGTCATTATAGCTGAACTCGATTTGCACCGGGTCCGAAACGGAAGCCAGCGCCGAGAATTCCGCTCCCGCCACCGAACCGACCGTGCCCGCCGCGGTCCACTTTATTTGTCCCGCCACCCCAAGGGGGGCGAAGAGACCAAGCACAATAATTCCGAGGGAATGATTCATTGTCTCTAGGCGCTATCCGAGAACGTCTCATCCCGCAAGTCCACTCCGCACTTACCCGTCCGGGCTCCCGGTCTCGCTTCGCACCCACTCCAAATACGCGTCGCTCCCCGCCCCGACCGGGAGGCCCAAAACCTCCGGAAGATCGTAGGGGTGCAGGGCCTGCAGCTCCCGCTCCAACTCCCCAAAGCGCGCCGCTTGCGTCTTGATGACCGCCAGGACCTCCTCCTCTCTCGAAATCTCCCCTTCCCAGCGAAAAATCGACTCCACCCCCGGCACCAGATTCACGCACGCTGCCAGTTGCTTTTCCACCAACACCGTGCCAATCTGTCGCGCCTGCGGGAGATCCGGAAAGGTGCAGAGAACCACCACCACGTCACGCATTGCCTCCTCTTAACCAAGATACGACAACCGGCAACCAGTAAAGAATTTTGAACCGAGGGTTTATCGAGAAACTGGTCGGGCGGCTCGATCGCCTCAGCCCCCGCCAGGTGCATACCCTGGTGGACCGGTTGGTGCGCGAGAAGGGCTTCCTCGAACGGGTCTTCCAGGCCCTCCAGGAAGGCGTCCTCATCCTCGATCCCGATGGTGCCATCAGCTTCCTGAATGCTGCGGCCTGCGGGTTCTTCGGACTCGATTCCGAGCGGGCCTTGGGACAGAAGCTCGACTCCCTGGTGCGCGGACTGGAGTGGCGATCTCTCGTGGGACCCGGCCGCCAGACCGTCAATCGCGACCTCGAGGTCTTTTACCCGGACAACCGCTTCCTCAACTTCTATCTCTCCCCTCTGGTCGAGGACGTCGATGGCACGGAAGAGTTGCTGGGCTACGTCATGCTCGTGCGCGACATCACCAAGTCCCGGCGCGAGACCGAGGAAGCCATCGAAAGTGGAAAGCTCAATGCCCTCACCCTCCTCGCCGCCGGCGTGGCCCACGAAATCGGCAATCCCCTCAATTCCCTCGGCATCCACCTCCAGCTCCTGGAACGCAAGGTGGCCGATCTCCCAAAGGGCGATCGCGACAAACTGATGGAACATCTTACCACCAGCCGCAACGAGATCCAAAGACTCGACAACCTGCTCAAGGAATTCCTCCATGCCATCCGGCCCACCAATCCCAACCGCCAGCCCGGCGATCTCAACGCCGTGATCGAGAACACCCTCGCAACCCTCGCCCCGGAACTCGCCGCGCACAATGTCCGCGTCAACCTGCAGCTCGATCCCGGACTGCCCAGCCTCCCCATCGATGCCGACCAACTCGTCCAGGCCTTTTTCAATCTCATCAAGAACGCCTATCAGTCCCTCCCCGGAACGGGCGGAGAGGTCCGCATCGAGTCCCGCTTCAGCGAGTTCGAAATCGTGGTCTCTGTGGAAGACAACGGGTCCGGAATCTCACCCGAGATCATGGGCTCCCTCTTCGAGCCCTTCCGCTCCGGCCGCAAGTCCGGAACCGGCCTCGGCCTCCTCATCGTCCGCCGCATCGTGCGCGAACATGGCGGCGAAATCGAGGTCGAGAGCGAAGAGGATGAAGGGACGACGATCCGTCTCTACTTTCCAAGAAGCGAAAAACGCATGCGGCTCATCGCAGATTCGGCTCCCTCCCCAGTCATTGAAGTGTGAATCCGGCTCTCAGTTGTCAATTATGAGTTGCCGGGGCCACCTCCTTGCCACCGCGATCTCCCGCCAGCGCGGCACCACGACCGGACCAACCCTCCCCGATTCCTCTCCCATCCCCGCCGGGACGCCGGCCGCCACCCCGACCACCGACCACCGACCACTTCCTTCATGAATCCCATTGTTCTCATCGTCGATGACGAGAAGCCGACCCGTGACGGCCTGCGCGCCGCCCTCAATGAAAATTTCGAGGTTTACCTCGCGGCCGATGCCTCCGAGGCGCGGCAGGTCCTCAAAAGCGAACCGGTCGATATCCTTCTCACCGATCTCCGGCTCGGAGCCGACTCCGGAATGGATCTGTTAGACCACGCCCTCAGCCTCGCCAGATCTCCCGTCTCCATTATGATGACCGCCTACGGCTCGGTCGAGACCGCGGTGGAGGCCATGCGGCGCGGGGCGTGGCACTTCGTCACCAAACCCCTCAACCTCGAGGAGGTCGAACTCCTTCTCGCCCGCGCCGCCCGCGGCCGTGAACTTGAGAGCGAAAACCGGCGGCTGAACTCCGAGAACCGCGAGTTGAAGCAAAAGGCAGGCACCCCCACCTCCGGACTGGAACGCCTCATCGGCAAGTCCGAAAGCATGGCCCGCATCGAGGAACTGGTCGAGCAGGTCGCCTCGACGCGCGCCACCGTCCTGATCGAAGGCGAGTCCGGAACGGGCAAGGAACTGGTGGCCCACGCCCTCCACGATCTCTCCGGACGCCCCAGCGACAAGCTGGTGGTCGTGAACTGCGCCGCCCTCTCTTCGCAACTCCTCGAGTCCGAGCTCTTCGGCCATGAAAAGGGCTCCTTCACCGGCGCCACCCAGCGCCGCATCGGGCGCTTCGAACAAGCCGATGGCGGAACTCTCTTCCTCGATGAAGTCGGTGAAATCGACGCCCCCACACAGGTAAAACTCCTCCGGGTCCTCTCCGAACGCACCATCGAGAGGGTAGGATCGAACAAGACCATCGAAGTCGATGTTAGACTCCTTGCCGCCTCCAACCGCAACCTCCGCAACCTCGTCGATGCGGGAAAATTCCGCGAGGATCTCTTCTTCCGCCTCAACGTCGTCACCATCACCATGCCGCCTCTCCGCAAACGGACCGAGGACATTATCCTGCTCGCCAACGCCTTTCTCCGGGAATTCGCAGAGGAGAACGGACGGCCCGTCAAACCCCTCAGCGACGAGGCCATCGCCGTCCTGCGCTCCTACCTATGGCCCGGCAACGTCCGTGAACTGCGGACCGCCATCGAGCACGGCGTCGTGATGTCGAATCAGGATCGCATCGATTTGCACCACCTTCCGGCTTTTCTCGACCGCCCGGCTCCCCCCGGAGCCGCCCCCGGCCCCGATCTCCCGCCCTCCGGCGAAAAGGACCTTGCGCCCGCCGGGGATTTTAACTTGCATGCCATCGAAATGCACGCCATTCGCAGCGCCCTCCGGCATACCGGAGGAAATCGCACCAAGGCCGCCGACTTGCTCGGCATCAGCCGCCGAACCCTCCAGCGTAAATTAAAAGAACTTTCAAACCCATCCGACGATTCGTGATCATCGAATTATGAGTGCCGCCGATTCCTCCGGAACTCCCCTCAACGCTGGGACCATCACGAGGCGCGTGCTGTTCTTCGTGCTCCTGATCGGACTCTCGCTCCTCTACCTCCTGGTCATGTTCCGTGGGCTCGATTCCCCGAAAGGAATGGAGCAGGCCCAGCTCGCCCGGGAACTGGCCCGCAATAATGGCTTTACCTCGAAGGTCCTGAGGCCCGTCTCGATCTGGCAGAACGCGCAGCTCAACGGCGGCAAAGCAAACCTCGCCGAGGCCAGCCGCGACACCTACCACTCCCCCCTCCACCCCATCCTCCTCGCCGCGGTCCTCAAGACCGTCAACGGAGGCGATATGGACAAGTGGCGCATGGGTGAAACCGATACCGTCTTCAAGCTCGACCGCGTGATCGCGGCTACCTGTGTGATTTGCTTCCTGATGTCGATCGGGGTGAACTACCTCCTCATCTCCCGTATCTTCGACGCCAAGATCGGCGGCGTGACCGCCCTCCTCATGTTGTTGTGCGACCTGAACTGGCGTTTTTCCCAGACCGGCCTCCCGCAGATGTTCATGCTCCTGCTTTTCTCCTGCGCCTGTTTCTTCGCCTATCGCGCCGTCGAAAAGACGGAGGAGGATCGCATCGCTCTCGGCCCCGCCCTCATTGCCGGCGCCTTTTTCGGCCTCCTGGCCCTCACCCATTGGATGGCCATCTGGATCATCCTGGGGTTCGCCATCTACGCGGGATTCTTCATCCGGCCCCGGGGCGCCGCAGGCCTCGCCGCCCTCGGCTTCGTGCTCCTTCTCGCGGCCTGGCCCCTCGCCAAGAACGCCGAATACAGCGGCTCGCCCGGCGGAACTGCTATCTACACCGTCTTCAACGGCCTTGGGGGCAGCGAAGACGACGTGATGCGCACCTATGATATCGGGGACGCTCAGCTCCCGCTCCAGAACCTCCCCCTCAAGATCGTGCGCACCCTCTTGCTGCAGGCAGGCGACCTCTACATCAACCTGGGCTCCATCCTCACCGCCCCCTTCTTCTTCCTGGCCCTCTTGCATCCCTTCAAGAGAAAATCCATCGCGAATTTCCGCTGGTGCCTCCTCCTCATGTGGGTCTTCGGAGCGGTCGGCATGTCGATCTTCGGGTTGAGTGGCCGGGCGACCGATCCAAATCAGCTTCACATTCTTTTCGCGCCCCTCTTTGCCGCTTACGGACTCGCCCTCGTTGCCATCCTCTGGAGCCGGCTCAAGCTGCCCACCGAGATTCCGCAGCTGCGCAACGTCCCCTTCATCGTCATCGTTCTCGTCAGCGCCGGGCCCCTCGTCCTCGACCTGCCCCGCCAGCTCAAGTCCGGGCTCTCCGGCCTCACCCAGGTCCCCCACTGGCCGCCCTACTTTCCATCCGCCCTCAATACCCGTCTGGCGGAACTCACCCTTGAAAAGGAAATTATTGTCTCCGACCAGCCCTGGGCGGTGGCTTGGTACGCCGACCGGAAGTCCATCTGGCTTCCCAAGAAGATCGACGATTTCGTCAACATTGAGGCCCTCGCCGACGATCAGGAGTCTCCCATCGCAGGCATTCTCATCTCTCCCTACTCGCATAGCACCAAGCCGCTCTTCGCTGTCTACCGTGAGTACCAGGAATGGGCGCCCCTCGTCCTCGATGGCTGGGCAGCCCAGTCCCTTCATCGCCGTCCCGGCGTTCTCGCCGTCCAGAACCCCGCCACAAAGGCCATCATCTCCCGCTACCCGAACGTCGAGCGATTTGTAAACAGCCTCCTGGTCTACTGGTCCGCCGAGGCCGAATACGACAACCGGTAAATACCGGCCTTTTTTCAGCCATGGCTCGCAAACAGGCCAAAAAAAATGCCGGCTCCTTCGAGGACGCCATGAGCGAATTGGAGGCCCTGGTGGAGGCCATGGAGAGCGACCAACTCCCTCTCGAAGAGCTCGTCGCCCACTACGAACAAGGCGCCGGACTCCTTCAGCACTGCGAAAAAGTTCTCGCCGCGGCTCGGAAACGCATCGAATTGATCGAGGTCGGCACCTCGGCCGAAAAGGAACTGGCGCCCGAGCCCCGGCCGGACGATGATCTGGGGATTCCCGACCAATCCCCCTCCGGAGATGAAGACGATGACATCCGACTCCTCTAAGCCCAACGAGCCGGCCCGCCCTTCCCTGCTCGCCCAGATCTTCTCTCCTGCGGACGTGCAGGAGCTTGAGAACGATCAATTGTTCGAGCTTGCGGACGAGATCCGCGAGACACTCATCAGAACCCTGGCCCGTACCGGCGGCCACCTCGGCCCCAACCTCGGAGTGGTCGAACTGACCATCGCCCTGCACCGCGTCTTCACCACTCCCCGGGACAAATTCGTGATGGACGTCTCCCACCAGGGTTACGTCCACAAAATGCTCACCGGACGCGTCGGTCGCATTTCATCCATTCGCCAGTTCGAGGGATTGAACGGATTTCTCCTGCGCACCGAGTCGGATCACGACTGCTATGGCGCCGGCCACGCCGGGACTGCCCTCTCCGCCGCTCTCGGGATGGCCGCCGCGCGCGACCTGAAGGGCGGCGACGAACACGTCGTGGCCATCGCGGGCGATGCCGCCTTCACCTGCGGCCCAACCCTCGAAGCCCTCAACAATATCGCCGCCACTACCGACCGCCTTATCGTGGTCCTCAACGACAACGAGTGGTCGATCGACAAGAACGTGGGCGCTATCGCGAAATACTTCAACGCCCTCCAGACCAACAAGGCCTACTCCGGCGTCCGTCAGAAAGCCGCCGACTTCGTGGAGTGGATCGGCGGCCAGGGCGTCCGCAGGCTCGCCCACAAGATCGAACGCAGCGCCAAGAATCTCCTCTTCCCCAACGTCCTCTTCGAAAAATTCGGCCTGCGCTACTTCGGGCCGATTGACGGCCACAATCTCCCCCTCCTCGTCCGGACCTTCGAATACCTCAAGAGACAGGACGAGCCCGTCATCCTCCACATCATCACCGAGAAGGGGCGCGGCTACAAACCGGCCCTCGAAAAGCCCGGCAAGTTTCACGGCCTCGGACCCTACAATGTCGCGGACGGGTCCACCAGTTCCGGCGGCTCGCCCACCTACTCCGAAATCTTCGGCCGCAGCGTCACGGACTTCGCCAAGGACGACGATAAGATCGTGGCCGTCACCGCCGCCATGCCCGGAGGAACCAAGCTCGAGATCTTCAAAAACGAGATCCCGGAGCGCTACTTCGACGTGGGCATCGCGGAGGAACACGCTGCCCTCTTCGCCTGCGGGCTCGCCTCCGAGGGCCTCAAGCCGTTTCTCAGCATCTACTCCACTTTCATGCAGCGCGCCTATGACATGATCATTCATGACATTTCCCTGCAGAATCTCCCGGTTCGCCTCTGCATGGACCGCGGCGGGCTTTCCGGAGACGACGGCCCCACCCACCACGGACTCTTTGACATCGGATACCTCCGCCACATCCCGAACATCGTCCACATGCAGCCCATCGATGAAGACGAGTTCGTCGATATGCTCTGGACCATGACGCACTACGACGACGGCCCCATCGCGGTCCGCTACCCCCGCGGCGCCGGAGTGGGCGCCAGGCCGAAGGACAAACCCCGTCTCCTCGAGATCGGAAAAGGTGAACTCGTGCAGGATGGCCACGATGTCGCCCTCGTCGGCCTCGGCTTCCTCTTCGAACTCGCCGTCGAAGCCAGGGATAAACTCGAATCCCAGGGCCACTCCGTCGCCCTCGTCAATCCACGCTTCATCAAGCCTCTCGACGAAAACCTCCTCAAGGAGGTCGCCAGGCGGTGCAAGGTGATCTGCACCTTCGAAGACCACGTGCTGAAAAACGGCTTCGGCGCCTCCGTCATCGAACTCCTCCACGACGCCGGCATCGACACTCCGGTCGAGCGGATTGGCTGGCCCGACCAGTTCGTGGAGCACGGCAAGGTCCCCATCCTCCGCGACAAGCACGGAATCACCTCCGACGCCGCCGTCAAAAAGGTCCTCCAACACCTCCCGGTGCAGGCCGCCACGGCGTGACTGGGGAGGCCGAACATGGGTTGATGATCCTCGCCTTCGCCAAACCCACGATCCAATTTCCAGATAGAACTCACGGGCCAAATCACCAACCCGGTCCCGCGCGTATTTGGGGCCTTGGGTAATTGGGTTTTCCCGCCTAGCTTCCCTCATGCCCACCGCGGCAAAAGTCCTCATCGATGGCCCTTCGGAGCTCATATTTGATTACGCCATTCCCGAGGGGCTTTTCGCCCTCCCGGGCTGCCGCGTTCGCGTCCCCCTGCGCAACAAGTCCGCCACCGGCACCATCCTGAGCGTCGGGGAAAACGGCGATCCGGGCTTTCGTCTCAAGCCCATCGATGCCCTCATCGATCCCGAACCCCTCGTCACCGCCAACCTCATCGCCCTCGCGCAGTGGATGGCGAAGTATTACGGCACTCCACTCGAGCAGATCATGCGCTCCCTCCTGCCCTCCGCGGTGCGCCAGGAGACTCACTCCGCCAAAACCCGCCAGGTCGCTGTCCTCGCTAACATGCCAGAGAATGACGAACTCGAAAAGCTGGCCCGCCGCGCCACCCGCCAACATACCATCCTCCAACTCCTCGAAGCGTCCGGACCGATGGCCATCACCGACCTCGGCGGGGCTTCCGTACGCGCCAGTGTGAAGGCCCTCCAACAAGCCGGCTATGTCGAAGTCCGCGAAGAGGAAGTCCGGCGCGACCCCGACGCGGGCCATGAATTCCTCGAAAGCAAACCCCACGTGTTGAATCCGGGACAACGAGCTGCCTATGAAGCGATTTGTTCGGCGATTGATCTCAGTGTTCAGTGTTCAGAATTCAGCGTTCAGACCTCGGAGAATCAGGAACCGACAACCCGGTCCCCGGACCCTCCAAAGCCGATCCTCCTCCATGGCGTCACGGGCTCCGGCAAAACCGAAGTCTACCTCCAGGCCGCCCAGCATTGCCTCGATCTGGGCAAGTCCGTCCTCGTGCTCGTCCCCGAAATCGCCCTGACTCCCCAAACCGTCCAGCACTTCAAGTCCCGCTTCTCCACCCTCCAGGACCAGGTCGCGGTGCTCCACTCCCATCTTTCCCAGGGCGAGCGGTTCGACGAATGGCACCGCATCCGAAAAGGCGAGGCCCGCGTCGTGATCGGGGCCCGCTCCGCCGTCTTCGCACCCCTCCCCGAACCCGGACTCATCGTGGTCGATGAAGAACACGAAAATACCTACAAGCAGGAGAACCCGCCCAAGTACCAGGGCCGCGATCTCGCGGTGGTGCGCGCCCACCTCGAGGGCTGCCCGGTCGTGCTCGGCTCCGCCACCCCCTCGCTCGAATCCTGCCACAACGCCCGCTCCGGAAAATACGACCTCGTCCGGCTCACCGAGCGCGCCGACGGCCAGTCCCTCCCCCTCATCCGCATCGTCGATATGCGCACCGAGGCCAGGAAGCACAAGGGCGGCCCCGCCATCCTTTCCGACCAGCTCCGCATGGATATGGAAAAGAAACTCGAGGAGGGACACCAGGTGATTCTCTTTCTCAATCGCCGCGGCTTCGCCCGCGCCCTGCAATGTCCCAGCTGCGGACACGTCTGCGAGTGCCAGCACTGCGCCCTGCCCCTCACCTACCATCGCACCGAGGAGCGCCTCATCTGCCATCTTTGCGGCTACCAGTCCATCGTTCCACGCCGTTGCCCGAAATGCAGCGACCGCTCCATCCTCCTGCAGGGCTACGGAACCCAGAAGGTCGAAGAGGTCCTCCGCAAAGTCTTCCCTCAGGCCCGCCTCGCACGCCTCGACGCCGACACCGCCCGCAAGAAAAACGCTCTTCGCCACATTCTCAGCGCCTTCCGCGCCAAGAAGGTCGACATTCTCCTCGGCACCCAGATGATCGCCAAGGGACTCGACTTCCCCAACGTCACCCTCGCCGGCATTCTCAATGCCGACCTCTCCCTCCACGCCCCCGATTTCCGCGCCGGCGAGCGCACCTTCCAGCTCCTTACCCAGGTGGCCGGGCGCTCCGGACGCGGCCAGATGGAAGGCGAAGTCGTGATCCAGACCTTCACCCCCCACTCCCCCTCCATCCAATTCGCCCGCCACCACGATTTCGAGGGCTTTGCCGACCAGGAATTTGAATTCCGACGCGAGTTCGCCTTCCCGCCCTTCACCCACGCCGCACTCCTCACCAGCAAGTCCAGCCACGAGCGCCTCGCCGAGTTCACCCTGCAAAACCTCCACCAACGCCTCTCCAGGGATCTCCCCCCCGGTCTCGAACTCGGCGTCCCCAACCCCGCTCCCACTCCCAGGGCCCACGGGCTCTTCCGCTTCCAGCTCCTCCTGCGCGCCCAAAACCCCCGCACCCTCTCAAATCACGTCCAGCAAACCCTCGCGGCCACCTCCCTTCCCGAGGAGGTCAGCGTCGTCTTCGACATGGACGCCTACGATTTTGGGTGACGCGGCGCAGACCCCGGCCCCTGCCTCCGCCTCCGGCCGCTCTGATCCCACCGGGCGCGGACGCCAACAGATTTGCTGTGAACAACTTGAACGATTCAGGACCGGCCCGGTCTAAGATCTGACAGCCCTCCTCGAAAATTGACGTCACCCATCGCAACAACTTAAGGAAAACTAACCAATGTGAATATTCTGTTAGTATTCTGGAGGTCTGATACATCCTAGCGGCTAAGATATTCTGAGTTATGTCCTCGGCGTCTCCCCGCAGCGCCGACCACAAATCCCATCACGCCACATCCCATGGACCCTGAATTCTGGAAGAACATCACAAGAGAATTCTTCTGCAATCACTGTGGCGATCCCTTGTCCGGACTGGCCGGGGAGGAGATTGCCTGTCCCGCCTGCGGGACCGCCAATACCACCCCGGACCCCGACCCGAAGCCGGACTCGATTCTCTCCTCCCGGCACGAGGAAATCGTGAAATTCTTCTGCCAGCACTGCGACCAGAAGCTCTCCAGCCCGGTAAGATTCGCGGGAAAGAATTTCGAGTGTCCGAACTGCGCCCATACCTGCGTGGTGCCCGGCGAGCGGGCGGCCCCGCCCCCGCCCCTGGAACCGGTGCGCGCCGTGCCCCTGGCTCCCGCGCCCATGGCCGAAACCTCTCCCCCTGCGCCCAGCCCTCTCACAGCTCTGAAGCATAACGTCAAGCGCAAGAGCAAGATCTCCGAACCGACCCCGCTCGCCCTGGAGAGAGAATCCTCGGCTGAAGAAAAATTCGAGCAAATGCTTTTGCTCGACGATGCCGCCGCGTCGCAACGCGAAGCCAGCGAAACCGCCGAGCGCGAAGCCCGCGAAAAAGCCGAACGCGAGGCCCGCGAGAAATCCGAGCGCGAAGCCCGCGAGAAATCCGAGCGCGAGGCCCGCGAGAAATCCGAGCGCGAGGCCCGCGAAAAAGCCGAGCGCGAAGCCCGCGAAAAAGCCGAGCGCGAAGCCCGCGAGAAATCCGAACGCGAAGCCCGCGAGACCGCCGAACGCGAAGCCCGCGAAGAAGCCGAACGCGAGGCCCGCGAAACCGCCGAACGCGAGGCCCGCGAGAAAGCCGAGTGCGACGCCCACGAAAAAGCCGAGCGCGAAGCCCGCGAAAAAGCCGAGTGCGAGGCCAGGGAAAAAGCTGAACGCAAGGCCAAAGAGAATGCTGACCGCGAAGCCAGAGAGCAGGCCGAACGCAAGGCCAAAGAGAATGCTGCACGCGAAGCCAGAGAGCAGGCCGAACGCAAGGCCAAAGAGAATGCTGCACGCGAAGCCGGAGAGCAGGCCGAACGCAAGGCCAAAGAGAATGCTGCACGCGAAGCCAGAGAGCAGGCCGAGCGAAAGGCCAAGGCCGATGCCGGACGCAAGGCGAAAATAGCGGCACGCCAGGCCAAGGCTGACCGAAAGGCGGTCGCCAGGAAAATGATTGCCGAGCGTGGCAAGGAAAAGGCCGCTCGAAAACGCAGCGAGCAGCCCCAGCCCGCCCCTGCCGAAAAAATAAGTGCCAAACGGGAATCCGTCACGCCTCCAAAAGGTGTGAAAACTTCCGCACAACCCTCTTCCGCGCAACCCTCCAAAGCCGCCGACTCCCAACCGAAATCGGCACAGGAAAACAACCCTTCCGAGTTCGCCGCGTTAATCGAAGAGGAACTCGTCCCTTCGTCCAAAAAGAGATCGCTGTGGAATCTTTTTGGGCTCCGCCGGGGTCGCGAACCGAGGTGGGATGCTCCGACCACGCCCCTTTCTCCCGGCAATCCAGAGCTTTCCGATTCCCCCGACGTCGAGAAATCTGCGAAGCCCTCAGGCAAACCCGATCCGTCCAGAACCGCCTCTCCCAAGCCCAAGGCCAAGACGGATCCTGACCCCCCCGCTCTTGCCGATCGAGGCAAGGCCCAGGATCCCAAACCGGGCAATTCGGCGAAGACACCGATCACAACTGAAACTGCAGCGGACTCCAAGTCTTCAACCGCGAAGCTGCAGACCAAGCCGGTCGAGGGGTCCCGGCCCGATACCAAGCCGACGGCGAAGGCGAAGTCCGGCACTCCCAAGACGCCGAACGGCCGCTCGACTCAACCCGCCCAGGGATCCCGGAAAATGACGGGCTCTCCCGACGCCAAATCCGTCGGAGAGCCGGTTCCAACCAGCCTTCCCCCCGTCAAGGAGAAAAGGCAGATCCCCATCGGTCGGAGTCGCGCCCTCCCCGCCACGCCGCCTAAAGCGGATGACCAGACACCCTCCCCGGCCCCACCCCACCATCCGCCCGGGAGGATCACCAAGAGCAAGCCGGTGGTGCTCGCCGATCCGGTCGACGAGATGACACTAAACGACCCCCAGCCAATCCGCCTCACCAATCCGGCCAGCGGAAACAGCCGCACCATTCTTCCCCGTCCGAAGAACGAAAAACTGATTTCTGTCGAAAACACTTCCAAGGAGCCAAGGCCGATTCGACTCGACTTTCCTGGTGACGGCTCCGCGAAAGCCAGTTTCCCGGCCCCAAAGGCAGTCGAACCCTCGCCAATCGCAGCCAGAGTTTCAGACCTCCTCGCCATCGCCAAGATGGAACGCGAAGTAGATCCCTTCGACGCGTTGGTCGATGAAGATTTCGACATCGAAAAACTTTTCCCGGCGAACAAGAAATCCCCGCCCGGCAAGGACAAAGAAAGTTGAACCGGGTCGTTGGGGACCCCCGATATCACGGTGCGTACGACCAGAAACTGGTGCCAATGCTTTCGGGGCGGTCTTCGGTAGTTCGCCCCCCATCGTCAGATCAAGGTTGATGGACTACTGGGAGCGCGCTGAATATTTCGGGCTAGTGCTTCGGCCGGGAAGTTAGTGTGCATTCGGCGCGAGGGTTTTTCTTCGAGTTCAAGGCGTGAGGA
>Ga0310121_10002060_pt1 | contig 19633 bp, 20 predicted proteins | sample CB27_Tmax_986_MG_FD_203504 | JGI IMG/M metagenome (GOLD analysis project Ga0310121, IMG submission 203504) | Marine microbial communities from Western Arctic Ocean, Canada - CB27_Tmax_986 | ecosystem: Environmental > Aquatic > Marine > Oceanic | place: Canada: Western Arctic Ocean | collected...
CCTGCAGCCATCTAAGAGTAATGCCAGTCGACTCACCAATCGCAGACCAAGCACCAGTCACAATATCAACTGTCGATTTCCAGAGCGTCACGAAAATCTGGGAGACGTTGGTTGCCATCGCGGACACCACATCCCACACGAATTTTGCGTAAAAGGTGACCACTCCACCGAACTCAGCCCAGAGAGCTTGCCCCTGTGAGGTCATGGCCTTCAAAGCACCGACAACGCCGTTTGCAACAGATTGAAACAATGGAACTATAAACTCAAGCACTGGTGCAAGCGCGGACCCAATCCCAACACTCAACATCTTGATCGTAGACCAAAGCGTACTGAACATATCATTCAGTCTCGCTGCTGCCGCTGCTGTATCGCCATCCATCGTTAAGCCAAGTCGCTCGGCTTCCTCACGCATAGCGTTCAAGCCTTCAGGACCATCGGATAACATAGGAATTAACGCAGCCCCTGCCTTGCCGAAAGTATTCATCGCAAGAGCTGCACGCCGGGATGGGTCCTCGACTTCACTAATGCGCTCGGCAAACAGATTGAATTGTTCCTCGGGATTCAAGCCCTCGAAATCACTGATTGACAGGTTAAGCATATCCAGGTTATCAACCGCAGTAGACAAACCAAGCTCAGCATCAATGAACCCCTTCTGCATTTTCCGCACACCCTTTTCGACCGCCTCAAGACTCGTGCCACTCAGCTCTGCGGCGTGCTTCAGTTCAGACAGCGCTTGAACAGAAATACCTGTTCGCTTCGACATCTTGTCGAGCTGATCGCCAAGCTTCAAGAAATTGCGAACGCCTACAGCTGCAGCCACGGCAGCGGCAAGTATGGCACCTTTTGAGAACTTGGCCAGCGCAGCACCAGCCGCTTTCAGGCCACCGAGAAACTTCTTTTTTTTGAGCAGCAGTTCGACATAAGCACCGCCAGCCTTAATGTCTCGCGACATAACGTTCTACCAATCTTTGAGCTGATTAGGATCGTAGGGCATGACGCTGTTAGCCACGCTACTTGTGCCGCCAAGGATTTCAGCCTTGCCACAGGCCATGATGACCAGCACTCGCATCGTCAGTCCGTTTGGGTGGACTCCGACGAAACCGGCGAGCTTGTAGCACTCTTCAGCTGCGTCAATACCTTTTCGATTTCCGCGTCCGCCTTCGCCGCTAACTTTTCCGATATCTCTGCTGCCAGCTCTGGACTGTTGATTCTGGTAGCTGCCTTCTCGATCGCCGTTTGCCGGATCTTCTCCTGCGAGGCGAACATCTCCAGCAGCACCCTTGTTCGTCTCGGGGTAAAATTCACAATGGCCTTGAGCAGTGCATCAGTGGCTCTATCGATCGCGTCACCAATAACCCCCAGATAAAACGTTTCTTCAGATACACCACGCGACTCGCGCTCTACCTTGCACAGTAAAAAAATGACCCGGCACAGCAACACTGGGTCTTCAAGCATTCGGTTGTAAGTATTGTCTTCTTCACTGTCGTGCTGAAGAAAGTTCGCGTCACAATCTTCACGGATCGCCATGATTGTCGGCGCATCAATCGCTATAGTCCATTCACGATCCTGGGAGTCTTTGAACGTTGCCATTGCTACCTATGTGGGTTTACGGAGTCGAGTCTTGAACCCATAGAAGCTTCAGAGTTGCAACATTCGCCGAAGACCCGTTGCTTGCTATGCCATTTGTGATCGGATTGCCAGTGAATGTGTTGGTATCACCACCAGTGATATCGAACGTTCTCGGCACATTTGCGACAAGGGCAATTTCATCGATCTCCGCAGCTCCCGAATCCAGCAACGAAACATGAGCTGCAGAAGTTTCCGTTGAAACTGCAAAATACGCCTGCACGGCAAGCAACGACAGTTCGTCACCATCGATCGAACAATTGAATGCCACTCGCGGAGCAGCGACTACAGCTGTTGTAGCGGCTGGCAGGACAGAGCCGCTGCCTGAATTATTGGCACCGATAGGCACAACATCGCCCGATACAGTACCCACCGTGATTTTGTACCTGGCGCCGCCTGACCAGTACAAATCAATCACCTGGGCAGTTGTGATACCATGGCCAGTAGCTAGCGTCAGCGATCCGGTTTCGTCGTCGGTTCGCGATGTCAACGTTCCCGCAGCACCAGCAGCAAGAGCGATGTCGTTCACGCCCCCACCGTCTCCGCTCCTCGGCGTGTTGCTGGTAATAGCGCCCCCAAGACCTGCGACGGTGACTGAAAGGTTTAGAGTTTTCCTTTACCGGCTAGATTGGAGAGCTGTTAAAACGCGACTGGGGGCTTAGGTATACGCGACCGGTGTGCGTCCTGAGCCTCGCGTTGGAGTTGCTGTAAATGTGATCGCCTGCTCGCCAGCAAGTGGCCAAGGATCACTTTGTGACAACGTAAAGTCGCCATCAGGTCCCTTGCCTGACGAAAAGTCCTTGCCGCGAAGTGCAACAGCTGCACCGGCGGCAACAGCAACCCGCAAAGCCTCAAGAGTCGTGTCGGTCGAATCATTCAGCATCACCCACTCAATCTGAAGCTTTCGCAGCGTCACGTGCTCAGTCTCGATCGGTGCAACTGTACTGTCGCCGCGCACTGTCGTGTTGCCACGCTCCACGTCGCGACTAACGGTAATGTCCTTGCAATTGGTGATCAGCGTTGACGCTGTGGAACCAGGGGCACCGTAATACAGCATGCCCTCGAAACCCATTTTTTGATTTGCCAATTGACTAGCCTCCTATTGATCCGCGAAAGCTACCGGGAAAACGCGGAATAGCTCTCTCTAGTGCTGGTTGCATAAACGGCCGCTTGTCAAACACTTCGTCTTTGTAACGACCACCAAACTCGTGCGCCTTAGCTGCTGTACCAAACACGCTTTTTCGCGGACCAGCAACAGCGTAACCCTTTTCTTTGTTCACAAAATAACGAATAGCCTTCTTCAGCTTGCGCTGGCCACGGGTCTTCGGTGGCTGGCCTGGGTTCGAGGCAGTTTTCTTCGATACCTTAATCGAGCCCCGAGCATCTTTGGCTATCGATGCAATCGCATGACCCACGTTTTTGAACGCCTTATCGGTGACAAAGCGACCAGTGCGCTTGTCGCGAATCGGCATCGTCACTTTGGACTTGAAGAAAATCATCAGCTAATTTCCACCAAATCAAGATCATTCCGAAAGGTTACGCGGACAATTCCAGTAAACTGATGCAGCTCTCGCAGATGCTGTCTCAACGGCGCTGCCACGATTTCAAGACCCTCCCAGACATGCTGGAGATCGTTTTTGAGTCGCTTCTTGGTCAGCAGCACGTAAATTTCTTGGGTAAACAGCATCAGAGCATCAAGCTCCTCAACATTGATTCTGCCTGTCGCTTTGTCCTGCTTGTCTTGTCCAAACTTCCGCCGGACAGCGATGTCGATTGGGGACGTAAACTGCACCGAGGTTCTGCTTGATAGGTCCATCGTCTGCGATATCGTGTGACTCACCACATCAACCCGCAGCTTGTCGCTTTCATCTATTGCCAGCTCGTCGGATTTGTTGTGTTCATGGTCCCAGTCCGCATAGCTGCGCTCAAGAATAAATCCACGCTGACTGAACTCCGCTGCCCTGAGCATTTCAAGGACAGATTTTGCGGCAGTGACAGTAGCAGCGGCCATTACGCAACTCGCTTCGTGCTAACACGCCATACCAAAAGCAGCACATCAAGTTGCACCGCTGGTATGTTCGCGCCTGGGGGCATAACTTCGTATTTGTACGTCTTTTCACCATCAACCATTTCGATCACATCGCCAACGCGCGGCTCAACATCGCCGAAGTCTGCTGCTGGTATGTGCCACTCGGTCATCAGCACCTTGCTGATCAACCCCTCCTCGTCAATTGCGTCATAGTCAGCATCTTTGCGAAGACCAACTACAACATCAGAGACCACGAGTCCGCCTTGCGTGTAAGAACACGGATCGGCGAACTCGCTTTCATTGAAGAACGTATTGGCGAGATCATTCTTCAGTTGGTCCCTGAATGTCAACAATTCATCACCTCACATACGTGCGACTACAGTAGCCTACGCGCCGTAAGCATAAGCGTACTGCACGCCAAACTGGGCAATCGAAACCGACGGCACGCCAGTACCGCTCGCCTTTTGCAGCTGCACGAACGGTTGCACGTTCAAGCCTGCCGTCAAAGCCGACATATCAAACGTGGTCCCCTCAGCAACGCGAGCACCGTCGACATAGAATTTCACATTGGCCAGGCCGTCAGTGAAATCAATCAGACACTTCTTGTAGACAGTAGCCAATGAAGCACCAGTTGCCACGTCGTTGTTGTCGTTGGTCGCGTCATCAGATTCAGCAACCAATGCGCTGGTGCTAACCGAACCTTCAATGCGAAACCAAGCGTTAGTCGCAACGCTGTCAGACACATCGTTCTGGGCAGCGCCGGCACCAAACACCAGCGTTGTCACGGCATCGACAGCAGCAACCTTGGCCACAAACCACATATGCTGCAGCTGGGCAACGTCGTAGGTCAAAACGTCGTTCTGAAACAACGTCACAATCTCCGCTTCGCTGTCAGCCGCAAGCGTCAGCTTCGCCGCACCACCATCCTCCGTAACATTGAGGTAGGTTGGCGCACCGGCGGAACTGGTATCCGCAATCGTCCAGCCGTTATGACCAGGCGTTGTGGTAAACGATTGGGCACGATCGAAATTGTCAATAAACGTTTTTACACCACGAGATACCATAATCAGATTTCCTTATTGTGCGTCGGGTTTGTCTACTGGAACAACCAGTTCTTCCGTCCGCAACAGGGTCTACAGGACAGGGGGAGGGCTTGGGTTTTCGTCAACAGGTTCAGCTGATGGCTCGGGCTCGGGCTCGGGCTCAACTGGTTCCGATTCCGACTCGGGGTCTGGTTTCGACTGCGGAGAAAACTCATCAATGGCAGCAAGCTTTTCTTCAAGCTCGCTCACCTTGGCCTGCAGCGATTCGGAGTGCGCCGTTGCTTCGGCGCACTCCTTGCTGACGGTCTCAAGGGTTTCAGCAATCACTGGCCGGTTACCAGCCAGTGATTGTAATTCTTCGTTCGTCATGTCAGATCCTCGGGTTCTCAAAAACGGTGCTGGTATCCGCCAACAACGGTTACAAACTATGCACCATCGTGACGCTGCGCACCACGGTGATCGATCGCCTTCGCAGCAAACGTCTGCATGATCGTGAAGTTCTGACACATCGTCGCGTCGTCCATCCACTCATGCGAAGCAGGAGTTTCTTGACCCTGCAGGAACGTCACCTCAATCGTGTCAACGCGATTCGGACTGGCAAACAAGTACCAGGCAGTTGCGCTATTGGCATCGAGCAACGGCTCAACAATCGGCTGCAACGTTCGGGCCGTGTTGAACACTGCCGAGTTGCCGCCAGAGGCAGGATCAGCTCCAGAGAACACTTGCTTGAGGATCACTTCCTCAAGTGCGGCTGGTCCAACAATGTACGTTGGAGTCAGATTCAAGATGTCCTCACTCTCGTTACCTTCGGGAGTGTTTAATCCACGCATCAGACGCATCAGCTTCTTCTGGGCACCAATGGTGATGTTCGTCGGCGTAGCCGAACCTGTAATCAGGTTGTCACGCTTACGAGCACCAGCTGCAACCGCGAACAGCGCGACCCCATCAGCCAGCAGCGGGTTGCCAGTCACTTCAGCCCAAGCAACCGCATTCACCGTCCGTGAAGCAGCATCGCCAAGCAGCTGAGGTCTGCGGCTCAAAGCATCAAGATCGTCGTTCACGATCAGTCGCCACGAGAACTGCAGAGTCTCAGCATGTGCTTCGACTGCGTACTTCTCCTTTTCTTCGGAAAGCTTGGCAACTTCAGGAGTCGAGTTGTCTGGCCACACCGGCAGATTCGCCGCTGCACCCAACTTCACACGATGGATGTCCTTGAAGTCGCTGACGCTCGTTCCTTGACGCATGGGACCACGCCAAGTCTGCGGCGCTTCCTCATACCCAACCTGGAGAGACTTGTTGACCGCATCGCGGGTGATCTCAGGAAAACTGCCGGTCGTATGAACCGCTATGTTCTTCAGACCAGCCTGGCGAGCGTAACCCATCGCTGCCATCGCAACACTAGTGCCATTCAACCGACGAATCGAATCATGCGAATGACCGTCAGCAAGCAGCGTCTCCTCAGCCAGCTTCACGAGCGGCATCGAAGCAAACGCCTGCCAATCTTTCGGCCGATCCTTCTCGGGCAGATGATCCTCCATCACCTCCTGCGGCGAGCGGGCGACGTGGTTCCAACGTCCTGCTTCGTCTTTCACAAGCCTTGGACTTGGGCTGACGAAGTTCTGCATCGAACGCACCAGCAGGCCAGCGCGGATAGCCTGTAGATGACGATCACGCGGCTGGTTAGGCGACAGATTAACACCTGTACCAAGCGTCGAGCCGTCTTCGTCCGCGACAGCTTTCTTTGCCTTTTTGAGCGCTTCGCGAACAGGACCAATGCCATCGGCTTGCAGACCATAGCAGGTTTCAGTCAGACCAGCCGGAACGTTGTCGTCGAACACCAATGAAACATGAGCGTCAACCTCATCACGCCATTCCTTGCGCTTTGCAGCGGCTCGCTGTTCCCGTGCTTCGATCACAGCGTCGATAGTCTCGACAGTGACGGCAGCAGCAGGTTGCGAGGTAGTCACAGTAGTTGTACCAATCGCGACTGGCACCGGAGTCTTGTCCACCGGAGTCTTGTCCACCGGGGCTGGCGCAGGAGCGGGCTTGCTAGCGCCATACACCTTCTCGTGATTGGCATCGAGCCAAGCCCAGGCCTCTTTGTCACTAAGTTTGCTGCCCATACCGGCAGCAACCAACTTGGCGCGGAGTTCTTTGTTCATTTCGTTTTCCTCATTTCCTTCGGGGGTTTCATCCGGCGGGTCTACACCCGTTGGAAGTTTCACGGAGTTTGCCGATGCAGCAACTCGCATCGGCTCCAACGTCAAAGAAAGGTTTTGCAAGTCGTCAGCAATCGCAGCCAATCGCTCCGATGTGATTGCCTTCGGCGTCGGTTCCTTGTCCTCCGCATCCGGCTCGGTAACTGCTTCCACCTTCTTTGCTTCATCAACAGAATCAACGAAACCAAGCTCCAGCGCTTTCGCAGCTGTCATCCAGTTATTCGTTGACATCATCTCTACCAGCTCGCCGTCTTCAATGCCCGTTCGAGCACTGTATGTTAAGCGGATCATCTCATCAGCGTTGTCAAGCAGGTTGATGTACTGACGCATCTCGTCGGCATTTCCCCAGACACCACCAGAAGCAGAATGGATCATCCAATGGGCATTGGCGGCAATGCGAATTTCATCGCCGGCCATCGCAATAATTGTTGCCGCACTAGCCGCAACGCCTTCGACTTCGATCACAACGTTCGCTGGATGTTTCACCAGCATGTTGTAAATCGCTGTCGCATCGAACACGTCACCGCCGCCGCTATTGATCCGCAGCTTGATGTTTTTCACTTTGCCGATGTCTTTGAGAGCATTGTTGAACCCATTGGCAGTCACGCCTTCATCAAGCCAGTCGTCGCCAATAACGCCATAGATCAAAATTTCTGCTTCGCTATTGGCCGCCGCGACAACCTTGATCTGAGACAAAACAGCTTCACCCTTGAAATTGCGACTCTTAACTCGCTTGCGGCGCTGGGCTGGGCTAGCGGCTACAGGACGAAACGCGGTCGCCTTGCCCATCGGTGGAACTGTTGCCCTCGGTTCACGCGATTCACGTTGAAACTGAGCAGCTTCGGCTGGAGACAGTTTTTTGTATTTTTCCTCAAGCTGCAGGATCTGTTGCTCCGTAAGATCGCGATACGACTGCGGCGCTTTTTCTGGATTGCTCATTTCGCATTATTCCAAATCGGAGTGTACGGATAACCAAACGCCTTAGAACGATCAGTTGCTTCCTCGCCTTCTTCAGTCTCCTCGTCGCCCTCTTCTGATTCCTCGTCTGGCTCAGGCTCTATCTTTTCTTCCTCCGCTGATTCTTCCTCAGCTGGCGGTTCCACTACTGGAGCTGCACTCTTAATGCCAAGTGCTTCCTTCCAGATCGATTCGGGCAGACCAAGCTCCTCGCACTGTTCAATAAACTCCTGCTTCTCCTGCAAGATTTCACGCCAGTCGCGGCCACTTTGGCCTGCCTCGCGCTGCGGGCTCGATGTCGACGCCGCAACACGCAGCGAACCGGCTGTTGCGTCGTCCTTCGGATTGATCGACCTGGCAACAGGACCTTGCCAGTTCGTGTTCAAGTAATCGCGTCGGCGCAGTTTGTATTCAGCAACGGTGAATCGAGCAACGTCATCGAACAACCCGCTAAGTACTGCTGCATCAATCACCGCTTCGTAGATCGGCTGGCAGAAACCAGATGCAAACCAATCCTGCAGCTCCTCGATCTCTGGCCATGCGTCGTTGTCAGCACTACGCTCCGAACTGAAGCTACTTTGGCGATAGTCGCCGGTAAGCGTACTCGTCTTCACGCCTGGCATCGAAACCGCTTCGCTGCGAATGAAATGATTGAGAAAACCTTCGGCATTGCTGTTCGGTCTAGTCGGATTAATCATCTGCAATTCGCCAGTTCGCCCAAGATCAAGCACCATGCCAGTTTGTAGATTCGTGAGCGGGTTGCCGTGAGCATCCATCAAATCGCGATCACCAGAACTATTATTAAGTCCAATCCCGCCAGTCTTGCCGGCGGATCGCCGATAACCAACAACGAAGCAAGCCGCCATCTCCGCAGCAGTCAACTCCGAATACTCATAGTTGCGTCGGTCATCCATCGTCAACAACGCGGCTCCAACCCACGGAGTCCCAGAAAGCTGATCGATATCGTCCGCAGCATACAAATGCTTCATGAACTTCGCTTCGACTCGTTCTGATGTATTTCCAAGGTCATACTGATCATTCACCCGCGACTTCAGCACATGGTAAGCAACCACTCGACCTTCAGAATCAAGCTCAAGACCGTTCCAGAATTTGCCGCCGTGCTTTTCCGCATCCAACCGATCCACGTGAATCAACTGAATTTGCAACGGCAAGAACAGGGCTTTTGCCCGCTGTTCTGCTGCTGTCAGCTCGTGCATGCGAAACAGCGTGCCACCAGAAAAAATTGCGGCACGGAGCGCTGTCTTTGACAACGGCGTGAAGTGCTGGCCGCTACTGCCGGGCTTGCCTCGGTAGTCGCACTCCTTCACGAACTCTGCCCACACTTCTCGGGCTCGTTTGCGGAAAGCAATGTGAGGGTTGCCGCGCACGCCAGTCGCCTGTGGCTGCGGCGACATTCCTCGGCCGACCACCTTGGCTCCAAGTGTTCGCGACATCTTTTTTGCTTGCGGGCAATTGCGATACAGATTCCACGCACGCCAACGCAATCGATCGATTTGCTCGCGCGGCACATCGTTCTCGTGCGGTGAGCCAGTGACGCGGCCTTTCAGTCGATCCGACTTCCCCGCTTCGTAGCCAACATGACCACCACCGAGCATCTTGCGCATTGAATTATGATCAGACGAAGCAGCCTTGATGCCTTCGGCGTACTGTCGATGCGCAAGACGGTTGGCATACCAGCTGGGGCTGATTGCGGAAGCCATGCTGTCTATCATGCGTCCAAGCATTAAATCGGCCTGTCGATTTGGCCAAGCGAAGCCATCATGCCGCCACCTGCTTCACCTGCAAGTCTTTCGAGCAGCCCGTTTTCGCGTTCTGTCAATTTCGCGAGGTCCGGAGCTAGCAAAGTACGCTCGGCTGCCGAATAGCTTTGACGCAGCAGACAAGCCGAGATTGCGACCTGCACTTCATCAAGCTGTTCCTGGGTAGTTGCCATGGCCGATTATTGGGCCAAACTGCCAAGGCTTTATATAGACGAAGTAGACGCCGGCTCAGAATGGGCATCGCCACTAGAGCCAACAGGGTGCCCCTGGAGACACGATCGCCGGTTTTGATGGACTGGACCCTGGACCCTGGGACCAGATCCGACGACAGTCTGGGAGCACCGAACAGGTCTTTGTGGGGATTGGAGCCCGAGCGGCTCTTTTACGGGAAATGGCGGGGAAACCTCCTCCGGAGTGAACCCGCTGGAGGCGATGCGTCGGCGTTTCACGCCGACGCAGGTAACTGCGCCCCCCTTGCGTGCACAGGTCACGCCCTCCTTTGCGCGCCAGCAGAAACGCAGCGAGACGGGCCGATTTGGTATAGAACGTCGCCGCGATTGACGGAACGGCTGCTCTGCGAAGGCTCCAAGGGGTGTTTGGCTGACTGGACCTACTCAAGCCACTTCGCATACGCGAGCACATCGATGGCTGGCGCTACTGTGACCGACAAGCTCGCGGATCTCATGGGGGCCGACACCGTTGTCTTTTGCATTGTTCGCTGAAGTCTTTCAAAGTGAGTGAAATCCGATGCCCGGCCCCTTTGGACGATCGCGATTGATTTCCGCTTGCTTGCATTAGGGTTTTACAAGACGCTATGGTATGTTGCGGTCCATGTGCCGGCGCTCAAACCGCAAGCCGGGGATCGAAGTAATGTTCAGTCGTCTTTCAAGGCGCGATTCAAAACGCTTATCAGCTATCAGCAAGCTTATCAGCTACTGATTGCCACCCCTTCTTTCCACCGCCGACATTCCGAAATTGAAAAAGACGGAGGTCAACACACGATGACCGAACAGACAAGTTTTTCGTTCAGACACGGCGGTTTTGTCACAGTGATGCTGTGCCTGGCCTTCTCTACCCGGGCAATTGTCGGTGCGGAGCCGACAGGTCGCGCGGCTGAAGATGTTGGCGAGCAACCCACTTTCGTGACGGTGACCCGTCAAGATGGTTTATGTGTGGTCAAACCGGGCGAGACGGAAAAAGTCCTGTTCCGCTCCCAAGATCCGCGGCAAGCCATCGAGTGGGCGCTCCGCCATAGCCGGACCGCGATACTCACGGATGGAGAATTCAGCGTAAGGGATGGCGTGCGGATCCCGCGCTCCGGCGTCACGCTGATTATTGCGGAGGATGCGACGCTGCAGGCAGCCGTAGGCGCGCAATTGACGGCCGTCTCGGAAGGACATGGGGACTACCGCCCGTTGATTCATAACCAGGGCATGGACAAGGTGGCCGTGATCAACTTCGGGACTCTCCGCGCGTCGATACGCGGGGGAACGTGCATCATGTTCAACGGCCGTAGCAATGGAGAGCTCGGCATCAACGGAGGACTGGTCTTCTCGACGGGCACCCTGGCCCAATGCGGCGACGCGATCTGGTTGGTCGATTCGAAGAACTTGCAGATCCCCTTTGCCGGTGCCAAGAGTTACGACAATAACCTGATGGCCATCGAGGGCTGCGAAGACCTGCAGATCGACGTCGTGGCGGGACTGGCTGGCAGTAAGGCCGGGGAAAACGAGACCATCGATCTGAACAGCTACAGCCGACGGATTACCATCCGTCGCATGATCGGCACGTCACCCTCCGAACAGGTGCTGGACGTCAACAATTCCACCGATATCCGTGTCGATGAGATCGTCGGTTATACGGGAGACGAAAAGTTCCGGGAAAGCCTGGTCGATGTGATCACTTACGGCCCTCAAGGGCGGCGACTGACGCAGCGGCCGCGGATCCCCAAATCAGAAAACGTTGACATCCGCAAGAAGCACGTGGCCGAGCAGAGGATCCGCGAGTGGCAGATTGTCGCCGAGGTGGAAGGTCTGCCGGAGACTCTCCCGGTAATTCGCGCAACGGTGCGGCTGATCGGCAACCCGCAGACAACGCCGGTGACCGTTCTCCAGCGGACCTATCAACTGCGCCTTGGCGATACGCCAGCGGCCACGGTGGTGGAGTGACGAGGAGCCCACGAAGGGATGGCTCAGAAATAACTTCCCGAGTTCATTTTTCCCCTCACCTTGATCCTCTCCCCCGCTATTCGCTGCGCGGCGGGGGAGAGGAGACAAATGAGGAAGTTATTTCTGAGCCATTCCCAAGCCCGGCGGCGTCGCGGGGTGGGGGCCGACGGAAATAACCAAACCAATGGGAGTTCGCGATGTTCACCATCCGCTGGCGTTCGCTTTGCGACGCCGTGCTAATCGCGGTTGCCGGAGCCGCCTTGTCAGCGAACGTTGCACCGCCCGAACTGAGCCGCCACGCCTCCGCGATCGAGCGGAACCTGCACGATGCGATCGTCGCGTTCTGGCTGCCACGTTCGATCGGCGAACAGCACGGCGGGTACCACATCAACTTCCATTTGGCCACCGAAGTTCGCCGGGCTCTGGAACTTGCCCACCACCTGTTTGAAACGCTCGAACGCCACGCCCATGATCCGGAACATGGAGGATATCAAGAGTACTTCACGCCTGAATGGAAACACGCCGGGTTCGAGAAGCCCAACTTTTTTCGAGACGTAGCCCCGTCGTGAGATGTGTTGGCTGTTGCGCGCTCAGGACGAACCGTCATTGTGCAGTTGGGAATCCACCCGAAACTGCGTCGGCTTCATCGTCCGACGCAGTTTAGCGATTGCCCCTGCCAGTTAGGGTTTAGCCTATTTGGCAGCCCCACTCGGACGTCAAAAACCCGAGATTCTAAGCCTTCCGACCGCCTATTTTTGCTCGAACCCTATTTGTCATGCTTTAGGCAACGAGTCATTCCCAAAATTCAGGCGTTAAGCTGCCCTTCAAATTGGGAAGTTGATATCTACGTAAGGCGGCTATATCTCTGCACTTACCGAAAATGAAGTCCAACTTTACGTACCTCTTTGCGCTTCTACCCGTTCTTGGACTTCTTGGACATCGTAAAGTTCAGCGTCAATTGAACAACAGAAGCGGTCGTTACGGAAAATCTTATAGACAGTCTTGGGGACTTTAGCGATTACCATTTGTCCTCCTTCATACGCCTCCCAATGGGAGACAAATTGCCCCACACTGGAGGGGCTTTTGAACAATCTAGGAATTCTGCCAAGCTAGGGAAGTCGCACCTCTGCTATCTCGGTTTTCGTCATTTTGGTGCCATCCACAAAATCATTGCGAACGTTGATCACCCATTCAGTTCCGCAGGTATCGCACACGTAGCAGCGTTTTTGCAGGGGGCCGCTAACCTGCCGCCACCACTTGCGCCTAGCGGCTCGTCCGCCGTAGTTCCCCCAACATGTTGGACAGCGCAAGTGCTGCTTAACCTCTTGGTGATTATTGGACTGCCGTGGATCGGCACCGCTCGAAGCCTCAACAGGAACATAGCAGACACCGTTCACAACAATCGTCAGCTGATCACTCGAGCTAACGCCATCACGCTCAATAGTCATATCGGCTGGAGATTCTTCAGCGATTGGCGAAGCTGCCGGTGGTTCCCTCCGCTGCATTTTGGCCGCTTTACGCGGAGTCGTTGGTTTTTTCTTAGCCACAACAAAGCCTTTCGTTTCAATTACCATCTTGCACCACCGTCCGTATCAGTCCCTGGAGATATCACGGCTGATTTCTTTGGCACTTCCTCTGGCGGAGGTGCGCTCAGCACATTCACGTCCAACATCGCAGCACCTGCGTCAGCAAGATAACTGGCGTCAAGCCAGTGATTCTGCACTCGCCCCGTCTTTACCACCCAGACCCGCTTGACCTGCCCACGTATCACTTTCTCAGTTTCAATCTCCGAAGTAATATGGCGAGCAAAGCCGTGATGCTCACTGCACTGCTTAGGCATGCGCTTCTCAACGTAGAACCGCTCGGTGTCTGTCATCGAACCATAGACGTAGGCAGCCCCCGCTTTGCCCTCTGGCGTCAGCCACCTGGCGTGCTCGAAGCTTTTCCACCTGTCAGTATCGCAGTTCACCAGCCACACGCCTCGCGACCCCTGCACGTCTTGTAGGTCCATTCGCCAGCCATCCCCAGGAACACATCGCTCAGTTGCTGAACGAGCTGGGCTAAAGTTAATCGTCGCACAACCATTGCTCTTTCCATGTCCCTTCGAAGGATAGATGCCAAGGCCGATATCCAAGCAAGCAAGATACACCGTTGACGATTGCCAGCCAGAGTCAACCAGCGTCAAGCCGACCTGCATCTCAGTACCGTCCAGCCTGCAATACTTCTGCGCGGCAAGCTGCTCCATACGACCTACGATCGCACGATGCACAGCAATCTCAATCCCCTCATCAGACCCATATGTCGTACCATGCGTTTCATAGAATCCATAATCAATCACGTAGTTCGTTGCATCAGGGCGCCAAGCTTTGATCACCCAATGAAGGCCAGTCTTTTTGATGTCCATTCCCTGCGTCAAGATCGTGCAATCTGGCGGAATCACGCCGCGCTCATAGCCCGACAACCTGAGCTGCACACGCCTAGCGCTGATTCCTGACTCAACTGCAAACGTTTCGTCTGGCGGGTCGTTGTCATACTCCGTACTAACAGCATCCTGACCATCGCGAGCTACCTTGTTGTAATAATGCTGCAGCGCTGATTCCTCGATTCGCGTACCATCAGCAAGCGACTTGCCGTTGTATCGATTATCGTTCGCGCACTTCGCCCCCTCGTCCATTGCTGTTCGGTTCTCAAGGTAGTACGCGTGTGATTCGCGGCAGTGCGGGTCGTCACTAGCACCAGATGCAAAGGCACGATGGTTTTCGTTGTACTTCTGCATGTACGCTTCCCATAAATCCATCCGCAACGGAGGCTTCACGAGGAATCGAAATCTTCGCCCCTTCCAGCTCGGTTTCAATACTGGATCAGTGTACTTGTAGGCACACGATACTGGACTTTGAATCGTTCCCAATAGAATCCGAGCAATCGGATTCTGCTGGTCGCCAAGACCACCGATCGCCCGATCGATCCTGTTTTCTAGTTTCTTCGACTGGTCCTCGCTTCGTGCCGTCTCCTCCGTATCGGGATCGTCAATCGCAGCCAATCGCGGCCTTCGCCCTTTCTTTTTCAAACCACGAACAGCTGCATCAAGCCCCCGTGTTGCAATGATTGCGCCTGATGCTGGGCTGCCTGGTACCTTCGGAAGGATAATTTCACTGCCACACCAAGTGAACCGACTTTTCGCCATCTCGTAAGGCTCGCCGTTATCGTGACGTTCACCGCTAACAACTTGGTAATGCGCTCGCTGTGGAGTGTTTTCCAAAGCGCGGACTGGCGTGCATACCTCTGGATAGTCCTCGGCAAGCAGCACATTCTCCTCGATCGCTGTCTTAATCGTGTCAAGGGAGTTATCAGCCAGCGTACCCGTGGCTTGAAACAGGATCGAATACGGCAGCACGCCTTGAAGCGTGTACTTCAGAATCAGCCGCTCCAAGATCGTCGTCTTACCTTCGCCGCGCGAAGCAGCTGTTGCTTGGTCACCACCATTGACAATCGCATTTCCGAAATCGGCAATCATCGAAGCTTGCTGTGTTGTAAATGCATACCAAAACGGATCGTGAATCCCACTCTTCCGGCTGAAATAAAACATCAACCAGTTAATATCGTCCGATTCTAGTGCCTCTCTACGATCGCGATCCTTGCAAGCTTCCACCCAGACAACCCGCGTATCCAGGCGTTTGGTTCGCTTCCGCTGTGCATCCCGAACTCGCTCGTCAGTAATCCCAACAATCTGCTCAAGCTCTTTCTGAACACCAGCGATCTCCTTGAGTTTTTCACGCGCTCGCTGCTGCTGCTCACCTATAGTCGCCATCTACAAGCCCAAGGGGTGATACGGAACTGGCTACCAACAATCAACAATTCAGCACGAGCCCATTCAACTGTCTCGCGCAAGCCCACAGCAAGCATGGACAGCCGGACTATTTGTGAAGTGTCGGACCAGGCGGTGGAATACGCTGGGGCGTGTACCCCTAGGAGGACCCATCTGCTTAGGCGCCCGCAACGACAATAGTGGCGTAACCTGTGGCTATCTCGCCGTTCGGAGCGTAGACGGCCTTAACAGCAACTACATAGGTCCCTGCCGTAACTGCCGTTATCAAAACCTTGATATCCTCATGATCGGCGGCGGCGTTTGCCTCCACGAACGTTATCCCGCCTGTCGCGCCACTATCCAACGTCACAGAGGTGATCGATTGAAACCAGCCATTCACCGGGATGTCGTTTGCGAAGCTCACAGCAATTAGCTTCTCATCGCCAACCCGCATTGTCTCGGGAACCGTAGCAGCAAGCCCTGTTAACGTGCCTTTGAGAACAGCTGTCCGATTCGGCGGAACAGGCACCTGTGAAACCGGAGCTGGGTTTAGCTTCGTAAAGATCAACTCAGAAAACGTAACAGCGCCTGTCAGCGTCACGCTAATCGCAAGAATATCAACGTTCGTCTCAGCAGCCGTCAGAGCCAGGCTCCATAGATTATTGCTGTCATAAGCAACGCTATTTGTGGCTAGTGCCACAGTGCCATCTTTTGCAAGGTACACAACAGGCGTCCCCGTTGTTTCAGGCACAAACGTCGTTGCATTAAGCAATGGAAAATGAATCGTTTGAGCGAGGTTCTTATTCATGGCTCTGATCAATCCTTATTTGCTTGACAGTCACTTGACATTGAGAAACTCAGTGACCGGTAAAATTGCATGGTAAGTATCGGCAGACCCTTGGTCACCTGTGAAGGTCACAACAATTATTGCATCAGCAGTCGCTGAAGCATTCGTCGAAACATTGAACAAGATGCCTTTGCCAATAGCCACGGTTATTCCGTCAACTATTGCTTCGGCCGCATTTGCAACTGCCCCGGTTACGTCCAAAAACGAAGCGGCCGAAGTCGCATCAACCGTTGACAACGTTTCGCCTGCCTCAAGAACAAGCGTTGCATCGAAAATCAGATCACGAGTTCCGCCTGGGCTAGAGATTGCACTATACATATTTATTTTCGCCCCTCTTCATATCGGGATGGCAAAAGTCCTGCAACACTCCGCACAATCGCCGCTGGTTGCTCGATAGACACACTCGCAATCGCCTGGACAATTTCATTAACAACAAAATCTATAGCTGCAATATGGTAGCGATAAGAATATCCGATCGCCCTACGGTCCACCGGTCGTATGTCCCCATCAGGGACCAATGACGGCGCGAGGTACATCGCACCAATCGGCACCACAGACATTCGTTTTTCTTTAGAGTCAATCGCCATATTACGGTGCCGCACCTTCCTCCTCAGCATAGGTCGTCGCATCATCACTAAGCGTCTTCTTCCACTCTGCTGTCCCGCCGTCATCGTAAAACGTCTTTTCTGTTGCTGTCACCGACACTTTATTTCTAAGAGCTGCATATAGATAACCGATTTTAGCAGCGAGCGTTTCATTCGCAGCAGGAACACCAGTCGGCTCGGCGTTAGCGGTCACAGTCAAATCCGCCACACTAGTAATCGTTCCAGCAGTGATATTCGTCGGCGTTGCCAACGTTGCCACAGCTGTGTCAAGTTCCGCCTTTGTTGGTGGGTCATAGGCATTCAGCGCGTCGGTAACCTCGCTTTCAACGTCGATATCCCATGAGCTGCTCCACGGTATCGCTGTCAGACCCGATCCCGTGCCAATAATGCTCGTCAAGGAATTTGCATCGACCTGATTGGCAACCGTAAACACAAATTGATCCGTTTTTACTTTGACAGCATCGATCACAGTATCAACCGTAGTTATCAAACCGTCAGTAGTCGCATGCAGGCCAGCTGCTGTGCCAGCTGCATCAGGAATCACCGTATTCGCCCCATCAGTACCAACCATGTCGGTATTCGTGGTGCAAGTATCAACTAAATCGACGTTTACAACAGCACCCGCAAGGGTTGTAATCGCTCCAGCCGAAACAATGTCGGTCGCAGCAACATCGTTCAGCGCCGCAAGCGTTGCTGGAATCGTCGTGCCTGTGTCGACCAAAATTGCATCGACAATGCCATCAACAGTTGCCAATGCAGCAGCTGTGGCATAGTTAGGTTGAATATCTGCCGTATCGACCAGAACGTCAGACAGCCGCACCGCACCAGAATTTGCCACTGCGTGCCCTGTACTTAAATCTTCATCCCACACAACATCGGAAATCGCAGCAGCTGTTGGAGCTGCTGCCACCATGTCAGTATTCGTCGTTGTCGTCGCAACTAGCGTCACGTTTGCCACAGCGTCAGTAGCCGGATTAAAGTAACTTGCAGCAACTAACGTTCTCGCGTCCAATTCCGCTGTTGTTGGCACGCCGTCTATCAGTGTTTTCAGTGCACCTAAACCATCTGTGCCATTACTCAAGTCAGTCTGGATTCCATCAACTACCGTATCGATCGCCACGAATCCGGTTGCCCCATTGGCCAACGCGTATGTATCGCCAGTTTGCACGGTATGGCCGGTAAGCGTTGCGACATTCGTGACATTCACAACCGTATCGGCAGCAGGGTCGAAATACGACGCCGCAACCAATGTCCTGGCATCAAATTCTGCCGTTGTCGGAACATCGTCAAGCTGACGGAGTACACGGGCTTTTGCGTGTCTGGCTTCCTCCAGCTCGCCGATCTGCAACATCGCGGCGTCGAATTCGCTTTCACGCTGGGACCACACTTGGCGGCCGGATGCCGCAGAGGTTGCCGCGGTAGAAGCTCGCGTTTCGACGACGCCGGCCGCAGCCAACACGCGCTGGGCCGCTTGCTGCGAACGAGCTGCATCCGTCTGCGAAATGGCTATCTGGAACGCCTCGTAAAGCCGCGCTCGTTGGGCGTCAAGCAATTCATGATCGGCTGCAGCAGCCTGGGCGGCGACAACTCGCAAATTGCCGTTCACATTGCCCATTACGTCGCGAAATGCCCGTCCGAGCTCTTCGTCATACCCGGGTGATTCCGTCTCACGGGCCGGAGGCAGCCCCAAAACGTCCCGTAAACCTTTGCTGGCCATATGCTGTCTCCCCAATATTTTAGATGCAGTTAGCGGTAACACATGGATAAGCAACGTCTATACCTAAACGTTTCGCGGTTTTGAAAAAAAAAGCGAGATTCTCGCCCATGGCGCGGCCATAAATGCTTAACGGCGTTATCCGTCACACCGAACGCAATTCGCGCTGACCGCTGGGCACGGAGGTTGCATCGTCTTCGGCAGAATCGTCTCGGCCGTAACTCGCATCGGTGAGAACCACCGCAGTACGAAGCGGCCCTGACTCTCATCGTGCGCCGCCGCCCCAGCTACGGATTCGACCGTGTTGTCATGGCATTCGGGGCCTTTGTACGTTCGGAGATGCGTGCCCACTAGCTGTTGGCACGTAGCGAAAGGGTGTACCGACAAGCCATCTAATAGATCGGAGGAACGATAGCGACTGGGCTGTGCCGTCGACAATGTCGTGCATCTCGACCAGATCGAGCCCGCCTATGCCTTGCACGGTGAAGGGACCGCGAAAGGAACGGTTTCTGACATAATCTCCAAAAAAAGGAATGTAGTCGAAGAAGCCGTTCGTCGCGCCCCAGCGCGTTCCGCTGACCCCCTTGTACGAACTGGTGGCGATTCCCTCGGGGCCGACTTCCTGTGCAATCTGCGTCGGCGCCATCAGTGGCGGGACATCGGAGTCGGAGGGACATTTGAAAATGCTGAGCGGAGTTCGCATGACGGGCAGATTGTCAGGATGCCTGTTTGCCAGACTGCTGTCGTACTGATCGTAGTGAGCCTGTTGCTCCAAATACGGCAAAATATGTATGGCCCAGTTGGTCGTGTCTATGCCGGTCCGTGGATCGCCGCGGTTA
>Ga0310121_10002061_pt1 | contig 19631 bp, 15 predicted proteins | sample CB27_Tmax_986_MG_FD_203504 | JGI IMG/M metagenome (GOLD analysis project Ga0310121, IMG submission 203504) | Marine microbial communities from Western Arctic Ocean, Canada - CB27_Tmax_986 | ecosystem: Environmental > Aquatic > Marine > Oceanic | place: Canada: Western Arctic Ocean | collected...
ATGTTGTACTCGGCGTCCTGGACGTTTCGAGTCGCTCCTTGGACTTATCCTTCTCGTTTTATTCTTATGTCCCGCTCAGGTTGTGATGGCTCAGTCTTCGGCGAAGGGTTCCGTTCTTCCGTTGAAGACCGTGTCCGATGCCTTGTCTGAGGGCAAGCTCAATGCCCTGTCCCTGGTTGTGATGGAGAACTTGCGGAAGTACTCCCAGTTCAAGGTCCAGGACATTCCGGAAACGGATGTGTTGGAGCTCTTGATGGAGCACGACTGTTTTGAACCGACCCCCACCTGCCTGGCTAAGATTGGTGAAGCGAATGATGCTGATTTTGTGTTCTATACGGATGTGGTGAAGAAGCCGAAGGGATTTGTCTTGAACACAATCTTTGTCAATGTATCGAAGCGACAAAATGAAGAGACCATTATTCGTAAGACTCGAAAGGAAAAGAATCTGATTCGACACCTTGAGAAGGCGATGCGGATCATGTTCGGACGTCCGCCCAAGGTGAAGCCACGACCGGTCCGGTTTCTGGTAGAAGCCAATGTGGACGGGGGGGACGTCAGTCTCGATGGACGTAGCCTTGGAAGTCTTCCCCATAAGGGCAGTGTGATGCCGGGAAAGCATTCGCTCCGTATCGCAAAGCGTGGCTATGAGAATTATGTGCGCACCATTCAAGTCTTCGTTGGAAAGGGGTATCGCCATCGAGCGGTACTTCGTGCAAAGGAAGTGAAGGCCCCGCCGCCCATTATTGAGGATGTGACGCCGGTCGCCAGAACTAGCGCGGTGGGGGCTCGGCCCGTCTATAAGGAATGGTGGTTCTGGACCGCGGCGGGTGCGGTTGTTGTTGCGACTGTAACGACCCTTATCGTGGCGTACTCGGCTGGTGGGGCGAATAATGGCGGGCTCGTGTTTACGTTTGACCCCGCACAGGTAGAAAATGATGCGATCTTCAGCTCTCCATAAGATGACCACGCATATGCGTGTTCTAGGTCTGCTGTTGGCGTGGGCGATTACTCTCGCCTGCGTCGTAGACGCGCCTCCACAGCCGACTTCCCTGGACCTGTCTGGATTTGAGCAATTATCGTCGGGTTTGAACCTGGCGGATATCAGTAGTTTTCAGGTACGTCTCTACCCAAGATCACCACCGAGTGGCTCGGCACCCCTTTTCGATTCGGGCTGTTTCCCCTTTGAGGGAAAGACCTTCCAACTACCACCGGTTGCAGCGGGCTCGGACCGGAGTGTGAAAGTACACGCGTTTAGTGGGACAGACTGTGCCGATGAGGCCGTGGTTGCCGTGGCCTATCGCGGTTCGTTGCGAGTGGAAGCTGGGGCCGATCGAATTTACACATTGCTCCCCTATGCGGTGAACGATTTTACGTCTCTGCCGGTTCCTTCCCTTGAAACGATGGAGAAGGCACAGAACACCCAATGTTCGTCGGACAACTTTGATGAAGGGATGGAGCAATGCCAGTCGGAAGTGCATGCGACCGCGTTCTGCGTTCCGAGTCTGGGTCATTGTGCGATGATTTCGCTTTATCCTCTGAATAATTACACGCCGCGCGCCTTCGCTGGGGCGGTCAGTTTGGAGAATGGACAGGTATCCAGCCTGGGTGGTGCCGGATTACAGTTCGCCGGCGGCTCCTTCAAAGGAGCGGATACCAACGCCGAAGTCTACGACCCGGCTACGACCTGGTTCGAAGCACCATACATCACAAATTTCACATCGATGGCGCCGTTGGTTTTTCATGATGTGGTCCATATAGGTGGCCAGCGGGCTGCTACTATTGGTGGTCTTGGGCAGTTCAATCTGAAGAAATTCGGTACCGACCTTGTATTTGAAACACCGGTTCAGAACTGTGGTCCCGACAACACTTGCGTCGACAATATCACCAGCCTTATCCATGTAGTCGACTTCCAAGACCAATCCGAGATGGCCGCGGCTATGCCGAGGAAGGTATTTGGTGCCCGAGGCATCCTGATTGGCAGTGATCCCGATGCCCGTATTCTCGTGGCCGGTGGAGTGATTGGTAACGCCCAGGCGGAAACCGTTGAACAGATTGATAAGGTGAGTATCTGCACCATTGGTCAGAAGACCATCAACTGCAATAATCTCGGTGATAACCTGAGCAATAAGCGTTTTGGACATGATGTCGTCTGCGTGGACGAGGCCGACGACGGAGTGTGTAGGCGAGTTCTTATCGTGGGCGGATATAGCACGACTGCCGAACGCGCAGCAGATTTCTATCATTCAGAGTCGGAGACCTTATCGTCACTTTCCGCGACCGAAGACCTTTCCATGGCCGGTGGCTGGAAATGGGCCGTTGTACATGATGCAGACGGCAAGCAGCAGCTCTACAGCTTTGGCGGAACAACCGGCACACTTGGTTCCAAGGCCAACGTGCCTCCCTACCGTGTAGCGCTGACGGAGGATGGCCTCGAATTCCAGGAGCTTGAAGTCGTTCATCCCCGTCTGCAACGCACCTTCCACGAAGTGGTCGTTCTGGCGGACGATACAATCCTTGTCATCGGAGGACTGGACGAAACCAACCAGGCTACGGATTCGGTCCTTCATTTCAGTGCCAACGGGGAGCTCATCGAGGAACTATTTCTTCGGATCCCGAGGGCCGGACATACGGCGACTCTCATATCCGACGGACCTCTGGGTGGTGGTGTGCTCGTTCAGGGCGGGATCTACATCACCAGCGGTGAGCCGGCTTTTGTGGGTAGCGCTGAGATCTATTTGAGCGGAGCAGTCGACCCATAATGCAGCCGTCGAGTGTTGCCATGGACCATCGGGATGGTGTGTCCTCAGGTCGAGACTATCCGGCCTGGTTGGCAACAGCTGTCTCCGGGCTTCTGCTGTGTTTTGGGGCCTCAGCCTATATCTTCTGGAAGGACGCCGGTGAGCTGACGACAGCAGCGGTGGATATGGGCGTACCCCATCCAACCGGTTTTCCCCTGTGGACGGCATTGGCCCGTATATGCGGACTTTTGCCTTTAGGAACCTACGATCTGAAAGTCTCTCTGGCGTCCGTTCTACCCATGGCGGGCAGTATCGGATTGGCAAGCGTTCTTTGCGGGCTGGCCCTACAACATCGGGGTATTCATCTGTCTCGTTTCGCCGATACACTGATTCGAGGTGTTCTTCTTCCTCTTCTTATCCTGACCTCGGAGACGGTCTGGTATCTGGGGACGACGCCAGAGGTGTACGCCCTGGGAGCCTTTATTGCGCTTCTATTCGTGGTGGTGCTTCTTCACGAACGCTACTCAAGTCGACGAATCGAAAGTGTCGGGGCTTTGATTGGGCTCGCCATCAATGCCCATGTGATTGCTGGACTGGGTCTGATCGCGGCAGGCTTTCGTACTTTTATCCGCTCCGACCGTGCCTCGGTACGAACTTGGCTCCGCCGGGGTAGCCTACCCTTTGCCCTGGGAGTAGGGGGCGTATTTGCTTTGGTTGCAGCCGCAAGCCGTGCGCCGGCGTACAATTTTGGGAATCCATCTACGCTGACAGGATTGTTCCGCCACCTATCTGCGGAGTCGATACGCAAAGCGTTCTCCGGCACCGGCGCACGTCCAGATGGGAGCGAAGTATTTGAGCAACATCTCGATTTTCTGGGATCCGACATCGGCTGGATCATTCTTATTTTCGCGGTCATTGGAATCTGGACGGCTCGTCGAAATCGTATTGTGCAGACCCTTGGTGTCCTCTTTCTTCTGGAGATGCTCTACAATATTTTCGTGAACCCCATGGGACGGATCGACCAGCAGACTGGTCTTTTATCCGTGTTCTCGGTCCATGTGTTAGCCGTATGTGGGGGGGTTCAGCTGGCACAGTTGCTCCGGCGTGAAGCCTGGGCCTGGGCGGTGATCCTGATTCTACTATTGAGCCAGGTTCCGTCTGTTCTCCATACTGCGGATGATCGTCTGGCGTTGCGACACGACGTTACGGCCACCCGCTGGATCCGTGCGGCAACGGCGGCGATGCCCTCGGGCTCGCTGGTATTCACATCCAACGACAATTCCATCTCGACGACGCTGGCGGCCCAAAGAGTAGAGGGCCGAAGACCGGATGCCTTCCAGGTGCTGACGTCCTACGCCTGGTGGCCATGGCGGCTGAAGCATCTCTCCGGAGATGAAGACCAGGTGCTTTCCAAGGCCACGAATTCCGCACTCGGTCGGGATGGGTATCCGACAGACAATAAGAGCTATTACGCTCTTTTTTCGGTCTGGAGAGAGTGGGCGTATGGAGCCAATCGTCCGATTGTCTGGGATCTTGGAGATAGGATAGCAACGGCATTTATGTCGGAGTCTGGCACGTACTACCCTGGATTCCCCTATGGACGAATTGAGAGGAAGGGCATCCGTAGTGATACATCTGTCGAAGAGACGGCGAAGTGGGCTGTTGACCACAGTTCCGTACATCGTTGGTCCCGAGATGCGACTAGTCATCTTTTGTCTCTTCAGGCGGTAAGTCTTCTGCAAGGAACAGAGCCTGGCTCGATTGCACAGTTGGAATCGGCAGACCAGGCTCGGCAGTGGATCCGATCTGCGATCGAGATTGCGCCCAACAATGCCGCGGCCTGGCTGAATCTAGGTGCGCTGTTGCGACCGGTAAATCTAGAATCGTCCATCCTCGCCTATCGCGAAGCGAAGAAGCTTGGGCATGCCCGAGCCGGGGAGGGGCTTCATGCAGCTCTTCAGTTGTGGGATGCACTTCCCGAGATAATTCGAAAGCAACAGGCCAAAGCCCAGGCGCACCCGGAAAAACCAGAGATTTGGCTACAGTTGGGTGATTTTGAACACCAGTTGGGTCATTTCGATCTGGCGAAAGAGGCCTGGCAGAAGGCATTAACGATTGCACAAGAGACGAGCGCACCGCAGATTGCCGGACATATTCGCCTGAGACTTCGTGGACTTGGCTCTCCATGAGGTGGTTTCCCGCTAACGTCGTGGCCTTTGACGAATCCGACCTCTGAGTGTGCTGTCCCCGGAGACCACAATATAGGGAGCGATCCGGCGGTAATTCTTTCGACCGATCCCTCGGACCCGTCGGAGCTGATGGGGTGATTTGAACGACCGGCGTGAGCGATAGGTTATCACCCGTTGGGCAATAGTGGGACCGATACCAGGCAGCCATTGGAGTGTTTCCGATGAGGCGGTATTGATGTTGACGACCGGAGGGGCGATGGAACTCTGGGCGGAATCGCCGGCGAGTGCATACTGGGCCATCGCCGGGAGGAAGAGGACAGACATGGGAATGAAAAGCTTTCGCAGGGTAAAGTTTCGCGTCATGATACACCTGTGGTTTGATGAAGGTCTGGCCCGATAGAGGCCAAAGTCATGCCAATGGCGAAAAACAAGGCGTAACACGTAGTAATTATGGAAGAAGATCGCTCAGCTAAGATTTCCAGGAAGTCCCCCGTGGCACGGTTCTGGGTCTACAAGCCAGCCATATGGCACTACCTGCTGATGTTGTTGATGTGGTCCTCCGTACAGGCGCCAACCGTCTTGGCCTACTGGGAAGATCCGAGTGAACTCACCTTTGGAACCGCCTACACTCTGCCCGAACGTAGAATGCGAATCGGAGTGGTGACTCCGATGTCCTATGGAGTCCACGATCGGGTCACATTGAGTACCCATCCGATCATGGATCTATTATTGGCTCCCAATGCGGCCATCCGTGTTCGGCTCATCGAATCCCCGTTCACGATGTCGGTATCGGCGGCCTATAATCAGTCGTTCTTCCCCGGAGCGGAGAACGATTCCGAGGGGCATATTCGAGGCTTCATACTGGGATCGGCTCCCTTGACGAAGGGCTTCATCGTGACCGTCTCGGCCGGACTTGATCAAAACCTCTCGGTTGCACAGCGCGCGGTGCACGCTACATTGTCGACGCATGTTCGAATGGGCATCACGTCATTGCTTGTGATGCAGGCTGGTTTCACCCTGGATCTGGATGGACGGGGGGATGTAGCTGCCAATGGACTTCTATTGTACGCGACGGCTTTGAAGACGGTTCGATTGGGATTTGGTGTTGCTGTGGGTCCGCCCCTGTCGTTGGAGGTCCTGGGATTTGATAAGGACACTGTTCCTATATGGCCTTTTGCGGATGTCTGGTGGGTCTTTTGAAGACTCCAATGTGGAAACTTGGTTGACCGCAGGTGGTTTGAGAGGTTAATGAGGGTGCTCTTCCGTCCAGGTGCGGCAAGGAGAATGCCCCATGATCGATGATATCAAACACAAGGCCATAACCGGCGCGAGCAAGATCGTGATGAGTCCGCCGGTACTGAAAATGTTGTCCAACCCGAATGTGCAAAAGGCGTTTTTGACCATGATGAATGCCAATGCCGACTTTCGGGAATGGATGGATGCCCAGATCAAATCTGCGGCACGGAATGTTTCCTTGGCGACAACAGATGATCTGGGGCGCCTGCGCCGTCAAATGCGCGAAGCCTCTTCGGATGTAGCGACCCTTACCGATCGAGTTTCAAGTCTCGAAACCGAATTGCAAGCCTATCAGAAGGCCGCTACCAAGAAGCCGGCCGCACGAAAGACAACCAAACGTGCGACGTCTACGAAGTCCAAGAAGTCCTGAACTCAGGTCTTATGGGGTGGCGACAGGGTTTTGATGACGGCCTGGGCCACTGACAAAGGGATACCGGTACGTTCCACCAGGGCTTCTGGGGATTGATGGCTTAGCTCTTGAACGCTGCCAAACTCTCGCAACAGGAGTGCACGGCGTTTCGGCCCCACGCCGTTAATATGATCCAGCTCCGAACGAATGGTACGCCGTCGTCGTCGTTTTCGATGAAAGTTTATGGCCGTTCGGTGCGCTTCGTTCCGCATCATGGCCATAAGATTGGTGATCGCCGTCGAACGCTTGAGGGGGATCGCGTCTTTGGCGTTTCGAAGATACACCCGTTCGGGACGGCGGCTGAGTTCCTGGAGTGCCCCCGACTCCGTATCTCGCTGCCGGTCTATCCGCTCTTTGGCTAGCGCGATGATTTCCAGATCAATATGTCCTGCCAACTCAAGAGCCTGAATTACAGATCGCAGATGTGCTTTCCCGCCATCGATGATGACCAGGTCGGGCAGCGGACCGAGGGTTTCACCGTCGTTGAATCTGCGCACAAGCATCTCGGCCATCATGGCGAAATCATCGATGCCGGAGATGGTTTTCACACCAAAACAGCGGTATCCGGCCCGGTCGGCTTTCCCGTCCGTGAAAACCACCATACTTCCGACCGCGTCAGCGCCCTGGATATTGCTTATATCGTAGGTTTCGATGCGAACCGGGAGATTCTTCAGATTGAACAGGGATTGGCAGTGGGCCAGCGTATCCAGACGCTTAAGGTCCTGTTCTGTTGTCTGCTTGAGGTATTGCAGCGCATTACGTTCTGCGGATCGGATCAACGCTCGTTTCTGGCCGCGTTGTGGACATCGAAGGGTAATGTTCCGCCCAGCTCGCTCGGAGAGGACATCCACTAACGCTTCTTGCATCGCAACGGGACGATTGATCAGAATCAGCGGCGGTGTGTCCTGTCGTCGTTCGTAGAGGATGTGGAGGAAGGTGGTAAGGGCAGTTTCCGGATGTTCGACACTGCTGGCGGGCATTCGATAGTGCCGGTTTCCCACCGGGTAGCCATCTCGATACCGGGTGACTTGGACCAGGGCGCGGCTTTGTTCTGTAGCAAAGGCGATCACGTCCAGATTTTCGGCGCGTTTTAGCACCACATCTTGCCGGGTTAATGAACGGGAGATGGCTCTGATCTGGTCACGATAATGGGCCGCACGTTCGAACTGTGTCTGGTTCGAGGCTTCCTTCATACGCTGTTTCAGTCGATCGACCAGGTCGCGGCAGCGCCCTTCTAGAAAGAGGGTCGCATCGTGCACCGAATGCTCGTAGGAATTGGCAGGAAGCTCTAAGACACATGGCGCTGGACAACGCCCCAGTTGGTGTTCCAGACAAGGGCGGGTACGAGTGCGGAAATCGTGGTCCGAACAGGTACGCAGACCAAAGTGTCGATTCACGATATTGAGAGTGTTGCGGAGACTGGGCGACGAGTCGTATGGACCGAAATAACGAGCATGGTCGTTGGATCTACGTCGGACGGTCTCCAATCGTGGGAAGGGATTGGATGTATCGAGCCGGATATGGAGAAAGTTCTTATCGTCTTTGAGTTGGACATTGAACTTGGGTTGGTGCTGTTTGATCAGCTCATTCTCCAAGATCAACGCTTCTTTCTCGTTCGTTGTGAGCACGAATGTGATGTCTTGAAGCAGGTCCTCCAGGACGCTAACGAAATAACGGGGATCTCCCGGTCTGGTTTGAAAGTAGGACCGTAGCCGCCGTCGGAGATTCTTCGCCTTTCCAATATAGAAGACGTTCCCTTCGCTCCCTTCCATAAGGTAGACTCCGGGACCGGTGGGAGCGTTGGCAAGGATGGCTCTTACCTTGGCGTGAACTTCCTCGGAAGAGACACTCACTTCAATATGGGCCGAACGCGTTTCAGGAATTTCGAGTCCATAGCTGGGACTTTTAGAAGCGCGTCCGGAGTTTTGAAGGCGCCGTGCCGTTGACGCCAGGCGATAATCTGCTCGGCGTTTGCGAAGCCAAAGGCGCTGAATTCAGCCTGGCTTGCATGATTTACATCAAGAATGAAATTGGCCAACCCACGCATTCGCTCGACAGACTTGACCCCAATCCCCTTTACACGACGCATATCTTCAATTCGGAAGAACGGGCCATGCATCTCCCGGTTGGCAACAATGCGCTTTGCCAGAGTTGGGCCGACCCCTTTCAGTTGGACAAGTTGGGAAGCCGGCGCGGTGTTGACGTTGAGTGCGCCCGAAGCCGGATTTGCCGGCTCCACGGGTTGTTTGTGGACGGTTTGACCGTCTCCAACGGATGCGAGGGGGCGGATACGTGCAAGGGTTTTGGGGCCGATCCCCTTAACCTGGATAAGCTCATCCACCGTTCGAAACGCTCCATTATTGGTCCGGTATTCAACTACAAGGTCGGCTTTCTTTGGTCCGATTCCGGGGAGTTTCTGAAGCTCTACAGCCGACGCTTTGTTAATATTGACCTGCGCCGGTTGGCCGATGACAACCGAACTCCAAAACAGGAGAACAGGGATCAGAATAGCCAGGGTCGTGACCCTGAATCGAGGATAGTTATCCATGCATTGACTCCGAGACAATTCTCTTTCTTCACCGGAAGCCGCGCGTGGCGGGAAACATAGCTTAACGCGTCGACGGTTTTCATGCCACCCCCGGCCTACCCGCTAGGGAGGAGGATCCGTTGGATGGGAGCAAACTTACGCTGCGTTACGCCATGCAACAGACGAGTGGGTCCCGAGTATTCCCGTCCTCGGGGGCGGACAGAATTTTGTCTGTGGACCAATGCTGGTTTCGACTTTCAAGGTTTTGCCGTTCGAATGAATGCGGATAGTTCCATGTAGATCGGTTCGATATACTTTGGCCCCCACATCTTTCAGGCGCTCTAGAGTTTCTGGACTTGGATGCCTATATCGATTGTTCCGGCCACAGGAGATCACGGCGATTTCTGGCTTTACCCGCGCAAGAAAGGCGGCGGAGCTTGCATATTTGCTGCCGTGATGGGCGATCTTTAGCACCTCTACATCATCCGGCCCCAGACCTTTGAGAACGTTGAGCACCCGCTTTTCTGTCTCGGCTTCCGCGTCACCCGTCAACAAGAAATCCACCTCGCCATGTTGAATCCACAAGACAATCGAATTGGCATTGGCGTTGGACCGTGAACGACTAATAAGCGGATCCTCGGGCGCAAGCACGGTGATGACTATCCCGGGGGTGAGAGTCATTCGGTCCGACAACCGAACGATGGATACATCTACTTCTGCTTCCTTCAGGGCGGCAAGGGTTTTCCGATGGACCTGTGAAGAGGCTTCGAAACCACTTATCCAGGCCTTCTCGACATGGTGTCGACTGAGCAGGTCCCGTGTCCCTCCTATATGATCGTTATGAGGGTGGCTGAGAACAAGAAGATCGATGTCTTGGATTTTGAGCTGTTCCAGCTCTTTGAGAAGAAGTCGCCCACCTTTACGGGTACCGGTGTCGATGACCATGGTTTGTCCGGTGTTGGTTGTGAGGATGGTCCCATCCCCCTGGCCAACGTCTACGATATGGAACGAAACCGATCTAAGCTCCGGTTCCGGCGTTGGCTCGATTGGCGAAGTCCCGGTACCCGTAGTCGCACATCCCGTCACGATCAGAACGAGCCAGCTCGCGGCAAAAAGCGAGAACGCACGTTGTCTGGTACTCCAGGTTCTATGTGGCCTCATAACACTCATTCGCTGTTCCAAATTGTCTAGGAAAGACGTTTTCTACGTTCGGCGAGGCTTGCTGCGTCTGGAAATTGCAATTCCAACTCGGTCAGTAGCTCGCTGGCTTCTTCGTTCAGTTCGTTTTCAAGATAGAAATCGAGTTCCTCGAGTTCTGCGCTCAGATCCGGTTCCTGGATTGGAGCACTCTCGACCGGACTCACAACCGCGGTTTTCTCCGAGTGTTCCGAATCGTCATTTTCCGGCATGGAGATTGGGGCCGCTTCGGACGGATAGGCGTCGAATTCCGTCTCTATATCAAGGGCTTCGAGTTCGTCGGTGTTGAGGCCAATCCCGGAGTCGTTATCTTCGTTTGCCAGATCCTTCTCAAACATGGCTACCAGGTCTTCGATTTCATCCTTGGTGGCCCGACTCGCGGTGTTTCCGATACCAATGGCGTGCAGATCGTCACCGGTGATGGATGTGATTACGCTATCTTCGGTAACGGTGGGGAATGGCGCCGCCGCCAGGGGTTCATCCGGTTCAACAAGAGTGTCTTCAATGAGCAATGGGTTCATCTGGGGTGGAGCCTCCGCCAGCACATCGTCATCCGACAGCAAGGATCCGACCGACAATTCTCCATCATCTTCAATATTCTGGATCTCCTCGATGAGTGCGTCGATTTCCTCGTCGGACACCTCCGATATTTCCAGTTCGCCGAGAGCTTCAGAGGGTGCGTCGCCGTCCGCTTCTGCACCTTTGAGGATTTTCTTGATTCCAGATGTGGCGGGATCGGTGGCCAACAACTGCCTTAACACTTCACGGTATTCGGCATCCATACCGCTCTTCAGGTAGACCGAGGCCTTCTTCTTTAGTGTAGCTGTCGCCTTACTGGGTTGACCCAACTGATTGAAGGCGTCTGCCAATAGACCAAGTACGGTCGGTGATTGTGGATCCATGCTGTAGCAGGTTCGGAGTCGGGGGAGCGCCAACTCCGGTTCTCCTTTTTGTAGATGAGCCCGGGCCAGCTTCTCCAGGCCATCCACCTGCTCAGGTACAAAGTACAATAAGCGCTGCATTACGGGTATAAACGTATCCCAGCGTTCCTGCTGTTCGAGTTGGATCGATAATTCAGCCAGATGTTCGGAAGCAAGCTCCACCTGCTCATTTTTCGCGCACTCCTCAATGAGTTGGAGCTGCGCGCGAACATTGGATGGATCCAGGGCAAGCATCTGACGAATCGATTTGTAGCGATTGTCCCAGTCGTCCATTTCTCGAGAGAAAACCGCACATTTTTTCAACGTGTCGACGGCGTCAGACCGTCGGTCGCATCGCTCGTATATGTCGGCCAAATCGAAAAGGTTGGCTAGGTCCTTGGGTTTGATTAGCGCGAGGTTCTCGCGGGTCTGGATGGCCTTTTCGAGCTGGTCCGTGCTGGTCAGGATATCGGCGGCCTTGGACAATTGTTCGAGCGCCAGATCCAATTTGTTGCTTTCGACCAGGGCCTGGCCGTACGAAATAAGGGCGTCCGGATTATCCGGCTCTTCATCGACTCGCTTCTTGCATTCCGCGACCTTGTCGATGGTTTCTGGAGCCGGTGCGGACGGAGCTTGCTCCGCGGACTCGTCTTGGGTGTTGGTGGGTTCCACGATTGAAACTCTACTCAGGCTCGACGAACTCGTTCAACATACTGGCCTGAACGGCTATCGATCTTAAGAACATCCCCCTCATTGATATGGAAGGGGACCTGTACCGTAAGACCTGTGATAAATGTGGCGGGTTTCGTACCCCCACTGGCCGTATCTCCTTTCACACCGGGAGCCGACGAAGTCACCTCCATCTCCACAAAGTTGGGCAGATCAACGTTGACCGCACGACCCCGGTAGAACAGCAGTTGAACCTTAAGATTCTCTATCAAGTATTTCACCGTATCCCCAAGGTTTGCCCCCGGGATCTCTGTCTGTTCGTAGGACTGATTATCCATGAAATGGTAGGTGTCGCCATCGGCGTAGAGAAAGGAACAAGTCTGCTCAACGATGTCGGGAACAGGAAGCTTCTCTCCGGATCGGTAGGTCCGTTCCAGTAGGTAGCCGGTGAGAAGATTCCTCAGTTTTGTTCGCGTAAACTGATTCCCTTTACCCGGCTTCACATGTTGGAAGTCCAAAATGACATATGGGTCGTTGTCGATCTCGACTTTCAGACCTTTTCTGAAATCTGCCGTCTCGTACATCGTCACTCCTTTCTTATTCCATTCGAGCTTTCTAGCACAAAGAACCGGGGCTCGTCACGCGGTTTAGGCGAGAATAAAATCCAGGAAAAGAAGAGACAGTGTTTAGCTGCTCTCCGCAGGATCGGCATCGCGAAATCCCAGATCTTTCATCTTCAGCTGTAGGCTTTTTCTACTGATCTCCAGGGCCTGAGCAGCACGGGTAACGTTCTGACCGGTCTCTTCGAGTGCGCGTGCGATAAGCTCCCGCTCGATTCGCTCCCGGCCTTGCCGAACGGCTTCCTTCAACGAGAATACGCCCGGCTCAAGCTCCGTTGCTGCGTCATTTTCTCCCATCGCCTGTCGTTGTGCGCCCTGCAGAACCTCTGGTGGCAGGTCTGAAACCGTAAACGACGGATTATCCGATAAGAGCACCATTCGTTCGATGACATTTTCAAGTTCGCGGATATTTCCTGGCCAGTTGTATTGGCATAGGATTGCGAGAGTATCATCTTCGATTATCGGTTTAACACGGCCGAGTCGACCAGCGAGCCGCACGGTGGCATGGCGAATGATGGCCGTGATATCATTGCCTCGATTTCGGAGTGGAGGAAGATCCACTGGGACCACATTGAGCCGATAGAAGAGATCTTCACGAAAGCGTCCGTCGGCGATCAGCTGCAGTAGGTCCTGATTGGTCGCGGCAATAAGGCGAACATCGACGTCAATTGTACGTACGCCACCCACGCGTTCGAACTGGTTTTCCTGCAGCGCCCGGAGTAGCTTCACCTGGATCTCCAGGGGGATCTCTGACACTTCATCGAGGAATAATGTCCCGCGATTGGCGAGTTCGAATCGGCCAGGTTTGCTATTTACCGCACCGGTGAATGCCCCCCGTTCGTGGCCAAAGAGTTCGCTCTCCACCAGATCCTTGGGGATAGCGGCACAATTGATACGAATAAAGGACTGGTTTTTTCGGTCGCTATTCTCGTGAAGTGCGCGCGCGACCAATTCTTTTCCGGTACCGCTCTCGCCGGTAATGAGTATCGTTGATGGGGTGTTGGCTACCCGTTCAATGATGGAGTATACCTGGTTCATCTCCGGTGAACTTCCCACCATGCCGAACCGTTGCCCCATGGCGTGATCGCTGGGGCCGAGATCCTGTTCCTCGGAGGGAATGATCTCTCTCTGATTCAGACGATACTGGTGGGCCGCCTTGGCGATGATCTGTTTGATCTCGTTCCTATCGAATGGCTTTGTAATGAAGTCGAAGGCGCCAGCTTTGATGGCACCGACAGCGCGATCCACGGTCCCGAAGGCGGTAATAAGAATCACCGGAATGTCAGGGCGTTGGCTACGGACTTTCGCTAGAAGATCCAGGCCGTCCATTCGCGGCATTTTCAGGTCTGTAACAATGACTGAAATCGTTTCGCGTTTCAGGACTTCGAGGGCCTCTATGCCATCTCCAGCCGTACGAACCGAATAACCGGAACGTCGGAGGAGAGTGCCGAGCACCTTCCGCAGATTTACTTCATCATCAACAACAAGAACGGTCTCGTCGGCGGATTGTTCCAGTTCAGGGGGCATGTTCTTCTCCAATCATCACTTCTGTTCCTCTGCCTTCCTTGATGCCCGATTGTCAAACGGGCCGTCCAGAAGCTCTTCTACCGCAACGTCCATGGCACCCTGATAAAGGACCACCCGAAGGCGATCTCCTCGAGCCACGTTCGCAGTGGACCGTAAAATTCCATGCTTGCCCTGGACCAGTGAATATCCACGTGCGAGATGGGCTTCTGGTGATAAGGCCCGGAGCTTCCCAACGTTTTGCTCTAGTCGTTCTCTACCGGAGGTCACGATTTGAGCGCCCGCCCGTTGGACGCGATGGCGAATATCACGAAGCCTGGTTTGCACCTGTAGGATTCGCTGTCTGGGATGTAGGGCGGACAGATGCCGTTCCAGGGCGGCCAGCTTCTGCACTTCAGTCTGGTGTTTGGAGCGGACGCTGCGCAGCAATCGAAGATGGTATTCGTCGAGTCGTTGCATGCGCAGTTGGACTTGCTCCCGAGGGCTTCGCAGTCGATTACCAAGTGCCGAAAGCTGTATGGAGGATTGTCGGAGTTGGCGGCGGGATTGGCGTGCGCAGCGCATTCGAAGTTCATCCAGTCGGTTCTGGAGTTCGAAACGGTCGGGAACGACATATTCTCCGGCGGCCGTTGGTGTGGCTGTCCGAACGTCGGACACCAGATCTGCCAGAGTCGTGTCGATTTCATGGCCGATGCCGGTCACCACAGGAGTTTTAGCCGCCCCAATGGCACGAACAACACGCTCGTCGTTGAAGCAGAAAAGATCCTCCAGACTTCCACCACCCCGTGCGATAACAATTACGTCGACCTCGGAGATCCGATCCAGATCTTCGATTGCCTTCACGATTTCGGGGGGAGCCTCATGCCCCTGAACCCGGGTGGGTGCCACCAACACATGGGCCGGATAACGGGCCAGAATCGTTCGTACAATATCGCGGACGGCCGCACCGGTCGGTGAGGTCACGATCCCAATGGTTCGCGGAAGAAATGGAATCTTTTTCTTTCGCTCGGACTCAAACAGTCCTTCGGAGGAGAGTTTCTTTTTGAGTTCTTCGAGAGCGGCCAGAAGGGCGCCGATCCCTGCGGGTTCGGCTCGCTCTACCAGTATCTGATAGCGCCCGCCCTGGGGGTAGATGGTGACATTTCCATATAAGCGGACACGATTTCCAGCTTGGAGACAAGCCGGGGGACCTCCGCGCATTCGGCCTCGGAACATGACGGCCGGTAGTTTGGAATCCTCTTCGATGAGGTCGAAGTAGATGTGCCCACTGGACGGCGTAGATACCCGTGAAACCTCACCCTCCACGGCAACAAAACCGAAGGATTCCTCTACGACGGCGCGTAGTTGGTTGACCAACTGACGGACGCCCACAGCGGGGTTTCGCAGGGAGGGGGATTGGGGAGATTCGAAAATCAAGTTCGCGGTCCGTATTGGCCGTGGAAACAGTGGAACTCTATCATTACCAGGTATCCTGGTCACGCCCATCTCCAGGGGGCGTCGAACTGAATTCCGGCTTGGGGTACAATCGGCCCGAGGAAGCGGATAGGGGCCGGAGAATCCTTTTGTGGTGTTATGCGTTAAGATAGAATGATGGCGACTTCCTCCGAAAGTTCATTACGACAGGCATTCGCACGACAGCTCTGGAAACTGCGCGGGTTTCGTAGCCTACGTGGGGCGGTGCTTGGACTGACAGCCGGGGGATTGGCTGCGGTGGTTCTTGTGACCATTTGTTGGTTTCTTCGAATACGGCCATCTATTTTGGAGTCGAGTCTGGGCTTGTGGCTCTGTGTGCCAGCCGGCCTGGGTGCTTTGTTGGCCTTCATCTGGCCCATACGGCAAAGGTTGTTTTTCCATCAAATCGATCAGAGCCATGGATTTGATGATCTCTTATTAAGCGCTTTTGAGCTGATAGACGTGGATCATGCCCCGGAAAAATCGGCTCTGGCCTTTCGTGAGGCGATCCTCCAACGGGCCGTCGTATCATGTCGTCGGATCCGTTTTCTTCAGGCCTACCCACCCGAACTTGTACGTCGAATCTGCCCGGCTGTTCTGGCGATCGGTTGTTGTCTTTTCGCACAGAATCTTCCCGCCCGTATTGGCCCGAGTGGAACGCTAGCAGCGATTGGTGGGGCGGAGCTCAACTCCCGACTGTCGATCCCGGATTTGGCGGCTCTCCAGGACCCGGAAGACAAAGAGGCGATTAACGACCTGGAACGGACCATGGACACCTTGATGAAGTTGGGGGGGATGGCTACGCCAGACCAGAGGCAACTCGAGATAGAAGTCCGCCGTCTGGTAACGGAGCTAAAGGAGAGGCGCGTAACCCGCGCTGATGCTCTGGCGCGGCTCAAGCATTTGCAGGCTCGTATGAACCAGGAATCCGACGAACAGGACAGAAAACTAAGCGACAAGGAGCTGCGCGCGGCCGCAAAGAAATTTGAGAAGGCTGCGCGTAAGATGTTGGAAAAACACGGAGAGAAGGTTTCCCGTGATGAAAAGCCATCGGCGGTCTTTAAGGCCTTGTCCCGATTGGCGGAAAAACTCGCCGACAAAAACCCCGATGCGTTGGCGCGTCTGGCCGAAAAGCTGGCGAAAAGCCTGACGGATAAACAACTGGAGGCGCTGGCACGGAAATATAAGGGCCTGGAGAAAAAGCTAAGCGAAGCCATGTCAAAGAAGCGGAGTGGCGCAGCAGAACGAAGGCTGAAGCGGCTCCAGGAGCGTCTAAAGAAGAAATTGGCGGGGCTCAAAAAGGACATGCGAAAGCGAAACGAGAAACTATCGCCGGGTCTCGAAAAGCTACGCCGTAATCTGGAGTCCCCTCAGAAAAAAGCAGATCAGAAAGCACCCAAAGACCGCAACGCGGATGGAGCAAAGCAGCAGGATAGCCAGACGAGCAAGCAGGAGGGTGGAAAGAAATCCGAGGAGGCGGGAAAGTCGTCCGGCAAAGGGGCTCGCGATTCGTTGCGGCGTCTTTCCCAGGAAAGTCAGCGGCGAGACGCGAAGAAACGTGTGAATTCATCTATGGAGAAGGTGAGTCGACGTCTTCGTCGTTCCCTTGAACGTGAGCGTATTCAACGACGCCTGGGGCGCCGGGGGAAAGGGGCCGGAAATCGTGGCCCGGAACGATTGGGGCGCAAATCCGGATCCAAGGGGTCGGATTCGAGCGGGACGCCTACCGGGGGACCGAAAGGATCGAAGCCGGGTTCCTCTCACGATGGAGACCATATGGGTAGTAGTACTCGCCTGGACGGCAAAACCCAGGACCATAAATTGGGTACTGACGGAAAGACGGGGTCCTTTGATGACAAGACCCGGCGTGGTGCAGGTGTACGCGGTCGTGGGACCAACGGTCCGGTGAGCGCTCCCAGGAACATAGAGGATGAACTCCTGAACGCGCGTATTCCGGAACGATATCGTGAAGGCGTCCGGCATTATTTTGAACTCATGTCAGAGCCGACCCCATAGTCGGCTTATCCACAGTAGAGAGGTGGCTTGATGGCCAAGGTACACAGTGCAGTTGAAAAACAGGTCGAATCTGTCGCGGCTGATATCAATCGGGTTCGTACTGAGATCCAACGGTTTGTTGTGGGTCAGGAGGACGTCGTTGAGGGCTGTTTGATCGCCTTATTGGTCGGCGGGCATGTGCTATTGGAGGGAGTGCCGGGCCTCGGGAAAACTGAGCTGGTTAAGACGTTGGGACAAGTAACCCATCTGTCGAATACACGAATTCAATTCACCCCCGACATGATGCCGATGGATATCACAGGAACCCATATGTTGCTGGAAGGTGAGGGTGGACGACGAGAGTCTCAGTTCCAGTATGGGCCGATCTTTGCGAATCTTGTCCTGGCCGATGAGATAAATCGGGCGACCCCCAAGACCCAATCGGCGCTCCTCGAGGCGATGCAGGAACGTTCTGTTACGGTGGGTGGCGAGTCCTTTGAGTTGGAACGCCCGTTCTTTGTCATGGCGACCCAGAACCCTATCGAGATGGAGGGTACCTATCCTCTACCGGAGGCCCAGATTGATCGGTTTCTGTTCAAGTTGGTGGTGAATTTCCCCGATTCGGATGATCTTGCTTCGATTCTGGACCGTACAACGGGGCGGAAGACGGTTCAATTGGAGCCGGTTTTGACGCGTGAGCGACTGATTCAGCTCCAGGATCTTGGCCGCCAGGTCGAAATCAGTCCAGCCATACGTTCGTTGGTGGTCCAGTTGATACTTGCGACTCATCCGGACAAATCCGAAGCACCGGAGATGGTGCGAAAGTACGTGCGTTATGGTTCGAGCCCTCGCGGTGGACAGGCCGTGATTCTAGCGGCCAAATGTCGGGCCATGATGCAGAGCCGTCTACACGTGGCAGAGCAGGATGTTCGCGATGTTCTTTTCCCCGCTTTACGCCATCGACTTCTACTGAATTTTGAGGGCGAAGCGGAAGGTATTCGTACGGACGATATCTTGCGCTTGATCAGTAACGAAGCTCGACTTGAGGCCGTCCTCTAAGGGGAGATTGTCGTGAAGTTGTTTGGTAAAACACGGGCGGCCGATAGTGATCTGGAGCAAGCACCGCCTCTGTTTGATGAGGGATTCCCACGCCTGCTCGAGCATCTGGCAATTCTAGCTCGAAAACGGTTTGCTGGGTTGCTTCAAGCGGCACATCGAAGCCGCGTCCTGGGGACGGGGTTTGAGTTCGCGGACCACCGGGAGTACGTACCGGGGGACGATCTGCGACGGATCGATTGGAATGTGGCGGCCCGTACTGATCGGTTGATGATCCGCCGCTTCGAGGAGGAAGAAGACCTCTATATCTATATTGTGGTGGACGTCTCGAATTCGATGATGGCCGGAGGCTATGACGGTATCCCGTCTCGTCTGCGCCGGGGCTTACGTCTTGCGGCCGCCCTGGGATTTATCGGGTTGGTAAATCTGGACCGGGTCGGAATCGAACTGGTCGACAATCGGGTGCAGGAACGGTTCCGACCGGTACGGGGTCGGGGGCAGGTCTTGCGGATTCTACGCTTTCTGGAGAAGGCCAAGATCGGTGGTGAGACGGATTTGTACCGGGCACTTACCGAGACCGTTGGCAAGGCTCCCAAGCGCGGGTTGGTCCTGTTGATCAGCGATGGTTATGACGAGGAAGGCCTTTTACGGGGACTTGGTTTCCTGCGACATGAAGGCTTTGATTGCGCGTTTATTCGGCTCGTTGATCTTCGCGAACGACATCCACGCCCCCTTGGAGATCTCCGAATTGAAGACGTGGAAACGGGGGGACATCTGGAGTTGACACTGACGCCTGCCGTGGCCCGGCGGCTGGCACAAGCACAACTTCAATTGAGTGATCGTTTGCGGAACGGTGCTCGCTCTCTTGGTATCCCGTATCAGGAGCGGGCGATACAGGAATCGTTCCTCGATTGTGTCCTTCAGACACTTGTGGGTGGCGGTATTCTGGATGGTGCCGGACGCAGCGACACGACTTCGATACCGGGGGCTGGCACGTGGCGTTGATCATTCGCAATATATCGGTGGGTGAACTGGGACG
>Ga0310121_10002062_pt1 | contig 19630 bp, 15 predicted proteins | sample CB27_Tmax_986_MG_FD_203504 | JGI IMG/M metagenome (GOLD analysis project Ga0310121, IMG submission 203504) | Marine microbial communities from Western Arctic Ocean, Canada - CB27_Tmax_986 | ecosystem: Environmental > Aquatic > Marine > Oceanic | place: Canada: Western Arctic Ocean | collected...
TTTACCATCCCCTGTAACCCTGACGGTGGTTTCCCCCCCAGAAATGATGCAGCAAGGTCGCTGGACCGGGAGTCCGGACTGGAGCACTTCCCGGGCAAGAGCGGTATGGACTAGGGCCACGTCCCCGTTGTTGCCGGCGATCGAAGAGGAGAGTATCAGAGGAGTAAATCCAAGACTCCGCGCCTTCTCTGCTGCCGCCTTCAAAGCCACTATATTGCTGGCGACGATTACGTTCTGGACCCTTGCGAAGCGGGAATCTCCAGGTTTGGGAGTCTCCCTTATCCCTGGAATGTCGGAAGCGGCGCCACTGCGCAGATAGGATAGGACTTCCGGCGGAGTTGATTCCTCGATGTTGTACTTGGCCAGAATCCGCAGACAGTCTTCAAAACGTGTGGGATCGGGCACAGTGGGTCCGGAGGCAATGCTGGTTAGTGCGTCGCCTACCACATCCGAAAGCATCAAGGAGACAATCTGAGCGCCGCTGGCGTGCTCGATCAGTCTCCCTCCCTTGATTCGACTGAGATGCTTGCGGATGGCATTGATCTCGTGGATGGTGGCACTACTCCTCAAAAGCATGGCGTTGGTGCCCTGCTTGGCCTCGAAGGAGATCTCAGCGACGGGAGCCGGAAGCAAGGCAGAGCCTCCGCCAGAGAGAAGCACCAGGAGGAGATCCTGCTCGCTAATGTGCTGGTGGAGAAAGCTCAGTAGTGCCTCGCTCGCCCGATGTCCATCCTCGTCGGGTTCGGGGTGTCCGGCTTCCAGAACCTGGGTCTTGTTGAGGGCTCCGCCATGACCGTGTTTGACGACGATCAACCCCTGTTGGAGCTGGTCTCCCAGGATGTCCTCCACGGCTCGAGCCATGGGCACGCCTGCCTTTCCGGTTCCCACTACGAAGACCTTCCGAAAGTCGGACAAGGCGTAGGTCTGTCCCGCCAGTTGAAGGGAATCTTTCTGGCATGTGAGCGAACGTCTGACCGCCTCCTCCGGATCGACCGCGTCCAGGGCGGCCTGGTAGATCATGCGCTGGCTCGATTTCATTGTTTCGATCGTCATCGTGTCAAATCCACCACCTGATGAGCTGGGTCACCGGCTACAGCAGATCATTCCGGTCAAAACGTCAGTCCAGCTCTCTCCTCGGAACCTGGCTTCAGCTTGCTAACGGCTCAAGTCGTTCGCGGCTCTGCCGGACTTGTCTTCAGATTGTTGACACCCGGTTCAGGTTCCTCTGCGACGTTCAGACATTCGGACGTTGAGGCGTTCCGACTCTCAGACGAGTCGTTGCCCTGTTCCTTCTCATCTCTCGTTAAGGTTGAGACGGATTATTCCGCCTTTCCCATTCCAGGGTAGGTAGCGCTCTAACAGGTGATGTCGAAAGAATCCCATAAGGGCGCCGCCTCCAAGGCTCATGAAGATGAAGCATACCCCACCGAGACCCACCCGCCGCACCATGCCCATAAAGGTTATGGCGTCGTCTCGAAGGGTGGGTCTATTTCGTTTTTCGTAGATCCACTTGATGCTGGGTGTGTAGGTCACGTTGCTGAGGATTTTCCTGGCTTGTTCCTGGGGCCCGATCAGCAGGCTTACAAGAAGGCCACTTCGTTTCATATAGATGCCGGTCGAGGATATATGGGATTGCAGCAGTGTGTGCAATTTCTCAAAGTAATCCTCAGCCAGGGCCGGGGTAGGATATCCCAGGAGAAAGAGAGCGCTGTCTTCCGGTCCATAGCGGGCGTAGGTGACTTCGACTTCGTCTTCGAATCCGACTAAGGGGATGAGGTGGGTGGGGAAGTCAGGATTGAGACTCAGGGAGCTCTGTCCTAGATAGAAGCTAATCGATTTCTGGATCAAATCATGCTGAGGCAAGTAGAGAACGGTAACCGGGTGAACGTTGAGGAGGGGAATGGCTTCAACCAAATCCGAGGCGATTCTTCTCAGGAGTTGGGGGTCGGCAGGTCCGCCCCCTCTCTGCCTTAACTGGAGAGCGTAGGGACCTCTCCAGAAGCTCAGTTGGGCACCACGGTAGAAGTTCTCTACCGGCAACTCAAGGCGCTCCCCGGAGGGATCGGCACGGTTTAGGAGAGAGAAGACACCGAAGGCACCGGACGGATCCAACATCTCATGGACCTGGAGCTCGACAACAGGGGCGCCCTCTGTTGCTGTCTCCCGGAGATGCCAGCTCGAATACGAAAGCAGACCGTATTCCTCGAGAAGTGGGACCTCCAGGGATCCTATTCGCGCTTGACCCTCGATGAGGGTGACTTCTTCCAAGTTGTCGAACCGATAGTGATCCAGGGAAGGGAAGTATTGCTTGATCGTGACGTCGGCCAGCATAGCCTGAGTCAAGAAGAGAAGCAGGACAAGGAAAGCGACACTAGCGAAACACGCACGGCTTTGATAGTGAGGGCACCTGCCCAGAGCCGGTAGGTTGCAGAATCGGTACCGCGAGACGTCTCCCAAATTCATGTCCAATTGCCGGGACCGATTCTAACATGCCCGGTTCGTACCTTTGGTGTTTGAGATTCGGGGTTTCGTCGGAACTATCGCGCCTGGGCGGTCCCGGTTCTTGAGCGAGGGCTAGAAGCCTCGGCTCTGTGCTGCCCGTTCGTTGAGGGGGACTGAGCCCAGGGCTCGGAAGTACTGTTCGATACCCGTATAGAGCGATTCGACGACCTGGTTCCGGCCTTTCTTGCTCTTCAGGAATTTCTCCTCGGAGGGATTACTCAGGAAGCCTACCTCGGTGAGAATGCTCGGCATCTTTGCGCCGATCAACACGATGAAAGGCGCTGTCTTCACGCCCCGGTTTCGAAATCCAGATCGATGTTTCCGGATGCCGGAAAAGAGGTTCTTCTGGACCACGTGGGCCAGATCCTTGGACTCTGCATTGTAGTCTCCCAAGGTAATCTGGTGCAGTAGGTTCTCGAGATCCTGAATGGTTCTTTGAGAGGATGCGTTCTCGCGGCTGGCCACCTCCCTGTCGGACGCGCTGGAAGTAAAGTTCAGAAAAAAAGTCTCCGCTCCCGTGGCCCGGCGTACCCGGCTGGCATTGCCATGGATCGAGATGAAAAGGTCGGCCTTCTGTTGGTTGGCGATGGCAGTTCGGTCCTCCAGAGCCACAAAGCGATCCCGTTCGCGTGTCAAGGTCACCTTGGTCCCGAGGCGCTCTTCAAGCAGGCTTTTCAGGCGCAGGGCCAGGTCAAGAACCAGTACCTTCTCGGTCATCCCTCCGGGACCGATGGTGCCGGTGTCGCTGCCGCCATGACCGGGATCGAGCACCACATGACCCACCTTCAATCCCAGGACCCTGGTGAGGCTTCTGTCCCCGTGCAGGTTCGGCGCTGACACCACCGGGGTAGGGGGAGCGGCCGCTTCACTTGGGTTGCTGCTCGGGGGAGGCTTGGTCAAGGGCAGCACGGCATCAGAGATGGCCGGCTCTGGCTGCTGCTGGGAAGCCTGCAACCGGTCGCCACTGATGTCGATTACGATGCGAAAGGGATTGTAGAGAGCGAAGACGAGATGTTCGTGAATGCGATTGAAATCCAACACCACCCGCACCACATCCGACCGATTCTCCGCCACCCGGATGCGAGTGATGAAGACGTCGTCGATCTTGTAGGTCTTGCCCTTGAGATCGGCCGCCAATTGGGCTCTCTGAAGGTCGAAATAGATACGATCAGGGTTGTTTAGAACGTCCTTTCTGAACTCGATCTCCCGGTCCAGCTGGATGACCACGCGAGTGTACTCTTGATTGGCGCGATAGCGGATTTCAGAAACCTGAGCGATATCCTTAGCGACTTCCTTGGGGGTGCTTTTCCGGGGTTTCGGACGGGGCGGAACTTTCAGCAGCCGTACACGTCTCAGGGCAGTCGAACGGTGCTTGGTGGAGGGGTACTCCCGAGCCACGAATTCGTAGTAGTAGATGGCTTTGCTTCGGTAGGCGGTGTTCCCAAAGCGGGTGGCCATCTCGTCGTAGAGTCTGGCAATCGCGTAGAGTGCGTCATCGCAGGCTGAATAGGTGGGATCGTGGTCGATAACGAGCCGATGCAGAAAGATGGCTCGCTGGTATTGGGAACGGGTTCTCTTGGATTCAGCGGTACGAGTGAGGCGTTTGTAGTACTCATCTGCCTTTTCGTAGGCTCGTCGGGCAGCACCCCGATTTCGAGACTCGAGCGGCTGTAGAAATAGAAAAAGACACAGTAATCCTACGGTAGCGATACGTAGGCTAGTAAGCACGTTCACCCTCCTTCGGCCCCGGGGTGTCCGTTCTTCGTATCTTTTCAAAACATTGTATTTATACACGATCGGGCTGTCAAAGTTACCGTTCTGGGAGGGTGTTGGTCGTGAGCAGTGAAAAGTGAGCAGTGAGCACTAGGTAGTCTGGCGAGAAGTGGCTGTGACGGAATTGAGTCTGCTCTGAGTTTGAGCTATGTTCAGTAACAAGGTTGCTCAAGATACCGAGTACTGCTGGGAAGTTGCTTCAGCGTTCCCCGGCCGCGGAGGAGTTGTCATTATGCGAGCTCTTGTAGTCCTCTGCCTCCTCTCTCCGCTGGCGAGCGGCGTCCAACCCGATTCCGGAGTTTCCCAGAAGGCCCTGCGGTTGCACCGGGACGCAATCATCATAGACACCTATGCGGCGACTCAGTTCTACCGCCGGCCCGATTTCGGGACGGGCACCCCGGGAGGCAAGTACGATCTGCCCAAGGCCCTGCGGGGCGGCGTCACCGGAGCCAACTTCGGCGTTGGCGCCGAAGAGCTTTTCGTCGGGGACCCCCGGCTGGGGCTGGTAGACCCACCTCCTCGAGGGGTGAACGTCATAGACGCTTTCTTCAGGGGACCCGACATTGTCAAGAGAATTCTCTGGGAGCTGGACGCCCTCTACGAGACCGTCCGGCAGCATTCCTCCCAGATGCTGGTTGCCCTGAGCACTGCCGACATCCGCCGGGCCAAGGCCGAAGGCAAGTTCGCCGTCATCATCGGGACCAACAGCGGCTGGTTCGACTCGGACCTAGCCGTGTTCAGGTCCTACCACCGCCTGGGACTGCGGGTCCTGGCCCTCTGCCATGGGGACTCGCTGGGCTGGGCCAGCTCGGACCGGGAGTTGCCCGCCGCCGCCGGCCTGACTGATTTTGGCCGCGCCGTCGTGCAGGAGTGCAACCGCCTGGGGGTGATCGTAGATGTCTCCCACTCCTCGCAGGAGACCTTCCGGGATACCCTTGCCGTCAGCCGACAGCCGGTCCTGGCCTCCCACGGTGGCTGCCGAAGCCTCTCGCGGGTCCAACGCAACCTCACAGATGATCAGCTCCGGTCCCTGGCCCGCAACGGGGGGGTCGTGGGGATCGTTGCCGATCAGGGCATGCTGGACGCGGAGGTTCTGAAAAGCCGCATGGAGGGGGACAGCTTCGACCAGATACTCCAGAGCCACCTGTCCCTTGCCACCGCGTACAAGGACCGTCCCTTCGATTGGGTCCGAGAGGCTCGGCAGAGAGCCCTGGAGAGGAGCCGGTCAGCGCAGGAGACTCCGGCCCCGGCTCTGCCGGTGGCGCTTGAGCGGATGCTCGAGCATCTGGACCACGCGGTAAAGGTGGCGGGTATCGATCACGTGGCGATCGGTACCGATTTCGATGGCGGAGGAGAGTTACAGGGCTTCGAAGACGCCTCTCGGTTCCCCCAGGTGACCGAAGCCCTCCTCCGTCGGGCCTACGGTGAAGAGGAGATCCGAAAGCTTCTGGGCAAGAACTTCCTCCGCGTCTTTCGCCAGGTGGCCCAGTGAGGCCTCATCCACAGTGCCCCTGTCCGATTTGGGTGAAAGCGGCCGATCAGGTGGGATCTACTCTGACACTGTTTGTACGATCGGATCTGGGCCACTACAGTCGAGAGTGAGCAGCTAGCTGGATGGCAGCCGGGCAGACTGCCGGCTCATCACCGAGACTGCTCACTAACTCACTGCTCAGCAAGCGGCGTATTCGTCAGGAGCACTCGGCCATTCGATTGGACGACGCGCTGGATTCGGAAGGAGGGTTGGGCGATCTTGGCTGCCCATTGGCGATAGGAAGAGTAGAGCGCTTGGACCTTGCGCACATATCCCTTGGTCTCAGAATAGGGCGGGATTCCTCCATGACGTTTGACGGCATTCTCTCCGGCGTTGTAGCTGGCTAGCACCAGGTCTAGTTTCCGATCGAAAAAGCCCATCAGAAACTTCAAATAGCGGATGCCGCCCTCGATGTTCTGGGCTGGATCGAAACTGTTCTTTACACCGAAGCGGCGAGCCGTATCTGGGTGTAGCTGCATCAGTCCCTTGCAGTTCTTGGAGGACACTGCCAACGGTTGAAAGTCGCTCTCGACCTTGATGATCGCTCTGACCAAATCGGGATCAATGTCGTAGCGACCCGCGGCGTTTTGGATCAGTGGGAGAAAGTCGGCTTGACCACTTCCATTTGCCGGCTCCTTGAAAATGGGTTTGGTTGGGGCGAGAACGGACAGATTTGTTAAAATCTTGACCCCGTCCTCATTCAAGTAGGAGTGGATTGGGCTCCCTGCCAGGGAGGAGACCCAGAAAAAGGCAAGCACTGGTAAGATTCTCCCGCTCAGACCTCGTCTTGTCAGCACCACTTGAATCGCCTTTATGGTCCGGATGCGTTGATCTCCAAAGCAGCTAGTACGCTGTAACACAGATTATGACGGGTTTGACGATGGGGGTTGTGGACGATCTCTGCGTTGGTCGTCGTCAAAGATGGCCAAGCATCGCCTTTCTCCTCCTACCTTAATCTCGCCTCACAAGCCCCACCGGAAAACCCGTCATAATCTGTGTTACAACGTATGTAGGATGTCACTTCGACTGAAAAGAACGAAGGTGAATGAACATTCTATCCTAAAATCTTGACTCCTGACTCCTGACTCCTGACTCCTGACTGCTCACTGCTCACTGCTCCAAGTATCTCTTCGACAAAGCGATAGGTTTCCTTGAGGGCCTCGTCTAGACGTGATGGATCTTTGCCCCCTGCCTCAGCCAGGTCGGGCTTGCCTCCGCCTCCGCCGTTGACCAGAGGAGCCAGTCTGCGGATCAGATCGTCTGCCCGGATCCTTTCCGTCAAGTCGCTACTGACCATAGCAATCAGGCTCACTTTTCCGTTGGATGGCATCCCCAGAACCACGACTCCCGACTTCAACTTGTTCTTCAGTTGGTCGGCCAGCTGTCTGAGGGCGGTTCTGTCCAGGTTCTGGACTTTCTGTGAGAGCACTCGAATACCCTGGATCTCTCGCGAGCCTTCGAGGGCTTCCATGCTTTCCTGTTGCGCCACTTTCAGCCGGAGGGCTTCGGTTTGCTTCTGGGCTTCCCGCAGTTCTCGAATCGTCCTGTCGACGGCTTCCGGGAGGTCCGCCGGTGCAACCCGAAGGCGATCGGATAGCTCCCCCAACAGGCGTTCTTCTTCGGAGAATCTCTCCATCGCCAGTTCTCCGGTGATGGCCTCTATGCGGCGCACTCCCGCCGCGGTGCTGCCTTCTGAGACCACCTTGAACAGGGCGATGTTTCCAGTTCTGCTCACATGAGTGCCGCCACACAGCTCCTCGCTGAAGCCGGGAACCGTGACGACGCGAACGCGGGGAGAGTATTTTTCCCCAAAAAGAGCCATGGCGCCCCGCTTGATAGCCTCCTCCAAGTCTAGGGTCTCGGTTTGAACCTCGATGTTTTCTCGGATCTTTGAGTTGACCTGCCTCTCAATCCGGTCAATCTCGCCCGGGCTGAGCTGTCGATAGTGGGTGAAGTCAAAGCGAAGACGGTTAGGAGCCACTAGCGAGCCCGCCTGTTTCACATGCTCTCCCAGAACCTGCCGCAGGGAGGCGTGCATCAGATGTGTCGCCGTATGGTTGCGGGCGGTGCTCAGACGCCCTTCTGTCAACACCGAGGAATGCACCGAATCTCCCTTTTGCAAGCTTCCTCGCTGCATCTTCACTTTCGAAAGCCGCAGAGTCTTGGTCGGGCTATAGGTATCCTCCACTAGAGCATAGCTGGCTTCATTCTCCACAATGCCCTTATCGCCCACTTGCCCGCCGGCCTCGGCATAGAAAGGGCTTTGGTCGAGGAGCACTTCTCCGGTCTGGCCTTCCTGGAGCACGTCAACGGAACGACCACCCTGCAAAAGGGCAAGCACGCGTCCGGGAACGCGCTCGATGTCGGTGTATCCGGTAAATTCTGTTTCCAAGCCCTGGCTGGCCAACTCCTGGTAGATAGGCTGAAAGGTCTTCTCTTCTCCCTTCCAACTTGCACGAGCTCGCTCCTTCTGCTTCGTCATTTCGACGAAGAAGCCCTTTTCATCGACCCCCAGTCCTCGCTCCTGGGCGATCTCTCGGGCCAGGTCCAAGGGGAATCCAAAGGTATCGTAAAGCTTAAAGAGCTCTTTTCCGGGAAGCTGATTCTGGTTCTTCCGGGCCGCTTGATCGCTGATCTCTTCGAAAAGGCTCATACCGTGGCTGAGTGTGGTGTGGAACTTCTCTTCCTCATTCTTCACGAGCTTGGCAACATACTCGCTCTGAGTTTCAATCTCGGGATAGGGGGCTTTCATGAGGTGCCCCACCAGCGTTGCCAGAGTGAACAGGAACGGCTCCTCTTTCCCCAGCGCTTTGCCATGGCGAATCGCCCTTCGAAGGATTTTTCGAAGGACGTAGCCACGTCCTTCGTTACCAGGGATCACCCCATCGCTGATCAGGAAGGTACAGGACCGACTGTGATCCGCAAGAATTCTCAGACTCACATCAGTCTCATCGTTCTGACCGTAGGGGGTTCCGGTCAGACGGGTAGCCTCCTCTATAATGGGCCGAAAGAGGTCGGTATCATAATTGCTTGTGTGTCCCTGGAGGACCATGGTGATTCTCTCCAGACCCATCCCGGTATCTATGGAAGGAGAGGGAAGTGGCGACACCGTTCCACTGCCGTCGCGGCTGAACTGCATGAAGACGAGGTTCCAGATCTCGACGTAGCGACCACACTCGCACCCCATGGCACAGTCCTGGTGACCCAGGGGGCTGGTGCCCAGATCGAAGTGAAGCTCGGCGCACGGCCCGCACGGACCGGTATCTCCCATGGCCCAAAAGTTTTCCTTTTCGCCCAGTTTCAGGACACGCTCGTGCGGCAGTCCGATGTGGTCCTTCCATAGAGAGTAAGCTTCGTCGTCTTCCTCGAAGACAGTGGCATAGAGTTGTTGGGGCGGGAGTCCGTAGACTTCGGTGCACAACTCCCACGCAAACTCAGTGGCCCCCTTCTTGAAATAATCGCCGAAGGAGAAATTCCCCAACATCTCGAAGAAGGTATGGTGTAGGGGGGTGCGGCCCACCGTGTCGAGGTCGTTGTGCTTGCCACTCACCCGCATGCACTTCTGGCAGGTAGTGGCGCGATTATAATCCCGCTTTTCCAGTCCGAGGAAAGTATCCTTGAATTGGTTCATCCCTGCGTTGGTGAACAACAGGGTAGGATCATCACCGGGGACCAATGGACTGCTCTTCACCACACGGTGGCCGCGGTTTTGGAAGTAGTCGAGAAAGGTTTCGCGAACGTCGGCGGAGGTTTTCATCCCAGTAAAGTTTCTTGGCACGCCCGAATCCGGCACCGCACGGCCAGGTCAAGCCATCGCAGTGCCATCGTAACAGATCGACGCCATCACCCGGTCTGTTTGCGATCTGAGTTTGTTGGGGACGCAGCGGGAAGGGGCGGAGTCACTCGTACGCTGTAACACAGATTATGACGGGTTTGACGATGGGGGTTGTGGACGATATCTGCGTTGGTCGTCGTCGAAGATGGCCAAGCATCACCTTCCTCCTCCTGCCTTGATCTTGCCTCACAAGCCCCACCGGCAAACCCGTAAAAATCTGTGTTGCAACGTACTAGGTCTTTACTTACTCTTTCCGGTAAACCTTCGTCAACCAGAAATAGCGGTCATCCACCTTCCCCTCGACGTAGTCGAAGAAGTCCTGCTGGAGCTGGGTTGTGATTGGCCCACGCTTGCCCTTGCCCACCGTAATTCCGTCGACCGATCGCACGGGTGTGACTTCTGCAGCTGTCCCCGTAAGAAAAAGCTCATCGGCTATGTACAGGCTTTCACGAGGAATCTGCTGCTCCACCACCTCATAGCCTCGTTCCCGGGCCAGAGTCATGATGGTGCTTCGTGTAATGCCGGGAAGAACGGCACTGCCCAGACTCGGCGTAAGCAGTCTTTCGTTCTGAACCAGGAAAACGTTTTCTCCCGAGCCTTCACTGACCAGTCCTTGAGAGTCCAGGGCGATACCCTCGGCGAACCCACTCAGCGTGGCCTCCATCTTGATCAGGGCTCCACTGATGTAGTTTCCTCCCACCTTTGCCAATGAGGGGAAGGTATTGGGAGCGGCCCGAACCCAACTGGAGACGCATACATCGACCCCGCTTTCGAGGGCTTCTTCTCCCAGGTATTTTCCCCACTCCCAGACAATGATGAGTGTCTCGATCTCGTTCTTGAGAGGATTGACACCCAGTTCCCCAAAACCGCGGAAAACCAGGGGGCGAATGTAACAGTGCTGCAGTCCGTTGACCCGGATGGTTTCCAGGATCGCATCCTGAAACTCCTCTTGGGAATAAGGGATCTTGGTGCGGTAGATCTTGCAAGAGTCGAAGAGTCGGCGAACGTGTTCTGAGAGTCGGAAGACTTCGGGCCCTCTCTGTGTGTTGTAGCAGCGAATGCCCTCAAACCAGGAAGTCCCATAGTGCAGGGCATGAGACATGACGTGAATGGTAGCCTCTTCCCATTCAACAAAGGAGCCGTTGCGCCAGATTGTTTCCGACTTAGGAGGCGCGGTCATGACGATCAGGATAGGCAGGAAAAGAACCCAAGTCAATTCTGGGTTGCGTCGTCTTCGGCTGGAGACTCTGGACCTGCTGGGAAATAGCCTTTCTTGGCCCGCACGGACAGCTTTTTTTGCTTCGCATCTCGGACCTCAACCGTGATGGTCCTCCAACTCCCGTTCTTGAGTGGATTGTGGGTGATGTAGGCCAGCCGATACTGATTCCGCAGCTCTAGAGCGATCTGCTGGAAGACATCCTCTAGTTCCTGGATCTTCTCCGGGAAGTAAACCTTGCCACCCGTATTCTCTGCGATCTCTTCAATTTTTTTCTTGACCTTGTGCCTCTTGGACTTGAAAACGCCGAAGAAGCCCCCTTCATCGCTGAGATCCGGATCAAGGATAGCGATCATGAACACCTGCACGTCCGACTGACGTATTTTTTCCAGCAGCTCCTCATGGGTATAGTAGCTATCTCGATCTTCTCCGTCGGTGAAGATGACGATCACCTTCTTTGGTTCGCTCCCGTTTTGTGCCTTGTCAATGGCCAGATAGACGGCGTCGTAGAGCGCTGTCCCACCGCTCACCGTGATGTTGTCCAGGGCGTCATGAATGTCCTCGGAATCCCGGGTGTAGTCCTCTTCTAGGGCCACTTTGTGATCGAACGTGATCAAAAACAACTCATTTTCCGGGTGATTTCTGCTCACGAAGAGCTTAGCCGCCTTGCCCACGAGGTCAATCTTGTTGCGCATGCTCCCGCTGGTGTCCATTACGATGCCGCTGGTTGATGGCACATCATAGCGCCCGAAGTAGGTGATGCCTTCCTTGACCTTATCCTCGAAGACGGTGAAGTCCTTCTGTTGGAGACCGGCAACCAACTCACCATTCTCGTCGTAGACTGCAGCGTAGAGAACGACTTGATCGACGTCCTTTCGGAATAGCGGTGCGCCCTGACTCTGCCCCCTCAGCTCAGGGGGTGGTTTCTTCTGCTCGGGCCCGCCAGTGGCGGCCTGAGTTGTCTCTCCAGCTACCCCAGGACGGGGATCTTGAGCTCGGACGTCTCCGGCTGATACCAAAACTAGAGCGAAGCAAACAGAAGACAGGAGACCCTGCCTCCCGAAGGTGGAAGACAACATAGCGGAGAAGTGGAAGGTCCAGTTATTTTCGAGGCGCGAAATAACCTTTCTTGGTGCGAATGATCAGTTTGGGCAGGCCCTCGGGTGGGTCCAGTTTCACCTGAATCTTGCGCCATTTACCTTTGTAGTCGCGGTTCGTGGGGAGGTATCCCAACACGTATTGATTGCGCAACTCGGTGTGAATCAAGTCGACAAAATAGTCCAGTTGCTTGAAACTGTTCGGAAAGAAGGCCCGACCTCCGGTCAAGCGGATGATCTCGGTAATGACGCCGCGGCCATAACCCAGTTCTCCACGCTCACCTATGACGTAGATCTGGACATCGGACTCTTTCACGAACTGTTTGACCTCACTGAATGTATATCGGCTGCTGTTGTCCTCACCATCGGTAATGACGATGAGAGCCTTCTTTTCGTTATGAGCCTTACTCATCTTCTCGAGGCCAAGATAGATGGCGTCGTACAACGCGGTTCTTCCCTTGGGATTGGTGATCGACATTTCGCTCTGCAGGTTCTCGGCCTGCGAGGTGAAGTCCTGAACCACAGAGGTGCGATCGTTGAAGGAAACTAAGAGATATTCATCCCGAGGATTGCCGTCCTTCAAGAAGCGCACTACGGAGTTGCGCGCGCTCATGATGTTGTCACTCATCGACCCGCTGATGTCGAGAATAAACCCCGCGCTGATGGGGGAGTTGTCACGGGAAAAATGTTTAATCGATTGCTCGACCTTGCTCTCGAAGAGCTGGAAATGGTCCTGCTCGAGGCCGACGACATAACGGTTGAGCGGATCCGTCACGGTGACACGCACCACGACCATATCGACGTCCACACGGAACCGTGGAGCCAGATCTACTTCCTTGCCGAAGATTCGACCCCCTAGAGCTAAAATGACGACAACGACAAAACTACAGGGTAGAAACCTGCTCATGGATAACATCTATTCTACAAGAAGTTGCTAAAAAGTGGAATCGCCTGGATCGAGACGCCGTTTCTAAGCATCCCTAGCCCGGGTTTCTCATTCTCATCGCCCGTCGTAGTAGACTGGCGATGAGAAATTCGGGCTAGAGTTCCTTGGTCGAGAAAAAGTTAACAAACTGATCAAGTTTCGTGCCTCGCGTGATGTGGTTTCCAAAGAAACCGCTTCAGCGGTCTGGCGCGAACGCGTATTAGACCCGGTCTTCAGGCCGGGGTCGGCTGCGAAGCCATCCCTCCGGAGGGTCTTTCAAGGTCCTTCTCGAACCGCGGCTTTAGCCATCTTCGATCCGGAGCCTGGCTGAAGCCTGTATTCGAGAAGCCCGCTAAAGCAGGCTCCGGCATTTGCTTGCTCGCCCACCCGGCACTGAAGAGGGTGTCGCAAAAGTCCACATCAGAATCTGCGACGCTAACGGAGCAGGTTTAGCTGCCACTTCTGTGATAGGCCCTTCCAAGGAGGCTGCTAAAAGCAGCGTACGTGTTCGGCTTCACCTTGACCTGGTTCGAGCACTCAGGAGTAGGTGAATCCTGAAGGGATTCTGTATTTCAGCCCAGGGTTTCCGCACCCTGGGTCATCCTGGTCCCCTTCAGATCCACGCGGGTAAGAGACAGGCGGAGTTCCCGCCTGCCTCTTACCCGCGTGTGGAAACAAGCCTTCCACAATCCCTACAGGGTTGAAATCACAGGGGATGTCCGTTACCCAGGGTTCGGAAACCCTGGGCTGAAATCCGCAATCCCGTTGGGATTGACCTCCTTGAGCAGATGCCTGGGGCCCCCAGCCCCGCCAAAGACCCCAGTAGGCTGAGAGCTGCGCTTGTTAGGGAAAGCCAGATTTTTCAAGCACTTAGACACTGGCGCTTTCAAAATGAAATAGGTCGAATGGCTAACCCATTGATATTATTTGACTTTTAACCGGACAGTAGTGCGCGGAAATGCCGAATGAACTACCGCAAACGGCCAAGAGCAGTCATTCCGCGCAACCCAAGCAATCATGCGCCCAAAGGTGAATGTCACAGCCTGTTCCTGAGGAAGGGTTCTATTGAAATAGGTGCGGAAGCCGTTGCACATTCCTGAATTCCTTCCCTTTCCAGAAAGCTTCCGCAACCTCAGGAGCTTGCCCCTTCCACGAGACCGCTGAAGCGGCCTCCCGGAAGGCGCACTCGGCGATGAACCTCGTTGGAAAAAGGTCTTATTCCTGAGTCACCTGGCTTCAGCTGGCGCTGCCAGATTGGAGGCTTGTGCATCGATCAGCATACGGCATGGCAATCTGTTAACCGGCATTTCTCATCGCTTGTCGTAGCGCGGCGCCGCAAGGGCCGTCCTGTTAAGACTTGCGACCGAGGCCCCCGCAGTCGTACTCGTGCAGTACGTCGAGGAGGCCGAAGGAGCGTAACGCAGCCAGGACCGGATGATTGCGGCGACACAGTAGACCAGCGATGAGAAACGCGGGTTAAGTTCTCGACCCGGCATCCAACAAGCCCCTCCCTATCTATTTTGGCTTCACTCCATCCAAACGCTGCATGAGGGCGGTTTCCTGCTGTTGAAAGGATTTCAGATCAGTCTCGGCAATCAGGATGTGGCCCGTGCGGGTCAAGTGCTGACCTGGCTCCAGATCCCCGAACCAGAGGAGCAGGTCGGTGCAGGGGGCGTTCTGGTTGGCCAGCACCGCCAGAGAATCATTCGATAGGTGGGCGGTGAGGAGGTGCCCTTTATCGGTGATATTCCAGAAAACCACACCAGGGAAACTAACCCCAGGGGCCGCCATCGATCCAGGATGAATCCGAGAATACGCCTCTTCCCTTCCCTCAACTGGCAGAAAAGTACCGGGGCCGACATCGGGAATCTTCTGATACTCCGTCCATGAAGATCCGACCTTGAGGTAGGGCCGATATCCCGTAATCGGCGTGTGGTAGTGATCCAGGCAGATCCAGGTGTACACGTCGCTCCAGGTCTCCTCCGAGCCATTGGTGACATCGACACTGTAGTGGGCTCCCATGGCATCTGCGTAGATGCTGGCGGCCTGTCGACCGAGCACAGGCTTCTGCTCTGCAGCAGGATCAAGATACCAACCCTTCGTCGGATCAAGCTTCCAAAGGCCGTTCAGATCCTTCACGGGACTGTCGGCATAGGACCCATCGCGTCCCCTCCAATTTCCACTCCATCCCCACCTGGTAGTGGAGCTTTTTCCCATTGACATAGATCTGCTCCGGAAGTCTCACTATCCAGGAAGCCTTGGCGGGCCGATCCTCCCAGCCGATCCGTTCCATGCCATCAACCGTGATGACGACTACCTGAGGGGCCAGGGCATCATGGTAGCGGCGGTAGGTCGGATAGGAGGAATGAACTTGGGGCTCCACCTTCAGCCGGTGGAACTTAATTTCCAAAGGAGCCGGTGTCCTCGTCTGTCGCTCACCCTCGGAAGCAGAGCAGGCCTGAAGTATGACCAGTGCCAGTAGCAAACCCGGTGAATATCTCGGAGATCGCTCCAGCATTTTCCTCCTCATTCCCATCTCCGGCTTCAGCAAACGCTGAAGCCCTGCGAGACGAATCGCTAACGATTCCTGGACCCTGGCCTTTCCTTGCAGCTATCCTATCCTGGCGGCGCCGTCTGGGAGAAATAGATATGAAGCAGAATCTGGATCGACGCAGCTTTCTAGTGGGAACGGCGGCGCTGGCAACGACGGGAAGTACGGGCATTGGAAGAGCCGCGCCACGACGCCGAAGTCAACCAGGCACAGCCCCGTCATCGACCATCATGTTCACGTCTTTCCCGACCAGAGAGGCGCCCTGGGTTACGACGATCCCACTACCCATAACCGCAAGATGCAGGCCGCGGTGCGGACTCTCTGGGGACGGTTTATTAGCAGTCACACCGACCCGAAGTATGTTCCTGAACCGGATGAGGAGATCGGCTTCACCCAGGACAAGTACAGTATTTGGAGATGGAGAAAACATGGAGAGGAATGCTGGATACGCCGGGGTCCCCAATGTATGACCGATCCGATTCATGACCCCGAACAGATGCTGGCCCATATGGACATCGTGGGTGTGGATATGGGAGTCATCCAGACCGGATATATGGCCCCAGCCTGGGGACGCGAAGTCTACTATGCTGATTGCATCCGTCGTTGGCCCGATCGCTTCATCGGAACCACCGACATTGACTATGACCTGGCCAAAAACGAGAAGCATCTCGAGTCCGAACTGGAAACCCTTACCAAAGCCGTCCAGGAAACAGGATTCAGGGGCCTCTGCTCCCATCTCCCAAAGGGGCAGCCCAGGGATGATCCGCGCACCGATCGGCTCTGGAAAACCTGTATACGCCTCAAGATTCCGGTTTTTCTCGAAACCGGCTTCAACGCCAAAACGGACTACCTCAGGGAGATCGGAGAAATCGAAAACGTCTGTCGCCGTTTCCCTGAACTGCAGGTTGTCAATGCACATCAGGGGAGCAACGTTCTGCCTCCCAGCAATCCCAACCACATAGATAATCCCACCGAGTTCTTCAACCTCTTCAGAATGGGCAACTTCCACCTTGAGTTCGGATACGTTCTAGCTTGGGAGAACGAGGCTGTATGGGGAAAGGACTCGGAGTATCCCTACCCTCGGCACCGCGACATGATCAGGAGGATCTATGAACGGTTTGGCGCAAAGGTGATGCTCTGGGGAGCAGACATGCCCTGGGCACAGCGCGCCTGTACCTATAAACAGTGCATCGACACCATCCGGCACCACACCGAGTTCATGTCGGATGAGGACCGCCATCTGGTCCTGGGCGGAAACGCCGCGCGCATCTATCGAGTCTCCCCCAAGTCGGCTGCAGTTGGCGAGGGAACCAACCATTCGTGGTGATCAGTGAGCAGTTTTTACCCCATCTTGACGAAACCGATCTGAAAAACCGTCTCTGGACTACGGACCCAACCCACCCCCCATGTGCGGCATTGTCCGCCAAACCAGCGCCGGGATCTTCCAAGCGGCGATAGTGGCCCGTTGGCCGGGGATGGCGGGCTATAGCGTAGCCAGCAACCGGTGTAGGTTCAACTGCCAGGGCGGCGTCTGTGTCGTCGGGGGGGGGGACGCTCTACCGGTGGAACTGCCGGACTTCTCCATCGACGAATACAGCGACCCCGATACTGAGGGTAACCCCGAGAGTGATGAGGGGACACCCGACGCCGAGTCCAGTCCCTGAACCGCAACCCGCGGAGGTCGTCGTCAACCCGGCCCGCACCCACCCCGACCACCGCTTCACGTACTCGCCAAGCCGGGATGGCTCTTGCTCATAAAGCTGGAGAGCACGTACTGCGAAGTTCTCCAGCGTCGCCCTAGCCACGGTCAGCCCGGCCTGGCTGAAGTGATAGCCCAAGAAATCAAAACCCCTTTTGATCCGACCAATGAAGGTCTTCTCGGGATGCTTCTCCAGCTTTAGAGAGGATCGGACCTGGTTCAGGACTCGAACGGCCCGACGCCGCTTCCAGCGGGAGGCGGCCAGCACGAGGATGTCGTCCATGAAGCGGACGTAGAACCGACCGGTGCTTTCTAGCCGCTCATCCACCCTAGACCGAGTTTGCAGAGCTTACGGGACTGGGACCCGCAACAACACCCAGAACCAACCTGGAGATCGAGAATCTGAATGTCCGCTTCTAGGCGGTCAACCGTGGTTTCTACGTGCTGCCCGGCTTCGGCATCCTCCTCGTGATCGGGGCAGGACTGGCGCTGTTGATCGACTTCACCAGCTTCCTAGGCCAGTTCCACGCTGGAATACATTCTGTCTCGAGGTCCCTAAATCAGTCGCTCCATTGGTTAATACTCGGAACGACACTCATCGTCATCTTTTGGCTCTTTGTGAGCAGCCTCTTCCACGATCCGCTCCTGGATCCACTCGGAATAGAGCACCGGAAAAATCTTTGGAGTGGCGGACCCATTCTTCGCCAATGCCGAGGCACGATGGTGATCGACTGAGCCCACTGGCCTGGAGACCGAATCCATATCTGATCGGAGGGAACGGGCTTGCACCGATGAGCCGATTCGACGAGAATCCGAGGACAGGAGAACGAGAATGATGTGTCCAGACCAACTTTCCACAGTGAGAAATGCTGATCGGAGAAAGAATGCTTGCTACTCGATTTGGCTGTTTTTTCTGACCCTGACAGCGACGACGCCCGAGGCCGCCTGGGGCGGCTCGCCAGCGTACCTGGAAATCGGGAAGAACCGGTAACTCTTCGTGGATTCCTACATTATTCAGAGCCTGACGGACGCCCGCCAGGTCCTGAACCAGGCGCAGAAGCACCCCGAGAGCCCGGTCCTCAGGCAGGACCATCCCTGGGAGGGAAACCTGATCCAGACGGGAGCTGTGCTCTACGACGGCGACGCCAAGCTCTTCAAGATGTGGTACTACACTGGCCAGTTCTTCGCCCGTCTCACCCCGGACGGTCCGGTCACGGAAACGGTCGAGGGCAGCAGGAAGCGAGCCTATGCCTTCTCCCGCGACGGAGTGCGCTGGGAGAAGCCCAATCTGGGACGGATCGAGTTTCAGGGATCGCGCGACAACAACATGCTCCCCGACGACAGCCCGCCGCCGTCCTACTGGGACCCTCACGAGACCAATCCAGCCAGGCGCTTCAAGGGCCTGGTCTGGACGGACGACGTCTGCGCCCCGATGACGATGGACCTGTACTACTCCCCCAATGGGTTCGACTGGACGCCCTACGAAGGGAATCCCGTCATCGACACCAGCCCCCGGACCGGCCGTTGGAGACCGACCGTCTTCATGGGATGGGACCCCATCCGGAAGATCTATGCGGTCCACATGGAGAGCTGTCTTCACCGGCGCTGTCCCCTGGGCAAGCGGGTGATCGGACGGGCCGAGACCCCGGATGGCATCCATTGGAACGAGCCTCAGACCCTGATCGTGCCCGACGAGAAGGACTATCCCGACACCGAGTTCTACGCCATGGCGGCCTTCACCCACGCGGATCTGTACCTGGGCCTGATATCGATCTATCGGACCACCAACATGCGGCACTATCCGGAGCTCATCTACAGCCGCGACGGCATCTTCTACCATAGGGAGTATCGGGAGCCCTTCTTCAACAACGGGGAATACTTCGGCGATTTCGACGACACCAGCATCTACATCTTCGCCGCGCCGATCGTCTCTGAGGGCAGGGTCTGGATCTACTACATCGGAGCCAACTGGAGAAGCCCCGAGCAATTGTACGAAAAAGGAGAAAAGGCACGTCGGGCGATCGGTCTGGCTACGCTACCGGTGGACAACTTCGTGTCGATCGATGGAGGCAAGCTCCGCCCCGGCATCCTGGTCACCCGGCTGTTTTCATTCGGGGGCGAAGAACTGTATCTCAACATGGAGGGGCATGGGGTTTCCCCCGAGCTCCGTGCCGCTTCCCCCAGAATCAAGGTAGAAGTCATCGGCCCCGACCACAAGCCGCTGGAGGGTCTGAAACTGGAGGACGCCGATCCCCTGACGAAGACGGGCCGGCATCGGGTTAGCTGGGGTGGCAAGAGCGATCTGAGCAAGCTGGACGGCATCCCCATCCAGCTGAAGATCTCGATCCAGAACGCCAAGCTGTACTCGTTTCAATTTGAATAGGAGGAATCATGAAGACTCTGACTCGACGGGAATTTCAGTGGATGACCGGACGGACTCTGGCGCTCTCTCCCCTGCTTGCTGGGATCGCTTGTGGCCCGGGCGAAACATCCCGCCCCAG
>Ga0310121_10002063_pt1 | contig 19620 bp, 10 predicted proteins | sample CB27_Tmax_986_MG_FD_203504 | JGI IMG/M metagenome (GOLD analysis project Ga0310121, IMG submission 203504) | Marine microbial communities from Western Arctic Ocean, Canada - CB27_Tmax_986 | ecosystem: Environmental > Aquatic > Marine > Oceanic | place: Canada: Western Arctic Ocean | collected...
CGTCGTCGACTAGCCAAAAGTCTTCGTGCACGTGCGTTCCGTGAATGTGGTAAAGGCCATCATCACCTTGCTTGGCAAAGTGTCGGTAAAATTCAACGGTTTCCCGCAGCAAAGGGTAAGCGTGCGTTTGCAGCCATTGTTCGTCCTCCGTATATCGATAGCGCCACCAGGCGTGAATCGCCAATTCGCTGCCGGACGAAACAAGATGGCTGATATGCCCCAAACCGTTCTTATAACAAGCGTTCGTGGCGAGGTGGGCTTCATACTGGCAGAACTCCAGTGACTTTTCTGACAACTCCGTATTGGGGATTTCACGGAGGCAGACGCGCTGGAATTCGTCCGCCACATCCTCTGGAAACACGACCTGACCGTCGAACGGATAAAACTCCGGATAGTAAGCTCCCCCTTTGACTCCCCATCGTTGTCGTGCCGCCTGCCTGGCGTAGGGAAGGTGCCCCACGTACATATCGAAGTATGGGTCGGTGAGCGACACGGCATCCGCCGCCAACAACGGCCAATAAAAGGTCTCCGTCGTCCACACCGAGACTTGTGAGCCCCACGGCCGCTCGTCGCCGTTGGTAATAAAAATGGAGCCATTCCATTTCGGAGGAATCGCACTTCGCGAGCTGCTGGCCGCGTAGTACAGGTGCAACGTGCGGACGGCTTCCATGAACTTGGCCACGGCGTCATCACTGCCGATGTGCACATAACCCGTGCTGGACCAAAAGTCATGCCACCAGTCGGTATGTTCCGCGCGCAGAAGCTGGTAGGTCTTGCCGGCAGTGGGCTGCAGTTGTTTGATCGCCAAGCCACTCACGTCCGCGTCGGATTGAAACGAAGCCGCACTGGAGACCCAAACCGTCGTCTTCTTTGTTTTCTTGGCCCGCGTCGCAGGAACCGTGACGGTGAATACCCGTTCGCTGGTCTGCTCGATACGGGCGTTCTCGGCAGAACACGTCAACGCCACGGCCGATGCGCAAAAGTAGTCCCGTTCCTGCATCTTGTGTTCGATGCAAACCGCATTTGCCTCTTTGCTCAATTGGAAATCGGCGACATGGTCACCAATCTTGGCTGACTGGGGCCTCCACGTGGAAAGTGTTATTTGAATGTCGCGAGGAGACTCGCGGAGGTCTTCGATCTCGATGGCCATCACATCGCGGGTGGCCGACACCAGGCAGCGCACTTGCACTTGATCTCCCGTGACGGTTGATTCGGCGTCGTACAGGGAAAGTCGTTGCAGGAACTTACCATCGTGAAACGTCCCGTCGCCTAATTCGATGTCAACTTTGGCGCAAGCACCACAATAGTCGACCAGCGGAACCGACTTGCCCGTGCGAGCTGCGACCTCGTTGGTGACGTGCGTGGCCGGCCCGCGATGATTTCGGTTGACGGCAAAGACGTCCGTCCGGTTGACCTGGAAATGAACGCCGCCAGTGGTGGTCCAGACAGCGGACCCCATGCGCCCGTTTCCGATTGGCTGGCCTGCTACGGGATCCTCCACCGGACTGAGATAGACCAAGTCCGCCTGAGAGACAAGCGCGCGGTAGTCGACGTCGAGCAGCCAGGCATCATTGGCGGCCGAGATTGAAGGATTGGCCCATGGAGACAGGAGTAGGAAGGGAAGAAATGTCAGGACGAGTAATTGTTGACGGTGTCGTGGGTGAACCATTATGGTTATTCCTCGATGATCTTGTGGTCACGGCCCTCTCATCATAGCCGTCGGAATCACCATGCACGAGTCCCATCGCAACAGTTGATGTATGTGGGCCGCGTTATAATGTTTTTCACCCCATCCGTATTTTTATATCAAGGAACTAGCTATGACGTCGCTCTTCGAATGGCCAGCATTTTTTACCATGATCCTGATTTCGGCGGTGACGTTGACGTCAGGCATAACGCCCACGAAGTCAGCGTGCGCCGGCGTGACACAGGTGGGTGTCGCGAAGGTCGACATTACTCCCACGCGCCCCGTGATCTTGGCTGGCTACGGGGGCCGGCAAGGGGGCCATGAAGGTGTGGATGCACCGATCTGGGCCCGTGCGATGGCGATCGGCGACGATGAGCCGATGGTCGTCGTGGCCGTCGACAATTGCGGCGTCCCGGCACCCGTCGTTGAAAAAGTGGCCAGCCGGGTAGCCGCCGACACCAACGTGCCCCGTCCCCACATCGTGGTTTGTGCCACGCACACGCACACTGCACCATCCCTTACCGATAACCTGGTTGTCGTGTGGGGCGAACTTGCCACCGATGAGCAATTGGCGGATGCCGCTGAATACACGCGCTGGTTGACTGAAAAACTGGTGGAAGTTGCTATCGCGGCCATCCAGAATCGCCGACCGGCACGACTGGCCTTCGGCCAAGGTGTGGTCGCCTTTGGAGGAAACCGCCGAGCTGTCGAAGACGGCGTGTATCGCGGGTTTGGTTTTCAACGCGATGGGCCGGTCGACCACAGTTTGCCTGTCATGGTGGCTACCGATGAAGCTGGTAAAACAATTGCTATCTGGACCAATTACGCTTGTCACTGCACAACTCTTGGTCCACGCAACCGTATCGGCGGTGATTGGGCAGGGTTTGCCAACGAATTGATCGAAGAGCGCTTGCCCTTTGCCATCGCACTGACGACGATCGGTTGCGGCGCGGACATCAAGCCCGAACCGGAAGGTACTCTCGAGGTGGCGCGGAATCACGGCAAGGCCATCGCGGACGAGATTCAACGGCTTTTGGACAGCGACCTGTTTCCGATCACCACCGCGCCCCAAGCGAACATGGTGCATATCCAATTGCCGCTGGCAGAAATCCCCGGCAAGGAACACTGGGAGAGCCAGTTGGACAACCATCCGTTCCATAGTTTCCACGCGAAGTTAATGCTCGAGCGGATCGCCCAAGACGGTGGGCTCTCCCCACACGTCAACTATCCGATTACGACCTGGACATTCGGAGATCAGTTGGCGATCGTGTTCCTTGCAGGAGAAGTAGTCGTGGATTACGCGGTGCGGCTCAAGCACGAATTGGATTGGCAGCGGCTGTGGATCAATGGTTGGAGTAATGATGTGCCGTCGTACATTCCCTCCAAGCGAATCTTGGCCGAGGGCGGTTACGAGGCCGACTTCTCCCAAATCTATTACGGGTGGCCTAGCCGGTATGATCCGGGTCTGGAGGACATGATCGTCACTCAAGTGAAAAAGATGGTCGGCACGGAGTTCACACCGCATAAAACGGGGCCAAAGTTCCCGTTGGCCAAGCGGCGCGATAACTGACGATGAAATCGTTTCACACTTCCGGCAGTTGCCAAGGATCGCGTCGCTCGCGATCGAGCAGTTTGTTGTCTGCCTTGTCGCCGAAAACCCAGGTTTGCGGATTCCACTGGAAAGTGCGTCGGTGCCAGTAGGCGAGGTTGCCGAGATGCACGATGGTCACAGTCCTGGCACCATACTCGACGTCGGCCACGGGAGTTTCGCGTGAACGGATGCAGTCGAGCCAGTTGCGGTGGTGGCCCTGTGAATGAGGCAGTTTGACATCGTGTTCGCCGAGCGGTTCTTTGACGATGCTTTCAGGGTCACTTTCTAATTTGCCACGATTAATATAAAGCCGGCCGTTTTCGCCGTGGAATTCACAGCCATCCGGGCCTCCGTGGGTGACTTCGATACCGCCGGGGAAGATGAACCTCACGCCAGTTGTCGCATCGGCATCTTCCGGGGGAATGATTTGCGAGGGACCGGAGTGATCCCACTGCAGCGCCCATTGGGCGATATCGTAGTGGTGGGCTCCCATATCCGTGTGCCCGCCGCCCGAGTATTCTTGGTAGCTTCTCCAAGCGGGAAAATGATCGTGGACACCGCGCGGGCTGAGGACCGAATGGTAAGGACGAATAGGTGCCTGTCCGAGCCACATGTTCCAATCCAAACCGGGTTCGAGCCTTTCAGGTGGCAGATCGCAGGGCGAACTGGGGCCGCCGACTCCCACGGTCACGCGGCGGATCTTACCGAGTCGCCCGCTGCGGATGATCTCGACTGCTTCGCGAAATGGCCCCATGGCGTTCGACCATTGTTGACTTCCCGTTTGCACCACACGTTCGTATTTGCGCGCCGCGTCGATGCATCGTTTGGCTTCGGCAATCGTCAATGTCAGCGGTTTTTCGCAATAGACGTCCTTGCCGGCCTTGCAAGCTTCGATGAGCGGTGTCGCATGCCAGTGGTCAGGAGTCGCAATGCAAACGGCGTCAATGTCGTCGCGCGAGATGATGTCGCGAAAGTCATTGTACGTATCGCACACTTGGTTCAAGTTCTTCTCGGCATAGGCTTCGTTGACGCGCCCGAGCGCGTGATCGCGACGCGTCGTGTCGACGTCGAAAACCGCCACGACCTGCACATCATCAAATCGCAGGAGTTCCGGGATATGATAGTCGTTGGCCATTTTTCCACAGCCGATGATTCCGACCGTGATGCGGTCGCTGGGCGACGTTTTGTCTTGTCGGCCCAGCGCACTGGCGGGCACAATAACCGGGGTTGCGATGGCGGCCAGTGAACTTTTGAGAAAGTGACGGCGTGATTTGGAGCCGGCATTGGGGCGGCGCGTGTGGGGATCGTTCAAAACGGTTTCCTTTCGGGGCCATGGATTAGCTATCTCTGAGCAAATAGAATGGCGGAAGGCCCATGTCTTCTCCAATCGGGCGACAAGTTGACCTCATGCGTGCCGGCAGCATCACTCTGTGGCTCATCGTTTCGCTGTCGGGATGTGGTGATCAGGCTGCTCCCGATCCACCTCCAACCGAAGGCCTGAACATCGCCTCCCCTGATGAAGCCCGCGTCACGTTCAGCCGCGACGTGGCACCCATTCTGTACCAGCACTGCGCGGTGTGTCACCGCGCGGGGTGGTTCAGCACCATTTGCCCTGTTGACGTATGACGATGCAAAAAAACGTGCTGAACAACTGGCCGACGTCACGCAATCTCGCTATATGCCCCCCTGGCTGCCTGACCCGGGATACGTCCACTTTGCCGGAGAGCGTTGGTTGAGCGAGGAAGATATCGAGACGATCGAGTACTGGGTGCTGCTCGGTGCCAAAGAAGGTGACCCGGCCAAGCGGCCCGCACCGCCTGAGTTTTCTGGGGATTGGCAACTGGGCGAGCCGGACCTGGTCATCCAAATGCCGCAAGCTTATCGATTGGAGGCGGGTGGCACGGACGTCTTTCGCAACTTTGTCGTGCCTGTCCCAGTCACGGAAACTCGCTATGCGAGAGGCCTGGAGTTTCGGCCGGGCAATGTCAACGTTGTGCACCACGCCGGTGTCCAGCTGGACGCCACCAACTCCTCCCAGCCCGCGGATGATCGCGATGAACAGCCGGGGTTCGACGGCATGCAGCGTACCAATATGCGAATGCCCGACGGCCACATGCTGGGCTGGATCTTTGGTCCCTTCGGTCCTTTCGGTCCCTTTCGGCCGCGATCTCTTGCTAAATTCACCACGTCTTCAGCCGCCAATACTCACTTGTCTAAGGATCGCATCTTTTTTGGAAAGGTCATACGCGTCCGCGATTCCCCGCAGCAACACGTGTAGGCCTGCTGCTTGAACGTTGCGGCATCTTCCAATTCGCCCGTTTGCTCCAAACGACGCTTGAAGCCATCAAGTTGTTCCAACAAAGAACGACGATCGTCAAACCGACGTCGCGGCAATCTCAACTCGAGATTGCTCAAAAAACCGTCGCCGCCATCGAGGAATAACCCCGCGTAGCGGTTGCCCAGCTGACCCGCTGTGCCGTGGTTCTTCCTAATGAAAGCGCAAGCGAAGGCGCCGGTCCCTTCGCGAAGCTCCAGACCCGGCTGGACCGGCTCAGGCAGCACGATCGTATGAGTGGGCATAGCTGTCCTCGGACAAATGGGCCCAGCCAGGCGAGCGTAGTGCCCGCCCATGACACCCTCCGTCGGACTGTTGCCGGTCAGAACGGGCAATGGATTGTGCAAGTCATCGCCAGACGCGAACGACCGCACAACGCAAATCCGATCGGCCATCTGGGCGAGCCTGGGAAACGTGCCGCCAAAGGTGATGCCCGGCAATTTCGTTTTCACTTCGCCCGTGCAACTACGAATTTCGGCCGGGGCCTGCATTTTGGGATCAAATGTTTCGATCTGCGGCGGCCCGCCCTGTAGAAAGAGCGTGACGACGGACTTGTCGCGAAGGATACTGCGAGTTTCGGCCTGCGCCTGCAATACGCCCGGCAACGTCAGCCCACCGAGCCCCATGCTGCCGATGCGGAGAAACTCCCGCCGCGTCCATCCCTGACAGTTCCGAATCGACTTGTCATCCAAAACGGTGATCATCAGTTGCACCTTTTCCACGACTGATAGATCATAACAGGCGAGACGTCCGAGCGCTCCGGCACGTATCGATAGACTTCAACGACATATGTATACTATTTCTGTCGATGATTCCTGTCAGTGGATTCGTGGTAGGTTAGAGCATGATCGCCCCACCGTTTGAGTCAAGACAGGCCCCGGTCATGTAGGATGAGTCATCGCTGAGCAAGAAGGCGATGGCTCTGGCCTGCTCATCGGCTTGGGCCAACCGCCCCAGGGGGAGTCATTTTTTCCTTTGGCCGATTCGAACGCGGGGCGGCTTCAGGAGACAATCTCGCGGACGACGTGTCCTTCCACGTCGGTCAGGCGGAAGTTGCGGCCCTTGTAAGGGTAGCTGAGTCGCTCGTGGTCCAATCCCAGCAGGTGTAATATCGTGGCGTGTAGATCATGCAAATGCACCTTGCCGTCAATCGCTCGGAAGCCGTATTCGTCCGTCTGCCCGTGCGTCAGTCCTCCTTTCACCCCGCCGCCGGCGAGCCAGGCGGAAAAGCCGAGCGGATTATGACCGCGGCCGTAGGTTTCCTGAGCGTCTTTTCCGAGCGATACGTCTTGATCGTAAGAGGTCCGACCGAACTCACCGGTCCAAACAATGAGCGTCTCGTCCAACAGGCCGCGCGACTTCAAGTCGGCAATCAAACCGGCGATCGGCTTGTCGACAGCCCGGCACCTCTTGGGCAATTCCTGGCGGATCATGCCGTGATGATCCCAGCCATTATCAGTGACCTGTACGAACCGCACGCCCGCTTCGACGAACCGGCGGGCCAACAGACAGCGGCGGCCAAAGGCGTCAGTTTCCTCTTCGCCGATGCCGTAGAACTTCTGGGTTGTCTGCGATTCGTTGGCCAGGTTCATCAGCGCCGGGGCCTCGGTCTGCATGCGAAAGGCCAATTCCATCGCCTGGATCATGCCTTCCAGCTGGTTATCGACATGGATTCGGGCCATCAGCTCGCGGTTCATTTCTTCGACAATCGCGAGTTGCTCGCGTTGCGCGGACGGAGTCACGTCGGAGCGGCCCAAGTGACTAATTTTGTTGCCCGAGCGAATCGCTGTGCCCTGATGAATGGCCGGCAGGTATGAACTGGCGAACAGATGTGGTCCGCCAGTCGCGGCGCTCATCGGCGGGTTGAGGGTGACAAAGCCGGGCAGGTTGCCGTTCTCTGTGCCCAGCCCGTAGCTGACCCAAGCGCCCAACGAGGGGTGCCGGCCCCGGGTGTAGCCGGTATGCAGCTGCATGATGGCCGGCGGATGCGCCGGGTTGTCGGTATGCATGCCGTTGAGCAGACAAATGTCATCCACAAGCTTTGCGGTGTGCGGCATCAGGTCACTCCACCACATTCCCGATTCGCCTTGGCGGCTGATGCCCGCTACGGGCTTAAGCAGCTTACTGTTTTCAACGCCATCCGCCGTCATGTCCTCGGGGCGGTCAAAGGGAATCGGCCCACCGTGTTCCTTGACCAGCCGGGGCTTGTACTGGAACAGGTCGATCTGCGAAGGGCCGCCTTCCATAAACAGGAAGATGACGTGCCTGGCCCGGGGCGAAAAATGCGGCGGCCGTTCCGCCAGGGGATGTGCTGCGGCAAGATTGTCACTCGCCAGCCCGGCCAGGGCAATCGAGCCGAATCCACAGGCCGAAGTGCGGAGAAACTGGCGACGGGAGGAGAGTGGTTGGATCATGTAAGACTCGGTACTACAATCTCATCACAAATTCATTGGACGCGAACACTGCGTGGCACAACATACCCCAGGCGTCTTCAACAGCCATACCCTGTTTGGTCCAGCGACCCAGCGCGTCGATTTTATGGCGCACTTCTTCGGTACTTGGCGGCCGACTTAAAGCCAAAAGATACAAGCTGCGAATGCGATCTTCGTCGGAGTCATTGTACTCGGTACGCAACCGGGCAGCCGTCATTTTACCCTGCTCAATCAAGAACGGCGAGTTCATCAAATAAAGTGACTGTGTCGGCACGGTCGTCACCGGTCGCGCGCCGGTGATCACCGACGGACTGGCGACGTCGAAGAGTGTGAGCCCTTCCGCCCAAGCAGGCGGGTGGCGATACACTGGCAAATACACCGAGCGCCGGCTGGCGATATGAGATAGGGGCGCCGGTTCGTTCTCGAGCAACGCGAATTCGCTGATCGGTCCGGATTTCCAGATGGCTAGTGGGAGCGATGGCCCGCCACGTGCCAGATCGAGCTGGCCACTGACCAACAGGATCGTGTCGCGAATCGCTTCGGCTTCCAGGCGTCGGCGGCGCATCCGCCACAATAACCGGTTGTCCGGGTCAACCAATTGCGGCACCCTGAGGGTATCCGGGATTGCGGATGGAGAATGGGTTCTTAAATCTGCAATGGAACTCATGCGGTACGTCCGGCTGAGCACGAGTTCGCGGATCAAGGACTTCATTGACCAACCAAACCCACCGGTTGCGTTTGGTGGGGTCAGGAACCGGACCGCCAGATAATCGAGAAGTTTGGGATGAGATGGCTGTTCGCCGCGGACGCCGAAGTTGTCGACGCTGTCGACCAGGCCGCGTCCAAATACGTGGTGCCAGATGCGATTCACGGCGACCCGCGCAGTCAGTCCCCCGATACCGGTATCAGCGTCCGTCATCCACTGGGCCAGCTGAAGCCTTCCGCTGGCGTGAGGAGGAATCGGTATGGGCGTTTTGTGCAACAGCACCTGAATGAACCCTCGCGGGACCTCGGGACCCAGCTCGTACGCGCTTCCACGGATGGTGATACGCGCGTTGGTCGCGCTGACCTCCTTGGCTCCAAAGATGTAGGGCCGCTCTGGAGCGTTCGCTTTCACGTAGTCGCTCGGCTTGCCTTCCATGGCTTTCATGGCGCGCTGGTATGCTGCGCGGTCGGAGTCCAATTCCGGCAGCGGCACGCGGACGGTATCGCTGAGGGTCTTCGAGTTGCCCAGAAACCCGTTGAGCACCTGCAGATTTTGAAAGATGCCCGCCACCGCATAATAGTCGTGTTGCGAAATGGGATCGAATTTGTGGTCGTGACACCGGGCGCACTGCATGGTCAGTCCCAGGAAAACCTGTCCCACTTTGCTGACCTGGTTGTCCACGACGTCCCAGCGGAGCTGTTCCTTAAACATGCCGACGGTTTGTATGGGACCCTGCGTGAGGAACGCGGTGGCCACGATCTGCTCGGCTCGCCGATGGTCGTCGTCGGCAGGCATCAGGTCGCCGGCGATCTGTTCCCGTAGGAACTGATCGAACGGTATGTCCTTGTTGAAGGCAGCAATGACGTAATCGCGGTATCTCCAAGCACTCTTTTCCGGCACCAGGCGATCGACCCCCAGCGTGTCGGCATACTGGGCGACGTCCAGCCAATGCCGACCCCAGCGGTCGCCGAAGGCTGGCGAGGCGAGCAGCCGATCGACCAATGATTCATATGCCTGCGACGAATCGTCATCGACAAACGCTGCGATCTCCTCAGGCGAAGGCGGCAGGCCGGTCAGGTCGAAAATAAGGCGTCGCAACAGGGTATAGCGGTCCGCCTCCACGGTCGGACGCAGCGCCACCGCTTCCAACCGGGCCAGAATGAAACGGTCGATATCGCCCAGCGGCCAAGCCTTGTCCTGCACTTGCGGAATGGGCGGCACGGCTGGCAGCTGAAAGGCCCAATGTCGGCGACCCGCTGGGAGGTCGATTTTTTTGGCATCCGTCGGCTCTTCGGCGCGCAGTCGCACGGCAGACACCAGCAGAAGGCCGCAGAAAGCGCCGACAACGGAACGAATTGAAGGACTCCCGAGCATCTGACCCTTGGTGATGGAGCGCGCGGCACGAACGGGGCCCGATTTTGATATCACAAGTTTAACATTGCGGACGGGCGGTTGTGCACCCATCGTAATCGACTTTGGTCGTCAGATGGGACCGGTCCTCTCCAATAGGGCAATTCTCCGAAACCGGCGTACCAAAAAACCGGGGACTAGCGCCCGGTTCTGCGTGGCTCTGGGATGTCGGTATCAGTGAATTGCCTAACTGCTGGAATGGAAAATCACGTTGTCAGACAGCTTTAAAAGGGTCTTTCCGGGACGAATCAAAAAAAACAGGTGGTACGTTGAACGCACCACCTGCCATTGGAGTTCATCCTTTCGTCCGCTATCTTGCGATTTCGGTAACGGACTCGCTACGTTCTGACTTATCTCCGCCGACAGAAAACCAGGGAGCCTAACACACCCAGAGAAATGAGTGAAAGCGCGGCAGGCTCCGGGATCGCGGAAAAACCGTTGTCCATGATGTTTCCGATTTCCGTCTCACTCAATGCCGTGTTAAAGATCGCGAAATCGTCCACCAAACCACGCATCTCTCGCCAAGGATCATCGTTCGCCGGGATTGCACCCAGTTCAGGGTTTGCACCAACCAACAGCGAGGCGGTGCTTATCTTAGGCGTGTTTGTTTGGGTATCGCTGGCACTTGAGCTACCGTCAATATAGGTGGTATACGTGTTGCCGGACTTTACTACTGCCACGTGATGCCAAGCGCCCAGCAGATTTGCCGAGGCATTGGCATTCGCTACACCCGATGGGTCAAGGGCCCACTGGAAAGCAGCAAAATTGTGTGCAGGCCAATGCTGAAATCTCCAGCCGTTGGGGTCACCCTTGGCGAAAAGACTATACCAGCTATGGTTTGGCTCAACGCTTGATTTGTCTTCGTATTTAGCCCACGCCATGGCCGTCATGTCGCCGATTATGTCGTACAGGGTACTATTGGTGGCGTCGACCCAGTCGTTTTCACCGTCCAGGGTGAGAACATTGCCTCTCATGGCATCATTGACAATCGTGGCATTATCCACGAGCGTACCATCGAGACCGTTGCCCGAGAAGTCATCGACCATATTACCACCGACGACCGACTCGAATTCGTAACCAACTACAAGGTCCGAGAGGCTCAGCGCAGAAGCACTGCCCGCTGGGATAAGAACTACTACTGCAATAACTATTAGATTCTTCATTGAACTTTTCCCCCAAAAATAGTGAAACTGTAACCGTTCACGGTCCCCTGGCCAAAAAAAAAACGCCACACCTCAATGCCGCTCTTGCGGCACAAAGGTATAGCGTTTTAAGTACCCTCTTTGTGAATCGGTCCGCCGGTTACCCGGCGCGATCCCTGACGGGATTTTCTGATCCGGCTTTCCCATTAGCTCCCCCCCCGCAGTTAACAAACTGACACACTGTTGAGGCTACATGCCCATTCAGGATTTCGCAAGCCCCCAAATTCAAGATTTTTGAAAATATTTGGGAATTGTCGCGAAATCTTCATAAGTCCTTTCAGGTCAAAGACTAAAGACTACCGTCGCCCGCGAGCCATCGCGCTCCATCCCATGAACAGCCCTACACCAAGCAAGACAACGGTTGCCGGCTCGGGAACCTGGGAGCCTTGGGAGTCGTTACCAGCGAGCGACTGGACGCCGGGGCTTAACCCTGGAGCCAATATCCCCCCCGAGAAGACCACATTACCTCGGACGGTACCCACACCGCCCAGCGATCCTTCGGTGATGGCCAACGTCCCGCTGCCCGAAGACGCCTGATTATTATTCACGAGCAGCGCGCCTGCGCCCGATTTCGTCACGGTCTCCCCGTTTAGGTCCAGCTGATGGTTGAACTCCAACTCCGCCCCGCTGGCGACGTCAATGACATTCAATTGTTCAGGATCGCTTGGGTTGTACATGACCCGGGTTTGAAAGTCGTGGGAACCCTGCATGACATTGATGCGACTTTCCGGAGCAGCTTCGTCGGTCCCGGCATCGATGATCACTGCCCCGTTCCCGGCGATCGCGTACTGATTGGAATTGTTAAACTCAATCTCCCCCACCGTGACATCAACCTCGGTAATCACGGTGCGTGGGCTCTGAATCATGGGCCCGAAGATCGCTTTGGCGCCGGGGGCATTGGGTGGTATCGGATCGATCCAGTTCGCCTCATTCCAGACGCCAGACACATCGTCCGCCCATTCCGAAGTAGTAGGCCCGGTACCGCCGGGCGGTTCGATCACCAGACCACTCACACTCATTTGATCCGCAGTGGTGGTTCCCGGTTCAAAGAAATCGATGACGACATCGCTGCCGTTGGAGGTAATGTCGAATGTGGCTTGACCAAAGGGCGGGATTCTTTTTGATTGGTCGGGGTGGTTGGGGTTGTCATGGGTTGCCTCGACGTTCGCGACCTGCGTTCCGTCCACGAAAATATCGGCCTCGCTGGCACCAAAGGACGTGTCATGATGATAGGTGGTCACCTGGTAGTCACCGGCAGGAAGTCCTGAAACATTGATCCTGGAAACGTCGTTGAACACGTCCTCGAACATGTCTCCTAGCGGATCGAGACTGTTCATGTCCGGCAGTCGGTCCCGAGACGAGGGGCCAAAACCGGGGGCAATGACAGGCGCCGGGCCGATTTGGCCTTCCACCGTTACGGTGATACCGCCGAAGGTTCTGCTGATCGGCTCCTCCGGATTCACCCCATCACGACCGCCGCCGAGGTCAAAAGCGGCGTGCTGTACGGAGAAATCTTCCCAGCCGGCCTGCACGTCGTTGGGGTTGTTGGGATCCGTCCCGCCAGTGGGGTCGGCAATGCCGAAATCGATTCTTAACGGAATGGCACTGGCAGAGCTGTGAAGCAGCCACGGCAGTCCCGCGGCCAACAGCAGAACAGTCGCTCGTACGTGCCGACCACGTCTTTTCGTCAACCACAACAGTCCAGTCAGTCCCAATAGCGTCAACGCCAACGAAGCCGGCTCCGGCACCTGCCCCGCGGCATCGCTACCCGACCCGCCGGGTGAGAGCGTTGTGCCCATGTTGACGAAGTCGCCAGCCACGACGCCGCTACCGGCGATGACCCCTTCCAAACCGATCACGGTACCGCCGGAGCCCGTCAACAGCGCATTGTTAACCGTCAGCGTTCCGAGTCCCGCCTTGGTGAGCGTCTTGCCGCCCAAGTCGAGCCGATGGTTGAACTCGAGCGACGCATCGCTGGCCACGTTCACCACGGCGTCGGTGAGCAAATTAACCCGCGTTTGAAAGTCGTGCGATCCTTGCAAGACGTTGATGGTGGCGGCAGCGGGATTCTGCATGCCCGCCTCAAGGTTGATGCTGCCATTACCGCCGACAACGTATTGGTTCATGTTATCAAAGGTCACACTGGCCACCGTGACGTCCGTCTCCGTAAACACGGTCCGCGGGGAAGCGATGATACTCCCAAAGGTCGCCTCTGCGTCGGGGAAATTAGGGACATCGCCCGACCAATTGGACTCGTCGTTCCAGTCACCCGAGGCGTTGACCTGCCATATTCGCTCGACTCCCGGATCAGGGATGGTGGAAAGGCCGTTGTTCATGACGTCTTGGATTTCCGCCTGACTCAATGCGGTGTCAAAGAGCCCGAAATCGTCCACCAAACCGCGCATCTCTCGCCAAGGATCATCGTTGGCCGGAATTCCACCCAGTTCAGGGTTTGCACCAATGAGCAGCGAGACGGTGCTTGTCTTAGGAGCGTTTGTTTGGGTATCGCTGGCACTTAGGTTGCCGTCAATATAGACCTGATACGTGTTGCCAGACTTTACCGACGCCACGTGATGCCAAGAGCCCAGCAGATTTGCCGAGGCATTGGCATTCGCTACCCCCGATGGGTCAAGGGCCCACTGAAAAGCAGCAAAATTGTGTGCAGGCCAATGCTGAAATCTCCAGCTGTTGGGGTCGCCCTTGGCGAAAAGATTATACCAGCTATGGTTTGGCTCAACGATCTCTTTGTCTTCGTATTTAGCCCAGGCCATGGCAGTCATGTCGCCGGTTATGTCGTACAGGGCACTGTTGCCGGCGTCGACCCAGTCGTTTTCACCGTCCAGGCTGAGAACATTGCCTCTGATGGCATCATTGACAACCGTGGCGTTATCCACGAGCGTACCATTGAGGTTGTTGGCAGAGAAGTCATCGACCATATTACCTCCGACGACCGTCTCGAATTCGTAACCAACGACGAGGGCCGCAGAAGCGGTGCCCGCTGGGATAAGAACTACGACAGCAATACCAATTAGCTTCTTCCACGCGGGAGCGGTGGCAACCATGAAATTTGCGGGCAGGTCGCTGTGAACCATTGCAATCCGCTCCCCGAAACAGGTGTTAAGGTATCTTTGTGATGAATGGCGTGAAGAGCAGCAGATAGAGACTGCCCTCGATCTTTACACTACTGCCTGGTTACCGTAGCGTCAAGCGTTACGAACAAAAAAGGATGATGCATAAGGGACGGAAAGGACAGAAGCGACTGAAAGGACGTCAGGTCGCATGTCCTTTCCGTCCCTTAATTGCGTTCGGTACTCGTGCATTTGTGTAAAACCAAATTCCTTGAAAGGCCGTCCCACGGAGTTTTAAAACACCCTCTAGGCCTACTTTTTCAACGACCGCAGAAAAGCGATCAGATCACTCAGCTCTTGCCTGTTCAACTGTTTGTCCAACCCCTGGGGCATGACCGAAGTGGAACTAGGCCGGACCTCTTCAATTTCCGAGTTCGCTATGCGGATCTCCTTGCCATCGGTGGTGCCCAGATAAATAGCGTCTTCGCTGCGGCGGCTGATGACGCCGCTGTGCGTCTTTCCGTTGTGCAGGGCGATGATGAACGGTTCATAACCACGCGCAAACGTAGCGTTGGGGGCCAACAACGCTTCGAGCAAATCTCGTGGCGTGCGAACTTGACCAATGAGCGACAAGTCGGGACCGATTGCACCGCCTTCGCCGTGTACCTGATGGCAGGCATGACACAGGGCTTTCTTGCCATAGAAAACGGCCCGGCCTCGCTCTGCATGACCGCCTGTAACTTGGGACTCCATCTCCTTCAAGCGTGCCGAGGTTAACCTGCTGTTGTTGCGAATTCGTTCCAACAACGGCTTCGCAGCCACATGGACCTCTTCTGGGCAGTTTTGCACGGCAGCCGTGAGTTGCTCCGTCGTGAGATTGGTCAGGCCGGCAGCTTGCTGGAGTACTGCGATCAGTTCGATGCCAAGCTTCGAGGATACGTTCTTTTCAAAGGCTCGCAGAAGCGTCCGCAGGACCATCGGCCCCGCGTTGGGAATCGTGTCGTCAATGAGGGCACTTAATTGTTCGTTAGTCAGTTCGGCGGTCGATAGCGCGTCAGCGGCGGCCATGCGATCCAACGCTTCGCTATCCACCCGACAGTAACCAACAAGGGTGTCAAAGGTGATGTCGTCAACGGTTTGCCCGGATCGCGCAAGCGCGACTGCCGCCGCGAATTTCGTTTCGGGGCTGCGCGAGCCGCCACCCATGACTTTGTGGAGCCGGCTCAAGAACGAGACAGTTCCGAACTGCTCCGCCGAGCGAATGGCCTGACGAGCGAGTTGTTCATTTGGCGATGCCAGTGCGGCGTCGATTGGCTCCCGCCAGATGGCTGGGGATTCCTGCAATTCATGGTTGGCGATCACATCCAACAGCAAAAGCCGCTGTTCCAACGACGTCTCATCGCCGATTAGACGCTCCGCGATGAACTGCTGAATGATCAGTTCGTTGGACATCGTCAAAAGTGCATCGCGCAAAGCTTGCTGGCGTTCGGGCGGCAAACTGGGTTCACGCAGCCACTCCAGCAACAACGGCAGCGTTTCCCCGGCCCAGCCCGCGTGTCGGACGATGATCTCCAAGGCGGTTTGCTGCAGCTGCCGATCGCCGGTGTTTAGCAAAGGAGCCACCATATCACGCGACAACTCGCCATGGTCCATCTGGTCCAGTGCGATCAAGGCGGCACGGCGGACCCGGGGCGACTCGTCAGTGAGGCCCGCCAAGGTTCCGTCCCGATCGTCGATTTCGATCAAAGCGTAAATCAGGGCGTGTTCCAGAATACGATCGACTGGATCAGCCAGGGAACCGAGCAACGGACCCACGGCTGTCAAATTCCCGAGTCGCGCGAGGACGGCTGCCGCCTGGCGACGGATACGTCGATCCGGATCATGGAGTAACGGAAGCACCGCAGCTAATGCTGCCGCGTCGCGGGACATCGTAATACTGTGCAAAGCCGCCAGACGAACTCCTGCATCGGTATCCCCAAGTGCTTGGCGAATTGTCTCCGCCACGTTGTGACCAGCAGATCGGGACAGTGCCCAGATGACGCGGCGTTTGGAGTTGGGGTGGTTCGCCTTTTCGAGCACTTCCAAAGCAGTGACCAAATCGTCCGTAACTCGCTCGGCCAGCGCGTCGACCGCCCGGTCTCGAACAACGTGCCGATCGTCCTTTAACAAGCCGATGAGTTGATCTGTGGTGAGCTGCGGCCAGTCGATTTGGAATCCGCGTGGGTCTTCCACTTTGGCAGAGCCCGCCCGGCGAATGCGGTAAATCGCCCCAAAGTACTGGGGGTTGCTGATTTTCGAAGTGGGACAGCCAGCACCGGCAAACCAACCGCCAGTGTCGATCACCAGCAGACTTCCATCGGCATCCTCGATCACGTCGCACGGATGAAACTCGGGACTGGTCGACGTCAAGAAGGGTTCCGCATCGGCTTGATAGGTGGATCCTGCGATCGTCAATCGAACTCGCTCCACCGTGCGAATGTTGAAATGTGAGATAAAAAAATTGTTCCGGTATTCATTACCCAAGTGGATGCCTCGGTAGCGCATGATCCCTGACGGTGCCACCACCCCATAGCGGATCAATGGCGGCATTAACGGCCCAGTGCGTTTGAATTCGGCGATCCATGCGGGGACGTTCTTGGGATAGACGCCGCCATAGACGTAATGGACCAATGCATCGCGACGCGCTTCATCGGGATTGTACCAGGTCATGATTCCCAGCATGTCGCCGTCCGCCGTGAAGGCCAACTCCACCGGGTTGAACATCCCACCACCGCAGTAGGCGTCAATCTCCGTGCCGTCTTCGCGGCAATAAAAGATGCGGGACGCGGTTCCCTGGTGAATCAAAGTGCCTTGCTTGTCGTGAATCTCGTGACCCAGCGGACCAGCGCACCAAAAGAACCGCCCGGTCGGTCCGAAAAACGGGCCGTGTAGCGCGCCGGCGTGTCCCAAAAAGTTGAATTTGCCAATAAACGGATCGCGCACATCGGCGACGCCGTCGCTGTCGGTATCGGTGAGTTTCCAGATATAAGGTGGACTGGCGCAGTAGAACGAGTCGCCACGGATCAGTGCGCCTTGCGGAAAAGTCATTTTGTCGGCGAAGCGCGTACTCGTATCGAATCGACCGTCCCCGTCGGTGTCTTTCAAGATATGGACAAAATTGGGTCGCTCCTCGAGAAGCTGCTTGTCGTCCATGTTATTGCCGGCGCTTTCGCAGACGAACAGACGTCCCTGCGCGTCAAATCCAGCCAGCATTGGATGTTGGACGAGCGGCGGAGCGGCGACGACTTCGATTTCGAAACCATCCGGAAGCTGAAAAGGAGGTGGCTCGAATGGTTTTGTTTCCACAGCGGGTAATTTGGTCGCCGAGAGTAGCATGCCGATCACGACACATCGAAGAACGTAGGGACGGCGATCAGATCTTGAATTCGAATATCGCATCGGTATGCATAGCAAAGGATTTACAGCAATAAGAATAATCTTCGTTCGTGCGGCGGGCGTCGTCAACATTCCCTCGCGATTCCCTCGCGATATTACAAAGCATGCCACGACGATCTACAATAGCGGTTCTCGCAGTAAGCAGCATTTCACACAGAGATCGAGGTCATGGAGTCATTCCGGCCAGTCTCCCACGACGGCGATGGTCACAATCGATGGCGATGGCGCGCGAGCAATCAACTGCGTACCATTCGTCCGCGATCGCAGCAGCGGCCGACCGCTTTTACGCTCGTCGAGTTGTTGGTCGTGATTGCGATAATCGCTATTCTGGTCACACTGCTGTTGCCGGCCGTGCAGGCGGCGCGGGAAGCGGCGCGAAGGTCGCAATGCATGAACAATATTACGCAAATTGGTATTGCGCTGCACAACTATCACACTGTGTTCGACACGTTTCCCGCGGGGGTTAGCACGAATTTCACGCCGCACCCATGGGGAGTCTCGATGTTCGTCACCATGATGCCCTATTACAAGGAAAACACACTTTTCGAGATGTTCGCTAAGAATGCCGACGGTAATGTAATGGGTTCCGACGTTTGGGTCGAAGAGCATAAAGATGATCTCTCGATGACACCGCTGGCCTTGTTTCAATGTCCCAGTTTCACCGGATACGAAGATTTTCCACCTCGGAGGGATTACTTTGGGTGCAACGGCGGACGACAACATGGACACACGGATTATTGGGGAGACCAATACTACGACGGACTGTTTGACACCGGCAACCCGCGTGCGATTCGGCACGTGACTGATGGCACATCCAGCACGCTGGCTGTGGGCGAGGCAACGCACGCGCACCGATATGGCGGGTTCTTCGACAATGGAAACGGTCAGTATTGGGACGCCGACTTAGGTGGTCCGGTCGGCTGGTGGCACAGTGACGAATGCAGCATTGCGGGCGATGGCACATGTGACGACGGAGACCTCCGGTCGACGGGTCGCGCAATACCAAGCATCCAATGAACTCAAGCATACGTCGTCGTACTGCGAGAAAATCCTATATTGCCAGTAGTGACTGCAACCACATTCCCTTTGGCAGCTTCCACCCTGGTGGAGCACTGTTCATGTTCGCCGATGGGCACGTACAATTTCGGTTCATCCGACTGAAGCGTACCTGAGCACATAACTCGAAGCCAACAAAGGAGTTCGGACCTCCGCTCGGGTTCGGCAAAAGGGGCCGCCCCTGTCCGCCTTCACCGTCGCATCGGCCCCTATAAACGCGGGGCGAGGGCCGATGCGACGGTGAAGGCGGAAGGGGCTAGAAGGAAGGGCATGGTTCAAATCAGGGTACCAACTTGTGTTGGCGGAAGTCACTACACCCGTGATAGCGTTGTTAAGTTGTTTCTTTGAAGCGACTTATGTAAAAGCAATTCCGTTCTCCTGGAACAAATCGATGGACGATAGAAACGACCAAAACCCAAGGGTCTTCGGTCGCAACTGCCTATAGGATAAGTACTTAACCGTGCTAGATTCACCTGTATTCCAAGGATCGTTCAATTCTGCGTGAAGCTGCACACAAGAAGGGGCGTATTGTCACCCGAAAAAGGCCAAATTTAAACCAGGCCGAAGGAAGTCCCTTATTGGGTAAATATTCGCCGAAGGCGTGGAATCTGGTAGAAATGGTCTGGCGTGGGTTAGAGGAATTCTCTACCGCGGGGCATCATGAATGCCTCGCTTCTCCAGACTGACTCGCTTGCGGA
>Ga0310121_10002065_pt1 | contig 19605 bp, 14 predicted proteins | sample CB27_Tmax_986_MG_FD_203504 | JGI IMG/M metagenome (GOLD analysis project Ga0310121, IMG submission 203504) | Marine microbial communities from Western Arctic Ocean, Canada - CB27_Tmax_986 | ecosystem: Environmental > Aquatic > Marine > Oceanic | place: Canada: Western Arctic Ocean | collected...
ATTTTTATTAACTAAAATATTATATAACTGAATTTCTTTACCCAACTCTGTATTTTCTTTAAAATAAGTTTTGATTAATTTTATTGCTGCAGATTTTCCACTGTTTAGAATATCTGCAGTTATTTGCCTCGTTAAAAGCTCAAATAAAATACCAGTATTCTTAATTTTTGAATGCTTAACTCGTTGATCCATAAAAAATACTCCAAAAAAGTTTTAATATACTTTTACTCATTTATAAATATAAAGAAACACAATAATTCCTCACTTTAAGAATCACTTAAAGAAGAAGATACCTCTGTTTCATATTCATCTTTTAATTCCTGCGCTTCGTTTATCAACTCTCTATCTTTATTTCCAAAAGCAGTGTTTAATTTATCCAAGTGAGCCAACGCTAATGTACTACCATACTTAGGTGAGTACGAACCACTCTTCTTTTTATCATGCGCACCCAAAGGATCCCTACCTCTCGCGCTTCCATCTTTACTATATTTAGGACCTTCCTTTGGTCTACCAGCACCATTCCAACCACCTGGAGGTGATCCACCTTCATCTTCTAATTCATGACCAGTTCTACCCATAGCCATATCTGAAGGTGTTCCTTTTACTTCACCACTCTCTGCTGGATCATTTCCTTCATTTTCAATCTGACCTCTTCTAAATTTTTCTTGATAATCCTTAACAATCTGTTCCTTCTGCTCTTTTATTTGATCATCAGTAAATCCATATATATTTTTATAAGCCCAATCACTAGACAGTAATCCTTCACCTATTACATCTCTAGCCAATGTTGACTTACTAGACCACAGTTCAATCTTTTCTGCTTCATAAATCGTAGATGGGTTTGTCAATTCTAATTCAAAGTTCACCAATTCTTGATCCCTAAATCCTTGTGCATATAAATGAACAATTGCAATTTTTGTTAATTCACTAACAAGAATTCTCTGAATTCTTTCAATACTTCTCGCGAACCTAACATCCTCAGCTGCTAACGTAGCTTTACTACCAACTGCTTCATCATAACCAAGAAAAGCCTTTGGAATTCTAAGTGCCGCTAACATTTTATTTTTCAAGTATTCAATATCATCTGTAGCTGTATATTCTAATCCTCCAATATTTTCTATTGAAGTTCCACTATCTCCACCACGAACTGGCATAAAGAAATCTTCAGTTAAGTTCTGAATATTATATTTCAAGTTATATTGACCAGTACCTTCATCTATAACTGGAGCTTTCTTCATTTTATTAATAATCTTCTGCATAAAATTATCAACTTCTGCAGGTGGAATATTACCAATGTCAATTTTAAATACTCTCTTCTCAGGTGCTCTCATAATTCTATGAATCAGCATAGCATCTTCCATCAATGAAAGTTGTTTCCAAATCTTACGACCACCTTCTAACATTGAACGACCATAAGGTAGGAAATTAGAATCTGATAACAATCTGAAGTGTGCTAATTCATAACTTTCAAATTCTAACTTAGAAGCTCCTGCGGCTGTATGTCTTTGATCTCCACTTTCTAACATATACTTCACGTAATAAGGATTTTCAGGATCTTCTCCCTCAAGTCTAGTAACATCATAAGTTGATAGTGGCTCAACATTTGTAATTCCAAACTTTTCACTTATATCAAGATATAAAAAGAAATCACCGTATTTAACTAAGTTTCGTGTCCACGGATATAAATTAAATTCTATATTCAATATATCATAAAATAAATTATGAAGAATATCATGAATTTGATCATTATCTGTACTTATCTTAATTACCTTTCCATATTCTCCCTTTAAAGTTGATTCATCAGCGTAAATATCTAATGCTGAAGAAATTATAGGATCTGTATCCATAGCTTCGTAATCCTGAAACAATCCTAACCTCATTGTTTTCTGATATAAAGCCTGATTATACCCACTCATTCCACTCATATTATTATATAATCTATTATATCTATCAACTAGATGCCTTCTCGCTACAGATTGCACCTTTTCCGTGTCAGCAATCTTTAATTTGCGACCACCTATATTTCTAACAATTACATTCGTAGAAAATAATCGTTTTAATCTGCTAAAGAAATCTCTCTCTGCCATTTTTTACCTCTTTATTTTATTAACCAAGTTAAATCTTCTTTTTTATCTTTACCAATATCCCAATCCCAAGAATCATTTTCAACTGGGGTTGGCATATAAACTCCTTGATTAGAAGTTATACCACTTACTGCTTTTTTCTGAAGTTCGATACCCTCTACTCTTAGTCTGAGCGCTGTATCTCTTACCCACAACCCTATAGCAAAACTTAATACTAAGTCATCATTATAACCTGACATAGCTTCTGCTCTCTGACCATTATAAATAAAAACAAATAATTCATCAATTAATCTCTGTGAATTAACAATTACTGATTTTTCTCTAAAATATTCTTCTAACTTAGCTACCACCAAGGGTCTTGTTTTCATTGACATTGTAAATCCAGGTACCATATTTCTTTCTATAGTTCTATATTTATTCGTAATTTGGTGTTGGGTATCTACATATTTTAAATCTTTTGATGTATAGAATAAATTATCATATTCTCTATCTATACATTGTTGAATAGCTGCCCAACCAATATTATTGTTTTCTACTACAAGTAAAGCATTATTATATTCTATTGATATATTAACCAACATATTACCAAAATCTCTTGTAGACACTTTACCCTTATATTCTGCTACTTGCTCCATACTTTCAATTTCCATTATATGAAATGCAGAATAATCCGTTCCGTCTCCTCTACTTACATCAGCACATACTATATAATCTTTTGTATAATTAGCAGGCTCCCATATCCAAATATTTGAATCTACTCCTCTTCTTTCAATAGGATCTCTAACATGAGAATTCTTATACTCCTCTAAAATTAAACCGTCAACTACAGTTCTTCCAGAAGTTATAAAATCACAATCACATTCTTGAGCAGCTATTGAAGGGCCTAATAATAAATTTTGTTTTTCTCTCCATTCTTTATTTCTATCTGGATGTAATGACCAATGGAGTCGTATAAAATTAAATTGGTTCAATCCATCTTCCGCATCCGTCCAAGTTCTGTGAAACCAATTACCAACACCATTTGGTGTAGAAAGTACTAAACAATTACCCCCCGTTGCCAAGGTTTGTTGTGCAGATGCCCATATTCCATCTATCTTATCAATAAATGCTGCTTCATCAAGTATCAATAATGATAATGCTTCAGAACGACCGGCTTCTTCTTTACTTGATATAGCTTTTACTTGTGAACCATTTGCATACCTCAAAGATAATTTATTATCTTCTACACACATTTGCTTTAACCACTTAGGAAGATTAGCATGCATCACTCGAACTTTTGTTACTAAATTTTTTGCAGTATCTTGCTTTGTTGCAATAACCAATATATTCTTATCACTCTGAAATGTCATCATCCATAATGCGTAACCAGCAGTTAAAGTTGATATACCTAATTGTCGAGCTTTTAAAATAATATTATAATCGTTTATAATTAAATCTAATAAAGTTTTTTCTTGAAAATCGTATAAACTAAACGGTATTTTTCCTTCAATTGGATGTTGGATCATAGCGTACTTTTTCAAAAAATACACAGGATCTTTTGCACATTCAGTATACTCTTTTTTTATAGCTTCTTTTAATTTATTGTCTTCCATTATTTTATATTCCCTACAATATAAGAACTCAAACTTACAGTTGCAAATCCATAAGCGTACCACAAGTATTTACTCTCATACCATTTTGGTTTAACCAAACTAACCTGCTTTTCATACATTTTTTCTCTTTCCTTCAAGATATCAATTTGCTTTTTCTGAAAATCTATTAACATAGAATCTACATGTGATTGATTATCATACTTAACAACTAATTCTTTAAAAGTTTCTATCTGTTCTGCTTGGGAACTATTTGTACTTTCAAGCTCCTTCATCTTATTAGCAAGTTTTATAATTTGTTCTTGTGTATAAGTTTTAGTACCACTTTCTTCCTGGGCAAAAATAAGTCCAGTCATCACAAGAATCAATAACAAATATCTCATTATTATTTATAAAGTAATATTACTTGGCCACTTCCACTTACTCTAGACAAACCAATCTCATGTGTTTCACTAGAACCAGTTAAGGAAGATGCGAGTATTGTTCCGCCTTCTACACCTGATAATGTAAGATTCCCAGCACTAACGACAGTAAATGCACTAGCGCCCATTGCTGATCCTGTTGCCCAATAATCAATTCCAGATGTACCATCAACATCTTTAATTTTATTCCATTTTGCTGCAGGAAATCCTCCCGTTCCTTGTATTTTTGAAGTCCTACCAACAAAACCAAAATTTATTTTAGCTACAGATCCAGATGCATCTGCGGATTGATTTATTTCTGCCATTTAATTTCTCCTATTAAGTTAATCTATGAACTTTTTTAAATATTCTGCTGCTTTATCAGCATCATTTTCACCAAAAGCTTTTTCCATACCTTTAGTATTTTTCTGACTAATTGTGAGCTTTCTTTTTAAGTTTGATATTTCTTTTTTATTTTTCTTCTTATCTTTTTCTAATTCTTTAATATTAGAAGTTACTGCCTTTTCCACCTTTTTTGATTTATCTATAGCTTTTTTTAATTGTTTAACTTCTTTCTTCTTTCTAAATCCAAAAATAGCGCCCACTGTTACTGCAAATACGCTAAAAATAGACATCAATACTTTTTTCAAACTCATAAGTATCTCCTGTTATTCATTAATAAATATTGACTTAAAGTTTTTCTTTCATTTTCTTTATATCTTTAAGTGCATCTTCTGCTAACTTTCCTAATGCTTTCCTATTCATATTCCACTTTTCTTCTTCCATAACGTCTGGTATATCAGGATTAACCTGATTAGTATATGTTGGAGTTTTTTGTTCTTTCCATTCCTCAATACTATCTTCCATATCTGTAAGGTATGCTTTTTTATTATTTTTTATTTTATCCTTTTCCCATTTATCATAAGTACCATCAATCCTCATTTTATTTTCAATTTTTATTTGACAATCAAAACAATGATTATAAAGATACCACATTTTAGTATCTAACTTTCTTTTCATAACCTTTTCACACTTAGGACAAAACCAAGGCATTCTAGCCTCTTTAGTTGCTTCAAATTTTTCGTTTACTCTTTCAAACTCTTCCTCTCTTTTAAGTTTCTGCTCTTCCTTAAACTTTTTATCTTCCATTGGAATAAAAATTCTTTTCTCTGGAGCCTCACCTCTTAAAATAGATTTTAAAGCTTTATTCTGTCTTTCAATTTCTCTACTATATCCTGCCATAATATTTCCTAAAATCTCAACAATCCCAATATTTGATTTACTGGTGCAAATGCTCCTGTAAATTTATATGTTTTACCTTTATACTTAAAAACTATACCTTCAGATGGTACAATTGAAGATAATCCACCTATACTTTCTAATTTTTCAATTTGATGTTTTAAAGTTTGTATCTTTTTAACATCTCCACCACTTCTTACTGCTTTTATTGCACTAATAACACCTTTTCGTATTTTCTGTACTGCTTTTTGTGGTGAAGCAGCTATATACCCACTTATATTCTTCAAAATTTCTGCACCTACTTCAAAAAACAATGTTTCAAATGGTTTCATATTTTGACTCACCATTTTTAAATGATCATTTTTATCAAATGATCTTACCCAATCTAAAAATTTTGGTGAATCTTTTAAATCCTTCTTTATATCATTTATTTTGTAACTCTTATCAAAGAAAGCCCACCGTTTAGTTAAATTAATCAAAACTTTATTTGATATCTTTGCTTTATGTTGTTTTGATGCATTATAAATAAATTCTTCCCAAAATGATTGATGATATTTTGATAATGTATCATTATCTTTTAATCTATACTCTTTTTGTAATTTGTTTAATCTACTTAAATATATTTTCTTCTTTTTACCAAAATCTTGTACTTTTGGTACTGTTAAAAATTGTGGTTTACCTATTGCATAATGTTTTTGTACATGCTGATTAACTTGTTCAATCATTCCTGCTAACATTCTAGCAGAATCTTTAGGTTGACCTATTGCTGTACCACCTTCATCATATTCTAATGTACCATGAAACACTATTTGTGCTTTGTCATAATCAATTACATTGGCAGACCTTGGATACATAACTTCTAAATTCATCCAACGTTTACCGTTACCAAATACTTTTTCTTTTTGTTTATCAGATAAAGAACCTATTGATTTATTCAAGTCTTTCATAGCAAAAACAAAGGCATCTCTAATATCACCTCTACCTGCAAACTTAGATGCTACTCCACTAACATCCATTGAAGTTGCACCAAAATTCTTTAGTTGACCTTTATTTCTTGCTGTAACTAATTTTCCATTTACCCAAGAAACCATTAAATTTTGACCATCAAGTTTCTCTGTAACTCCATCTTCGCGATTAAGTTTACCACCTAATCCATTAATAATTATCTGTTTTAAATCTGAAAATGTAATATTTTTATCATCAAACGGGTGATTCATATGTCCATATGCTCCGCCTTCTAATAATAAATGTTCTTTAATTTCTTCTTTTGGTACTTTAATATCACCATCATACTCAATAACTTTAATTGGTATTTTATTTCCATGAGCTGTTTGTGCCATAAGTCTTGTATTACCAGCTAATAACCACATCTTACCATTTTTATCTCTAACTACTATTGGAGCTTCTTGTGGTTTTCCACTCTTAATATTTTTTGTTATGTAATCCCATTCTTTTTCATATTCCATTGCTTTATCGTATGCATGTTTCATTGGGTTATCTGCTTTTAAAACATCGGCTGCATCACTATTAATCATATTTTTCAAATCATCATCAGAAAGAACTTCTTCTGGAGCATCTTGAATTTTTTGAGTTAAATCATCTTCATCTTTTGCTAAGCCAGGCATTGCTTCATACGCACCATCGTTCTCAAAATACTCTCCAACTTCTTCTTCAGCTTGTTCTTTTGAATATGGTTTTGTTTTTACAACTGGTTTAGTTTTTTTAGCATCTTGAGCTTTTTTAGATTTAGGATGGTCTTTAATATATTGTGATTGTTCTTCTGGTGTCATATCAGCCCACCAATCTTCAATAATAAGTTTTACTTCTTCATCTAAATTGATTCGCTCTTTCATTGACATCTTTTTATCATATGCATCATTCTTCATTTGAATAATATCTGCAATAAACGGTGACCTTCTTAAAGCTTTAAATGCAAGATTTTCAACTGAAAACTCTCCACCTCTTTCTAATCCAGAACTTCTCATTCTCTTTAACTTATCTTGAATCTTTTCTACCATCTCTACTACTTCATCATACTTACCATCCTTCATCATTTTTTGTAATACTGGTACTGAACCTAAATAACCTTCTGCCTTTGAACGAATATCATCTAAATCAATTTGTAATTCTTTTTTCTTTGGTACTACTATCCACTTATCTTTTAATATTGAATATAGTCCAGAAGCAACGTGCTTATCACCTAAATTTTCAACATAAACTTCTACAGGAAAACCATAAATTTTAATATCATGTTTATTATTCCAAATTGTTTTCTTTGCCAATACATAATTCTTTACAAAGTTTTCATCATCATCTATTTGTTTAAAATCAAGTCTTAAATGTAAGTCAACATCTGAAAACTTTGACCAATTATAATTTGAAATACTACCTGTTAAAGTAATATCTTGTAATTTTACATTTGGTTCTAATTCTAAATCTTTAAAAAAGTTTTTAGCTATCACTAATAATTTTTTTCTAATTTCTGGTTTTAATTTATCACCATCCCATACTTTAGTATTCAAAGAATCTCTTATAATAAAACTTTTTATAATATCTGGTTTTATATCATCTCCTAACAATACTTTTATTTCTTCATCTAAATTAATTCTTTCTTTTAAAGTACTTAACTTAGGCATACCAGAACTTGTTTTATCAGCTTCCTGTGCAGCACGCTCTGTATTTTCTGCTGATGCGGGCTTTCCAATTGGTGCGCCAACTCCAGGAAATATAGGTGTTTCTACTTCTACACCTGTATAACTTTTACCATCAGGTGTTATTCCCATCCATTTAATTACTTCCCAACCAACAGTTGCTAAAATATTTCCTAATTGGTCTTTATATTCTGCTATCGGATCAGTAACTCCAAATCTAGATCCAAATTCTCCAGTACCTTTTCTACCAAATGCAACTGCAGGAACAACATTATATTTTAATGTATAATCAAAATCTGGATTAACTGCACCTTTACTTAAAATATAGTTAACAACTTCCCAACCATACGTTTCTGCCATAGAGTCTACCCATTTTTTAGATTCTTTTTTATAATCACCAAATCCTTTATAAAAAGTAGGGGGTCCATCATCAGTTCCAAAGTTTATACTTGAACTACCTTCTTTAATAATTTTATTAACATCTACTTCTGATATAAACTCTTCTATTAAATTATTACTTAATTTAAAATCTTCGAATAACTTTTTAAATTTTCCTATCATCATATTAAAAACACTCTTATCAAAGTAACCAAAATATTTTTTAAACCTTCGTTCTCTATCTTCAGCGTATTCTGGCGAACCAAGTAATTTCCTCATAGTAGTGCCACTAACTTCCATACCTGCTGCTTTCATTGAAACGTGTGGTGCAGTTAGAACATACCCATGTTTCCAAAACCCTTCCAAACTTTTTTTATTCTTTTTATAATCTTTAAAATACTTTCCACCCGTTAATCTACTTCCTTCTTTAGCTCCAAAAGCATAAACAACCGCAGTAGTTTCCTTATCAAATTTCTTCATTGTATTTGTTGCAACATATGGAGTCCTTTCTTGTACAATTTTACTTGAAGGTATTCCCATTTTAGTCATATGTCGAACTTTTTCTTTAAAGTTCATTGGATGTTTAGGTGGTTTTTTAATATTAGAAGTCGTTATATAAACATCATCAAATTTCTTTTTCATCCACTCATATGTTTTTTTATGATGAGGTCCAAATGGTTGAAAACGTCCACCGTAGATACCTATAACTTTTTTAATCTTTGAAGTTTCCTCATTCATTTTTAATTTTTTTCGTAGTGCGTCAATTTGTTTTCTAACCTTTTTTTGTGCAGGACTGTGAGGCATCATCTTCATAGCCTTAGTATATAGTTTCATCAATTGAGCTTTATCATTTTCATTAATATTTTCACCGAGTAATCTTAATAGTTGAGTCATTACCATTGGATTATTAGTAAGAAAATGTTGTAACTTACTTATATTTGTAGCATAACTTTTTGGTAGCACTTTTTTCTTTACTAATATGTTTAGTGCCTTTTTCATTTTTGGTTTGCCAATAAACTCTTTTATTTTATGTTGTTCATCTTTTTTTCTATCTTTATCTAATTGTTTTCTTACTTTCTTTACTTTTTTAGGATCGGGCGCACCAGCTATAACCCCACCACTACCAACTAATGCTGATTCTTTGATCAAAAAAGGTTCAATAAGTTCTTTTACTAATTTTTGCATGGATTTTACCCTATTAGAATATACACAATTTTATTATAAAAGTCAAGATCTTTTTTAATTATGCCGACCAGTAGGATTTGTTCTTTTTATTTCTACTGGTGATTTTCTATGTCTTCCTTGAGGACTTGATTTCTGAATCTCTACTGGAGATTTTGTATGTCTACCTGAAGGACTATTACCTTTATTTATCTGCTTTACTTGATCTTTTGCTGCCATTTTACACTCCTAATGCTCTTTTAAACCAACCAAACCAAAATCGTTCCTGTTCTGGTTTCTTAAATACTAAATTAGCATAATGTAATACTCTGTAAGAACGAACTCTCTCTAATTCTGGTTTATGCTTTTTAATAGCACCAATTGTAGCTGGCCCTAAACCACCATCAACTTCTAGTTTCGCTCCCCTAGCATTCGTTGCTTTCTGTAGTATTTTAACTGCTCTACTTTTACCTTGATTTACACACATATCAAAATATATATGTTTTAAATTATCTGGCATTTCATCTACCTTAAACTTATCCCAATAATCTCTTTTATAAATTTCTCTAGCACCTTCTTTTGTAAGGCCTTTAATATCTACATCAGGATAAAATCTTTTAGCTATACCAAAATTAGTTTCCCCACCTAAATCTTTTGGATCGTGGACATACCCACCTTCATGTTCCAAAGTAACTTCGATGATATCATCAAAAGTTTGTAACATTCTGTTCTCCTTACTTTTTGAGGATTCTTTGTTTTTCAACCCATTTTTTTGCAATAGCATTTTTAATAGGTTTTTTAATAAATTTATCAACACCTTTTCTCACCAACATATTAAATTTTCTCTGTGCCTGTTTAGGATTCAAAGTAGCATTATTATCAACTAATAAAAAATTAGCATTTCCAAATAAACCTTGAAAGTATGCCATATTTCTTTGTACACCATGCCAATACTTTTCAACAACTTCAGATGGTAAAACTCTATCTCTTTTTAAATTTCGTTTCTGTGCTATATCTAATGATGTATTTACAAAAACCATAAAAGTATCATATCCCATTTCAAATAATTTTTGTCGTTCTTTTTTTACATCTTTAAACTTATGTCCTGTTCCATCTATGATAACACCCAATCTACCCTTTGAATATATTTCCAATCTCTTTTTACTAAGTTCTTTTGTACGAGTTCTCATTCCACTATAATCACTTGCTGTTGGATCAGTTAATTGTTTAAATAAATCATCAGGCATATTGTCAATATCAACAGTTCCAAAATACTTTTTCAAAAATATTTCTAATTCTGTATCTTGGTTAACCATTTTAAGACCGTAAGCTGAAACATTTACTTTATCTGGTATTCCAAACAAACCACCAGCAACATAAGTTTTACCACTACCAGGTCCCCCTGCAAGAAATACTGCTTTAAAAATACCTGGATCGTATACACCCTCTTTAATTAAGGACATTTCCTTGCGAACAAACTCCTTTAGTTTCTTTCTTAGAACTACTTCAGCTAAATTATCTTTTACAAAACTTAACTCTTTAGAAGATAATCTATCTCTTTTCTTTCCAATTTCTCTCGGTTCATCCACAGGGAACTTTTTCATCTATATTACCATCCATGCTGCTAATCCAATCTCAACAACTAAATCTGAAATTGTGTTATTAAGCCACTTTCGTTTACTTCCATAGGGTTTCCAATTCTCTACTACCCATTCTAATACTTCCCAAGCAATTCCTATAATAGCTACCCAAAGAACTGCCCATAAATCTGATGCGCCACACCATTGAGCTACTTTGCATATGAAAGCACCAGCTGCCATATGAGTTGCGGTCCAATGATCTAACCATCCGTTACTTGTTAAATACTTTACTATTCCATGATGAAAAGTTAATTCCATTTTCTTACCCCCATTTTATCTTGGTGGCTTGGAATCCCAAGGCCCCCAATGTTTGTTTCTTACCATTGCCAATCCAGTTTGTTCTGGATTATATTTATAAATCTTATATCCTTTAACTGGAATGTTTCCAAGTGCATAATATATTTTTTTTGATAACTTTATATCTTTATCATTACTTTGGTCAATACACGTACTACCATGTTCTACCCAAGCGTGTCCAAATGGTTTTCCATCTGAATGTAATATTCCTACACCATGACAAAGTATCCATTTCTTTGCATCTGGAGCGGACATTTTATTCATTACAATTCTACCATTTGCCATATAGCAATCACCTTTGGGCATCTATTTCTCCTAAATATATTAACTCAATTATAAATATCAATTTAGTAAAAATTAGAATTTAATCAATGTCAAATACTTGGGTAAGACAGTTCCTCATCGCGTGGTAGTAAATGTATATATAAAAACCTAAATATGCAATATCTACCATTTCCAGAAAATCTTACTTTATTATCTAACATCTTAACTGGTGTTACCGCATGTTTTGTACTTGATGGCATAATCATTAACTGATTTCTTTGAACTGGTACTCTTATATCATAATCCGTTAATTCTATATCTCCACCTTCAAACGATTTTGGTTCTTTCCATAACCAATACATCATTGATATTACAGCTAAATCTTGGTGTGATTTATAATAATCCGCATCTTCATAATATGCAACCAAAGTACTATCTTTATTAGTAACACTCCAACTCTTATAAAAGAAACTCATATCACATAACTTATTAATTAATTTTTCATCCTTATAAATCTTATTTAATATTGTTAAAATATCTGATGTTTCTCTTTTACTATATATTTCATCTAAACCAATCTGATTATTTTTTTTAGTACCTTCAGCCATATTAATAGGTGGTTTAAATGCTAACTTTTCTTTTGATGTTAGAAATTGCAATTCTTGCAACATCAAGTTTACATCTTCTTCAGAAAAATAATCTTTAACTAATAGATATGGTATAGGTTCTTTATGCGGTATATATTCTTTCATAACCTTCCTTTCAAATATAACATATTAATACATATATAATAATAATAGTAGAATACAATTTTAAATTTAAACCCGAATATGTATTAATTTACCACCAGTTCCATCTTCCCCAGCTCCAGAAGATCCCTGACCAGATGTATTTGCTGCGCCCCCTTCTCCAGGTGTAACCAAATAATCACCAGTATCTCCTATACTACCTGTTGCGGTAGTGGTAATTAAAACAATGACACCACCAGCGCCGCCGCCACCGCCACCACCGTTTCCACCATCTGCTTGTCCACTCATACCACTCACACTTCCACCTCCACCAATACCACCATCAGCAGCTTCTGTTACAAGTATAGTACTAGTAGCATCAGATGGTGATTCACCAGCTACACCCGGCTGACCATCTGTTGCACCACCAGCGGCCGAAGCAGCTCCTCCGCCGCCTCCACCTCCGCCGGCGGCTCCTGCTACTTTCAATCTAGCCGCGGTTTCTGCGTTATCCATTACATCTCTCATCATTAGTATTAAATGAGGATCTATTGTATGTAATCTTGTTACTGCTTCTGAAGAAGCACCGCCTCCACCGAGAGCGCCTGCAGGTCCTGCTTGTGCCATTATTTATCTCCTTGTTTATTAAATTGTTTCATTTAGAGTCTACGGTTCACCACCATCGCCAGTACCACCGTTTCCACCTATTGCTGTAACTGTACCGTTATTTACAATGTGTCTAGCTGATATAAATATTACTCCGCCAGTACCACCTGCGCCTCCTCCGCCAGCGCCAGTTGTACCGGCTTCACCTGGTTGGAAAGCATCAGTCATATTTCCACCTGCGCCACCATCTCCGCCAGTTTGTCCTTCCATGTTTCCTGCAGGATCTCCGGCCAATTTACTGTTTCCAGCTGCACCACCACCTGCACCACCTTCACCGCCAGGTCTTCCTGATGCACTCTCTCCTGCATCCCCAGGATTTTGAATACTACAACCACTATCTATTGTTAAAGTTCCTCTACAAAATATTCTATATCCATTTGAATATACTATAACAGCGCTACCCACATCATCTATGTGAAAGTTCTGAGCATAAACATCTTTTTGTAAATGCCAATTATTTCCACTTCTGTACATTAATCTAACACCTTCTCTTGTACATATATTTGAAGAAGCACCACCTGATTCCGTACCTGCTGCTGTCCAAGATGTTCCATCTGCTTCAGTATGGGAGGATCCACCACTTGTAATTGTAATACTACCATCTTCACCTGAACCAAATAATCTTGATTTTTCAATCAAATAATCAGCTGCAGTAATAGTACCAGCAGAATTAAATTCTATTATATCAGTATCATCACCACTACCATCTCTATTAATAATTTTAACAGAATTTGAAGCTATCTCCACTCTAGAAGTTGAATTTGCAACTGGGCCTATAGTAGTAGTTGTACCAAATATTGCTTTAGGAGTACTAGCATCATCTTCATAAACTTTCAACCCACCTGAAGATATATGAATATAATCAGTACTTGTATCATAAATTTTTACACCACCTGCAGCTATAACTACAGCATCGGTGGTAGCTGCTGATGCTACGTTTGGAGCTAAAGTAATCGTTTGGCCAATTGTTGCTACTTGATTACCACCTTGCCATATCTTCATTCCATCACTCGATACAGTAGTATAATCAGTGGAAGAATCCCAAATTGATACACCATAACCAGGTTTTATTCTAACTACATCATCTGTGGTATTGGTTGCAACATCTACACCAGCCGCACCACCTACTGCTATTATACCTGATGAATCTATAGCAACTCTTTTTCTTGGTGTAACCTCACCACTATACATAGAAAGAGCAGTATCAGATATCTCTACTCTACCCTGACCACTTCTTCCTATTCGTATACTAGTTCCATAATCTGCAAGACTAGTTCCACTTTGATCTAATAATCCCATGCCATTACTATCAAGAACAAGTTGAGTTTTTATAAAACCAACTGATGAAGATGTAACTAATTGTGAACCAGATGATGCGAATGATGCTGATGTTTCAGCTCCTGATGCTGAATAAAATAAAGAACCAGTAGCATCATATAAAGAAGCTGTAGCATCGTTTAAAGAAGATGTAGCAGCTCCTACATTATCAAAAACAGTTTGAGCACCACCACCTGTTATAGTTATACTACCTGCTACAGTAACATTTCCACCAGTATCTATACTAAAATTACCCGTTTTTATTGTTAACGTACCATCACCACCATCTGTATTAAATTTTAAATAATTTGTATCGGCATCATCACCTTTAAGTAAAAGGTTTCCACTATTATCCGCATAAAATCCATAGTTTGTTGTATCCACATCATCTGCATTTGCTACAGTACCCATTCTTATAGCTGAATTAGAACCACTTGCATAAACTGATAAGTTTCCAGCAGTTATATGTATTCCATCTGTTTTTACCGCGAATTTACTACCATCATAAGATATAAAATTATCATCATCTTTTCTAAACTGAAATTTACCATCATTTTTAATAAATACAGGAAAGTTTGCAGCGGCTGTACCACCAGCAGTCTTATAACCCATATAAGTTGAAGTCGATACCAACCCACTTGTGCCAGCAACAACACTTGGACCAAGATTACTACCGATTATATCTAGAGCTACGTTACCACTTGCACCTAATCCTAAATTTGCTTTATTCGAACCACTAAAATTAGCAGAATGAGAAGTTTGTATATTGCCTAAAAATGAACCTGTATTACTTCCAATTGCACCAAACGAAGCAGTTAGAGTTGCGTTTAATGAAGCAGAAGCACCTGCCACAGCACCAAATGAAGAAGTTAGAGTTGCGTTTAATGAAGCAGAAGCTGCTGCCACGGAACCAAACGAAGCAGTTAGAGTTGAATTTAGAGAAGCAGAAGCACCTGCCACAGCACCAAATGAAGAAGTTAGAGTAGAGTTTAATGAAGCCGTTGATGCTCCTATATCATCAAAAACATCTTGAGCAGGACCATCAGTAATGTTCATACTTCCTACAAGTGTTAAAGTAGTACCATCCCAAGTTAACTTATCTCCTATTTTAAATATACTACCACTAAGTTGGAATTCTGATGATGATATTACTAAATTTCCGTCTGAACCACTTAAATATGCTGTTTCTGCCGCACCAGCAGATCCTAAATAAAATGTAGAAGAACTCATTATCAAGGTATTTCCACCATCAAACTGAATTCTTGATCCAGTTGAACTACCAATTAATGCCTTTCCAGTTCCATCCAAGTACATACCATTACCACTATTATAAGCAGTTGGTGGTGAAACTCCAAGTGCTATTTTACCACTATTAGTTCCACTATCCATAATGATGGTAGTTGCATCTAAATCAAAAGTATCAGATTTAATTGTAAAGGAACCAGCATCTACTCTAAAATAATTTGTGGAATTTCCATAAACATTTAATGCTCCACCACCATCCATATAAATACCAGCTGTATCTGCAGTAGGACTACTTGGACCTCCACTTGCCCCCAACCTTATAGTTCCAGTTCCACCATCACCTTCACTGTCCATAATAATAGACGTAGCATCTAAATCAAAAGTTGATGTTTTAATCTGAACACCACCACTTCCAGATACTATAATAAAGTTTTCAGCAGCTATATTTCCTTTAAGTAACATATTTCCACTATTATCCACATAGAATCCAGAATTAGTTGTAGCCACAGTAGTTGCATTTGCTAAACTACCAAGTTTTATATAAGAATTAGAACCACTTGCATAAATTGCCAAGTTTCCAGCAGTTATATGTGTTGAGGCAAGCTTTACTGCTAATTTACTACCATTATAAGATATAAAATTATCATCATCTTTTCTAAACTGAAAATGTCCACTACTACTTACAAATACAGGGAAATTTGCAGCTCCTGTTCCACCAGCAGTTTTATAACCCAAGAAGGTTGAAGTCATTACCAATCCATATGTACCACTTGCTACACTTGTACCAAGACTACTTCCAATTATATCTAAAGCCACATTATTATTAGCATCTAATCCTATATAACCTCTATTCGAACCACTAAAATTAGCAGAATGTGAACTTGCAGCACCAACAGCATAACCAGAAGCGGATGCATATGCACCAGCTCCATAATTTGAAGCTGAAGTTTCAGCTCCTGCCGCAGCATTTGAACCTGAAGTTGCAGCTCCTGCAGAATAATTCGAAGCTGAAGTTTCAGCTCCTGCTGCTGCATTTGCACCTGAAACTGCCGCTCCCGCTGCTGCATTTACAGCATCAGATGCTGAAGTTTGAGCTCCGGATGCTGAAGTGAATAGAGAGCCAGTAGCATCATATATTGAAGCGGTTGCAGAATTTAAACTTGCTGTAGTGGCATTTATTGCTGCTAATGAAGTTGCCGCAACTCCACCAGTTATATTTATTGAACCTACCATAGTTATTGTACTACCATCCCAATAAACATAATTAGCATTAGGATCACCTATTCTAAATTTACCATCACCATCTGCGAAAAATCCCTGACCAGTAGTAGCATCGGAAGCCGCTCCCATCATTATTTTATTATTGGTAGCATCAGTTGTATCTTCACCCTCAATTGTCAATCCTTGACCTGTGGTTAACTGAAATCTTTTAACTACCATTTGGAAAGAACCAGTCCTAAACTGCATATATTCTGAATCTCCACCTATCTTAATAGATTCAGTAAAATATGCATTTCTTCCGTAGATACCAAATCCTGGACTTGCTTCTCTTATTGGATATGGATGTAATCCTGATAAATCACCAACTCTTACTTTATGCCTTACATCATAAACTCCACTACCTGTTCTTTCTATAAAATCTATATATGGTGTACCTGGATCGGTTGGTCTTGCATTTAATTTAATATAACCACTACCAGTAGTATTTTCTCCTGTACCACCGTAATATCTTCCCGTTGATACAAGAACTTGACCTGGTTCATAAGCTACTGCGGTTGATATCATCCCCATCAACATTAATGATTGTGAGTTTACTGCAAAAATATTTTCACCTGCGGCATGAACTTCTTTTTTAGTACTACTAACACCTCTAAGAACGTGAAATTTAGAATCAGCAGGTCCATCAGAACCTGTAACCTTCATCATTTCTTGAAGTCCAACTCTTACAATATCACCAACAGTTATTATAGAAGATGCTAAAAGTACACTCGATGAAAGAGTAGTTGATTCAGCTGTCATAGTACCAACTGTATCTTCGCCAGTATCAGATAACATACTTGCAGAATCTATACCACCATAAGATCTTGAAACATTTAAAAATCCACTATAGTCATTATCACTTCCTGGTTTATTCCTACTCGCAGAAGTTACTAACATATACTCTGTACTAAATCCCAAAGGATTTATATCCTTTGCAAAAAGAATTTCATCTTTAACAAATCCACTAACGTTTTCTACAGGAATAGAAGTGGAAGATGCAGATATCGTTGCAGGACCAGAACCACTATCAGCAGAACCTGTAATAGCAGTTGAATTAGCAACTAATAATTCACCCCCTACTGCATTAACAGTTTCTTTTTCAAATACTGTTGTTCTTAAAGTTCCACGAATTCTTGCATTCTCTACTTCAAGAAATCCTCCACCAAGAGCAGAAAGCATAAATCCACTACCCTTTGTACTTGGAACATAATTTTTAGTTTGTATATGTCCAGCACTATGAATAACTAAATTCCCACCTTCAATTGTTTCTGAATCTATTGTGAAAGCAGCTATTTTACCACCTGTAAAAAGTACTCTGGATCCAGTTATATCTCCATCAGGAGTTACTTGAAACCTAGATGCTGAAATAAATAAGTTGTCTAATTTTCCACTTGTATTTGTTGTATAACCACTCGCTGAACCACTTATATAAAAATTATTTGCATTACTTAATGTGTTATCAGAAATAGTAAACCCTGCTATCTTACCACCTGTAAATAATACTTGAGAGCCTGTAACATCTCCACTCTGTTTTACATTGAAAAAACTAGAAGATATAAAATATTCTTCTGTATTTGCAGATGATGAAATTACCCAGTTTGTTGAATACTTTAATGAAGAAGATGCTATTGTAGCTCCTGCTATTATTCCACCAGTAAATAATACTTGTGACCCCGTTATATTTCCAGTAGCCGATACCTGAAGTCTAGAAGAAGATATAAATAAATTCTGTTTACCTTCCGTTGTTGGAATTCCCGAAGCAGAACCACTAATAAACCAATTATTTGAATTACTTATAGCATCACTAGTAATAGTAAATCCTGCTATCTTGCCGCCGGTAAATAATACTTGAGAGCCAGTTATTTCTCCACTTGAACTTAATATTAAATTACCATTTGAACTCGATATTACAGTTGAACCAAGATCAAATCCACCAATTTGACCACCAGTAAATAATACTTGTGAACCAGTTATTTGTCCTTCTGCAGTTACATCAAAGTTATCCGTGTCTAAAACAAAATGTTTTGTTTTAATCTGTACACCAGTAAGTGGGTCTGGTGAACTATCAAATCTCAAATAATTCTGATCACCATCTCCAACATAAAATCTTGGGTTTCCAGAGTTGTAATCAAATTGCATTCCAGATTCAGCAAATGAGTGACTATTTATAGTTATTTTTTTACCACTTGCATTTAATCGTATACCACCAGTTGTGTTAGGTGATTTTAATACATCACCACTAAGAAACCATCCTGCTATTTTACCACCAGTAAATAATACCTCTGAACCAGTGATATCTCCCGTAGCTGTTACTTGAAAATTAGATGCAGATATAAATAAATTTTGCGCACCATTTTGAGTTGGATTCCCTAAAGCAGAACCACTTATATAAAAACTATTTGACCCCGTTGTAAAAAATGCATTAGAATCAATATTAAAACTGGCTATTGATGCTGAAACAAACCTCGCATACCCATCTGATTTTATTTGTGCTGTGTAGGGACCCCCAGATGGAACGCTAATCTGATTAGCAGTTAAATCACCTTGTATTTCTGCATCACCACCTATGATTAAACTACCATCTCTTTTTAAATGAAACTGAGAAGAACTGATTTCTATTGCATTATCTGAACCACTTATATATTGTACTCCAACTCTCCCAAAGAAAAATTTATTTGTTCTAAT
>Ga0310121_10002066_pt1 | contig 19597 bp, 16 predicted proteins | sample CB27_Tmax_986_MG_FD_203504 | JGI IMG/M metagenome (GOLD analysis project Ga0310121, IMG submission 203504) | Marine microbial communities from Western Arctic Ocean, Canada - CB27_Tmax_986 | ecosystem: Environmental > Aquatic > Marine > Oceanic | place: Canada: Western Arctic Ocean | collected...
TGCCGAGACCGAGGATGCCGAAAAAGAGCATTACATGGACGTCGAATAAGGAGTTTCGTAACGCATAGGCACCGACGACACAGAGGATCGCGATGATCGGCATTAGGATCGCGCGGGGAGCGGCGAGCAGCTTCACCAGCAAGCGTAGGCCGGCGAATGCAATGACCAGATTGAAGATGTTCGCCCAAAAGAACGAAAAGATGACACCGTACGCAAAGTCCGGGCGTTCGATGAACAGCAGTGGCCCGGGCGCAAGTCCGTGCACTAGTAGAGCACCGATAAGGATCGCCGTGACTGGATCGCCAGGAATTCCCAGCGTCATCATCGGTATCAGTGCGCCGCCGGTGACTGCGTTGTTGGCGGATTCCGGCGCGGCAATTCCCTCGACCGCGCCCTGGCCGAACTCCTCCGGGTCGCGCGCGGTCTTGCGGGCGTAGTCGTAGCTGATGAAGGCCGCGATGGGTCCGCCCGCGCCAGGCAGCATCCCGAGGAAGGAGCCGACCGCTGCCCCAATGCTTACCGGCAAGCGAATGCGGCGAAGATCTGAAAGTTCGGGTAGGAGGCTCTTGAAGGGGATCGTGGGGGCGGTGGCGCTGGCCATTGTGCCACCCGGAGACGCCCCGAGGTTCCGGATGAGCTGCGGGATTGCGAAGAGCCCGATCAAGGCCGTCAGGAAATTCACGCCCGAGAGTAAATTGGGATCGCCGAATGTGAACCGTGCGTTACCCATGATGGGGTCTTGGCCGACGGTGACGATTGCGAGGCCGATCAGTGCAGACAGTAACCCCTTGACCCACGACTGTGCTGCGAAAGAACAGATGATCGTGAGACCCAGGAAGACCAGGCTAAAGAGATCAGGTGCCCGGAAGCCGAGGGCGATATCGGCGAGGCTCGGTGCGATCAGGAAAAGGCACAGGCAGCTGAAGAGGCCGCCTGCGAAGCTTGCGAGTACCGAGACGCCTAGCGCACGTCCGGCCTCGCCCCGAGCCACCAATGGATGTCCGTCGAGCGCCGTGGCTGCGGCGGAGGGGGTACCCGGAATATTGAGCAGGATGGCGGAAAAGCTGCCGCCGAGCATGCCGCCCACGTAGAGCCCCAGGAGCAAAGCAATGGAGATATCCGGATCTAGCACGAACGTGAGGGGGAGCACGATGATGATACCCGAGGAAATCGTCATGCCGGGGATCATGCCGAAGACGATACCGAGTAGAGAGCCGAGAGCCGTGGCCGTCAGGGTCGAGGGCTGGACCGCCTGTAGGAAGCCTTGGAGGATGTCGCCGGGCATCGCGCAATCCCTACAAGGGGCCCCGAGGCAGGAGAATCTGAAAGCCCGCGGTAAACAGATAGAAGAGTACCACCGGAACGAGGATCGAGGTCAACCCGATGACGAGCTTATTGCGTTCGCCGTACAGCCACATGAGTCCGGCGAAGAATAGGGCACTGGCTGCGACGAACCCCAGGTAGGGTAGAAGCGCGATGTACACGGAAAAGCCTGCGAGCGCAATCCAGCCGAGCACCGGGATGCCGTAACCGTCGGCGTCTTCCGATTCCCGGCGGGCTTCGACCATTCCCCCGACCAATAGGCCGACGGAGAGCACGAGCAGGCTTATGGTGATCAAGGTGGGGAGAAATGCCGGGCCCGGAGTGTCGGGCAGGCTTCGATTCGGCAGGTCTGCGGTGAGTATGCCGTAGCCGATGGACATCACCAGCAAGACGGCTCCCGCGATGATGTTGCGCCGCGCCATATTCATTGGAAGAGTCGGTTCAGTCCGCGTTCGGAGCGAGACCGGCGGTCTCGAGTATCGACTTCACTGTGGCGTCTTCGGTGGCCATGAGCGCTTCAAAACGCTCGGTGGGCATGGGATCAACGGTAAAACCCACCTCGTCAGCGAGGCCCATGAATGCCTCCGATATGGCGGCTTGAGACATCGTATCCGCCAACTGCCGCTTGATCTCAGGCGGTGTGTTTTTGGGTACCGACAGGCCGCGGAAGAGCTCGAACCGCACGTCAAACCCGAGCTCCGTTGCGGTGGGCACGTCCGGGATGACCTCGTTTCGCTCCATGCTCAGCGTCGCGAGCAGTCTAAGGCGGTCCGCTCTCACCAGGTTAAGGGCGCCCGTCAGCGGTGCAACCATGGCGTCGGCCTCACCGCTGAGGACTGTCGCGTTGCGTCGCCGCGTGCCGATGGGCAGGTGTACCGCTTCGCAGCCAACGGCGTTCATCATGGACAGTGCGCCGAGATGTGTGCCGCTGCCCGTGCCCGAGTTGGCAATCCTGATCGCATCGCCGCTGGCCGCGCAGTCTGCCGCGAAAGTTTCGAGGTCGCTCCATGGCGACCTTGTGCTCACCGCAAAGACCAAGGGTTGGTACTCCACTCGGCCGATGTGGTCCAGCGCGTCGTAGTGGAACGGGACGTTGCCCATGTTGGTGATGGTCAGGAGCGAGGTGGAGTTCCACATTACCGTGTAGCCGTCGGGCGCAGCGTTATGCACATGGCTGTAGGCGACCGCACCGCCTGCGCCGGGCCTGTTCACCGGCACCACCGGTACGCCGAGAATGTCGCTCATCTCATCCGCGAGGAGTCGACCCTCGATATCGGCTCCGCCGCCGGCATCGAAGGGAATCACGAACTCGATCGCTCGCTCTGGGTACTGGGCGAAGGTTACCGACGCTGCGAACATCAGCCCTGAAGCGATGGCCAGCTTCATTTTCCTCACTTAATCAATCGCCCGTTGTGGCACCGATGGCCGCCACGGCGGCCTCGGCGATCTTCTGATCCTGCTCCCAATCGCCGCCACTGACGCCGATTCCGCCGAGACATTCCTCGTCAACGAAGACCGGGTAACCGCCCTCCATCGCGGTCCAGCGTTCGGGTCCTGCTGCGAGTGCCAGACCGATGGCGTGCAGTGTATCGAGGCTCTGACCCTGTGCGCCGTGGGTGGTGGTGATCCGGCGGTTGGAGGAGGCGCAGACCGCCTTCGTTAAGGAGGAGTGCACGGTATGAAAGCGCCCACCATCCATGCGCTCGAGCAGCAGCAGGTGGCCGCCGGCGTCGACGATAGCCACGGTCACGGCGATGCCCAGTGCTTCCGCTTCGCCGATGGCCGCGCTCATCATGGATTTCGCGCCCGACGATGTCAGGCGTTTTGAGTCTGCAAAGTTCGTCATTGCTACCTCTATTCCTGCTCGTCGCCGGGATCCACCGTTCCCCAGTAACCGCCGACCTGGCAGTTTAGCCGCTCGCTGCACTAATTGTCAGGCGACGTAACCCCTGCGAAGCTGCCATCTGCATAACGTAGAACTGTGCTGAACACACCCAAACAACGATTAGATCGCAGGCCTGCAAGGCGTCCATCCGAGGGGGTCGTCCCACAGGGGGATCGATTGAGCTCGACGACCTGTGCCGAGTGCTCGCTGGTAGCGGCCAGGGACTCTAGACCCTCGCTGAGCTCGAGGATTTTTTTTTTGCGAATGCCAGCAATCTCGACGTCAGCTACGGAGCGGTCCTTCCAAGGAAAGTCAGGTAAAGCTAAGTGTCAGCGCTCGTGACGAAAACGCTTCCATCCCCGGAGATTCCAAGGCCTGTAACGGGTACGAGTGTGTCACAATACGGAAAATAACCGCGCTGGGAGCCAGTGCGGGGTACTGGGAGATAACCATGAGAACGACAGTGTCATCGCGCTGGTTAGCAGCCACGCTCCTTCTCGCCTTTGCCTGGGCTGCGCAGGGGCAGGAAATACGCAACCGCGGGGAGCCTCTGGAGAACGTGACGACCGGTGGTCAGCCGGATGTGGCGGCTTTGGAGTCGCTGGCAGACACCGGGTACGCAGCCATCATCGACCTGCGTCGCCCTGAGGAGGAGAGGGGCATCGACGAGCAGGCTGAGGTTGAAAAACTCGGCATGTCATATGTCTCGATACCTGTCGACGGCGCTAACGGCGTGACCTACGAGAATGCCGAGCTCCTCAATCGGATATTGAGCGAGACGGAGGGGCCCGTGCTGATTCATTGCGGTAGCGGTAACCGGGCGGGTGCGCTTCTGTCTCTGCGCGAGAAGCTTAACGGCGCCGACAACGAGACGGCATTGGCCGTTGGCCGTGCGGGCAGCCTCACACGCCTCGAGTCCGTTGTGATCGAGCGGCTGCAAGAGAGCCCTTCTCCGTAACCCGACACCGATTCCTAGTCATCGAGATTCAATTGATTCGCCGGCTTCGGCTTGAAGCCGGCGGAGCCTCTATTTCTCGATAGGTGCGTTCACCATGCTGCCCCACTCGGTCCATGAGCCATCGTAGATCTTGACGTTCTCGTAGCCGAGGATGTGCGTTAACGCGAACCAGGCCAACGAAGCGCGGTGACTCAATCGGCAGTAGCAGACGATCTCCTTCCCCGAATCTCGGGTCGCGCCCACCGAGTTGAACACCGCTTGCAGCTCTGCCCGTGTCTTATAGCTGTCATCGTCGTTGAGCAGCTCCTTGAAGAATAGGTGCCGCGCCCCGGGAATGCGGCCGCTCCGCTCGGCGCCGTGGTCGAAACCACCGTACTCGATCACCCGTTCACCGTTGAATTCCTCAGGCGAGCGCATGTCGAGGAGCAACCTCTTTCGGTGACCCAGGTTGGCCAGGACGTCATCCCGTCCGACCCGCATTGACGTGTCACCATCACGCGGTGTGTATGCGACGGGCGGGTAGCTGGGGACGTCCGTCGTCAGCGGTCGACCTTCGTTTTGCCATTTTGTCCGGGTGCCGTCCAACAACCGAATGTCCGCATGTCCGGCCATGGTGTACGTCCAGAAGGCGTAATTACCGTACTGGACCGGGTCGCCATAAAGCACGAGTGTCCCGTCCGGCCCAATGCCGGCTTCACCCAGATGGCGCGCCATCTGGGCCGGCGTGATGAACTGCCGGTCGGTTTCATGCCAGCAGTACTCCTTCCAGTGCCACCACACGGTGCCGGGGAGGTGGCCCGCTCGATAGACTTCGCTATCGCTCGATGAGCCGATCTCCACGAGCCTAACGCTGGGATCGTCCAGGCGTTTCTCCACCCAGTCGGTCGTGACGAGCACGTCAACCGACATTGGTTTGACAGCTTGTTTGGCGCATCGTCAAGAAGCAAATAATCGCTACGGGTCCTTAGCACCAAAATTCGCTGACGGGCCAGTCAGCCGCGCCTTCACGTCGGCGCCACTCAGTGCCTGGAACACCCTCAGGTCGAACTCCCCGCACTGTGCCAGGATATGGTCGAAAATATCCGCCTGGATGTCTTCGTAGGCAGCCCACTCGGTGGTGCTGGTGAAGCAGTAGATCTCGATGGGGATTCCGGTGTCCCCGGGCTGCAGCTGGCGTACCAGGAGCGTCATGTCGCGGTGAATCTCCGGATGATTTCTCAAATAGCTCCAGATGTAGGCCCTGAAAGTGCCGAGGTTCGTCAAACGACGTAGGTTGACCTTCGCGCTGTCCGGGCCTTCCAGCGCGACGTTGTATTTTGTGAGCTCCGCGCGTTTGCGCGCCACGTATTCTCGCAGCAATGTGAACGCCTCGAACCGCTGCACCTCATCGTCCGTCAAGAACCGGACCGAGCTGATATCGATGTCGATGGAGCGTTTGATGCGGCGCCCGCCGGACTCCGACATCGCTCGCCAGTTCTTGTACGACTCGCTGATCAACCTGTGAGTAGGGATGGTAGTGATGGTCTTGTCCCAGTTCTGCACCGTCACGGTGTGCAATGCCACATCGATGACGTCGCCGTCGGCGTTGTATTGCGGCATTTCGAGCCAGTCGCCGACCCGGACCATGTCGAGGCTCGTGAGTTGGACGCTGGCCACTAGGGACAGGATTGTGTCTTTGAAGATCAGCAGGATGACCGCGGTCATGGCGCCCAGGCCGGTCAGCAGCACCAGCGGGGATCGGTCGATGAGCGCGGAGACGACGATGACGGCACCCAGCACGTAGACGGTGATCTTTGCCACCTGGACGTAGCCTTTGATGGGTCGGTTTTTGGCGATGGGATACTCGGTGTAGATCGCGTTCGCCGCTGTCAGGATCGCACTGATAACAAGCGTCATCATCAGGGCAAGGTAGGCGAGCGCGACGTTTCGAATGATTGCGGTGACCGTATCGCCGAGGTCAGGGACCAGCACAATACCGAAATAGATAATGAGTGCAGGGACTGCCTGGGCGAGTCTTCCGAGCACGTTGTGTTGGAGTAGGATGTCATCCCATTTCTGCGTCGTGCGCCTGGCGACACCCAAAGCCAACTTGACGAGCTGCCGCTTGGCGATGAAATCCGCGACGATACTGATCACCAGGAGAGTCGCGAGACCACCTAGCGTGTGCGTGAAGGTGGGGAGCGTAGCCCACCAGTCGGATAAACTTTCGAGCAGAGTGTTCACGGGCTCACTTCATACGAGACTAAGGTTCGGCTAAGTTTAGCGGGGCCCGTCGGGGACTACGAGTGGGGGAGGCAAAGACGTCGGTTGGTTTTTTTGAGGGTACAATCAACTCGTAAGATCCGCCGCTTTCGGCAGGGGGGGGCATGAGAAAAACTTCCGTTTCGCTTGTCTTCCTGATATTCACGCCGCTTGCGCTGGCGCACCATTCCATTGCTGCGTTCTTCGACCGAAGCATCGATGTTGAGATAGAAGGTATCGTCACTGACATCTTCTGGCGGAACCCCCACATTGGCTTGACGCTTGAAGTTGTGAACGAGGCGGGCGAGACCGAGGGGTGGGAGCTGGAGGGCGGCACGACGAACACCCTTATGCGAAGGGGATTCACTGCGGAGTCGGTGAGGATCGGGGACCGCATCCGGGCCGCTGGGGCGGGTTCTCGGCGGGGCGAGCCCGCCATTTTCGTCTCCCACATACTCCTGCCAAGCGGTCAGGAGGTGGTCATGTCGGACCGTGAGGTCCCACCGCGCTGGACGACCTTTGCGCAAGATTCAACACCGGTGCGTGAGGATACGGACACGGCGGCCAGTGGGCTGTTCAAGGTGTGGGGTTTTCGAGAGCTTTACCAGCTTCGTGACCCGCTGGTGCTGACGCCTGTGGCAGAGGCTGCCAAGGCTGCCTTTAACCCCAGGACCGACGACCCTGGCCTGAGATGCGTACCGCCCGGGATGCCCAATGCCGTCCTCAATCCCTATCCCATGGAGCTGATCGATGAGGGCGACCGGATCGTTCAACGGATCGAAGAATGGGATGCGCGGCGCGTGATTTACATGACGGAGAATAGGCCGAGCCAGCCGGAAGCGGCTCCACATCTCGGCTTATCTGTGGGTCGCTTGGAAGGGAACATGCTCATCGTCGAGACCACGGACGTCGACTTCCCGTCGCTGGACGGCGACGGTACGCCTATGAGTGCGGAAGCGGAGATTCTCGAACGGTACACGGTGAACGAAGACGGGACCCGTCTCGAATACGAGGTGATCGTCACGGACCCTGTGAATCTAGTGGAACCGGCCGTCTGGGAAAACACCTGGGTCTACAGGTCAGGTGTCGAGGTCCGGCCGTTCGAGTGCGTGCTCCGAGATAGCGTCAGCCCCGTGTACCAGCAATAACCAAACGTTGGGGCGAGCAGCTCTCTGGCGTCGTCTCCCCCGATCGGTAGACGTGCGTTTAGGCAGCTTCGCGCAACCAAGATTTAGATCAGCGGCTCCCTTCGCGGTGCGTTAGGGTCTAACCCGTACGTATTTGCGCCCTTGCCGGGGACGAGGTTCTCCAGTATAGAGATTACCGTTGCGGTCAATTGCTACAAACTCCGCACCACTGCCTATTGGTAGACGCGGATCAGCCCAAGGGAACATGACAAATTCAGTCACCCAGCCGTGCTCAGCATCTCCAATCCGAATTCCCATTTCCCAGCCAGGGTTTTGAAGATTATCTGATTCAGAATCGGCGACATAGATTCGGTCATTGTCATCGAAATTAATACCGCTCGGACGCCCAAACTGTGTCCAAGTCGCTATATAAGTTCCTTCTTGATCGAAAAGTTGAATTCGACTGTTAAAACGATCAGCAATAAAGAGTCTGCCCCGGGAATCCATTGCAATTGCATGAAGCTCGCGGAACTCGCCGGGGCCATAACCTGTCTGTCCCCAGGTGGTTATGAATGTGCCATCAGATGTGAACTTCATGACTCTATTGTTGTTATCGTTGCCATGACCGTCCGTGATAAAAATATTGCCGTTGTCGCCCGTGATTACGTCGCTTGGCGAGGTGAAACTGTAATTTCCATTACCAGCGGTTCCGGGAGTCCCTAGCGTCATCAAGAGTTCCCCCGTTGGACTGAACTTGTACACCGCATGACCTCGCGTATCTCCCTCCGGAATCCTAGCGTTGGCAACCGCATCCGTTGCCCAGATGTTGCCGTCAGCATCCACATGAATACCATGCGGCCAAATGAACATTCCACCACCAAAGCTATCTACAAGATTTCCGTCAAGGTCGAATTTGAGTATGGGATCTAGGTCTGAGTCGAGACATTCCCATCCAAACATTTCTACAGGGGCGTCGCAGCGGACGATAGCCCAGATGTGATTGCCATCACGGTCCATTGTGATGTCGCCAAAAGCACCTATCTCTCTGCCTTCAGGCATCTGAGCCCAGTTATCGACCATTCGATATGGGTTAGGCAAGGACTGAGCCAGAGTCTCGCCGCCGACACCCATTAAGGTCAGTGCAGCGAATACCAGAGACAGTTCCAGGCGGTTTATTCGTGTTGTTACAGACATCGCTCTCTCCTCAAGAACATAGTCTTCGTTCCTATGATTGTGTTTTCGCAACGTCGAGCTAACGCTCTATGCCTGAACTTGATTCGAGGCAGTCATAGGGCTTGATTGTCTCGCCCGGCACCCACTCCCAGTTTCTTCGCGTGACGATAGACTCGGTCAGGTATACCGGGTCCGAGATGGTTGCTTCCCAGCTTAACGAATTACCGTTGGCATCCAGCGTGAACCGTTCATCGATCTCCATTGCGTCACTCTTTGGGTTGCCGTCGTCGTCAAGAAAGGCGTAGTTCGTGTTGCGTGTCGTTACGACCAGGATGTCACCTTCCCAGCGACCGGCGGAGTTCCCCATAATCGAGAGGGGCTGACTCGCTGGATCTAGATTTGAATTCAAATGGATGACCCGTAACGCGTCGTTCTGCTCCAGGCGCATGTGGATCTCGTTACCGTGGTCGATGAATTCGACCGGCGAACCGGTATCCATGACGACTGGCATCCCGACGGGGTCGCAGTTCCACATAGGGTGATCCGCGAGTTCATCGAAGTCCTCCAGACGGGCGAGCGCCGCAGCCGTCAACGGAAGCTCTCCCGGTCCCTCGTTGTCGACGCTGCTCCAAATGCGGAACAACCCCAGGTTTCCGCCGCTCGTGCCGCTCTCGTTCGCGCTCACTAACGGCTCCACGTTGCTCCCGAGTACCCGCTCACCAGGGAAGACTGGATCGAGGCCCGGTCTGAACACGGCTTGGGTGCCGTCTCCGAGCGAGACGCTCTCGCCCAGCAGGGTGCCCGGCCGTCGGCTGGAGAGTCGGACGGCGGCCCTCACGGTCTGACCGATTTCGAACACCTCGCCCACAACGCCCTTGCGGGCCAGCGCGTTGGCTGAGGACCATGATTCGACTTCCCAGAGTTCCTCCTCCCCAGCGTCGTTCGTGGCGCTCACCGTTAGAACGGGATGCGGATTACGCCAGGCGATCTCGACGATCTCTCCTTCGATTTCTTGCACGTCGACCGCGAACTCGGCGCGGGAATGGTGAGCCGATCCAGTCGTCGGCAGTACCAGGAGCGACAGTGCGAACGTTAGGTATTTCATAACTCCCCCTGACAAATAGGCTGCTCTGCGTGGGCGCTGTCCGCGAAAGGAGCATTCGTTCCAGTATTCACGGGACCCGGGTCCTTCGATCGAGGTAATATTTTTCATTCATGTCTTTAGCGCACCCCGCATATTATGGGTTAGGCCGGGGCTAAGTACGAACCCTGTGGCCGGTTTGAATGAGTGGTGGAATCGGCAACAATCTCTAACTTTCCTTGAGCGGATAAGATTTCATATAAAACCGGGCCACATGATCGCCCGATGTGCGTTGATTTGATCTAACTCTGGCTTCTGCACAGCGGGGGAGGCATGGCTGAAGCTTAATCGGCGCAACGTCCCCAAGGCTGCGGTGTTCGGCCTGGCAGTGATTTGCCCTAGGCTTCTGCCCCGGGTCTGCGAAGTCGCGGGAACCCTTTGATTACAAGGCGTTAACAACTCCCGCTCTGGCTTGACACTCAGCCCCCTAAAAGCCACAGTTACCCGGCACTAATACGCACGTTTCCCACATAACAAGCACCATAGGGGGGCACCATGAAACGTACCCTAACTCTTATCGCATTCGCGGCTTTCGCGAGCCCGGCGCTGGTATCGGCGCAGAGTGCGATGAGCAGCGTCGAGCCGTTCAAGCTCGGCACTTTCGAAATTGACGGCGAAGGCGACAAGACGATCGGCATAGTTCTTCGGGACGACCTCGTGGTTGAGCTTGACGACGCTAATCGGGCGCTGGAACAGAGCCCAGACTATCCCGCGATTCCCATGCCCGAAGACATGACGGAGCTTATCAGTCGTTACGACTATGGCCTGAAATATCGGTTGTACGAGATCGTAAATTCGGTTGTGAACAATGACCGGTTGAGTGGTCGTAACCGCGCCGACTTCGTGCATGATGTGGACGACATTCGTACGCTGCCACCGCTCATGCCGGGCAAGATGTTGAATGCGGCTGTTAACTTCTACACCCACGTGGAGGAGCAAAATACGCCCGAGGGCCAGAGAGCTGCTGCTGAGGCCCGCAGATCGCAACGAGGCATCCCGTATCTCTTCATTAAGCCTGTCGAGGGCGCGGTCATTGGTCAGGGTGATTCCGTGGTAATTCCCCACGGTCGGGATCGCATTGATTGGGAAGTCGAGCTGGCTACAGTCATCGGGCGCACGGCCAAGTATGTATCTGCCGATAATGCGCAGGACTACATCTTCGGCTACATGGTGAGCCTGGACATTTCCGATCGTGGTGGGCGTCCGCCGAATTCACGGCCTGGTTCGGACTGGCTGGTGGGCAAGGGTCATGACACCTTTGCGCCGCTGGGACCTTGGATTGTGCCGAAGGAGTTCTATGGCGATCCCATGGAGAACCTCGAGCAGGTCCTAGAGGTCGATGGCGAGGTCATGCAGCGAGCGAGTGCGGGTGACATGATTCATTCGATCTATGAGCTCATCGAATACGGCACCTCGATCATCACGATGTACCCGGGTGATGTGTTGAACAACGGCACCTCCGGTGGCACGGGTGCTGGCACAGCGGCTCGTGGCGAGCAGCGATTCCTGCAGCCTGGCGAGACCATCGAAGCCAGCATCGAAGGCATCGGCACGCTGGTCTTGCCCGTGGCGGCGGAGGAAATCCCGCCGGAACGCACGGGTTCGTACCTGCCGCCAGTGGCGAGTTACAACCCGTAAGGGACGGTTTTCTCGCTCACGTTCAGGCCCCGAAAGGGGCCTGATCTTTTTGGGGTACTAGTCATGGTATTGCGCGACCCTTTCCAGTAGGGCTGCGTTCTCTTTCCGGCGTTTAGTATCCGGATCCGCTTGGGCCGGCACGGCACTTAGTTCCTCCACGTAGTCGGTGGGGAATCCGTGGTGGTTCGCTCCACGGGTGACCAGTGCGTGATACCAGTCATAGGGCTCAAGCCCCGGTGCAGAGTGAGTGGCTGCGGCGACGTAGGTAAAGGCATCAACCACCTCGCTGTTCACCGATACCTGGAGTTCCCGTTCGTCGTAGCCCTCGCCCACGCCCTCGAGGGCATCTAGCACCAATTTCTCCTGTATGGGCATCTCGTAGACGGCACCATAGGCTGCGTGACGAGCTTCATCTGTGAACAGTAGGCTGGCTTTGCTCGAGCCATCATGGCTGCGCTTGATGAAAACCACCCTGTAACCGTCCAACCGGGTCGTACCCACTAGCCGAGCTGATGGCACACGCTCTATCAGGCGGGCCGGATGCAGGTTGGAACCGTAAGCGAGATAGAGTCGGAGCATGACCGAAATATCTCACGTTACGCCTTTTAATTGGCCACGATTTTATATATTTCACCTAACTGACTGACTCTCTTAGAACGAGACGCGAAGGCAGTCACTCTTTGCGCCAGGCAAGGGGCGCTTCCCATGGCCGTCACTGGTTTTGGTATCAGATCGCGCGGAAAAAAGGGGTTGTCCCCATTTCCTGAGTAAACGTGTACCCTAGGCTGAACACAAACTACAAACAGAGGAGACACGTCATGGCAGTGACGGTTGCTCTAACTCTGAACGGCGAGTCGGTTTCTGCAGAAGTCGAGCCTCGTACGCTTCTGGTTCAGCTTATCCGCGATCATTTTCGTCTCACCGGCACGCACGTGGGTTGTGACACCAGCCAGTGCGGCGCCTGTGTGGTGCACGTGAACGGGCAATCGGTCAAGAGCTGCACGATCCTGGCTGCCCAGGCTGAGGGAGCTGAGGTGAAGACAATCGAGAGTCTCGCGGATAAAGGTCAGCTGCACCCAATGCAGCAGGCGTTCAAAGACAATCACGGACTGCAGTGCGGCTTCTGCACACCGGGCGTGATCATGAGCGCTCTGGATCTTGTTGCGAACAATCCAGATCCTACGGAAACCGAGATCAGGGACTGGCTCGAAGGCAACCTCTGTCGCTGCACGGGGTATCACAACATCGTCAAGGCGATCAGCGCAGGCGCCGAGGCGATGAGGAGTTAGCATGATGGATACGGGAATTGGTGCATCCGTCACCCGGAAAGAGGACTACCGCTTCCTCACGGGCCAGGGTAATTACACTGACGACATCAGCCGGCCCAATCAGGTCTACGCTGTATTTCTTCGTTCGACCGTCCCTCACGCCAACCTCAAGGCGGTGGACACAGTGGCGGCGAAGGCAGCGCCGGGGGTGGTCGCGGTGTTCACTGGAGATGACCTTGAAGGCGTAGGGGGCGTGCCGTGTGGGTTCGCGCCCGACGGCGGTCCGATGAACGAGCCACCACGACCGGTTCTCGCGCAGGGCAAAGTTCGTTTCGTAGGCGATATGGTAGCGCTCGTCATCGCCGATACACTCGAACAAGCGAAGGATGCGGCCGAGGCCATCAGCCCCGAGTACGAGGAGCTGCCGGCGGTCATCAACATGGAGGAAGCGCAGGCCGATGGCGCTCCCGTTCTGCACGATCTCCCCGACAATAGCTGCTTCAGTTGGGGGATCGGCGACGCCGACACCACGGATGCTGCGTTTGCGCAGGCGGAACACGTCACTACGCTGGAGCTGGTTAACAACCGCAAGTGCCCGAACGCCATCGAGCCTCGTGCCGCGATTGCCGAGTACGATGCGGGCACCGAAAACTACACGCTTTATACCACCAGCCAGAATCCCCACGTGATTAGGCTCCTTATGGGCGCTTTCGTGCTCAATATCCCTGAGCATAAGCTGCGCATCGTCTCACCGGACGTGGGCGGTGGCTTCGGCTCGAAGATCCCGCACTATCCCGAGGAGGCCGCGGTCACGTGGGCCGCGAAGCAGGTGGGTCGGCCGGTGAAATGGACGGCAGAGCGCACGGAATCTTTCCTCTCCGACACCCATGGTCGCGATCACATCACCCGTGCGGAGCTCGCGTGCAATAAGGACGGCAAGTTTCTCGGTCTCAGAGTGAACACGACCGCGAACATGGGCGCCTACCTTTCCACTTTCGGTCCGCTAGTTCCTACGTATCTGTACGGAACGTTGATGGCGGGTCTCTACACCACGCCCGCGATCCGTTGCGAGGTGCAAGCGGTCTTTACCAGCACCGCGCCTGTGGACGCGGAGCGCGGAGCCGGGCGGCCCGAAGCGACCTTCGTGGTGGAACGCCTGGTGGAGAAGGCCGCCCGGGAGCTCGGCATCGACCCCATTGAGCTGCGGCGGCGCAACTTCGTGCCGGCAGATGCTTTTCCATACCAGACGCCCGTGGTTGTGGAATACGACAGTGGTGACTATGGCCCGATGGTCGACCGGGCGCTCGAGCTGGCCGACACGGCGGGCTTCGCCACACGGCGCGAAGAAGCCAAGAGCCGCGGCCGGCTGCGCGGCATTGGTTATTCCGCCTACATCGAAGCCTGCGGGGTCGCGCCCTCAAAGGTGGCGGGCCTCATCGGCGCTCGAGCCGGGCTCTTCGAAGCGGCGGAGGTCCGTGTGCACCCGACAGGCTCGGTCAGCGTCTACACTGGCTCTCATTCCCACGGCCAGGGTCACGAGACGACCTTCGCTCAGGTCGTATCCGATCGACTCGGTGTGCCCTTCGAGAACGTGGAGATCGTGCACGGCGATACCGAGAGGATTCCCTTCGGAATGGGAACCTACGGGTCGCGGTCGCTTGCTGTCGGCGGTTCGGCTATCTCGAAGGCGCTGGACAAGATCATCGACAAGGCTAAGAAGATTGCGGCGCACGCGTTGGAAGCTAGTGAGGCTGACATCGACTTCGACTCAGGTGAGTTTCGGGTCAAGGGTACGGACAAGAGTGTTGGTTTCGGCGACGTGGCGCTTTCCGCTTACGTCCCCCACAACTATCCACTGGAAGAGCTTGAACCTGGGCTTGACGAGAGCGCCTTCTACGATCCCGCGAACTTTACCTTCCCGGCCGGGTGTCACATCTGCGAAGTAGAGGTGGATCCCGAGACCGGCGACACGACGATCGTCGATTGGTCGGCCGTGGACGACTTCGGCCGGGTCATCAATCCCATGATCGTCGACGGCCAGGTCCACGGCGGCATCGCCCACGGGATCGGCCAAGCGTTGCTCGAGAGCTGCATCTACGACGAGGAAACTGGTCAGCTTCTCTCAGGCTCGCTGAATGACTACTGCGTTCCCCGAGCGGACGATCTGCCGAGCTTTAAGGTGGACATGACTGAAACGCTTTGTCCTCACAATCCCCTGGGAGTAAAGGGTTGTGGCGAGGCAGGAGCAATTGCGGCGCCCCCAGCGCTGATCAACGCCATTACCGACGCCATCGGCGTGGCGCATCTGGATATGCCGGCTACTCCGGAGAAAGTCTGGGCCGCGCTGCAAGGCGCACAGGAGGGTTAGCTATGTACGAGTTTGCTTATCAGCGGCCGAGCTCGCTATCCGAAGCGGTTGAGCTGTCGGCTCATGCGGATGAGGGATCTTTCCTCGCCGGCGGCATGACATTGATTCCCACATTGAAGCTCCGCCTGGCGAACCCCTCGGACTTGATTGACCTTTCCGACCTCGATGATCTCAAGGGGATAAAACAGGAAGGCAATGCAATTGTGGTGGGCGCGATGACGATCCACGCCCAGGTCGCATCGGCGCCTGAAGTCAAAGAGCATCTCCCGGCGCTCGCCGATCTCGCCGAGTCCATTGGCGATCCTCAGGTGAGAAACCGGGGTACGATCGGTGGTTCCATCGCCAATGCGGATCCCGCCGCAGATTATCCTGCGGCCGTCGTCGGTCTGGGTGCCACTGTGCACACTAATACGCGCACAATCGCGGCCGATGATTTTTTTACCGATTTCTTCGAGACGGCGCTCGAGCCGAACGAACTAATCACTGCGGTGAGCTTCCCCATCCCGAAGCGCGCGGCATACATGAAGTTTCCCAATCCAGCGTCTCGCTATGCGATTGTCGGGGTAATGGTGTCCGAGGGCGCCGACGGCGTTCGCCTCGCAGTCACCGGTGCGGGATCGAGCGTCTTCCGTGTGGGTGAAATGGAGCAGGCGCTTGCGGGAAACTTCGCCCCAGAGGCTGTGGAGCGAATCGCCGTGTCCGCCGACGGGTTGAACGAGGATCTGCATGCCTCCGCGGACTACCGTGCGCACCTAACTACGGTCATGGCGAAACGAGCCGTAGCGGCGGCCGCCTGAACGCGATCGGGATTAGGCAGGGCTTCGGGCTCACGCGGTGGTGTCTGGAAGCTGGCGGGCCTCGCCGCTAAGGTTCGCCCATGGAGATCCCGAAGAACATCGACCAGACTGAGGCAATGCTCGCTTCTGGACGCTATATGGCCGACAGGAGCTTGGCCACGGCAGTCTTTCTCGCGCTGAAGCTCAATCGGCCACTGTTTCTTGAGGGCGAAGCGGGGGTGGGCAAGACCGAGGTCGCTAATGTCTTGGCGGCCACGCTCAGCCGTCGTCTCCTGCGTCTGCAATGTTACGAGGGGCTTGATGTCGCCGCGGCGGTCTATGAGTGGAACTATGCGCGGCAGATGATAGAAATCCGCCTCGCCGAGGCTACGGGGGAGGAATCGAGAGAACGCCTGGCCGACGATGTTTTTGACCGGCGCTTTCTGATCGAGCGTCCATTGTTGCAGGCGTTAGAGCCTCACGACGAAGGACCACCTGTGCTGCTCATCGACGAACTCGATCGTGCCGATGAACCATTTGAAGCCTACCTTCTGGAAATACTGGCCGATTACCAGATCTCCATTCCCGAGATCGGGACCATCAAGGCCAAGGAACCGCCGGTCGTGATCATTACCTCCAACCGAACGCGCGAGATCCACGATGCGCTGAAACGGCGTTGCTTCTATTACTGGATCGATTATCCGAGCGCACAGCGGGAGCTAGAAATCCTGAAGGTCAAAGTGCCGGATGCGGAAGAGGCATTGAGCCGCCAGGTGGTTGGGTTCGTGCAGCGGCTGCGCGAAGAGGACCTCTTCAAGGTGCCCGGTGTCTCGGAGACGCTTGACTGGACCCGGGCGCTGGGTCAGCTCGATGTCATTAACCTTAACTCGGATGTCGTGAGCAATACGCTTGGTGTGCTGCTGAAGTATCAGGACGATGTCGCTAAGGTGGCAGGCGCGCCCGCCGCGCGCATTCTCGAGGAGATCAAGGCGAAGGCGGTATTGCCGGTGGCGAGAGGGTAGTTCTATGAAGACTGAGCAAGTCGGGGCTCGGGGCGATCGACTGCTCGCGAACGTGACACACTTTTCCCGCGCGCTGCATCGCGTCGGGTTGCCCATCGCGCCAGACAAGCTCATGCACGCGGTTAACGCCGTCCGGGTGGTGGGTATCGATCGGCGCAGCGACCTTTACTGGACCCTGCATGCGGTCTTCGTCAATCGCCCCGAGCAGCGGGAGCTTTTCGACCAGGTCTTCTATCTCTTCTGGCGAGACCCGGGTGTGCTGGAGCGCCCCCCCACCGGCACGCCGGCCGCGGAAGAGGGCAGCGTGCGCCTCAGTCGCCGGGTAATCGAGTCCCTGTTACAGGATCGCGCTGGCGGCTTGCGGCAGGAGCCCCCGGAGATTGAGATCGACGCGCGGTTGAGTTGGTCTCGGGACGAGCGCCTAAAGGCCAAGGATTTTGAGGCCATGTCGGCGGAGGAGATCGTCGAGGCGCAGGCCGCGGTGCGCGAGTTGGCGCTGCCGATTAAGGCGGTACCGAGCCGCCGTTTTCGCGTCCACCCGTGGGGTACGCGCATCGACATGCGCAGGACGTTACGCGCGTTGCTCCGGGCGGGCCCCGATACCATTCCGCTGGTTAGGCGCCGTCGCCGTGAGCTACGTCCGCCCCTGGTCATGCTGTGCGATATCTCGGGCTCGATGGCGACCTACACGCGCGTATTCCTGCACTTCGCCTACGGCATGATGCACCAGCATCCCCGAGTGAGTACGTTCCTCTTTGCCACTCGTCTCACCAACATCACCCGCCTTCTCCGTGAAAGGGATGTCGACATGGCGCTGGAGCGGGTCGGCCGATTCGTCGAGGACTGGGAGGGCGGCACGCGCATCGGTGCCTGTCTGCACGAGTTCAATCGCGATTGGTCCCGGCGTGTGCTCGCGCAAAACGCGATCATGGTTCTGTTAACCGACGGTCTAGATCGTGACGCCGGCGAGGGGTTGGCGAACGAGATGGAGCGTTTGCGGAAATCTTGCCGGCGGCTGATCTGGCTGAACCCGCTTTTGCGTTTCGACGAATTTCAGCCGCTGGCGCTGGGTGTTAAGACCATCCTGCCCCACACTGACGAGTTCCGTTCCATCCACAACCTCGAGAGCGTGAGCGAGCTGGCTACTGCGCTGAGTAAAAGGGGGAGGCATTCTTGACCGTTTGCACGGTTCCCTAGCCCTGGCAGCTAGAGATTCTTTGAGCAATTCCCGGTCCGTGGGGCGCAGCTCTAACTGGTAAAATAACCCTGACCTGGAGCAAAGAAGAACGACATTGCGGGCCATCGGGAAATCGTGGACATGAATTTTGTGAACGAGCAGAGCCATGCTCACCAGATGGCCGGTGACCTTGCGTGAAGCAGCTGCGCATCACTTTTCCGGGTGGCATTACCCACGGCATGGTGGTTTGGTTTCTGATCGGATCGTTGCTGGGCGGGATGATCTTTATCGATGAATATCTGCTCGAGATGCCTTTTCTCGAGATCCCCGAGATTCCCGAGATTACGCTCCCACCCACCTGGAATCAGGCTGCGCACGACGCCTATCTGAACGGAATTGACCACGGGCGCGACGGTGACCACGAACACTCGGTCGAGCAGTTCACTCGGGCTCTCGAGGAGGATCCCGAGTTCTCAATTGCGTGGGCCGCGCTCTCTCGGGCGCACAGCGCGATGTACTTCGACGGAATCGATCCCACCGAGGAACGGCTGGTCATCGCACGCGCCGCCGCCGACCGCGCGTTTCAGCTTGACGCCGACCTTCCTGAAGCCCATCTCGCGCTTGCCTACTACTACTACTACCGTGGTCCGCGCGACTACGAGCGGGCGCTCGAAGAGCTTGCGATCGCCGAGCCGGACTTCCCCGAGAATATCGACCTGCTTAGGACGCGTGCATTCATCTATCGCAGCACGGGAGAGTGGGGCGCGGCGCTTTTTGAGCTTGGCCGTGCCGTCGAGCTCGAACCACAGAACGCGGAGCTGCTCGAGCAACAGGCGCGCACACACATCGCGCGTCGCGCTTACGTGTTGGCAGAGTCGCTTCTCGATCGTGCGCTGGAGCTCGTGCCCGAGAACGAGACCCTGCGGATAGAGAGAGCGCTGTTACCCTTGCGCAGGGATGGCGAGACCGGCGCACTTCACGCCGCGGCCGCGAGCTCACTCGGCTCGGGTCGGCCATGGATGGCGTGGCTGGCGGCGTTCGTTGATCGGGACTATGACGCCGCCCGTCGTGCGCTGGATGAGACAGTGAGCGATACGCTGATCTGGCAAGATGGTTATCTACCGAAGGCGCTGGCCTACGGCCTGACTCAGCACGCTGCCGGAAACACGGACGTTGCGCAGCTTCACTTCGAGGACGCTCGGGAGGTCCTGGAGCAGGATCTGCAAACGGATCCGAATAACCCGGACTTGCTGATCGCGCTCGGTGAGGCTCTCGCCCATCTAGGTGCTCAGCAGTCGGCCATCCGCATGGCGCACCGGGTCACCGAAATGCCGCGGGTGTCGGGCGATGCTTTTACGGCCCCGCGTTATCGTTTGGCCGCGGCGCGGATCTTTGCGGCGGCGGGAGACGGCGCCGCCGCGAGCGATGAGCTTGAGGCATACCTGACCTCACCGGGGTATTTCTCCCTCGAAGGGGCCGTAGCGGACCCGCGTTTCGATT
>Ga0310121_10002067_pt1 | contig 19593 bp, 15 predicted proteins | sample CB27_Tmax_986_MG_FD_203504 | JGI IMG/M metagenome (GOLD analysis project Ga0310121, IMG submission 203504) | Marine microbial communities from Western Arctic Ocean, Canada - CB27_Tmax_986 | ecosystem: Environmental > Aquatic > Marine > Oceanic | place: Canada: Western Arctic Ocean | collected...
CCAGCGCATCGATGTTCGGCGTGACGGGGTGACGATAGCCGTAGCAGCTCAGATGATCAGCCCGGCAGGTGTCGATGCTGATCAGCACCACGTTTTTAATTTCGACCCGATACTTCTCACCCCCGGAGCAGCCGTCCATCAACATCCCCGTCGCGCCGAGTACCAGCAGCACGCATAACTTCATTTTCACCCATGATCGTGTCTTCATGTCCCGCTGCCTTTACCTTGTCTTACCACCAGACAAAATTATTATCCAAACTCAAACCAACCATACTGAAAACGCGAACCGTTCAACTGCATCGCCCAATGATACCCGAACTTACCTGCCCCCCGGGTCAGGCAGGGGTTGATCGTTGCGAAGCTCGATGCCGAGCTGCTGCAAGATGGGTAATAACTGTGGATCGATCTGTGCCGCGTAACGCAGGTAGTAGGATCCTTCGTCCGTCTGACCGGACTTGTAAAGCGTATTGCCCAGGTTAAAGGCTGCCCCCGCGTTGCCAGGCTCAACCTTCAATCCCATGCGGAAGTACGTGATGGCGTCTTCCAACTGGCCTCGGCTGCGCATCACAACGCCGAGGCTGTTGTACAGGGTGGCATTGCGCTTGAGCCGACGCATCGCGTGGTTGTAATGTTGCAACGCCTCCTCGAACTCGTCGGACCGCTGCAGCATCATCGCCAGGTGCATATGTGCGTAGGCGTGGTCAGGCTCGCTCTTGATCGCAAGTCGATAATGTCGCTTCGCGTCTTCGCGTCGATTCTGCGCTTGCAACGCCCTGGCCAGCCCGTAATGAGCGTCGGCGAAATCAGCGTCGATCTGAAGCGCTTCGTGGAACTGCACAACGGCCTCATGCGTCCTGCCATCACCGACGAGCACCATGCCGACGTTGGTGTACATCATGGCGATCATCTTCCCGCGATCGATCACGGGCCAGTTGCACACCACGGCCACGGCAATTGTCGTGGCAACCGCCGCGACAATCCACAACACGGATGCACGACGCAGGAAACCTGCCAAACCCACCACACCGGCCGACGCGAACAGAATCAGCATCGGTACCAGTGGAAACCGGTACCTCCCGAACACGTAGAACATCATCAGGCCAGCCGCATACATCCCGAGCAGCGCCAGCAGCAGCCATAGCCGTCTGCGCTTCGGCCAGGCCACGATCGCACCGAGCACCGCCAGCGGCACCAGCACGCCAAAATGCCATACGCAGCCACCGATCTGAAGCGGCAGCGACCACCGCGCATACGTGTATTGATCCTCCGTGTCGGCGATCTCGACGGCGTTGCACATCAGGATAAACTTTCGGCCTATCAGTTTGAGCCAATCGCCCGGCTGGGACCGTATGTATTGCAGGGCCCGGTTGGTGTAATAGGACGACACTTCGCCGGCTACCAACGACCTGCCCAGGGCGCGTTCGGCTTCATCGCGATAGTCAGAGATCGCGTCCTGCATGCCCTCGCGCCCGTACCGCATGGGCTTGTAGATGCCATCGGCACGCGCATTGTTGCCCACAAAGAAGTTGGGGCCAAACTGCGAGGTCGTCAGGTGAAACTCCCCGCCAACGTGCCAATTGCGCACGGCGACAGGCATCAGGAGCAACGCCAATCCAACCGCAAAAGCCGCCGCCCATGCCAACCGCCGCAGACCCGGTTCTGCAAAGCGCACCAGCATCCAGACCGCGATCACCGGCACGAAGAGCATCGCGTTTTCACGCGTCAGGATCAGACACCCCATCGTACCGCCCGCTAACAGCCACAGCCACCATCGCGGCCTCGTGTCGATAAGGCTAAGCAACCACAACACCGTACACAGAAAAAACATCGCGATCCCGGCCTTCTGAATCAGGCCGTCGAAAAAGATCGCCGGCGCATAGACGGCCAGCATCATCCCGGCCACGATGCCCACCGGCTTTGATAAAAAACGCAACCCCGCCTGCGCGATCAGCACGCAGGCAAAGGCGCCCAGGACAGCCTGGCAGACGCGAATGGTCATCGGATCGGTGCCTAGCAGCTTGTAAATCGTGCCCAGAAAATACGGATACAAAGGCGCCTGGAAAAAAACATCCCTGCCAATCCAGTCACCATCGGCGATTCTACGTGCCCATCGGTCGTAGCTCTCGGCATCGATCATTTTGAGCGAAAAGAACGGCGCCGCACGGATCTGCCACAGATGCAGAGCGCGGACGGCCAGTGCGATGACAAATATCATCAGCGACCAGAGTGCAAAGCGATCGCGACAAGGGCGTGAATCGGTCTGGACGTCGGTTTCCGCCATGAACGGGCCTCGGGATCAACCACCACGACTAATCATGTCTGATTATCGTCAGGATTCGAGGAACTCGCCCAAAACGGTTATGGGTCCCGAGAGGACAAGCCTGCCCCGTACGCTGATGATAGTGGTCCGTGTCATGCGGTCGGGTAAACTATAATAATGGAGCAGAGGACACCAAAGGATGCACGCCCAAATGTGCGACCACGAGAAACGACTCTTGCAACTTTCGCCCAAGGACAACGTCTGCGCCGTAGCTGTGCCCATCAAGGCCGGTGAGCGCATTGAGATCCGCGGCCAGTCGGTCATTATCTCGCAACCGCTGCCCATGGGATTCAAGGTCGCCAACCAACCGATTGCGATGGGCGAAAAGGTTCTCAAATACGGCGCACCGCTCGGAACAGCCACGGCTGACATCGCGATCGGCGAGTTGGTGCACACCCACAATCTCAAGAGTGATTACCTGCCGACCTATCTGCTCGAAGACGGGGAAAACCCGTTTGCCAAGGAGGACTGACTTGCTCGGTTACCTGCGACCGGACGGACACAAGGGAATCCGCAACGTCATCGTCGTGGCGTATCTGGTCGAGTGCGCACACCATGTGGCACGGGAGATCGTGTATCCATATCGCGATCACGACGTACACCTGATCGGGTTTGCCGGCTGTTTCCCCAACTCGTACGCGCACCGGATCATGAACAACCTGTGTACGCACACGAACGTTGGCGGCGTGCTGTTGATGTCGCTGGGCTGTGAGGGCTTTAACCGCCACAGCGTAGCCCGCACGGCCGAACAGTCAGGCCGGCCGGTGGAAACTCTCGTGATTCAGGAAACAGGTGGGACGACGAAAACAATCGAGGCGGGCCGCACGATCATCGCAAAGATGCTCGGACAACTTGAGAAGACACCGCGAGTCGAGATGGCCGTCGGCGACCTGATCGTCGGCACGAACTGCGGCGGCTCGGACGCGACCAGCGGGCTGACAGCCAATCCGGCAATCGGGCGGGCGTTCGACAAGCTGGTTGAGCAGGGTGCCACGGTCATGTTCCACGAAACCGGCGAACTGATCGGCTGCGAACAACTGTTGGCCGACCGCGCCATCACCCCGCAGCTTGGCCAGGAGATGATCAACGCCGTGGTCAAAGCCGGCCGTTACCACGAAACACTCGGACACGCCAGCTTTTCGCCCGGCAATGCTGATGGCGGGCTGACAACCATGGAAGAAAAATCACTCGGGGCCTATTGCAAGAGCGGCACGGCCCCGATTAGCGGCATGATCAAGCCCGGTGATCGGCCGCCGACCGGCGGACTCTACCTGCTGGACATGGTACCCGACGGTGAAGTACGCTTCGGGTTTCCCGGACTCAGTGACGTCAGCGGGATCATCGAAATGATCGCCTGCGGCTGCCACCTGAATCTGTTCTCGACGGGGCGGGGCTCGGTGGTGGGATCGGCGATCGGGCCGGTCATCAAGGTATGCGCCAACCCGCAAACATATCTCAAGATGCAGGAGAACATGGACATCGACGCCGGACGGATCCTCGAAGGGCGCGCCACGCTCGACGAGATGGGCCAGGAGATTTACAATCGTGTGCTGGCGGTTGCGGCAGGTGAGCAGACTGCATCTGAACGGCTGGGCCATCACGAGTGCGTGCTGATGTACAAGAGTTTCGAGCCCACGGGGCCGTCCTGTCTGCCCACCGTGCAGTTGTCATAACCACCTGTTCTTGAGAGGTCAGGACGATGAAAAAGGTTGGTGTCATCGGCATGGGCACGATGGGCGCGCCGATGTCTGTGCACCTGGCCAAGGCCGGCTTCGCCGTCTGCGTGTATAACCGCACGGCGCAAAAGTGTCAGCGTGCCGCCGATGCAGGCGCGCGTGTGGCCGAGACCATCGCGCAACTGGTCAGCAACGCAGATGCTGTCGTGACCATGGTCGCCGATGACGAGGCGGTCAGGCAGGTCATCACTGGCGACGGCGGCGTGCTCGAATCCGGACGGGCCGGGCTCGTCGTCATCGATTCAACGACCGTACACCCGGACACCAGTCGGCAGATGGCTGAAACACTGGCGGCAAAACAGATCACGTTTCTCGATGCGCCGGTCACCGGCAGCCGCAACGAGGCGGAAGGGGGAAATCTCGCGTTTCTGGTTGGCGGTGATCGGACCGCCTACGAGAAGTGCGTCCCCCTTTTCGAGGCCATGGGCCGAACGCATATGCACCTAGGCGACAGCGGCATGGGCGCGTGCGCCAAGGTGGGCAACAACCTGATGGGCCAGATTCACATGGCTGCCCTGTCAGAGGCCATGACGATGGTTGAGCGGTATGGGCTGGATCGCAAGCTGTTTTTCAAGGTAATCAGCCAGAGCGGCGCACGCAGCGCCGTCGTGGACGGCAAGGGCCCAATGATCCTCAACGATGATTACACACCGCATTTTTCGCTGGCGCTGGCGGCCAAGGACATCACGCTGGCCAATCAGCTCGCCGACGGTCTCGGCCATCACCACCCCGTCGCCACCGCAGCGAAACAGGTTTACACCGACGCAACCAGGACCCACGGCGACGAGGATCTCTGCAGCTTGTATCGATGGTACCGTGAACAGAAGCAACCCTGACGACCAGGAAAGACGCCACGATGGCCAGCAGTGACACGACAAATCGTGACCCGGACATCCGATTTGAGGAATATAAGAACGTGCTGTGGAACCTCCTGCCGCGCAAAGGATCGAGCGGGTGCAATCTCTGCATCATGGTGCAGCGGTTCGAGCCCGGCGGCAGTTTCTACGAGCACCAGCACGACCTTGAGCAGTTCTTTTACGTAACGAAAGGCTCCCTTGAAATGACCATCGGAGGGGAGACGAACGTTTATCACCAGGGTGATTTCGTGCACATCGATCGCAACGAGTTGCACAGCGGCCGCAACGTCGCCAAGGACGAGAGCGAGATCATCGGCATCGACTTGTGGCCGCCCGACAGCCACGACCGCATCGGACTCGACTGAAGCCGCAAGGCACGTGGACCACGTTAGTGCGTGACATTGCTGATGACCGGACGCAAAGGAGGTACGCAGGCAGCGTGCTCTACGCGATCTTCCCATGCGATTGTTCGACACAACTCTAAATGATGGTGATTAACGCAGCGCGAGCATTGTGTTTTTGCAGGTGATCCGTATCGGCTGCGAGTAGTGGTCGGTGGTGAGATCGCCGGGAATCGGCGTCGGCACGTTGAGCAGCAACTCGGCCCAGTCGGGCGAATTGGCGGCGATGAACGCAAGGCAGAAGCTTTCGATCGGGATATCGCAACCGCCGGGGTTTTGCGGGTACAACACGGGACCGGTGTCGGTCTGGTAGAAGATCTCGCGGTCGCCGAGGTTGATCGTCTTGACAGGATATTCGAGCCGGACGTGGTAGCCGTCGTCGGTGTCGAACTCGGTGACAGCGACCATCAGCCGATCAGCGAGCCCGATTTCCACGACCTGCTCAACGGTGTCGAGCACGTCGGCATCGACGCGACGTACATCAATATTCGTCTTCGTGTACGACTCGGCGATCAACCCCGACTGGCGGTGTGGCTGCTCGCCCTGCGAGGGGGGGTAAAACATCACCTTGCGGCCGGTGTGGTCGTACCGCTTGATGATCAGGAAGTGCTCGCTGCTGAGCACCGGACAAAAATCGGCGTTCGGCTGGAACCAGATATCGCCGGGCACATTGGTCCGCTCGGTCTTGCACGACGCGGCGAGCACGTACTGAACGGGCTGACCGCCATGCGGCGTCAGATCGCAGACGCATTCAAGCGGGATGCGGACATTATTGACCGTGTGTGTCGGATTGTGCGACATGGTGGTTGCCACCTGCTCGTTCAGGTCGATGCGGAACCACAGATGCGAACGCGAGAAATCACATGCCTGCATGATTTTCACCTTTTACAGATAGAAACGTCGCAAGTATTGTGATTGAATATGCAGGTGAGTGCAATCACCGTGACCGCTCGAAGACGATCACCTGGCGAGTGAACACCTGCTCGAACTCGGACCGGTCCATGCGAATCCTACCGATCTGCGGATCGACGATCTGCACGCCGTGCTCATCAACGGAGAGGATCACCACCATGTGTAATTGTCCCGGCTTGAATTGCAGGGGCGTCAGCGCCGGCATGGGCAGCACGGCCAGTTGGGGGAAGGTAGGCTCGAGCAGTTGGACACGGATCGGGCTCCGCGCAAGTCGATGTCGCAGCGCGTCCAAGGCGCGGATCAGCGTAGAGCCGGTACCAGGACGCGTCTGCGTTAGTTCGGCCATTTCCGCCTCCGTTGCGGTCATCCCGACGATGCGCAGCGCCGTGGCGCACGACGCGGGCACACAGGAAAACTCCTGGCTCTGGAGCACAGCGGCGGATCCGATAGTTGAGGCCAGCGTTGAACTGGGCGTCGTCTGGAGCATCCACATCCCGCCCTGCAGGAAGTACAGCCCGCCAAAAAGAGCTGCCAGCACGGCAGCGCGGCGTTGGTGACGCGAGCAACTACTCCCATAGACGGCGCCGATGACAAACATGAACCCCGGCACCCCGCCCGTGCCCTCGAGATAAGCGAAGGCGCCAGGATCAATCAAGTAGACCGCGACGGAAGGGTTGTGTTTGAGCCACCCCCAAGTGACGATCAGGACCAGCGCCAACGCCAACCACAGCCACAGACTGGTGGTCGGTTGTCGCCCGACGCGAACGCCCAACCATAGGACGAATAACGCCACCGCCGCCTGCAACACAAACCAACCAACCGATACCGCCATTGACCCGCTCCCATGGGACGTGCTGTTGCATATCGTCGTCCAGATCGGGGCGGCGGTTTTTCTGATTCGGCGGCGCGCAAACCGCGGGGCGATGCCCTGATGGGTCTGCAACGATCACGACGGTTGTACGAGTCAGGTTCGGGCCAAAGTCCCGTCGGGGATCGGGCGTGGGCGACCCGACGCATCAACACAGACCAGCGTCGTCTGCGCCTCGGCGAGCAGTTGCTCGTCACGGTAGATGTCGTAGCTGTGGTTGACCTTGATCCGGCCGCTGCAATCCATCCGGACGTGTACGCGGATCAGGTCGTCGTACCGCGCTGGCTTGCGAAAGCGCATACTCATCCGAGCCACGACGAAATGAACGCCCTCGGCCTCAAGCAGGTGGTGAGGCCGACCCTGGCAGCGCAGCAACTCGATACGCGCCATCTCCATCCACACGGGATAGATGCTGTGATGCGCAACCCTCATCGGATCACATTCGCAGTATCGCACACGAAGTTCGACGCTGATGCCGTCATTCAATTTCGGTGTCGTACTCATCTTCCGGAGTATCCTCGTCGAGGATTCGAAAGCTTAGCCCACCCTGCTTGCGATACATCGGGCCGAACGGCTCGATGTACTCGCCCGTAATCTGCATGTAAGCCCAGCGGCAGGCACCGCCCAGGTCCACGGTGCTGGCGCTGAGCGTCATGTGTTTTTTCACCATGCCCAACGCGAACGGAAACTTGACGCCCATCCGCCCAAGCGTGATGGCCGCCATCCGCTTGACAACCGCCTCTTCGGGATCCATCGGGCTGTTGTCGTCGAGCCGGCGGGCCAGTTCGTCTGCCAAAGCCTTATCCGGCCGGCCGGCGAGGAAATGGCCCAGTGCCCAGATCGCTGCCGCCCGCGCCTCTTTGCCGAACCGCTCGACGGCCGGTGTTGTTTTCGGCACATGTTTTCGCATCAATCGTTCGACTTCGGGTGGAAAATAATCCATTAAGGCGAACATCTGCAACAAGTGCGCCATCTGCTCGTCCAATTCATGCTTTCGTGCAACGCCGAGTCCGACGTGGGGGTCGGCGCTCTGCTTGATCTGCCAATTCGCAGCGCGTTTTGCGTAATCGAACACATCAGGCAATGTTTCCTTGATCGCCAGCCTGCGCAACGCGATCGCTGCCGCGACCCGCACCTCGACACGAGGGTACTGTAGCAGCGAGATCAGACGATCAGCCGCTGGTTTGTAATCGATGGCCCCCAGCATAATCACCGCCTGCTCCAGTCGGCGCCACTGCGATTTGACCAGCACCGCCATCGCCGTTTCACCCCGATCTTTCCAATCCCCACCCCCTGCCTGCTGCACGGCCAACCGCTCGATGGTTCGAGCAAGCTCCGGCATGGCGAATTGCTCGATCATCTTGCGGCGGACGAACGCACGCAACGGGGGATAAACGTCGTTGAGCAGCGGCGCCAGCACACCCAACGCGCGTGGTGACTTCTGAACGAATACGCCGTGCGCCACCAGCAGGCGTACCTTTGGATCGGCGTTGGCCAGCAACTTGTCGCCGAATGGCTCTATCAGCAGCGGATCGATCTCCAGCAGCCTCTTGAGCGCAACGGCCGCCACGGCCGGTTCCGGGTCCTGTGCCATCTTCTTAAGCAGTTGCACGGCCTCGTCACCGCTATGGTGGCGCAGCAGGCTGACAACCACGAGACGATCGGTCAACCAACCGGCCATTAGTGAGCGGGCGATCGATTCGCTGCCGGCCATCTGAATGTCAGCCAACGCTCGGGCAGCGGGCAAGCGCAACTGGGCCGATACCTGCCGATCCGTCGCGATATTTTGCAACATGTCGGCGGCACCGCTGTGTCTAACAATCTGCAACGACTCGATGGCGGAGACTCGCACCGTCATCGACGCTTTGGGATCGGTCAACCGCTGCATCCATGTCCCGCGAGCGGGCAGATGATCCCACCTGGCCAGCGCGGGGTCGGTGATCAGGATCATGTCGATGGTTGCGTTGTTCGCATCGTTGGCCTTGAACAGGTCCGCCACCGCCTCTTTCGCGTCAATACTCACCAGAGCCCGCGCGACCGATCGCCGCGCAACGGCGTGTTCGTGCCCGAGCCACTTGACCTGCGCCGCCACGACCTTGTGCAAACCCGGCATGTTCCGCTTCTGTGCAATGATGATCTCGCTCGACACGACCCGAACCGTTTCGGTGTCGCCCTGCTGAAGCGCCCGGACCAGCAGACCCGCCAACTGCGGGTGAAAGCAGTTAAAGATCTTGTATCGCGGCAGCATGGGGTCGCGATACATGGACCAATCGGTATCGCCGTTGGTGGTCGGTTTACCGTTGCGCTCGTATTCGGCGCGTGCGTTGATGGTGACACCGGCGAGGCGGATCGCCAACACCGGTGCGCAGATCAGCATCACGATCAACGCCACGCATACCCCAATTCCCCATCGACCATGTTCAGTCAACGCCGAGTCTCCATCAATCACTGCGGCTTGGTCAGCCGCCATGTGCGTACCAGCAGAAACAGTAGACAAACCACACACACACTGCCCATGATCCACCAGTTGGCGGGCACGAGGTCGTGGCGGTACACCTCGAACCCCGGTGTCCGGATCAACGCCAGCGCCGTGGCCATCGGGTTGACGGTCAATACCTGCGCCACCGCATCGCGGCTAAACACGCTGTCACGACCCAACCAGACCAGCATCGTACCCGCGATCAGACCGACCAACAGCGTGTACGTCACGGTCGTCGATTGCGCCGTGTGCTTCACGAAGCTGCTGACCGTGGTACTGACCAGCAGCGCGACCGCCGCGGTGAGCATCATGGTGATCAGCACATCAAGGATCTGGTCGAGCAGGTCCGCGTTGATGAAATACAGGACTGCGTATCCCGGCAGCGTCGCCAGCAGCAGCAGCATCAATGTCCACAGCACGCTGGCCAGCTTGCCGAAGATGATGCTACGCGCCGACAGGGGCGTCATCTGCAGGAGTTGCCAGCTTCCGGACTCCCGCTCGCCGCTGATCAACCCGCTGGCCAGGCTCGGCGTCATAAGTATCAACAGCGCCATCTGCAGCACCACCAGAATACCGCCGATCATGGCGACCTCGCCCTGTTGATCCGAAATGGCGGTCGACGCGGCAAATGTCAACAACAGCGACACGATCAGGCACAGGCCGATCAGGCGCAGCATCCAATGACCTCGCCCGAAACGTCGGGTACGAAACTCCTTGATCAGCACCGCGTTGGTCAGCGGGCTGATCAGCCCCGCACGACGCTTGGGATCGAAAAACCACATGTACATGATACGGCGGAACAACCGAACACCGGCCGATCGCTCGTCGGTGACACGGCCCGCCGACCGGGCGCGGTCGAACATGGTCAGGTCCAGTCGGCGCCCAACCTGCCACAGGCACAACGCGCTGATGAGCAGCGACGTCACCGAGAACCGCCCTAATAGCCATATCTTGCTCCGCGTCCCGCCCGTGCCTATACCGCCTTGGCCAAGCGTCTCCATGATCACGGGGATCGGCGAAAGATTGCGGATCCAGTCGAACACTTCCTGAACCAACGGGCCAACGGAGCCGACCTCCATCAGATAAGGACCCTGCGACACGACCGCCAGCACAAGCACCAACCCGTAAGTGAGGCGCATGGCCGAATCCAGGCTCGCCGCCACGCTCGAAACCCACAACCCCAGCGCCGTGTACTCGATCGAGACCAGCAGCAGCACGAGGTACAACTTGAGCAGGTGGTCGGTGAAGTTGATGCCGCCCATCGCGTAACAAGCGGCCGCCGTCGGCAGGCTCAGCAGCAGCAGCAGCACGACGAAGCCCATCGAGCCAACGACCTTGCCGACCAGAATCAACCACCGGCTCATCGGCGAGTTGATCAGCAACGCCAAGGTTCCCTGCTGGACTTCCTTGACGATGCTGGTGCTGGGAAACGCCGGCGCCAGCAGCATGACAATGACCATCAAGCCGTACCCGAAGATGCGCAGTACGTTGAGCGCCTCGATGTTCTGCCACTGCACCTGCGCGTCACCGGGCCAGCGCAGCAAAACCAGCGCGCTGAGCACGATGATCATCCCGATCTGTAACGCCACCGCTTTTCCGGTGCGCAGTGTGCCGATCAGTTCGCGCTGAATGATGGGGTTGTTCATGCTCAAACCACCATGCGCGTGCCAAGCGCCGGGCAAGCCCCGCCACTAACCAGTTGCCGAGTCCTCTTTCGTAACGGACATAAACGCGTCCTCAAGGTCCATTGCCACCTCTCGAAATTGGACGACTCGGATCCCGTTGCCGGTCAGTTGTACCAGCAAGTCGGCCAAGGCGTCGTCGTCGTCGCCGGTGCTGAACCGTACCATTGCCTCGGCCGGCAAGGCGGTGACCTCGATGCCGGGCTTGAGTCGCCCCTGAATGAATTTGGCCGTCGGCGCCACGTCTTCGGTTCTTAGTAGTTGCACCTCGATCACACGTTGCTGGCGCAACTTCTGCATGATCTGATCCAGCGACCCGAAGGCGCGCAGCTTGCCCTTGGTGATTATCGCCACCTGGTCACAGATGCGCGACAGTTCGGGCAGGATGTGGCTGGTGACGATCAGCGTCTTGCCGATGTCGGCCAGCCGCATCAGTATCTCGCGCATCTCGATGCGCGCCTGCGGATCGAGCCCGTTGGCTGGTTCGTCGAGGATGAGCACCTGCGGGTCATGCAACAGGGTGCGGCAGATGCCGATCCGCTGCTTCATGCCGTGCGACAGTCCCTCAACATAAAGATCTTTCATGTACGTCGACCCAGTCAAATCCATGGTTTCGTTGATGCGACGCAGGCGCACATCGCGGGGAATGCGGTAAGCGGCGCCGAAGAAGTCGAGGTATTCACGCACGCGCATGTTGTCATACCCACCGAACGTGTCGGGCATGTACCCAACGAGTTGCTTGATGCGCTTGGAGTCGTGCTGGCAGTCACGACCGGCGATGCGGGCCTTGCCCGACGTCGCGCGGGCCAGGCCGACTAGGATCTTGATCGTCGTCGTCTTGCCGGCGCCGTTGGGGCCGATAAACCCGAGGATCCGGCCGCGCTCGACGGTGATTGACAACCTGTCGAGTGCCACGAAGTCGCCGTACATCTTCGTCAACTGCTCCGTTACGACCACAGGCTCATCGCTCATGTGATTCTCCAGGTTGCTCGACGACACCCTCGACCCACACCGACATGTCATTGATCCGCCACATGCTCTCCTGCACCCTTCCCTCGCCGACACGCAAGGCCAGCACCAACTCGCCCCGCTCATTGGGCTGAATCCGACCGTCCAGAGCCGACAGATCGACCTGCAACGACCCGGACCCGCCGCTGTTGGGCACGGGCAAAAGCTCGGTGTCAGTGGCGAAGAAAGTTTCCACCTCTCGACGTGAAGCGTCTATTTTGATGGTCCATCGGCCGCCTTTGATTTTCAGGGGCAAGACCTGCGGCGGTAGTTGATAGGCGATCACCACGGTCGCGGGTTGAGCCGTAGACTCCCAGACACCGGTGCCCTTGGTGTAAAGGGTCGTGCTGCCCCTGTTCGTCGGACCCCTTACGACACGAAACGGCATGAACACGCCCGATACCTTCACCCGCGTGTCAGTTGGGGTCGGCCTGATGTCAACCGGTACTGCCACCAGAGCCGTACCCTTGTGCTGGGCGTGCTGTTTCTCCGGCAGCACGAACCCCAGGTCTTTTTTCCCCAGCGCGGCCGTCCACCACAACAGCATCGGCCGCGGGGGATAGCCCTTGGGCCGCTCCACTGAGGTCGTGACAATCTGGGAACTGTCAATTTCTTTTACCGTGCCATCGAGCAAGAGCCGGACCTTCTCGAGGTCCCGGCCCACCAGTAACCCGCCAATTCGATTTCCGTCTTTGAGAGTAACCCGCCAGCGTTCCGGGTTAAGCAGGCCGCGATAAAGCGCCAGGCGGCGCTGGCGGACGGTGTCCAGAATCTTGCTCTCAAAGTATTCGCGACGCTTCAGTTGGTCATACAGCGTGAACGTGCCCGATGCGCCGCGTCGCACGGCGTGGGCGCCGGCAGACGTGGCGAGCACGGCATCCTCGAACGGTTGAAACTTGCCGGGTTTAATCGATCCGGCCAGACCTTCGGGCCCGAACTGGGCGGTGACCGCCACGGGATCGGTGAACTCGAACACTTGGCGAAACCGGACGGTGATGGGCTGACCCTTGGGCAACTGCAAACCGTCCCAGACCCACTGGTCGAAATCGTTCCACTTCATGCGCAGCCACTCGTTGCCCTGGGACTTGAGATTGGGCCAGACCACGCCTCCACTGGTCGCCATCAGCGGGCCGCGATCCTTGTCGGGACTGTAGATCGCCAACACGCCGTTGACCACGGCCGTGCGTTGGGCGGGCAGTATTTGAGCGAACTGGGTCTGGGCCATGGTCAACGGGGTCTGCGCCTGGTTGATCGATCCGATCAGCAATAGCGCTCCGGTCGCCACGATCGCACAGACGACACTGGCCAACGCGCTGTATTCGAGCCGCCGCTTCCGGGCAAAACCGACCGCGAATCCCACAGCCACCACGCAGAGCAGGCCCAATATCCAACCAACCGGCGTGCGGCTGAGAATCTTGTGCCCGATCATTTTGACCGTCTCGCGCTCGAGCAGATCCGCCGGCAGAGGGGGCTCGGTCATCCGCTGGTTGAAACCGGGCCAATCCCCCGCCAGTTGTTCCAGCGTCGGCTGGGGCGTGGGCTTGTTCGGCTGCTCTTGACCCGTGCGGTAGTGTTTCTGCGGTGCCAGGTAGTACCAGGCCCGCGGCCCAATGGTCGTGATCCATACGCCGCCGAGCCCGACCTGCCGGTACAGCGAGGCCGGCCAATCGCGCACATGGTGGATCACCCGCCAATCCGGCGCCAGCAACCTGACCATCTCGACCGGCTGCTCGAATTCGCTGATCGCATCACCGCCGCTGCCATCGGTGACTGTAAACTCGTTCAAGGCGACCCGGTCGACGATCTGACCGGTCCAGTCATCGCGCAACAACGCGGCCAGAAAGCCTGGGTCAACCTGGTCGGCCATCACCCACAATCGCCCGCCGGAAAGGATCCACTGGCGCAAGGCATCGATCTGGGCCGGATCCATCTCCGTATCCCCCCGTGCCAACACGACGGTGTCCTGGCCCTGCCAACCGATAAACATCGGCGGCATCTCGATCGGTTGCAGGCCGGTCACCGCGGTGGGCAGGTGCGAGCCGAGGCGCATCGCCTCAACCACGCTCGATGCCCGAGTCGATCGAGCAACGTCAGCCTCCTCCGCGCCCCCAAACGGCCCGAGAAACGCCACATTCGGGTGGAACTCATCGACACCCAACAGGGATACTTGGGCTGCTTGCTGATCGTCCGTTTTGACCGATGTGTCAAACAGTTGGACATAGACTTCCACACCGGCATTTTGGAAGAGCACGTCGAGACGTTCATCGACATGGCGAACCTGGAACTTTCGATATTTATCGCGGATAAACCAGCGGCGGCCTCGCTCGTCAATGTCAACGACCGCAAGATCGCTAAGTTGCTTTAAATCCCATGACTTCGTGGCAAGGTACTTGACGAAACTCTGTCTAAGCGACGGCGACAACACGGCCCGGTCCAACTCGTCTGCGATCAGCGGATCCACGCTGAACATGAACGATTTCTCGGTGGTGATCGTCGGAGTGCGCAGGGGCACCCAAAAGGTGCGACTGGTGCGCGCCGGCAGCCATGCGGGCCAAGTGAATTGCAACTTGTGCTCAATGGCTTTAAAACTGACAGCGATCAGCAGGTTTGCGTCCGTGTCACTGCGGTTACCCACAATGACACGGCTAAAGCCCCAGTGATTGGCCTGATAGGTCAGCTTGCCCGACCGAGCGATCGTGATCTTGAACGGTTCATCCTGGCCCCAGGCCGAGGAGATCGTCGCGAGCCCGATGCCCAAGGCCATCAACGCGATCAAACGCGGCGCAACCGAGCGGCGGGTAATCCTGATCGGGCATGGGAGAAGCATAACCGAGTCATCTTACTCAATTTTCTCCTGATAAGCACGAAGCACAGAGCATCGTTCACTCGCACAATTCTTTTGCCCAGCAAGAGAGTGGAACAATCTCAGCGTTGCTAAACCGTAACCGCGGTTCTATGCTGCGGGCACTGTCAGGGTTTGCCGTGACCGTCTATGCCGTACTTTTTGTATATTGCGTCGGTGCTGGGTGCGGTGGCGGTGTGGATGATGATGCCGCGCCACGGTTACAGCCCGCGCAAGCTGGGGGCCGTTGTCGGCGCCATGACGCTGGGCGCCATGTGGCTTTACTTGGCCCGACATCACCTGCCGCCGTCGGACGAGGCCGGCCTGAGCCAGCCGGCGATGGCCTATTCCTACGTCTTCAGCGCCCTGGCGATCGGTGCTGCGATTCGCGTGATCACGCACCAAAAGCCCGTGTATGCGGCCCTGTGGTTTGTCATGGTGGTGCTGTCGACCGCGGGCCTGCTGCTGGTGCTCAACGCCGAGTTCATGGCCGCCGCGTTGGTGATCATCTACGGCGGCGCCATTCTGGTGACCTACGTGTTCGTGATCATGCTCGCCAGCCAGGCGGGCGACCCGGCCGATGCGCCTGAGTACGATCGCGTGGCGCGTGAACCGGCGGCCGCGGTGGCGGTGGGGTTCCTGTTGCTGGCCGTGCTGCTGTCCGCCGCGTTTCCCACCGAGCCTCATCAACTGTTGCGCCCCAACCCCGAGGCGCGCGGCCCAAGCGACGCATTCATCATCGAACAATATCTGACCGACCGACCGGCGCAGCGACTCGAGGAGTTGACCGACGACCCGCAGCAGTTGCGGCAGCTTGCCGCGATCGAATCGCCCGGGGCGCTGGACAACGCCGAGCGGGTCGGGTTTGATTTATTTCATAATCATCCACTGGGTCTGGAGTTGGCGGGCGTAATCCTGCTTGTCTCTCTGGTCGGCGCGGTGGTGATCGCCCGCGTACGTACCGAACCGCCCCAGCCACCGGAGGTAAGCCCGTAGCGCCGTGCCCGACACACCGCTTCACAGTCTCGAGCTTTCTCACTTCCTGCTGACCGGCGCGGTGCTGTTCGTGATCGGGATGATCGGGTTTCTCAGCCGGCGCAACCTGATCATCATATTCCTGTGTACGGAAATGATGTTCCAAGGCGTGGTCGTGACGCTGGCGGCGTTCAGCCGATTTCACCTCAACGACACGGGCCAGACGTTTGTGATATTCGTGCTGACCATTGCGGCAGCCGAGGCGGCCTTGGCCCTGGGACTGGTCGTGCTGCTGTTTCGTCGCAGGCACACGCTGGATGCGCAAGCGTGGAGCGAACTGCGAGGATAATAAGGATTTGTAAAATTAAGGATGAGGCGCGTGGCTGGTACTCAAATCGCAAATCACAAATCATGATTTCACAGGAGAAAGAACCCTCGAACGCATGATACCTACCTTTGCCAAACTCATCCCCTGGCTGCCCGCACTCGCGGCGGTGCTTTGCGGTGTTTGCTGTTTATGGCGGCCGCTGCGGCGGTGGGCCGCGGCGATCTGCATCGCGTCGATTGTCGGGGCATTTGTGATCAGCGTCACAATCAGCAAGGCGGTCGTATCCCGCGAACTGACACACGTAAAGGTGTTTGAGTGGATTCATGCAAGCGACCTGAAGGTTGATTTCGCATACCTGTTCGACCCGTTGACGATCTTGATGCTGTTCGTGGTGACGGGCATCGGTGCGCTGGTGGCGATCTACGCGGCAGGTTACATGGCGGGCGATCGCGGTTACGCACGGTTCTTTGCTGGCGTGTCGCTTTTCATCTTCGCGATGACCACGCTCGTGCTGGCTGACAATCTTGTGCTGCTCTACCTCGGTTGGGAGGGCGTAGGCCTGTGCTCGTACCTGCTGATCGGCTACCACTATGACAAGCCAACGGCCGTTGCAGCGGCGAAGAAGGCGTTTATCGTCAACCGCGTCGGCGACCTGAGTTTTGTGATCGGCATCTTCCTGATCTTTACGCGCTACGAAACGGTCAGCATCGCGCCCGTGCTGGAAGCAGCGCGTGGCAGCATTTCGACGGACTGGCGCGATCTGCTGATCCCTTTCATGCTCATGCTCGGCGCGTTCGGCAAGAGTGCGCAGCTTCCGCTTTATGTCTGGCTGCCCGATGCGATGGAAGGCCCGACGCCGGTGTCAGCGCTGATCCATGCGGCAACGATGGTGACCGCCGGCGTGTACATGATCGCCAGGATGTTGCCGATTTTCGAACTGTCGCCTTACGCGTTGCCGACCGTCGCGGTCGTCGGCACCGCAACCGCCCTGTTCGCCGCGACCATCGCCCTGTGCCAGCATGACATCAAGCGGATTTTCGCCTACTCGACGATCTCCCAACTCGGATACATGTTCCTCGGCGTCGGCGTGCTGTCGACCGTGGGTGGGGTCTTCCACCTGTTCACGCACGCTTTTTTCAAGGCGCTTCTGTTTCTCACCGCCGGGTCGGTGATGCACGCTTTGGCCGGGCAACTTGACCTGCGAAAAATGTCGGGGCTCAAGGCGAAGATGCCGATCACATGCGGCCTGATGTTCATCGGCTGCCTGGCACTGGCGGGTTTTCCCTTGACGGCGGGCTTTTACTCGAAAGACATGATCCTGACCGCATCGCTTGAAAAGGGCATCAACGAGCACGCTGTCCTGTTTACGGTGCTCGGTGTCGTTGGGCTTGTCACGGCACTGCTGACCGCGTTCTACACGTTTCGGCTGTGGTTTCGCATCTTCCTCGGGCCAACAGAATACGAGATGGGCCAGGAGCATCACGGCGACAACGATAAATCGCACGGCGAGTCGGTCGAACCCGGCGACATACACGTCGAGCACACGCACGTACATGAGCCTCACGAGGTGAACTGGCTGATGAACGGGCCGCTGGTCGTGCTGGCCGTCGGAGCCCTGCTGGCGGGAATGGTCTGCGGAGACTGGGTTGATGCGATGGTCAGCGCCTCGACTGCGAATCCGCAAGCGACGGAGGCGGTGGCGCACAACGGAGTACACCTGCACGGTTTGGTGATGTGGATCAGCGGTTTGATCGCGATCGTCGGGATCGTCGCGGCGGCGTATTTCCACTGGCTCAATCGCGCCGCCGCCGACGCGTTCGCGCAGAAATACGCCGGTGCCGTGCGTGTGCTGGCCAACAAGTATTATGTCGACGAGTTTTATGACCGTGTGATCGTGCAGCCGTTGTACATGCTCGGCCAAGTGCTCTACCAGGCCGATCGGATGATCATCGACGGGCTAGTCGCGACAGTCGGATTCGTGCCAAGGGCGTTGGGGTTGTCGATCCAGCCTGCACAACGCGGCGTATTGCAGGGCTACGGGTTAGGAATGGCGGTCGGCACCGCGGTAATTCTATTGGTCGTGTTGGTCGCTTCTTAACGGTCGCCAACCGGAGATTTGATGTTGTCGTCATTGATCGCACAACAGCAGGCAAGTAACCCCGGCGCGCTGGCGTTGTGGTGGGCGATGATGACGCCGTTGGCCGGCGCCCTGATCCTGATGATCCTGCCCAGCGCGAATCGGCGTCAGATTCGAGGGGTGACGCTGCTGATCAGCGTGCTCGCTTTTTGCCTGTCGCTGCTCGCATTGTCAGTTTTTGATTTCACCAAAGCCGAGCGGATGCAGTTGACATGGCAATTCGACTGGATCACCAGTTTCGGACTCATCTTCGGGTTCGGCGTGGATTCGATATCACTGTGGCTGGTCCTGCTGACGACATTTCTGATGCCGATCATCATCCTCGGATCATTTTCCTCCGTCGAGAATCGCATCAAGGAGTTTTTTGTCTGGCTGTTGATCCTTGAGACGGCGATGGTCGGCGTGTTCGTGGCGACGGACATCATTTTTTTCTACATCTGCTTCGAGTTCACGCTGGTCCCGTTGTATTTCCTGATCGGCATCTACGGCTCAACCCAGCGGCTCAAGGCGGCGCGTGTGTTCTTCCTGTATACGTTCACCGGCTCGATGCTCACGTTCGCCGGCGTGCTGTACGTCGCCTGGTTCGCTAGGGAAAAGACCGGATCGTGGTCGTTTGCAATTGCACATCTGACTGATATCGCGGCGGACCTGTCCGCATCGCAGCAGGCGTGGGTGCTGGCGGCGATGCTCGCCGGCTTTGCCGTCAAGGTGCCGCTGTGGCCAGTGCACACATGGTTGCCGCTGGCGCACACCGAGGCGCCGACAGCCGGGTCGGTCATCCTGGCCGGCGTACTGCTCAAACTGGGCACGTACGCGTTGCTGCGCCTCGCGATTCCCATGACGCCCGACGCCGTCGTGCAGTATGCACCGCTGATCGGCGTGCTCGCCGTGACGGGCATCTTGTACACGGCACTGATCTGCTGGGTGCAGAAGGACATGAAGAAGTTGATCGCCTATTCGTCCGTGTCGCACATGGGATTTTGCGTGCTGGGGATGTTCGCGCTCAACACGATCGGAGTGGGCGGGTCGGTGATGTACATGATCAACC
>Ga0310121_10002069_pt1 | contig 19586 bp, 20 predicted proteins | sample CB27_Tmax_986_MG_FD_203504 | JGI IMG/M metagenome (GOLD analysis project Ga0310121, IMG submission 203504) | Marine microbial communities from Western Arctic Ocean, Canada - CB27_Tmax_986 | ecosystem: Environmental > Aquatic > Marine > Oceanic | place: Canada: Western Arctic Ocean | collected...
GCTTCATAGAGTGCCCGGAGTGGGATTCGAACCCACACGCTCCGTTAGGAACGGAGGGTTTTAAGCCCTCTGCGTCTGCCATTCCGCCATCCGGGCTGATGAACTAGGCGCTGCTAAGCCTAGAGGCCCAGATTGGTTACGACGTCCTTCTAAGCGGCTGCAGTCCTATCTGCGTGACTTGAACGGTGGATTAACGCAGTTGGTCTACGAGTCGATGTGGAGTGGGACTTCTGCTCCACGTGAATTGCGGCATCCCATAACACGTTTCGGACGTCTCCTGCTTCTCTTTCGGTCAGCCGGTTGCAAACAATCACGCCTTCAACAAGATCTGCAATGACAGCGCCAAACGGTCGATCTTTGACGCGTACGGCGACGATCGATCCAGAACTATGGCGACGCAACGTTCGGTCTAAATCGCCATCATGGGGTGGGCTGCGGAAGCTAGGAACATTGAGCCCTAAGCGCTTACCGGCGTCGGTTATCGCTCTTGCAAACACAGAAAAACGGACCGACGGGGCATTCTCGATGCCGGAAACCTTCGCCGGAGTATTTTCTTGGATTGGATTGATGCCTGTGGCCGTATTTCTCCTTTTATCAGTTTCGTTATTCATTGAGTCAAGCTTCCACTAGGGGTCTGACAACTAGAGGAGCACGTTGACGTCAATAACTCCCGTAACGACAGGCCTGCGCCGCGGCGAGTTGATTCCAACACGTTTGGTGGCGACCCCAGCTGGTTGTCGAGGGCTACCGTGGCGTCTGTGGACTGGAGTGGGGACTTAGAGGCTAGGGACACCCCCGACCCATCACTTACTCCCGCTCAGTTGGCGACTCTCGAATTGATTCGGCTGCCGAATGAAGAACGCGTCACTCACCCCTCAACCTTAAGAGCCCAAATTGAGCTCGAACTTGAAAAAGAGACCGTCGATCTTGTTGACCTTCTAGAAGAACCGCTGTGGGTGTCAAAACGCCAACTTCACGCGGTGAACAGTTGCGAAGCCCTTTACGAGGCTCAAGAGGAAGAGGCCTTCGAATGGCGTGTTCCGATGACCAGGGGCCAAATTTTCCATAAGTGTGTAGAACTATCGATACATCTTTCACCCAAGCGCACTGCATCGGAGTTAGTTGACGAGGCACTAAAAAGCATCATGAATCGCGGCGATGGATTAGCGGAATTTCTTCTGGGCTTAAGCGACGTGGAACGCGCAGAAATACGGAGCGAGGTGGCTGCTCTCCTTCAAACTTTTTTCGACACGTTTCCCCCACTAAAACGAGGTTGGCAGCCGACTACCGAGACACCCCGGAAAGTATCGCTTCATCGGGGAATGATCGTGCTTCAAGGAAGATTCGATGTGACAGTCGGGAGACCTGAAGAGCTAACAGCTGGTCGCGTCATTATCGAACTTAAAACGGGACGTTCTGTGCCGCACCACCTCGACGACCTGCGTTTCTACGCGTTATTGGAAACTCTCGTCGTCGGGGTTCCACCTGCATTGCTGGCAAGTTTTTACGTCGATGCCGGACGGGTTCAGGTTGAGACCGTAGATGAAGATCTAATACGCGCTGCGATACGTCGCACAACTCAAAGTATTCGACGACTAATCGAGCTTCGTCTTGGTCAAACCCAGGCAGAGAGAAGACCAAGTGGCGCTTGTAAATGGTGCCCTGTCGCTGGAAGTTGCGGTCCTGGCCAGTCTTGGCTTGAGGAAACGGAAACGCGTGGGGCCTGGTAGCCACGCGGATGCATTTTCTGGTTTAAGCGCTGACAGTTATATCAGAAACGAATTGCCACAGTTCTTCTCGACGTTCCTCCCACTCCTCAGCAGTAATTGCAAAATGCATGTGGTCTTCCCAGACCCCCGCGATTCTCAGATAGCCCTCTGCCAAACCTTCGTACCGCACGCCCAACTTTTTGACGACTCGACGGCTCGCGCTGTTGCGGGGAATGATCGATATTTGAAGACGGTGCAAATCGGCGTTGTCGAAGGCGTGACCGAAAACAGCAACAAGGGCTTCAGGGACAAAGCCACAACCCGCCCAGCGCTCATCTACCCAGTACCCGATATGTCCACTTTGGAATGCACCTCGAACCACGTTATTGACATTGATTTCTCCGCAAAAGTGGCCTCTGTGCCACATCGACCAAGCGAAACCCGTGCCTAACTGTCGTTCTCGTTCCCGTGCACTGCAGCGGGATGAAAAGGCTGCGGGGTCCTGAGTTGGGTCTGAAGCGCCGTCGACTGACGCTGGCTCCCATTTAGTCAACCAAGATGCGCAACGTCGCCGGACCTCGCTCCACTGCGCGAAATCGTGCGGCCGTAGACCTCGCAGGAGTAGGCGCGGGGTGTGCAGGTCGGTCACCAACCGAACACTAGCGTGCAGCGGCTTCCCCTATTCGAGGTGGAGAAGCTCGGCAGCGATTCCGTCAAGAAGGTCGCGTTCGCGAACAACGCAACTGTCAAGATCCCAGTGCCGCATGACCGCCACGAGGATGCAACAGCCAGCGACAATGACGTCAGCTCGAGCAGGGTCAAGCCCAGGGTTGTGTTTTCGGTCGTCAAGACATTCTGTTGCGAGGGTCCGAAATACATCCTCCGCTGCTTCTCGTCGCAGAATGAAGCCGTCGATCACCTTGGGATCGTATGGTTCGAGACCGATTTCAACTGCCGCGATGGTAGTGATCGTTCCGGCTACCCCTATGAGAGCCGCCGGTTTCTTCATCGATGGATGATCTCGATCAACATCGTCTAGATGTAAGCGTGCAATCTGGATGGCTCCGCTCAACTCCTCAGGCTTGGGCGGATCACTCACTAGAAACTGCTCCGAATAGCGCACGGAGCCCATATCCACTGATTGGTACGACTCTGGGGAGACGCGTCCAAACGAAAATTCGGTTGAACCACCCCCTATATCGAGAACTAGAAAGGGCCCATCGCATGGGTCTAAGTCTGCGGTAGCGCCCAAGAAGCCGTAGCGCGCTTCCTGCTCTCCGGTGAGTAGTTCTAGTTGGTAACCAAGAACTGCTGAGGCGGGATCGAAGAACTGGTTCCGGTTTTTCGCATCGCGTGCCGCACTGGTAGCAACAGCCCGAACGTTTTGAACGTCATGGGCCTTGATCACGTCGTTGAATTCACGCAACGCTTCTAAAACCCTTCCGATCCCAGCTTCACTGAGTTCCCCTGACTGATCTAAACCACGCCCGAGTCCTGTCACACGATGCATACGAATATCAAGGGATTGGCCGTTGGTGACCAACAACCGTGTTGTGTTGGTGCCAAAGTCCAATACTGCGACTGGTTCGACCTCAGGCATGGTTATCCTCTTCTAGTTGCTGGACAACCCAGGCGCCAACGGGGTCACCACCTACCGCTAGATGATGCGCTAGGTGCGTATGTAAACACTTAACTCCGGTGCGCGTCCCTCCGACACCTCCTGCAGGTCGAGGCCCAAGGTGGTCTTGGGGAATCTGGGCATCACGTTCGGCGGCGTACTGCTGGTGCGTTGCAGCAAGTTCGTATGCGTCCACGGCTTTTTCCGCAGCTCGTACTCCCCCTCCGCCTTCTAAACGAGCTACTCGTCGCGACAAATCGCGGCCTACTAGCCAGTAGCGAGTGGGCATGGGACGTCCGTTATTCATGATTGGTCCATTGCGAATGACAACAGGATTTCCTTCGCTGTCAACCACCACAACTTCAAAATCGACCTCAGGGTGTCTACCGAGCAACACCGCTACTTGGCTCACCTCGTCTGCCGATGGGAGTTCGATGGGCGATACTCTCACGGCGTCGATGTTCACGGTTGGCCTCTTCTGGTAGCTACCGCTTACGGCGCCGAAGAAGTATTAATAGTAAGGCAACGATCGCAAGGGGGCCGAACCGCTTCAACAGGGGTGCGCCGGCGGTGTCTAACAAATCGACAGGCTCGGGTTCGGGCATATCTATTTTTCGAGGGCCCGAAGTTTCCTGTGCCGAAGCGTCATCTTGGGAATCAGTCTCTTGGCTCGCCGTCATCTCAGAATCTTCGTCGCCACCAGCCGCGGTAGCTGCGGTTTCAAGAAGTTTCTGCTCGAGACTTTCGACGAACTGACCTATCAGTTTTTCTGATACGTCGGCCATTACTCCCCGGCCAAACTGGGCAACTTTGCCAGTGACCTTCAACTCGGTGGTAATCACGATGTGGGTTTCATCGCCCTCGGCGGTCATTTCGGCGGTCACTTCCGCTGCGGCGTTACCCGCTCCACGGCTGTCGCGTCCACTTGCATCGAGCACAAGTCGGTGCTGGCTTTCATCTTTTTCTGTGAACTTGGCAACACCGTTATATTGAGCCGTAATCGGTCCAACTTTGATCTTTACCTGGCCCTTAAATTCCTCGCCATCGATCTCTGTGAGTTTTGCTCCTGGCATGCACGGTGCGATGTATTCGAGATCAGTCAGAGTTGCCCATGCTTGCTCGATAGGAACGCCGACTCGGAATTCGTTTTTCAACTCCATCGTCCGAGATCCTCCACAGTGTCTATGTCGTCGGGAGAGCCTTCGCAGGCTACCCGCTCAACCAGTTCCGGCCTCATACGCAACAGAACACGCGCTCCTTCATCTCCAGAATCGGGCAGTAGCGGCCATATTGAACTACTCAAGCGCACAGGGTTCCCGACGCGCCCGTCGTAAGTGGCGACAGCGATCGGTGCCTTGCTAGCAGCAACTAATTGCCATGCCGTACTCAATACTCCGGGTTGGTCTCCCAAGCCGACGACAAGAGCGTCGAAACCCCCATTGTGAGCCCAAGTTACGGCTATTCCCAGCGATGTGGCTATTCCCTGTTCATAGTTAGGATTCTCGAGGATTATCAACTCAGGCCAACCGGCCAAGACTGCGTTTAGTGGCGCTGAACCAGTGACCACCAACAAATCTGTCAGTCCTGAATTCACCATTGATCGAGCAGCGCGTTGTACTACCGCTTCGCCATCTAACTGGGCGAGAAGCTTGTGGCTAGGACCGCTGTATCGCGAACCGATCCCAGCTGCGAGTAGAGCACCTGCAACTTTCACAATTTAATATGACCTCGGCAGACCAAGCACTTTGTTTGACACGTAGTTCATAACCATCTCCTGGCTAACCGGCGCGATCTTCATTAGACGGCTTTCTCGCCAATAGCGCTCGACGTCGTACTCTTTGGCGTATCCAAAACCACCGTGGGTTTGCATAGCTCTGTCGGCACATTCAAATGCTGCTTCAGACGCCAGATACTTGGCCAAGTTTGCCTGTGCTGCACAGTCGAGTCCCTTGTCGTAACGCCATGACGCATCTCGAATAACTAGTTCCGCCGCATGGAGTCGAGCATGACTATCAGCCAGAGGGAACGCCAAACCCTGATTTTGGCCAATAGGGCGACCGAAGATGACTCGACTATTTGCGTACGCGACGGCTTTCTTGAGGGCTACTCGCCCAATTCCAAGCGCTTCAGCTGAAATAAGAATCCGCTCAGGGTTGAGTCCATCCAAGATGTATCTAAAACCCTGGCCTTCCTCCCCCACCCGCCGGCTCACTGGAACCCGGAGGCCGTCGTAACGAACTTCACATGAGACAACCGCGTTGCGCCCGAGCTTAGGAATCGGAGTGATGTCGACCGCCGGGTCCTGTAGATCCACTAACAGCAGGGTCATGCCTTGGGTCGGTCCGTCGCACAATTCTTTAGCCGTAGTTCTGACAAGTAAAAGGCAAACATCGCAGTACGGGGCTTTCGTGGTCCACACCTTGGCGCCAGTAACTACGTACTCGTCGCCGTCGCGTTCAGCTCGGGTGCGGATAGAGGTGGTATCGGTGCCGGCGTCAGGTTCCGTGACACCAAAAGCGGCATGGAGTGAACCGTCTGCGACCTTGGGCAAAATTTCGTTGACTAGCTCAGGGGAACCATATTTACGTACTGGTTCCATTCCAAAAATCGAGAGGTGAATCGCCGAACAACCGTTCATCGCGGCACCACTTGCTGCGACTTCTTCTAAGACAATCGACGCTTCGGTAATTCCTTGGCCTCCACCTCCATATTCCTCGGGAATGGCTATACCCACCCATCCTCCATCGGCCATGGCCTGATAGAAGTCCCAAGGGAACTCGTGTTGTTCGTCTTTTTCTCGCCAATATTTGTCGGGAAATTGAACGCACACCCGACGTACGCCGTCGCGGATGGCTTCGTGGTCTTCAGAAGGAGAAAAGTCCATGAAGGGAAAGGTAGTGGGCGGTTCGCCACTTGGCTCAGTGAATCGAACCTTGCCCTTCGCTAAGGCTTGGCGCATTTCGGCCTGTTCGCATGGCAATGATCTCAGCAACGATCGAAACGGCTGTCTCTTCGGGTGTTCGACCACCGATGTCGAGACCGATGGGTGATCTAACGCGTTCTAGCTCTTCGACTGTTACCCCTTCCTCCATCAGTCGCTTGATCCGCTTCTCATGAGTTTGGCGGGAGCCCATTGCCCCCAGGTATCCGACACGAGTCGGCAATGCTCCAACGATCGCCGGCACGTCAAACTTGGCGTCATGAGTGAGAACGCACACCGCGTCTCGAGGACCGAGATCGCTCCCAATGCGTTTAAGTAATCGGTCAGGCCAGTCGACCACAACTTCATCTGCCATCGGAAAACGCCGCCTAGTGGCGAACACTTCTCGCGCGTCGCACACCGTCACCCTAAAACCTAGAAGTTTGCCTTGGCTCGCTAGTGATCGTGTGAAGTCGACAGCACCAAAAATCACCATGTGAGGCCGTCGGGCGTGACACTCGATGAAAATACTTACGTCGTGTTGTCGAGCCTCGCCCTTCGGGCCGTAGTGACGAACTTCGCTCGTGCCTGCATCGAGCATCGCTATCGCGTCTCGCCGAACTACCCGATCTAATTGTTCACTTCCCAGGCCGCCTAACGTCGACCCAGATTCCTCAACTAAAAGTTTGGCTCCGACGTCCGGTCCTTCAATCAGCGTCGCGAGGGCAACGGGTACCTCTGACCGAAGCAGATCTCGAAAGCGCTCGTAGATCGATGTCACCAATCCAGTTCCTCGATAAAAAGATGGATCGTACCGCCACAAGTCAGCCCGACTGCGAATGCGTCATCATCGCTATAACCGAACGAAGTAATGCCGGCTTTACGACGTCCTTCTAATAACTCAAGAGCTTCGCCGACGACCGCGCCCTCTACACATCCACCCGACACCGAACCCGCGACTTCGCCGAGGCTGTTGACGGCCATCGCTGCCCCGGGATCGCGAGGACCACTGCCTTCAATGTCGACAACGCGGGCAATTGCAACTTTTTGATCAGCTGAACGCCACCTTTCGATGTCGTCGAAGATCTCATGCATAGCTGAATGCTCCCATGTTTAGGCTGAAACCACCGCAGCCAGTCGTTCAAGTGACTCAAAAGAGTGGCCTTCAATAAACTCGTCTGTGTGAGGAAGGGCGGCCGCCATGCCACGGGCCAGTGGCGCATACCCCGGAGTGTGTTTCAGGGGGTTAACCCACACTTGTCGGTAAGTCACTCTGTGTAAACGTTCCATCTGCTCAGCTAAGGCCTCGGGCTCTCCGCGGTCCCATCCATCAGAAAGAAGCACGACTATCGCTCCGCGCGCCATGCCTCTAAGCCCCCAGGAGTCATTGAATTCTCGTAAAGTCGCGCCTAAGCGGGTACCTCCTGACCAGTCAGTCACAGCTGTAGAAGCAGCTCTCAGGGCAGCATCTGGATCTCGAGAAGATAGCTCGCGCGTGATTCGCGTCAATCGAGTGCCAATAGCGAAGGCTTCTACGCGCGTTCTTCCCACAACTGTCGCATGAGCGAAACGAACTAAGGCTCGCGCATAGGGCTCCATTGATCCCGAAACATCTAGCAGCAGAACCAGGCGACGAGGCCGACGATCCATTTCAAGAAACTGCCGATGGATCGGTTCTCCTCCCGTTACGAGAGCACGGCGAACCGTTCGACGTAAGTCAGGCAGGCGGGTTCGGTGTTTAGAAGAGACCTTTCTGCGAGAAGGCCGAGTCGTCGACGTAAACCGAAGGCCCGCCATTAGCCGTTGAAGTTCTTTTAGTTCACTGTCGCTGCACTCGGCGAAGTCCTTTTGTCGAAGGGTCTCTAAAGCGCTGTACCTGACTCTCAGAGTTGGCCCCATCTCACGCGCATTGAGATCAGACTGATCCGCTTCATCATCACCAGTGTCTGTGGCAAGCGTTACCGATATCGGGGGCAATTCAACCGCAATGCCGGACGCTCTCTTACCCTCCCAAAACACAGCGAACGCTCGGTCAAACGCAACTAAATCTTGTGGATCAGAAACGAGGGTCGACCTACCCGCCCAATACACGTCTTCTCGAGATTGGAGGCCCAGCAATCCCAGAGCTTCAACAAATGACATCACCCTGCTGACCGGAAGGTCGAACCCAACTCCTCGAAGAAGCCGGCCAAAGGCAGTCGCGATTTGCGCAGAATCATTGATCCGGTCAGTTGTCAAAACTTCAGCCATTGGTGACAGCAGCCATAATCATTTCAAGTCCTTGGTTAGTAACACGCTCCTGGTCCTCCCGGTATTTGAGTACAGCGCCAAGCGTCGCGGCAATCGTCTGTTCGTCAAGGCGGGTTTCTCCTAATTTTCCTAGCGCAATTGCCCAATCAATTGTTTCAGCAACGCCCGGCGGTTTGTATAGACCCATACCCCGCATAGCTTCGACAGCTCCCGCAACTTCGCGAGCCAACCTGTGGTCCACATCAGGGGCCTTGAGTCGAATTATCTCAACTTCGCGTTCAAGGCTTGGGTGATTCACCCAATGATATAAACACCGTCGTTTCAGAGCATCGTGTACATCTCTGGTTCGATTTGAAGTAACCACGACTATCGGAGGCTTTTCTGCGCCGAAGGTTCCCAATTCGGGGATCGTGACGGTATTGTCCGATAGAACTTCCAGAAGGAAAGCTTCGAATTCATCGTCGGCTCGATCGACTTCATCGATTAACAAAACCGGGCTTTGGGAATCAGAATGGTCGATGGCTCGGAGTAATGGGCGACGGATTAAAAAGCGTTCCGAATAGAGCTCGTCTTCGACGACTCCACTGTCGTTGTCGGTTCTGCCTGCAGCTTCGGCGGTCCGAAGATGCAACAGTTGACGCGTGTAATCCCACTCGTAAAGCGCCTGTGCCGAATCGATGCCCTCGTAGCACTGGAGCCGAATGAGTTCACCACCAGTCCAAGCTGCTAGTACCTTCGCGAGTTCGGTTTTTCCAACCCCAGCGTCGCCTTCAAGAAAAAGAGGACGCTGCATACTCATTGACAGATAGACGACCGTGGCAAGGCCTTCATCGGTCAAGTAGCCATGATCGCTCAAGGCAGCACTAACTTCGGCGGGGGAATTGGGGACATTGAACATGCCCCATAAAGAATACGACCTCGGACCTATTTAGCCCTCACTGGATGTCGATTCGACACGACACCCCTAGTAGCGGATATCTTGCCGCGAGACGTTAGAAGGGATTTAGAGATGGATCTGGGTATCAGTGGACGGACGGCTGCGATTGCTGCGGGATCTGCAGGATTGGGGCTAGGCGCGGCTAAGGCTCTTGCCGCCGATGGAGTTCGGGTAGCTATCTGTGGCCGCGATGCTGCGAAGCTGGCCGCGGCTGCGGCAACTATCGATGGTGACGTGATCACCCTGGAAGCAGATTTGTCGATACCGAACTCAGGTCGCGAGTTCGTTGAAAACGCCACTAGCGCATTGGGTCACTTAGACATCCTCGTTACCAATGCAGGCGGTCCCCCTCCGGGCACATTCGCAGACACCGATCTAGATGCCTACCAAACTGCTTTTGACATGAATTGCATATCAATGATCGAAATGTGTCGCACTGCCATACCCGCTATGCGAGAGCGCGGCTGGGGACGCGTATGTGCCATCACTAGTGTCGGCGTCAAACAACCAATCGGGTACCTGATGGCCAGCTCGGTAGCCCGAGCGGGATTGACCAGCTTTCTCAAAATTACTGCCAGAGAAGTCGCAGCCGATGGAGTGACAGTTAATTCTGCTCAGCCAGGTACTCACTGGACGGACAGGGTCGCAAAGATTGTGCCAGATAGAGAAACCGCAGCCGCCTCCGTGCCTGCGCGAATTACCGGTGATCCCGATGACTTCGGTGCAGCAGTGGCGTTTCTGTGTTCCGAGCAGGCGAAATTTATTACCGGGACAGGGCTGCTCATTGATGGAGGCCAAGCCGCTGGGCTCCTGGACTGACCTGCTCTTCGTTGTAGGAGGGTCGGTCCTTTACAGCAATTGGAAACTTGTCTGTCGCGCTAGCGCTCTTTCCTCAAGAAATTCCTGCAGCTTCCAACGCCCTCCGAGTGAGGACTCGGGCGAGATGCGCTCGGTACTCTGGTGACGCGTTGAGGTCTGTGGGGGCGTCAGTTCCTTCTGCGGCCTGCTCTGCAGCTTCCACAGAGGAAGCTCCTCCAGCTAACGCGGCCTCCACCGCAGCGGCGCGCAGCGGAGTCGAGCCCATGTTGACCAAAGAAACCTGAGTTGTGCCCTGCACCTGGACCGCAGCGACCCCTACGATCGCCCAATCTTGTGCGCGGCGATTGAACTTTTGATAATTCCAAGAATCTCCGGGAGCCTTCGGCAGTCTGATTTCAGTGAGCATCTCATCGTCTGAAAGAGCGGATTCGAAGTACCCAGTAAAGAAATCCGAGACTTGAACCTCGCGCTCTCCATTCGGTCCCTGAGCGATCAAGGAACCACCTAACGCCAATACGGCTGCGGGAAGATCAGATGCCGGGTCTGAATGCGCCAACGAACCCCCTATGGTTCCCCGATGCCTGACCTGCGGATCGCCGACCTTGCTCGCTACATGGGCAAGAATTGGACACTCCGCTATCAGAAGTTCACTTGTCTCAAGGCTTCGGTGCGTTGCCAGCGCTCCAATCGCAATATGGTCGTCCCGGTCGTCAATGTAGCTGAGGTCCCCTACGCGCCCTATATCGACTAGCACAGTCGGAACAGCAAGTCGGAGCTTCATCATTGGAAGAAGAGAGTGGCCTCCTGCAAGAAACTTCGCTTCGTCGCCGTATTCAGCGATCAGAGCGACAGCCTCCTCAGATGAACCGGCTCTCTTGTAGTCAAAGGCAGCTGGAATCATTCGCCGAGCCTTTCAACTTACGTCTTGGCCGCTACAAGCCAAGACTGCTTTAACAATATTGTGGTACCCGGTGCATCGACACAGGTTGCCTTCTAGCCCCTCACGGACCTCGGCTTCGGTAGGCGCCGAGTTTTCTTCGAGAAGCGAACAAGCCGCCATGACCATGCCAGGCGTGCAGTATCCACACTGCAAACCGTGATGCTCACGAAAGCTCTCCTGCATGGGGTGAAGCTGATCAGCAGAGGGAGCGAGACCTTCAATGGTCGTCACTTCCTGGCCATCAGCCTGCACCGCAAGCATCGTGCAAGCCTTCACTGATTCACCGTTGACGTGAACGGTACAAGCTCCACAAGAAGAGGTGTCACAACCCACGTTCGTGCCGGTAAGTCCAAGTTCCTCGCGCAGGTAATAGACGAGCAATGAGCGCGGTTCCACGTCGGTCACGCGTGTGGCGTTGTTAACCGTGACGCTGATCTCCACGACGATCCCCTTCCTCCAACAGTCAGGTAGCCTTTCGGCCGGGCTCAATCATGCCCCATCAGAGGCACTAGTGCTGCACCGAAAGGATTACTTCTTTCGTAAATCGGAAATCAGTTCAAAAATTTAACTCGGCGCGCGACCACGTCCACGTCCCCAGCCGTCCCCCAGTTCCGCTGACGTAAAACTAAATTCTCGTTGATTTGCAGGGCTATAAGCACCTAATTCAAACCGAAATTAGATAAGTTGATGAGGATGTCAACGGTGAGTGAAGAAAATCAACACGCAACAAGTACAAAGAACCAAATATTAGAAAACGCGCGTGAGTTGTTCGCCATACATGGCTATGACGGGACTTCCATTCGTCAATTGACCTCCAGCCTGAACATCACGCCAGCCGCTCTCTACTACCACTTCACTTCCAAGAATGATGTGCTTGAGGGCCTGGCTGCGACGTTACATGACGGTAGCGACGCTCTTCTCGAACGAATCAGTCATTTCGATCAGAGCCACCAAGCCATGCGTGAAGCACTCAATCAGTATTACGACCTACTTTCCGACGATATCCATGTGTTCCGTTTGGTGTACAACGACGCGGCAATCCAACACAGCCCCATTGGGCATCGACTACGTGCACAGGCTCGGGAGTTCTACACCTATCTGGTTGGACCAGATCCTTCGGTCGAAGATCGGATGCGAGCAGCGGGAGCTGTCGGCATCATCCGGCTTTCATTAGAACAACGAGGCATGGAGCCAGCAAAACATAGAAACGTCATCGTTGAGCGAGCTTTTCGCGTGATGACCGACACCTAGACACAACGACCCGCGATTCGATCATTACGAATCACCTGCGACCAGATGTTTGACTCCCGGTAAATGCCACCCCGGCGGCAAGTTGATTATGTCGGCCGGAACAACAACACGAAATATTTCGTCGCCAGGCCGCACAAGCGACAGTTGTCTACGGGCTTCCCGCTCGATAACTTCCGGGTCCTGCGCACGCTCCAGCAGAAACTTAAGCCGTTCACGTTGCTCTTGAAGTCCACTCAATTCCTGCTCAGCACGATCGATGCTTTTACCCTGGTCGCGATATTGGCGATACGGGAGCAGCGATGCCGCGGCCAGCGCTGCCGCAGCCAACAACACCACGGAAATAGCCGTCCTCCGTCCCAGTCGACCCAAGCGAAATCTGGCGCCTCCGAAAAGGGAACCCAGCAAAGGCGTCGGCTCCGAAGTCGGCGCGACGGTACTCGGGCCACTATCCGACGCGGAGTCTGGACGTCTAGTCCAGCGCCAACGCTGCACGGCCCCTATAGGCCGCAGCCTCACCTAAATCCTCTTCGATGCGCAACAGCTGGTTGTACTTCGCTACCCGGTCTGACCGGGCTGGAGCGCCAGCCTTTATCTGGCCGCAGTTGGTGGCGACCGCCAAATCTGCGATTGTTGTGTCTTCGGTCTCACCGGAACGGTGAGACATAACAGTGGTATACCCACTCTTCGCCGCTAACTCGACAGTTTCTAAGGTTTCGGTCAGCGTCCCGATCTGATTGACCTTTATAAGAATCGAGTTCGCGATTCCGCGAGACACCCCCTCTTCAAGACGTTCACTGTTCGTTACAAACAGATCGTCACCAACTAACTGAACTTTTTCTCCTAATGCGGAAGTCAGCGCAGCCCATCCGTCCCAGTCTTCTTCATCCATTCCATCTTCGATTGAGACGATCGGGTATCGATCACACAAATCAGCGAGGTATCCAGCAAACTCGGTTGAGTCAAGACTTCGACCTTCGCCACTGAGTTCATATTGACCCCTACGGAAAAATTCTGAAGACGCGGCGTCGATTGTCAATGCGACGTCATCTCCCGGTCTGAATCCGGCACGTTCTATCGCTTCTACTAGAAGAGTCAATGCCTCCTCATTACTTGCCAAATTAGGGGCAAATCCGCCTTCATCGCCGATAGCCGTCGACAAACCGCGATCTGTCAACACCTCTTTGAGGACGTGATAAGTCTCCACTCCCCAACGGAGGGCCTCGGAAAACGATGCCGCTCCTACCGGCATAATCATGAACTCTTGAAGATCAACGTTGTTGTCGGCATGTTCGCCTCCGTTGATGACGTTCATCATCGGCACTGGGAGAACATGAGAGTTAGCTCCCCCGATATAGCGGTAAAGGGGCGAGCCAGTTTCGGCAGCAGCGGCGTGTGCGGCAGCCAATGAAACTCCCAGAAGTGCGTTAGCTCCAAGTCGATGTTTGTTGGCGGTGCCGTCAAGGTCAATCATCGTCCAATCAAGAGCTCGTTGGTCCAGGACGTCAAGACCTAATAGAGCATCACTGATTTCAGTATTGATATTGTCAACTGCAGTCAATACTCCTTTGCCTCCAAACCACTTACCCCCATCTCGCAGTTCAACCGCTTCGAATTGCCCAGTTGAGGCGCCTGAAGGAACCTGCGCTCGACCTTTGACGCCGGTTTCTAATTCGACTTCAGCTTCAACGGTCGGGTTTCCACGAGAATCGATGACCTGACGACCCAGCACATTTACGATGCTGCTCATCGGGCTAGGCCGAGCAAGGTTGAGGAACGAAAGAGATTCATAAAGTCAGGACCGATGGTAGCTCCAGCTAGGAGCTATATCGCAGGGGTAATTCAACCTTTATTTTGTTCCGTAGCTTTGATTGCCGCCCATTGGGCGATTAGTTGTTCTCTATTTGGCATCGGAGTCCGGGGGTCTCGGTCGAAGACGTGAGGATGTCGTCTAATCATTTTGTCTCGGATGCCGTTAGCCACATCAGTGAGATCAAATAGTCCATCCTCTTCTGCGACAGCGCTGTGAATCATCACTTGAAAAAGCAGATCACCAAGCTCTTCGATCAACCCGTCGATCGGCCGGTCACCATCGTTCATCTGTTCGATCGCTTCGACGACTTCGGTTGTTTCTTCAATTAGATAAGGGATCAAACTTGAGTGGGTTTGTTCTCGATCCCATGGGCATTCCGCTCGTAATCGGCGAACTATTTCATGTAATTCTGTCATCGCGTCGCCGGGTCGGAACTTAGGTATTTGCGGAATCCACAGCGACGTCAAGTGATCTGGGTCAAATCCACGGTCAAGTTCTGCCCATTCAATTTCGAAAACAGCTTCCGACGTGGACCCCAGTCGTTGCAGGACAGTCACCATCGGAGCGTCATCGGCATCTAAAGAAAGCTTGATGTCGGATAGCACAAACTGGTCGTCGCACTGAGCAACTAACACGGGACCTGTCAAGTGAGCAATTTCCGATTCGAACTGTTGGCCATCGACAATAGTCACTCTGCTTTCGACGGGATCCACGTTCAATCTGTCCCATGCTAAATCGAGAAAAGATATCCCCGGTAGAATCTCAAGTTTGATCTCAGTTCTTCGTCGAAGTAACTCGACCGTGTGTTCTGCAACCAGCGGTGACCCGGGCACAAGGTAGGCGATCGTGCCGTGTTCAACTGCCTCAGATACGAGTCGGTCAACGATCGCGGAATAAACCTCAGTGATCGAGTCAGAAGAGTCGTAAAGGTCATCAAAAGATTCGAGATGGTTGAACACTTCAGCAGATGGATGCTGTCGCGTCCGTAGATACGTCGGATAGGTCTCTACTAAATTGTGGACGGCGGTCGAGACAAAATCGATGCTCCCGGGCCCGAGTCCTCCAACAACGATTTGCGCCAAAATCACACTATTGAGCGGGCGCTATCGACAACGCCGTCGAATCCCAAGTTCCGACGCTCGGATCGACAGTGACTGGGTATTCGGTGACGAGGTCCGCGAGCACTTGTTGAGCGAATGGGCCCAGTGCTGTGGGATCTTTCTGGTCCTCTTGCAATTCTCGTAGGAACAAGACCAACCACAGGCGGCCGGTTGGACTGTATTCCGAAGGCATCGAAACTACTTCCGACGCTTCACCGACAGACATTTCGCCAAGAGGCGCTGCGTTTTCGCCGAATGTGTTGGCCCATGTAAGTAAGTCGGCGCATCCAACATCGCCATTCACCGCTGTCGTGATTCCTGGCGCGTTCAATTGCGAAGCGACCACCGAGGCTGGTTCCCCAGCGATCAACCTTTCTCGGGCGATGTTCGCTACGGCTTCAGTCGCGACAGCGATCAGGGTTACGCAATGAGGCGTGGAGAATTTTTCGAGTCGCGGATCTGCTTGGAAGGCTTGTTCTCTGGCCCAATCTTCGAAACCACCAGTGAGATGGGCCTGAACTTGTGAATTCAGCTGTTCGTCGTCAACTTCGAATTCGATCGCGAATCCTGCTCCCTCAATAGCTACAGCAGCCAACCGGAGTCTCAACATGGAGGTGAGTCGAGCAGCAAATAATCTGGTGCTTGGATTTGCAGGATCGGTGAGCCCGCTGGGTGGTGACGCCTCCAAGCTGTCAAGAACCGCTTTGACAGTGAGATCGCCTCGAGGGTGAGAAGCAACAACCTTGGTGGGGTCCATCAAGGTGACGGCCATCAGGTAGTCGCTGCGCAGCGCCACCCCATCATTATCTTGATCGATTTGGTCAAAAATTTCGTCGCGCGAAAGGCCGTCTTCGGGGTTGGGTGAGTCACTGCACGCGGCGATGCTCAACGCCAATAAGCAAATAGAAGTTATTGCCAACAGATGACGGGGTTTAACAAAGTAGTGAGCCACTGCCGGAATGGTAGGCCTTGGAGGCATTAATCGGGGGGTCGGAGTTCGCGAAGAAAGTTGAAAAGCACGCCTGGCAGATCTGGGCCCGCACTCTTTGTGTGTAACGTCAACTCCTTAAGGTCTTCCTTGTAGATGCCCCCCTTGTAGGGTCCCTCGTTGATCAGCCGTTTGAAACGAACCTGTTCGCTCTGCTTAAGTCCGATGGGAGACACACGCACACGATCACGGTTTGTGACGCTGATATCGCTCACCTCTAGACGAACGCATTCGGCTCGCAGTAACGCCGTGTGGAGAAGCGTCTGAGCCGGTGCTGGAACAAACCCATATCTGTCGATCCATTCGGCTTCTATGTCGGCAACTTCAGCTATTCCAGTTACTCCGGCGAGCCGGCGGTATGCCTCAAGGCGCAGTTCTTCGAGAGGCACGTACTCGTCTGGCAGGTATGCCTGAATGGGAAGATCAATATTGATGTCGCGCGACGACGCGATCGGCTCACCTTTAAGTTCTGCCACGGCCTCAGTCACCATCTCGCAGTAAAGGTCATAACCAACGGCGGCGATGTGGCCCGATTGGGCGCCGCCGAGAAGGTTGCCAGCTCCCCGAATTTCGAGGTCTCTCATCGCGATTCGAAACCCAGAACCCAATTGGGTTGATTCACCAATAGTTTTTAGGCGTTCAAAGGCTTTTTCGGTCAAGGTTCGATTAGGCGGGTAGAAAAGGTAGGCGTAGGCGCGTTGCCCAGAGCGTCCTACGCGTCCACGAATTTGGTGTAGTTGTCCGAGTCCCATCATGTCGGCCCGATCTACAACAAGCGTGTTCACGCTTGGCATGTCGATGCCTGATTCGATGATCGTGGTACAAACCAGCACGTCATAACGCCGTTCCCAAAAATCGATGACTACCTGCTCCAAGGAGCCTTCGTCCATCTGCCCATGCGCTATTGCGATGCGCGCCTCTGGAACCATCTCGTGCAGCTGGTCTGCGACTTGGACAATATCTTCGACTCGGTTATGAACGAAGAAAACTTGTCCTTCGCGGAGGACTTCGCGCCGAATCGCCTCCGCTACGGCCCTGTCGTCGTACTCGCCAACATGGGTAAGGATCGGCAATCGTTCAGCCGGGGCTGTATGTAGCAGAGAGAGATCTCGAATCCCGGTAAGACTCATTTCAAGCGTTCGGGGAATCGGAGTAGCGGTCAACGTTAAAACGTCGACGTCAGTTTTGAATTTCTTGATGGCTTCTTTGTGTGAAACTCCGAATCTTTGCTCTTCGTCAACAATTAATAATCCCAAATCCTTAAACCGGACGTCTTGAGATAGAAGTCGGTGCGTTCCAATCAAGACGTCTACGCCACCATCAGCAGTTACAGCAAGCACCCGTCGTTGTTGAGCAGGTGTCAAGAAGCGGCTTAAAGCTTCGACTCTGACTGGATGCGCCGCGAACCTTTCCACGAAGGTCTGATGATGTTGTTGAGCTAAGAGCGTGGTCGGCACTAAGACCGCCACTTGTTTACCGTCCGCTACGGCACTGAATGCCGCTCGCATGGCGACTTCGGTTTTACCAAAGCCAACGTCGCCACATATCAACCTGTCCATTGGATGAGGCGATTCCATATCAGAGAGCACATCTTGGATAGCAGTCAACTGGTCAGGTGTTTCTTGAAAGACGAATGAATCCGAGAGTTCGCGCATCCAAGGCGTATCGGCGGGAAACGAATAGCCGCGCGTATTGAGGCGAGATTGATAAAGCACCACCAGCTCCTGGGCGATCTCAGAAACTGCGTCTCTTACTCGTGCCTTTTGTTTCGCGAAGTCAGTGCCGCCCATCCGACTGCGCGCCGGTGTTTCTCCACCTGTGTAAGGTCGGATTAGCTCGATCTGATCGCTTGGCAGGTAAAGCTTGTCGGTTCCTTTGAAATCCAGTACCAAATAATCACGTTCGGATCCCATAAGAGTCCGATGCTCCATGCCGCTGTAACGAGCAACTCCGTGATGGTGATGCACGACATGATCACCCGGCTGTAAATCTTCGAAAGTTCGTTGTGAGCCTGATCGAGGGCGAACGGGGCGGTGAGTTTGGCGACGACCCGTGATGTCTCGTTCTGTAAGGACAGCCAGCGCGAGTGTGGGAGCAATGAAACCACGTTCGAGGGGCGCTGCAACCGCGTGGCCACCAGCCTCTCCGCCGTAGGTGTCTGTTTCGTGTACCTGCAGATCGATGCTTTCCGAACGTAACGTCTTGGCCATTCTTTGTGCTGATCCGGGCCCATTGGCGGCAACAACTAAACGTTGATCGGGGGAAATCGACAGTTCCCTTACTTGATCAAGCAGGCGCATGGGGCTTCCGGCAGCGGTCTCCCAAGGAATCGTTTCAAATTTGGGTTGTGTTGGTCCTGTTGGGATGCTGTCAATTGCCCAAACACTCGCCACGCATTTTTTGAGCATACGTTCGAAAGGAACATGGAGTCCTGGGAATGGTCGCGGGTTTCCATGGTCATCTAACGCTTGCCACGTGCTGGCAAGCGTGCGCGCTAAGTCAGTCTCTTCAGCGATCAGATCGAGGGATCGGTCCTTGAGTCGCTTTGGGTCGATCAATAGGACTAACGCCTCAGAGCTCAGTAAATCTGCAGGCACTAGTTCCTCACTGGCGAGCCATGGCAACCATGACTCCATGCCGTCAAACAGCTGTCCCTCTGCCACTCGCTCCCACTGTTCCCTCCCCCAGGGCTCACTAGCGATGAGTTCCTTTGCGCGCTCGCGGATGGCGAGAGTCGGACGCATCTCTCGGGCCGGAGCAATGGTCACTGAGCTGATCTCTGACGTGGATCTTTGATCCACGACCGAAAACTCTGTTAGTCGTTCAACTTCGTCTCCCCATAGGTCCAGTCTGATTGGCGAATCCGCCGTTGCCGGGAAGATGTCCATAATGCCGCCTCTGACGGCAAACTCGCCTTTGTGTTCGACTTGGGATTCGCGCCGGTATCCGAGAGCAATAAACGACTCCGACAGCGCAGATAAATCAGCGGTCCCTCCGCGATGCACTTCAAGTATTTCGGTTTCCGATGTATCTCCTGTTAGGCGCTGAAGTAGGGCTCGGATGGGCGCTACAACGACATCTGGGGAACGGCCCCGCGTTAATCGGCTCAAAAAATCAACTCGCCGTCCCATAGTTTCTATGCCAGGGCTCACTCTTTCGAATGGAAGCGTCTCCCATGCCGGGAAAGCCCCGACGCGGCCTTCTCCCAACCAAATTTCCAGATCATTTCCTAAGATTTCAGCTT
>Ga0310121_10002071_pt1 | contig 19550 bp, 10 predicted proteins | sample CB27_Tmax_986_MG_FD_203504 | JGI IMG/M metagenome (GOLD analysis project Ga0310121, IMG submission 203504) | Marine microbial communities from Western Arctic Ocean, Canada - CB27_Tmax_986 | ecosystem: Environmental > Aquatic > Marine > Oceanic | place: Canada: Western Arctic Ocean | collected...
GCTGGAAATCTCGCCCGGGGAAGGGTGGTTTCAGTACCGCGCAGTCTTGACGACTCCCAACGGCGGCAGCACCCCGACGCTGGACGAAGTCGCGATCGATGTAAGGCCCTGGTAAGCGTTTCTCATCGCTGGTCTACTGTGCCGCCGCAATCATCCGTCCTGGCTGTGTTGAGCTCGGTCGGCCGCCTTGACGTACTGTCAAAATACGACTGCGGCAGCCTCGGTCGCAAGCCTTGCCAGGACGGCCCTTGCGGCGCCTCGCTACGACAAGTGATGAGCAATCCGGGCTAGGAAAATTCAGGAGATACAAGCAGATCTCAGTTCCAGCCGGCAAAGACCAGAATCTCAGACGTGTGTGGGTTGGCACAGCTGAAAGAAACTTGTAATCAGGCCAAGAGAGGCCCACAGCTGGCACCGGATTATCCGGGGAGACAACTTTGAGGGGACCTCCCCTACGCCGAAGGTGTTATTGCGTGTAGCCCAGGGTAGCTCGCTTCGCCAACCCTGGGCTACACGCAATAACACCTTCGGCGTAAGGACGTGCTCCCAGGAACTTATAACTGCATTAAACTGCATTCCAATTTCACTTCAGTGTCTGGTTAGTGCCGCCCCAAGCCGCGCTGGATTATTCAGGACGAATCAACTCTCACTCCACCCGGACCCTTTTCTCCCACGCCTCATACATCTCGATCATCTCGCGGACACGATCCGGGTATTTTTCGGCGAGATTGGTTTGCTCGGTTCGGTCGGCCTCCAGATCGTATAGCTCCCATAGGGAATAGGGATCTGTGGGTGGATCTTCGAGGTCACGACCGATTCTGTCAGCCCGCCAGGGGTTGTATTGGATGGAATAATCGGGTGATACCAGCTTCCAGTTTCCCATTCTCACGGCCCGCCAGAGACCCTGTTGATTCCAGAACAGGGCGTCATGGCCCGGTCGCTTGTCACCCTGAAATGTTGGCGCCAGGCTCCTGCCCTCAAGGGGTGTGACCTTGTGGCCGTCGTAGGTCGAGGGGTACTCGGTGTCGGCGATCTCGATGACCGTGGCCATGATATCGATCAGGTGGCTGATTTCGTGGTTGATGCTGCCCCGGTTCTTGATCCCATCAGGCCAGTAGGCGATCAGCGGAGTCGAGATTCCTCCTTCGTGATTCCAGCGTTTGAACTGGCGAAACGGAGTGTTACTGAGGTTCGCCCAGGGTAGATCGACGGTCCGGTAGGACTCGACGGGTCCCGGTGGAATCTCTGGAGTACTGGTTCGGTACTCGTCGCTGGGGCCGTTGTCGGACAAAAACAGCACCAGGGTGTTCCGTTCTTTGCCCAGCTGTTGGATTTTCTCCAGCACCCGGCCGATATTCTGGTCCATCCGGTCTACCATGGCGGCGTAGACTGCCATCTTCAGGTCCCAGGCGTCCTGGTCCTCGATCTGGTCCCAGGCAGGGGCGTGAGGGCTGCGAGTGGAAGGTCCCGATTCGGGACGGATCAATCCCATCTGTACCATCCGCCGGAGACGTTGTCCCCTCAGTTCGTCCCAACCGGCCTTGTAACGTCCTCGATACCTGGTGATGTCTTGGGGCCAGGCGTGCAGCGGGTAGTGGGGGACGTTGTGGGCGATGTAAAGAAAGAAGGGGCGCTCTTCACGGCCGTATTCATCTAGGTAGTCCAGGGCATAATCGGTGAAGGTGTCGGTGGTATAGAAGTTCCGGTCTTCGGGTGTAAAGGGATGGATCACCCTGTCGTCGATCGCGAAGCGCGCCAGCGAACCCGTGGACTTGACGCCGGGAGCTGGCTCGTCGGGTCGTTGCTCGCCGGGGTTGAAGCAGTTGCAAGTTCCGTCAAGCAGTCCGAAGTAGCGGTCGAAGCCTCTCTCGAGCGGTGTCTTATCTAGGTGCCATTTTCCCGTCATAAGGGTGCGGTAACCGGAGGAGCGGAGCACCTCCGCGAGGGTGACACTGTTTTTCATCCTGGGTCCACCAACTTGCTGCGAATAGAGCCCGCTGAGCAGAGAAGCCCGGCTTTTGTCGCAGATGGCGTTGTTGTAGAACTGGCTGAACCGGAGACCTTCAGTCGCAAGGCGGTCCAGATTGGGCGTATGGATCTCGCCGCCATAACTTCCTAGATCGGAGAATCCAAGATCGTCGGCTACCATCAAGACAATATTGGGTCTCGAGTCTTCTGGGATGGGCCTTGCGCAGCCTGCTGCAAGAGCCACCGTGAGGAATAGAAACGGGGCGAGCAAGCAGCTAGTTCTATTTTCTTTCATCATTGATTGGCTCGGTTCGATTTCAAGTCTCTCCCCGCTTGTGCATCAGTATCCGATGTGCTTTTCTTAACACAACGGGAGGGTTAGCACGACCTTCTCGTGACGGGCCAAAGAAATTGAGGAGGAGTGCCAGTCATGTCGCCGGCCGAGCCAGCCTACAGTACGCCCAACCACTGTCTCTTCTATCCGGAGCCTCCCTATCAGTACCTGGGAGCGCGCTGCCTGATTGGTGTCTGGAGGGCTGAGCAGTCCGTTTTGGGAAGAGTGCTTCCAGCACCGTTGGAGCTGACGCCAGAAAACCAGGTCATCTCGACTGTTTGTGACTATCCGCATGTCACTGGACTGGGTGGCTATCACGCATCGGCGCTCTTCATCCGGTCCAGGTTCAAGGATATAGAAGGTGCTTTTTGCTGTCACTGCTATATGGACAATGACGCCGCGGTAGCGGCAGGGCGTGAGATCTGGGGCTTTCCCAAGAAGTTGGCGCGGATCCAGCTGCAGGAATCGGGAGAGATCATGCGAGGTGTGGTGGAGAGGGCCAACATCCGGATTATGAGCTTCAGCATGAATCTTCTTAAGGAGGCAGAGGCCGAGGAGTTGCCGCCTCTAGGGAACCTGTTCAACCTGAAACGGATCCCTTCTCCGGAAAAGGGAACCCCTCCTGAGGTTCACGAGCTGACGCTGATTCAGTACAAGCGTTTTACGACCCATTTGATCGTGGGAGGCGCAGGAGCGGTCGAGTTCGAGAAGTCCCCTTCCGATCCTCTCCATATCTTCGAGCCTCTGGGGAAGGTGAGCGCCTTCTACGTCAAACAGGATGTGGAACTGCCCCTTGGGAAAGTCATTCACCGGTATCTATGAGGCAGACAATGGCGCCCGACGAGGAGGAATGAGGAATGCGGAATGATGAAGAAGGAAAGATTGGATCGGAGAGGCTTCCTGGGACTGGCGGCGGCAGGTGCTGCGTCTCTGGAGGGTCTTGCCAAGTCCAGCTCCTCTGCGCCTGAGGTTCGGCCGACGGCGGACGAGGGACTGGATTTCTACGACGTCAGCGACTGGGGTGTGGAGGGTAAGGGCTGGACCGACACCGAGCGCTATTTTGATCGACTCCCCAGCCGGGCCAAGGCAGTGGTACGAGAACCGGTGTGGAGGTTGAGCCGGCACTCGGCCGGAATGCTCACCCGTTTCGAGACCGACGCGATCGAAATCTGGGTCGATTACGAATTGCTCAACGAGCGGCTGGAAAAGCCCAATACTCCTGCCACCTGCGTCAGTGGAGTCGACCTCTACGCCCAGGACCCTCAGGGGGAGTGGCGCTGGCTGTCGGTCACGCGCCCCCAGGAGAAGCGGATCAAGCAGCCTATCGTGAAGGATCTGGCTCCCGGACGTCGTCGATACATGGTCTACCTTCCGCCCCTCAACGGGGTCGAGTACCTGAAAATAGGAGTCAAGGGCGGAGCCCTTTTCCGTCCCATTCCCCCCCGCAGCGAGAAACCCATCTTGATCTATGGGACCTCGATCGTTCACGGCGTGGGGGCATCACGTCCGGGCATGCCTCATCCAGCAATTCTGGGGCGGCATCTGGACCGGCCCGTCATCAATCTGGGTTTCGGTGGAAATGGGCGGATGGAGAAGGAGGTGGGGGCCCTTCTGACGGAGCTGGACCCCTGTTTGTACGTCATCGACTGCCTGCCCAACATGTTGGGCCCGACCGTCGCCGAACGGGCCGAGCCATTGGTCCGGCAGCTCCGCGCCGCGCGTCCCAAGACACCCATCCTGCTGGTTGAGGATCGAACCTATGCCAACACACCCTTCCTCCCTGCCTTACAGGAGCGGCATCGGGGCAGCCGAGCCGAGCTGAGGAAGGCCTACCAGAGCTTGCTTGCCTCAGGAATCGCTGATCTTCACTACCTGGAGGGAGAGAAGCTGCTGGGACAAGACCGAGACGACACCGTGGACGGGTCCCATCCCTCGGATCTGGGCTTCATGCGGATGGCCGAAGTCTTCGAGCCCGTAATCGGGCGGATCCTGGAGGGATAGTCCAGCTCTTGATTGGAGAGACCAACGATCATGAAAGTTGTCCTAGCGTACGACCTGGGTGATGCCTATGTCCAGGACCTGAGAAACAGCTTTCCCGAAGTCGATTTCCGTCCCGCTTACACCGTTGAGGCCCAGCTCAGGGAAGTCCCCGACGCCGAAGTCCAGTTCGGGTTGATGAGCGGGGAGGTTTTCCGGGCGGCGAAGCAGCTGCGCTGGTTTCACTTCATCGGCATTGGATTCGACGTCGTCCTGAAAGGGGCTCCTGGGTTGGTCGAGAGCGACGTGGTGATGACCAATGCCCGCGAGACCCATGTCATTGCCATGGCGGACCACGCCCTGGCAATGGTGCTTGCCTTTGCCCACCGGGTGCCGGACCTGGTGGAGGATCGGAGGGCGCACCGATGGGACACCCTGAAATACCAGGGCGCCATGCGTGAGTTGGCGGGGACCACTATGGGGGTCCTGGCCATGGGCGATATTGGTCGGGCCGTGGCCAGGCGCGCCAGCGGCTTCGACATGAAGGTCTACGGGATCGATGTGCTTCAGATGGATCCTCCCGAAGGGGTGCAGGAAGTCTGGGGACCGGAGCGGCTTGACGAGGTGCTGGCCCTCTCCGACTGGTTCGTAGTGACCGCCCCCCTGATCGATTCTACTAGAGGACTCCTGGATCGAGAGCGACTAGCAAGGCTCAAGCGGGGAGCCTATGTGATCGTGGTCTCGCGCGGCGGAATCGTATTGGAGGATGCCCTGGCGGAGGCCCTCAGCTCTGGGCACGTTTCTGGCGCAGCTCTGGATGCCGTAGACCCCGAACCTCTGGCTGACGACAGTCCCCTGTGGGACCTGCCCAACGTCATAATGTCACCCCATGTGTCTGCCGATTCGCCAGAGATGTGGGAGCGTCGTCGCCAGATCTTCAAGGAGAACTTGCGCCGTCACCTGGCCGGCGAGACCCTGCTGAACATTTGTGATAAGAAGAAGGGTTTCTGATTTGACCATATTTATGGTTGATTGATATTGTTAACCATATGAAGACGACTCTCGATCTCGATGACAGATTGTTGATGGAAGCCAAACGCCAGGCCGCCAGTGGGGGACTGACATTGAAGTCGTTCGTTGAGGAGGCGCTCCGCGCTCGGATGTTGGCTCGGCCCAAGAAGAGGAAACGCTTTCGCCTTCAGCTGCCTGTGGTATACGGGTCCACACCACCCGCAGTAGACGTGACGGATCGGCGTGCACTCTACGACTTCATGGGCGTTGGAGGGTGATCGCTCTTGACAGTAATGTGCTCATTGCGGCTCATCGCAGCGAGCATCCACTGCACTCCAGAGCGATGAGCCGGATTCTACAAACGGCCGAGAGCGACCTGCCCTGGTGTCTTCCCGTATTCTGCATGGCAGAGTTTCTGAGGGTGGTCACCCATCCGAGGGTCTTTACTCCGCCAACGTCACTCGAGGTGGCTCTGGCGTGCATAGATGAATTGCTGGAGAGTCCGACTATCCGTGTGCTTTCTCCCGGTGATCAGTTCTGGTACCACCTTCGCTCTATGGCAATCGAGGGAGACGCGCGAGGGAACCTTATCTTCGATGCTCAGATCGCTGCTCTCTGCCAAGAGTTTGGAGCCATGGATCTGGTTACTGCAGACCGTGACTTCACTCGTTTTGGTGGCCTTCGCCCAGATTTTCTGTGAGGCCTGGAAGGAGACTCTATATTGTTCTGTTGTCCAGCTCTCTCCTCGGAACTGGGGCTCATCTCGCTAGCGACTCAAGTCGTTCCCATCTCTGTTGGTCTTGGTTTATGTTATTGACGGTCAACCCATTTAGGTAGCCAAGGAGCCTCATTTTTAGATGAAAGTCTATTCCGCCGTAGCCGTAGCCAGACGGTCCATGGAACTGCAGTCCTTTGATCTTCCTTCCATCGGTGGAGATGATGCTCTTCTCAAGGTGGAGATGTGTGGGGTCTGCGGTAGCGATCCGCGTATCTTCGATTGGACAGATCCCAGCCGTTTCCCGCTTATCATGGGACACGAGATGGTGGGCCACATTGATCGAGTAGGGGCGGGCGCAGCCAAACGATGGGGCGTTTGCGAAGGAGATCGGGTCATCGTCGAGCACCTGTTTGGATGTGGCCACTGCCGTTGGTGTCTGGTGGGTGAGTACCGATTTTGCCATGAGCACCAGGGCTATGGTGGACCCACTTCATCCACGGTGCCGCCCCACCTTTGGGGTGCCTACGGTCAATACATGTATCTGGCGCCCAATTCGCGCGTGCACCGTATCTCAGCGGACGTACCGGCGGAGGCCGCCGCCATGACCTGTGCCAATATCGGCAATGGCCTCCGCTGGGTTCGCACCAAGGGAGGCATGACGATCGGCGACAATGTGGTCGTCGTCGGGCCCGGGGGACAGGGTCTGGCTGTAATCCTGGCCGCCCACCTGGCGGGTGCCGGGCAGGTGATTGCCGTTGGTATCAGCCAGGACAAGCATCGGTTCGAGCTTGCCAAGCTATTCGGAGCCACTCACACGATCAACCTCGATCAGGAAGATGCGGTGGAGAGAGTTCGGGAGCTTACGGATGGAATGTTGGCCGATGTCGTTGTCGACGTGACCGGCGCCACTGCCTCGCTGCCCCTGTCCCTGGAGCTGGTGAGACCCATGGGGACGCTGGTCATCGGATCGAACACCGGCGCGCAGGAGGCCTCTATTATCCCGAGCAGGATCCCGATCAAGGAGATCCGTGTCCAGGGGGTCAACAGTCACGACACGCCCGCTGTTCGAGCCGCCATCAAGATTGTCGAGTCACGCCGTTTTCCAATCGAGAGGATGGTGACCCATCACTTTTCGTTGGAGCAGGCTGAAGAGGCTGTTCATACGGCCGGTGGCGAGCTTCAGGCAGAGGGTTTCATCAAGGGCGTGATCGTACCTGAGTAAGGCAAGAACGATTTGCTGGTGGGGTTATCCGCCGCCGGCTGTGGCCGAAAAGGAGGCGAAGTGAGTATCACCTGGGATTACGCTAACCAACGAGGGTACGTCCGGCGCATTGCAGAAGGGATGCCGCCAGTGATTATCAGTGCGGTAGTAACCGGGGGCCATCAGAAGGACGAGAATCCTGCGGTGCCGGTGACGGCAGAAGAGCAGGCGGCCGAGGCTGCAGCCGTACTGGAGGCGGGAGCGAGCATCATTCACATTCACGCTCGTCAGTCGCAGGACCCGAGCGAGGCATCGCACGAGGCCGATCGCTACCGTGAGATCAATGATCTGATGCGATCCCGGGCGCCGGGCATCTTGATCGACAACTCCCAGGGGGTGGCGGATCTGTCGACTGAAGGGAGTGGATTGGCTGGAAGCGCGCACTTCTACAAGTCTGCGCCGATTGAGGCCGGTCCCGATATCATGGCCCTCAACCCCGGCCCCATGACCTTCCGCGGCGGAGCCAGTTACACCGGCGGTGGCGACTCGCCGAGTAAGGTCTACCTGTCCACCTTTGACCACACCGAACGAGACGCGCATCGGTTGAGAGAAAAAGGGGCCAAGCCGCAGGTGTTCCTCTACCATCCCGGTCATCTGGACATTTTGGATTATCTGATCAAACGAGACGCGTTGGACAAGCCCTATTTCGTTCAGCTGGTATTCGGCCAGGAAAGTGGCATCAACACCAGCATGGACAGCTTCCTTTACATGGTGCGGAATCTACCGGAAGACTGTATCTTTCAGACCTGCGCCCTGGGTCTTGAGGAGATCCACGTGAACATGATGGCATTGCTCCTGGGAGGACACGTACGCACCGGTCTGGAAGACTGCATCCACTACCAGCGCGGCGTACTCGCTCAGAGCAACGTCCAGTTGGTTAAGCGGATCGTGCGTCTAGCGGAAGACCTGGGCCGGGCTGTGGCAACGACAGACGAAACCCGCCGGATGCTCGGTATTTAGAGCGAGATCCAGAGGCGCCTTGAGTACGGGGACCTCTGCTGTGGGGAAGTCCTGATCAGCACAGCGTCTCATATTAAACAGCCTCTGATGTGAACTCTATCCCGAAGTGCGGGTATCCTATATATTTAAGGTAGCGAGAATATTGAGGGTAGGTAGTTCAACCGATGGAAATCAGGGGGTTTAGGAAGATGATGCCAGCCGTGACCCGATTGCTAGCTTTTTCGCTGGGGGTTTTCGTGTTCGGTGCCCTGCCTTTTTACAGCCATGCTCAATCACAGAAAAACGAGGACATAGACTACTTCAAGAAGTGGCTGAAGGAAGACGTGGTCTACATCATCACGAACGAGGAGAAGGCGGTTTTCGATCGTCTTACCACCGCGGAGGAAAAGGAACAGTTCATCGAGCAGTTCTGGGGAAGACGCGATGAGACCCCCGGGATTTCCTACAACGAGTTCAAAGAAGAGCACTATCGTCGCATCAAGTACTCCAACGAACAGTACGCCGCCGGTTTTCCAGGATGGCAGAGTGACCGGGGTAAGATGTACATCAAGTTCGGTCCTCCTGACCAGATCACCAGCAACCCCAGCGGGGGAACCTATACTCGTGAGATCTACGAGGGAGGGGGAAACGTGCAGACATTTCCCTTCGAGCGTTGGTGGTATCGGTACATCGAAGGTGTCGGTCAGGATGTCGAGATCGAGTTCGTGGATCGTCTCCACAGCAATGAGTTCCGCATCGCCCGCGACTCGTTCGAAAAAGAGGTCGGCTTCGAGATGGGCCTGGGAGAGACCACATACGAAAGGTTGGGACTCTATAGCCGTGCCGACCTTAACCGCGCTCGCCATCTGGGCAATCCTGCCAATCCCCATATGAGGAGTTCGCGTATTCAAGATCAGCCTCTGGAGCGCTTGAGTCGGTATTCCCAGCTGATGAAGCCTCCCAAGATTCGCTTCAACGATTTGCGAACGTTGGTGGAGACGCGTGTCACTTACAATGAGTTGGATGTTCATCTGGTGTCGCATGTCACGCCGGTTCATGAAGACATGAGCCTGGTCCTGCTGAGCGCTGAAATTGAGATCAACAATGACAACTTCGCCCCATTTGGTGAAGGCGTTTGGAGAGCCGAAACCAACATTTATGGGCGTTTGACGAACCTCACAGGACAGGTCGCTTTCGAGTTCGATGACGACGTAGAGGCCGAAATCAGAAAGGATCCGACCCTTCAGCTCCAAACATCTCGGCTGTACCAGAGAAAAGTTCCCCTGAAGACAGGTCGATACAAGCTTCAGATCGTCGTCCGCGAGGGCAAAAGCAAGAGGGTGGGAACACTCAACAGCCTGGTTATTGTTCCCGGACAGACCTCTGACTTGCGAGGCATGGTGATGCTGGCAGACAGGGCCCGACGGGTTCGGGAAGGTGAGACCGTTGTCGATCCTTTTGTGGTCACGGATGAGTTGAAAGTCTTTCCGGATATCCACAAGACCTTTTCACCTTCCGAGCAGCTGGGAGTTTTTCTGGAGGTGCACAATCTAACGATGGACATGTCGACGCAGGCGGCGGACGTGAGGCTTTCCTACAAAGTCCTTTCCGACGGGCAGCCGGTACCCAACTTCGAGAAAGTGATGAAGCCTCAGAGAGTAGATAATAACTCGGTGCTCGATGCGTTTTTCGCCGTCCCTCTGGAAGGGCTCCCGTCAGGCAAGTACTCCTTTCAGGTCGAGGTTGCAGATCTCGTCTCCGACAAGAAGCTGGTGCTCAAGGACATCTTCGAGATTCGACAAAAATCGGCATCAGTCGTCTCCAATTGAAGCTTTTTTCAAGCCTCCCAGGATCTAGCGAGGCTACCGCAACCGGTTGGGATTGGAACTTGCGATTCGTCTGAACGCCGCAGAGGAACCTGAACCGGGTGTCAACAATCTGAAGACAAGTCCATCAGAGCCGCGAACGACTTGAGCCGTTAGCAACATGAGGCCAACTGCCGAGGAGAGAGCTGGACAACAGCACAATCTCCCCCATCCTCAACCGAAAGTTTCCTCCTGAATGATCCAAAGCGGCTCTCAAGTTCCCTCCCTTGGTTCTCCTCAGGACTCTTCGATCTGCCGAAGCGATCCCATGAAGAAGATGCTTCCTTCATTGCTGTTTGCTCTAGCGATGGTGTGGCTGATCTCTGGCTGTTCCGATCCATTCTCGGCCGAGCCTGATTCCAAGCCAGCGCCGACGCAGTCAGCGAGTCTGCCACGACCTAAGCGAGTCCTTCTCATCACAGTGGATACACTCAGGGCCGATAGGCTCCAGTGCTACGGGTACGAGAACATCGAGACCCCTCACATTGACGGGATGGCGTCCGACGGTGTCCTCTTTCAGCAGGCGATCGTCCAGGTGCCACTGACGCTGCCCTCACACTGCTCGATTCTTACGGGGGCCTATCCCTACGCCACCGGAGTCCGGGATCAGGCCGGGTTTCGTTTGAAACCGGAGCAGGAGACGCTGGCGGAGATCTTCCAGACCGCTGGCTATGACACCGCCGCCTTCATTGGTTCTTCAGTACTCAACGGAAACACGGGCCTTTCGCAGGGCTTCGATCTGTACTGGGATCTGAAAGGTAGGGGCGAGTCGGAGCGGCGGGGCGACGAAGTGATACAGGAGGCTCTGACCTGGATCCAGGCTCGGGGTCAGCGTCGATTCTTTGCCTGGATCCACCTCTTCGACCCTCATACCGCGTACGCTCCGCCTGAGCCTTACAAGACGCAGTATCAGGCAAGTCCCTATGACGGCGAAGTGGCGTTTGTCGATGAGCTGGTGGGACGCCTGGTGGGGTCGCTGAGGGAGAACCGACTATACGAAGATAGCCTGATTATCTTTACCAGTGATCACGGGGAGAGCCTGGGCGAGCATGGTGAGGCCAGCCATGGCCTCTTCCTCTACGACTCGACCCTGCGAGTTCCCTTGATTGTCAAGGTCCCAGGTTCCCGGTGGAAGGGAAAGCTCATCCCACAGCAGGTGCGGGGTATCGACATCGCACCCACCATCCTGCAGCTTGTGCCCCTCAAAGCGAAGAGCCAGATGCAGGGCAGGGGACTGCTGAGCTTGATTGCAGGAAAGTGGAATCAGCCCGAGCTGGTGGCCCACAGCGAGACCTATTACCCTTACTACCACTTTCAGTGGAGCCCCCTCTTCTCGCTCCGGACGGCGAAGTACAAATATATAGACGCCCCTCATCCCGAGCTCTTCGATCTGGAGGCCGATCCCGGAGAAAAGCGGAATATCGTTCAAGAGAACGGACCGATGGCGGCCTCACTGGAAGAAAGGCTGGATCAGGAGTACCAAAGATTCAACTCCCAGGATGCGCCGGGCCAGGCGCCCCAGCCAGAAGCAATAGATCCCGAAAGGATGGAGCGCCTGCGGAGCCTGGGCTACGTCGGCTTCTCCGCCACAGGAGCAGGGCGCCCTGCTCTCGAGGGGCTGCCCGACCCCAAGGACAAGGTAGGCCTCTACGGTCTTCTGATGGAGGCGTTTCAAGATTCTGAGCAGGGACGTTTCCAGGAATCGACTCGGAAGTTGACGGAAGTTCTGCGACAGGATGACGGATTAGTTGATGCTCACCTCTACCTGGGATTGAATTTGGTCGAGGCAGCCGATTATCAGAATGCCTCAGATTCCTTTAAAAGGGTCCTCGAGCTTGACCCGCAGAATGTGCTTGCGACCTTCAACCTGGCTCTCTGCTATGCCAACTTGGGGCAATTGGAGGCGGCTTTCGATGGCTTGAGTCGCACACTCGAGCTGGATCCGGAGGATACGCAGGCACGGGTGGCTTTGGGACGTGTCTACCAGCTTCAGGGGAAAACGGATGAGGCAATCGAAGCGTTTCAGGGTGCCATCGGTCAGAATCCTGGTTTTGCGGAGGCACACCTTTTCCTGAGTCAGGCCTACGAGGTCAAGGGGTGGAAGGAGAAGGCGCTGGCAGAGAGACGTCAGTCCGAGCGACTGGGATCTTCAGGAGCTCAATAGAGTGCTCTCCCGGCCGCCGTGCGTCGAACCGTAGGCTCGACAGAAGAGGACTTCGGCTTGGAGGCCTAAGCTAGAGTTCCTTGGTCGAGAAAAAGTTAACAAACTGATCAAGTTTCGTGCCTCGGCGTGGTGTAGTTTCCAAAGAGACCGCTTCAGCGGTCTGGCGCGAAGCGTATTAGACCCGGCCTTCAGGCCGGGGTCAGCTGCGACGCCATCCCTCCGGAGGGCCTTTCAAGGTCCTTCTCGAACCGCGGCTTTAGCCATCTTCGACCCGGAGCCTGGCTGAAGCCTGTATTCGAGAAGCCCGCTAACTAAAGCAGGCTCCGGCATCTGCTTGCTCGCCGACCCGGCCCTGAAGGACCGGTCTAATACGCTTCGCGCCAGGCCTGAAGCGGCCTCCTTGAACGGGACACATCCACCGAAGGTCATCGTTCCTCGGCGGTATGAGGTCGCTCGCTACGTCTAGATTTCAGGTCAGTCACGTCCCCAGGAAGCCCTGGCCCCATTCGGGAAAGAAACTTGGATTGCCTCTGCCATGATCATCGCTAGCAACCCTGACAGAGCCATGACCGTGAGGGAGTGGGATCCTGTGCTTCAACGAAGCGCCTGGGGGTATGGTCCCTGTCGGGCCCCGCTCCCTGACAGTCACGGCTCTGTCAACTGGCGAAGGCTGCTTCGCTTCCTCGTGGTTGAAGTTTCAGCTTAGTGGCCCCGCAGCGGTGCTGCTCCATTCGAGAAAGAAACTTCCGGCTACTGGGGATTTGTGCGTCACTGCGTGGGGAAGAGTTGTCCGGCTCTCTCCTCGGAACCTGGGCTCATTTTGCTAACGGCTCAAGTCGTTCGCGGCTCTGTCGAACGTAGCTTTGTGACGCTGGCAGTTCACCCGTTGGCGGCACCTTCGGAGGACAGGAGACGTGCGACGAATTCTTGAAGTTTCAGCTTAGCGATGCCTCCAGCGGCCCGTGCGTCCTGAGTGTTCCGGATTCACTAGGAATTGCAACAGTTGTCCTTGAATTGCCAGATTGGTTTGTCAGATTTCTAACAATTACGATTCAGAGACCGGTTTTCCTGTCAAAGTTTCCATTTTTTGTTTGTCAATTAGTTGACAAGCGACATTGGTTAGTTGAAAATGCGCCTTAGAAGACACAGGGGTGTCTTTCGGGTTGAACTCCAGACGGGTTGAATCCAAGAAATAAACAAATTGAGGGAGCCAAAATGAAGATGCAACGAATGTTTGTTTTCCTGCTTCTGGTGGGGCTCAGTTTTGGAGTCACGCTAGCTCAGGGGGACAAGGCGGTCGTCGTGGGGACCATCACCGACGCTAGTGGTGCGGTAATACCCGGCGCTGAGGTATTCATGACACGCGCAGCGACGAACGACGTCTTTACCGCGTTGAGTTCCGATACCGGTGACTACGCCTTTCGGGCGCTGGTCTCCGGAAACTATGAGCTGAAGGTCACCATGCCTGGGTTCAAGACCGAAGTGCGAACGGGTCTGAAGTTTGATCTAGGACAGACCTATCGCATCGACGCGGCGCTGAGCGTGGGCGAGGTATCTGAGATAGTACAGGTCGAGTCGACGGCACCTATTTTGAAGACGGAAACGCCGGAGCTGGGACAGGTGATCGATAACAAGAAGATCACGGCTCTGCCTCTGAACCAAAGAGATATCTTTGGTGCACTAGGCTCATTGACCCCCGGCATTCAGCCGACGCGATCGGGCCTGACGCTGGGTGGCGGCGTGCAGTTCAACGTCAAGGGTCTGCGCCAGTCCGACAACAACGGCATGTTGGATGGAACCCAGATCAGTGAGACCAACGGTTCGCTCCAGTTCTTCATCAACCCGGACGCGGTTGCCGAGTTCGAGATCAAGAGTGGTCTCTATGGCGCCGAGTACGGCATCAAGCCGGGTGGGCAGTTCAGTGCCGTCACCAAGAGCGGGACCAACGACTTGCACGGAACCTTGTTCTGGTTGCATCGTCGTGATGGACTGGATGCGCGCAGCTTTTTCCAAGCGGAAAAGACCGCTTTCAAGCGGCACCAGTTTGGCGCAGTGGCGGGTGCACCCATCAAGATCCCTGGTCTGTTCGATGGAACCGATAAAGCGTGGTGGTTTGTCGCATGGCAGGCGGAGCGGATCAGCGAACTGGCTACGCTCACCGGAACCGTGCCGACTGCAGACGAACGAGCCGGAAGATTCTCGCAAACGATCATGGATCCGCTCACCGGTCAACCCTTTCCCAACAACACCATTCCGGCGGGTCGGTTCGACCCTGTATCCCAGAAGTTGGCCGCTTTCTTTCCGTCTGCCAATGCCGATCCCAGCCGTGGGTTCAACTACAACGCTGATCGTTCTACCGCAGATAAGACCCGAGACGAGGTCGTCCTTAAGATGGATTTCAAAACGGGTGAGGACAGCCACTGGTCCGGCCGCTTTCTGTGGAGTGACCGACCCATTACGTTTGTCAATGCAATCGAGGAGTTCACGGTCAAGAACAAGCTCGTCAACTGGGCCCAGAACATCACGAACACGCGAAACTTTGGATCCAACGTCATCAATGAGTTTGGCTTCCATTTCTTCCGTAGACCCTACGTACCTGGTGAACCACCCGACCACGTCGGCTATGGTCCGACGCTCGGCATTCCCAACTGGCCCATCAGGGGAATTGATTATGACGGTGTTCCAGTGACTAGCATCGGCGGTTTCCTGAGGGTCGGCTCTCGTGGCAATCGTGGGCCTGTCCCCGAGGGACAATGGGAGGTCAAGGACCACGTCAGTTGGACCAAAGGATCTCACTTCATGAAGGCCGGCTACCACTATCGCTATCATTACGTCTTCTTCGGCCTGGAGAATCGTGCCAACTTTAGCTTCGCACCGGATCGTTACACGATTCCCGACGGAGCGGCATCGAGCAATACCTATTCCTATGCGAATTTTATGCTCGGTTATCTGTCGAGTTCGCGGGCAGGCAGTGAAGCACGGTTGAACCACAATTTCCCTTCTCACTACTTCTATTTCCAGGACAGCTGGAAAGTGTCTCCCAAGCTTACGCTCCAGCTAGGTATGCGCTACGAACTGCGGAAGGGCTGGCAGGACCATCGGGGTTTCTCGACCAACCTGGAGCCGGGTTGTGTAGAGGCTAACGCCGCCAATCCGATTCCGCAGTGCTATTCCCCCGCCCTGATGACTCCCCTCGGTTCTATTCAATACCCTGAGACGGGCCGGTTTGCCGCGGATGAGGACCTCTTCAGCTGGACCAGGAATGGCTTTCAGCCGCGCCTCGGCCTTTCCTATCGACTCGCCGATGCTACGGTGCTTCGAGTAGGTGCGGGCATTTATGGTAACGAACCTCCGGGAGGCATGATGTACAGCGGCGCAGCTCTCGGGAATCACCGCGAGAATGCTGGGAACCAAAACTTCACAGCGGACGCGAGTTTTCCCACGCTGTTGGTAAGCAATCCCTTTGATCCTTCCACGCAGGTCGCAGGCACGGCGCTACCTAATGGAGGCGGATACGAGGAAAAGCTTCCTCACTGGTATGTTCCCAATTGGGGTCTGTCGGTTCAGCAACGAATTGGCCAGAATACGACGGTTGAAATCGGCTACGAAGGCACGCGCTCGGTCCACGAGATGCAGATCTTCGAGATGAACGATGCCGTACCGGGCTCCGCGCCGCGTATTGAGCGGAGGCCGTACCCGACAATGAACACCTATCGAGTGATCTACGGGAACGGAGACCAGACTTACAATGCGCTTAACTTCAAGATCGAGAAGAGGCCGGGTGCCGATGGCGTTACGGCACTACTCGCATACACCTGGGCCAAGAGTCTAGACACCACTGGAGGCCGTCTCAGCATCGTGGGCGACCCTCGCGGTATTTCGCGAAACCTTCGCCATAACACGCGTCTGAATCGAGGTCGCGGAGAGGCCAACATTCCGGGTCGTGCGGCTTTCCTGTTCGGTTACGATCTTCCTTGGGGTCTTGGTTCGAATTCCACGGCCGGGAGGATTTTCGGCGGGTGGCAGATGTACAGCTTGACGACTCTGCAGAAGGGTCAGTGGTACACGGTCTTCGATTCAGATCGACTGGATGTGGGAAGCAGCGTGACCCAGCGGCCCGATCTGGTTGGAAATGTCAACGCAGGTCAGAGAACTCCTGAATCGTGGATTAATACCAAGGCCTTTGCGGATCCTGCGCCCTTCATGTATGGCGACGCCGGAAGGGGAATCGCAGAAGGTCCCGGAGTCTTCAATATTGATCTCTCTCTATTGAAGAATTTCACAATGGGGGAGGACAATCGGGTTGAGTTGCGTCTTGAGGCTTTCAACATGACGAACCACACCAACTTCCTGCCGGCTAACAGCACTTGGAGCTACACAGCCGGGAGCTTTGGCTCGATTGGACGCTCCGGTAAGGGTAGACAGATGCAGATCGGATTGAAGTTCTACTTCTAAACCGCTCCTGCATAACCTGACGACACAAAGCAGGTGCACCCTGACGGGGGGGTGCACCTGCTTTTTTTTGTCTTCTCCGAGACTTCCTGGCTCTGCCTCAGGGAGACACCAACCAGGAGTCAGACATGGCCGCTATTGAGATTGTTGACCATCATGTGGTCTACGAAAACCCCCAACCCCAGAATCGGGCCCGAAACGGTTACTTTCCGGGTCTGGTGAAATTGCCTTCGAGTGAGCTGCTGGCTTTGTTCACTCTGGGTGAGGCGTTCGAGGCGGCAGACGTGACGACCGTGGTGACCCGCTCGCCTGATCAGGGGCGGACCTGGAATCTGGAAGGGCCTCTGCACCAGAAAGACGCTGAGCACCGCTACAACTCCGATTACTTGAAGCCGACGTTGCTGAGTAACGGCAGGCTGATCGCCTTGGGCTATCGTTTCCACCGCACCGATCCGGATCAGACCATCGCTAACCTCGAACCTGGCGTCGATGGCATACGTGATGGTGACAATCTGGTTTCGTTTTCCGAGGACGAAGGGCGCACCTGGTCATACCCCAGGGGACTTCCCCGAACGCATCCGGAATTGATCGAGCAGTCGGGTCCTACCATTCAACTGCGCAGCGGTATCATCCTGGGAGCCGGCTCCCTCTTTCCCAGGTGGGACGGCAGCAATCCCAGCGGCTTCGTCGGAGCTCTCTGGCGAAGTGAGGACGGAGGCGAAACCTGGGATGACCGAACCAATTTCTTCAGGGACCCTGCCCGGCGCTACGCTCCTTCGGAGCCAAGACTGTGCGAGATGCAGGACGATCGCATCGTCTCATTGAATTGGATGATGGATCACGTCAAGGGAACCAACACGACCAATCACCTGACAGTGTCGCACGATGGCGGCTCGACCTGGTCGGATCCGATCGACACCGGTATCTGGGGACAGGCCTCTAACCTGATGCACTGGACCGACGACATCCTTCTGACAATTCACTGCCACCGCGAAGGGGAGGACATTGGGCTGTATGTCCGCATCGTTGATTTTTCCGATGACCGGTGGCGCCTGGTCGAGGAAGCCAAGATATGGGGCAATGCTCCTCGGATGAAGGTGGCTGCTTATGCCACCATGGGACAGAATCTCAGATTCGGTCAGGCTTCCCTGCTGCGTCTGGACAACGGTGATATCCTGGCGACGCACTGGGCGATAGAAGAAGGTCAGGGCCGGATCCGCACCCATCGGCTTCGGGTACAGGTTTAGTTTCCCAGCCTCGGAAATTCGAAAACGTTTTCAATCAAGCTCGATGGTATCGAGACAGCAGGGGAGAGAGTAATGGTTCCAACCCGTCAGACTGGGTCGCGTGCAGTTTTGGGGTTCTGTTCCCTCGTCCTCACCTTCCTCCTGATGGGTGGGGCTACGGGCAGGCAGAACGGCCCTCTTGACATCGGATCGAAACGTGAACTGTTTATCGACACCCACTTGATTGAGGCCATGTCGGGAGTGCGGCTGGAAATGCACTCTCCCATGCCCAAAGAGATCGTGATGCACCTTGACAAGCTCTGGGAGGGCAATGGGTGCAATTACTACTCAATTTTCCAGGACGGCAACATCTACCGGATGTACTACGATGCCTGGGCCCATGAGCCTTCGAGCATCCCTGTCCATGAGGTCTTCATTGGCTATGCTGAGAGCGAGGATGGGAAGACCTGGGTGAGGCCGGAGCTGGGGCTATTCGAGTTCAATGGCTCCAAGAAGAACAATATCGTCTGGGCCAGTCCGAAGTTGGACAACTGGGGTTCCTTCAAAGACACCAACCCCCGATGTCCCGCCGATTCGCGCTACAAAGCCTTCTACAACGGCAACGGCGGTTTGATGGCTGCCAAGTCCGCCGACGGCATCCACTGGTCCCCGATTGGCGATAAGCCTGTCCTGACCGATGGCGCCTTCGACAGTCATAATCTGGCCTTCTGGGACACGGAACAAGGTCTCTACAGGGCCTACTATCGGGATTTCAGGAGGCCGGATGGTTCCTCCGGTTCTGGGCCCGGTAGCTTTCGGGACATCAAGACCGCCGCCTCTGACGATTTCATCCATTGGACGAAGGGGGAATGGTTGGAGTATCCGGGTGTACCGGACGAGGAGCTCTATACCAACAACATCATTCCCTACTATCGTGCGCCACACATCTACCTGGGCTTTCCGGCCCGCTACCTGGATCGCGGTTGGTCGAACTCGATGAGGGCTCTTCCCCAGTTGGCAGACCGTGAGGAGCGTGCGTCTTTGAGATCCTACAGCGGAGCATTCGGGAAGACGAAAGGCAATCCCCGATACGGTACGGCGCTGACGGACGGGCTTTTCATGAGCAGCCGTGACGGCAGGGTGTTCCAACGCAGGATGGAGGCCTTCCTTCGCCCAGGTCTTCGCTACACCGACAACTGGGTCTATGGGGACAACTACCAGAACCATGGCCTGGTCGAGACCAAATCGGATTTGCCGGGTGCCCCGGACGAGATCTCGATCTATGCGACCGAGCACTATTGGAGAGGTGCCTATTCGAATCTACGCCGCTTCACCTTACGGGTAGACGGCTTTGTCTCGATCAACGCTCCAGGTAAAGGAGGCGAGTTCACCACCCGGCCGCTGTCGTTCCATGGAAAAGAGCTGGAGATGAATTTCTCGACCTCCGTTGCGGGGAGCGTGCAGGTGGAAATCCAGAATGCCGCCGGTCGACCCATCCCGGGTTACGCGTTGGCCGATTGTCCCGAGATCTTCGGGGACCATCTAGAGCGGGTGGTTGGCTGGAAAGGTGGAGCAGACGTCAGTAAGCTTGCCGGCAAGTCCGTTCGTCTGAGGTTCGTCATGAAGGACGCGGAC
>Ga0310121_10002072_pt1 | contig 19542 bp, 17 predicted proteins | sample CB27_Tmax_986_MG_FD_203504 | JGI IMG/M metagenome (GOLD analysis project Ga0310121, IMG submission 203504) | Marine microbial communities from Western Arctic Ocean, Canada - CB27_Tmax_986 | ecosystem: Environmental > Aquatic > Marine > Oceanic | place: Canada: Western Arctic Ocean | collected...
TCATGCGAAGAAGTTTGGCGCGCTGACTGGCGGTCAACTCGATCACTTGGGCCACTCTCATACTACAAGTATAGCAGTTTCAGATTAAAGGTCAATCTGTAAGGCGGACTACACTAGGGTTTCACAACGAAGACCTCCAGGCCGCCTCCCGCCCCGTTCGCTTCCTTCGAGTGCGAGTAAACCGTGACGCTTCCGTCCGCGTTGGCCACCATCAGGTAGGTGTTGCGAACCTTGGTCTTGATTGAGCCGTCGGGATTCTTGCTCTCGTCGTTTGCGTGCTTGAAATCCCCCGGCTTGGGATTCTCTTTCAGCGACGCCAGCCAGCTCTTGGCCGCGGCCTCTGCGCCACGCCGACGGGCCAACCTGGCGACCGCCTCTCCGGCCACGTCACCCGCGATCGCCACCAGGATTCCATAGCCCAGCTGAAGGGCGGAAAGGCCGGCCGAACTCAGTCCATCCAAGGTCCCGCCGACCAGCCACTCGATGGTCCCGTCGACGGCGGGTTTGGCCCAGTCCAGTCCCTGCGCCGACGCTCCGAGGATCTTGCGTACCAGATCGAGTGCAGCGCTTTCGCCACTGATCCCCTTCACGTCCTCGAAAAACTTCTTCACCTCGTTGAATTGGCGCTCCACGCGCTCCCGCTCCCGGCGCTCGGCTTCCGCGATGCGCTCCTTTTCCTCCGCCGAGGCCCGCGCCTCGGCGGCCTGGCGATTCTCGGCGCCCTGCTGGGTCTTCTCGATCTTCTCTTCGCCAAAGGCCTTCGAGGCGTCCTTGAGTTCGTCGCGGGCCTCCTCCACTTCCTGCTGCTTGGCGTCGCGGTAGACCTTGAGCACCTTGCAGACCTTCTTGGCCCGGTCGTATGCCGCCCAGGCCGCTTCCGCCGCCGCCCGCTTGCTCGCGGCGTCCGCCCGGACCGCATCGATCTGCGAGGCGGCGTTGTTCATGCGATCCCGGGCGTCGGTCATCTTCGCGTTGAGGGAATCTACCTTTGCCTGGGCCTCCGCGACGAATCCTTCCCGTCGAGTGATGGCACCCTGGTAGACCGCAATCACCCCGGCCAGGTGGGCGCGCTCTTCGTCGGTGGTCGCTGCCGCAAGGGCCGCTTGCTCCACCGCGAGGGCGTTCCGCCATCCCTGCAGATTTGCCTCCTTCGCAGCCAGGTCGGCCTCCGCGTCGGGCAGTTGTCCCATCGCGTCATTAAGATCGGCTTGCGCTTCCACCAGTTCCCGCTCGAGATCGCGCACCCGGTCCTCCGCCATCACGGCTTCGTGTTCCGCCATCTGGGCCGCAAGGCGCAGGCGCATCGCATTCTTGAGGCAATCAGCCAGCCGGCGCGTCAGGTCGCCCAACTCGTTCGATTTCTGGTTGAAATTCCAGTAGGCGACCGACACCCGTTCCGCGGCATCCTTCAGCTCCTGCTTCTGCCCTCCCGGCCCATCCGTGAGAAACTCAAAATTCGCGACGCTGGCCTCGAGATTTTGCGCGTGAACTTGCGGGTTGCACGGCTTCGGGCCGCGCGGCCTCACAATGATGTAGAAGCGCCGGCGCTTTCCCTGCGCTTGCTCGTCGAGGGCGGAGTACACTCCCGGTTCGATCTCCGCAGCGGTGCTCACCAGCTGCCAGTTCTTCATGTCGTCACTGGCGTAGATGGTCAGGACCTGGTTCGGCTCGGCGGTGACGATGAGGTCGGTGCCATCCGGGTTCGGGACAAGATCCACAATCTCGTAAGCTCCAAGCTCGCTGCCAAGGAGCTGCCCGTTTTCGTCGACCGCACCGTAACGGACGCCATCACCGGCGGGGAGCGGCTGGGGACTTTGGGCTTGGGAGAGAGCCGCAGCTCCCGCGACCACCATGACAGCAAGGACAAGGCGAATTCTTGTGACCGGTTTCAGGTTCATGCCCCTCTAACCGCAGTGGCCTGCGCCGGATTCCCAAATTAGATCGGCGGACCGGCAAGCACGCTAAAATTTCACTAACAACATCCGGATTCCCACCACTACCAGCAGGATCCCGAAGATGCGGGTCAGTTGCTGGTTACTCAGGTTTCGCATCAGGTCCGTCCCGAACCACGCCGCCACGGCCGCTCCCACCGCGGTGAAGGCCACCAGCTTCCAGTCGATGAGTCCCGAACCCTTGAGAGTGTGATTCATGGTCCCTGCCAGCGCCGTCACCACCACGATCGCCAGGGAGGTCGCAACGGCTTTCTGCTGCGGCAGGCCCAGGGCCAGCGCAAAGGCCGGAACCATCAGGATCCCGCCGCCCACCCCGCATAACGCTCCGATCAACCCCGCCAAGAGCCCGATCCCCAGCCCAATCAAGAGCAGCTTCATGACAAGCCCTCCTGCGCGCCCGTTGCGTCCCGGCGGTTTATCGAATCCTTTATCACGCCGTCTTCTTCCGCTCCCTTCCCGACATGGTCAAGCCCGCCACCAACCGGTGCAGCACCATGCGGGGATCCAGTTGCGTGGTGACGAGCGATTTGTCGGCCTGCAGGGTCGCTTCCAGGGCCCGGCGCATCTCATCTGTCGTGAACTGACCGGCTTTCTTGGTCGCATAAAACAATCCCCACGCATTCACACTCCCACTCTTGGTCTGTGGGAGCCAGGCCTTCTCGCCGTCCGGCAGACGATTCAGAGCTGCCGTGAATGCGGCCCCGTTGTGAAGCGGCAGGCCGGGATGGGCGTCTAACAAAATCCGCACCATGAAGAGATTGCGCACGGTGGGAATGATCGCGGCCCGCATCAGGCCGATCGCGCTTTCGCCTTTCTCGAGTTGCGCATCGACCAGCTCGATCGCGCGCACCGTGTCCCGGCGTTCGAGGGCCCGGCTGATTTCCCACACGACTCCCTTGCGGCTCAGCGGTACCATCAACCGCACGTCCTCGAGTTCCACTGTGCGCCGCTCGCCCAGGTAGAGGTTCAGCTTTTCCAGCTCGTTGCCGATCTGCCGGGTCTCCTCCCCGGCCATCTGCACGAAGAGCTCGAGGGCTTCATGATCGAAGGCCAGCCGCAGTTCCTTCGCCCGGGTCGTCACGAGCAGGGCCACCTCTTCCTCCCAGCCCTCCTTCGAAACATCGACCCTGTCGAAGACCGCCACCTCCGCGTTCTTCTGCAGCCACTTGTAAAACGCCCGGCGCTTGTCGATCGCACTGGCACTGATCAGGAAGGTCACCTCGTCGCCGATCCCCGCCTTCAGGACCGCCAGCAAGGCCTCCACTCCTTCCTTGGACCGCTCTGCTCCGCCGGTGCGATCGTCCGCCAGGAAGTTCGCCCCCTTCAGCCACACGATCTTGTCCGCTCCGAAAAACCCGAACGTCTGCAGCGCCTCGATCGTCCTTGCGCAAACCTGGTAGGCCTCCTCCGCAATCGACACCACGCCTTCCACCACGTCGTTGGTGAACTCGTTGGCCTCTTCCTGCTCAAGGTCCTTGAAGAGAGCCTGCGCCTCCTCCGAGACCCGACCCTCATCGGTTCCGATCACCGCATGCACCGCCCCCGGCATGGGAGTTGGAATAGGTGCACGCTCCGGATTCCGCAATTCGCAAAATCACGCCACCCGATTTCCAGATAACTATCAGGGCTCAATTTTCAGATCCCAGATCCCCCGGAAGGCCTCTCCATTGATATCTACTCCCCTTCGCCAGCCTTGCTCCCCGCTTCCTTGCCTTCCCTCGCCTCGCGAAAAAAACCCTGCAAGAGGCCCTGGCACTCGGCGGCCAGGACTCCGCCGGTCACATCGCAGCGGTGGTTCAGGGGTGGATTGGCCTCCAGCAGGTTGATCCAGCCCCCTGCTGCACCACCCTTCAGGTCCGCGCATCCGAAGACCACCCGTTCTGGGCGGCAGAGCACGATCGCTCCCGCGCACATCGGGCAGGGCTCCTTCGTGACGTAGAGCGTGCAGCCTTCCAGACGCCAATCCTCCATCCCGTTTTGCGCCGCCGTGAGGGCCAGCATCTCGGCGTGGGCGGTGGCGTCCTTCAGGGTCTCCACCTGGTTCCACGCTCGCGAGATGACCGACCCTTCCCGCACCACCACCGCCCCGATCGGAACTTCCTCCGCGGCGTATGCCTTGCGGGCCTCGCGCAGGGCTTGCTGCATGAAGAAGGCGTCGCTTTCCAGATCAATGATCGGCTCCTCGCTCACGAACGCCGCCAACCAAGCAGAATCCAATTCGGTGGCAAACCCGCTTTTCTCCTGGTCCGCGCCGAGGACCCTACGTCTCGGAGGGGTCGATCTTGAGAGCCTCGCAAATCGCGTGCTCCGCCCCGGGCCACAAATCCTCGAGTTTGGGCGCCTGGAAATCCTCCGGCCCCTCGGCCGCAAAGACGATGATGAGCATCCGAATCTCGCCCTGCGGGCTGATTCCCAGCTTCCGCCAACCACCCTCCAGCGCGACCTTGGCCTTGGGATCGACGGCCACCAGGTCGATGAAGAGGTAGCCGTTGGGCTGGTGGTGACCGATACGCACCCCCTCCCCGGCCCAGCGGCGGCTGAGGAACCAATCCTTCGGCACGATCGGCCGCAGGTTCACGATCATCTCCAGGTCGGCGGGAAGTTTTCCGTCCCCCACCTCGAGTCGCACCTCCTGCGAGGCCGGGAGATTGGTGAACCTGGTCGTGGCGTCGAGACGCTTGCCCTCGATGTCATCGGTCTCCTCGTCTCCCTTCAGGACCGGGAGTTCCCTCTTCAGTCCCGGATGCCTGAACCGGTAGGTCCCCGCCTTCGAGATCTGGAATTCTTCCGCCGCATCGAGGCGTCCCGCCACCACCACCACTTTGCCGGGCGGGAACGGGGTGTAGCTCCGCGTCGTCATGCAGCCCGCCAGGTCGGCGGAAATGCACGGCACCTGCCGGTTGTCACCAAGAGTAATCGCCAATTGGTTCTGCGCGTGGGCCAGGCTCTGCAGGTCGGCGTGGAGGGTTCGGATTCCCGTGTTCTCAGCCTCCAGTCGAAAGGCCAGCTGCTTGCCGACCCGGTGGTTCTTCTGCAGCGGGACCAGCCGCGTCCGCAGGCCCTCCGGGTTCGGCTTACCCCAACCAGACTCCGCCAGGGCCGGACCCGCAATCAACATCAACGAGAAGTTGACCAGCCTCCTCATTCCGCGAAAGGTCATCGGATCCGATACTCTCCGCGATTCCGCACCCGTGTAAAGACACAACGCCGCGCCGTCCCAAAAAAACCTTCGTGCCCTCGCAAGTCGTGGTTAAACCACCCCCGTGAAGCGCTGGACTCCCTCCGACCGCATCGTGGCCCCCTCCGTCCTGGCCGCCGACTTTTCGCGTATCGGAGAGGAATGCTCGCGCGCCATCGCGGCCCGTGGAGACTGGCTCCACCTCGACGTGATGGACGGCCACTTCGTCGACAACATCTCCTTCGGTCCCGCCGTGGTGGAGGCCATCCATGCCACCAATGACATCTTCCTCGACGTCCACCTCATGATCACCAGCCCGGATCACTACTTCCCGAGCTTCGTGAAGGCCGGAGCGGATTTGATCTCGGTTCACGTCGAGGCCGATCACGACGTGGCCTCCACCCTCGGGGCGATCCGCCAGGCCGGTCGCCAGTGCGGCCTCGCCTTCAACCCCTCCACTCCGTTCGGTGAGGTGGAGCCCTTCCTCGACCAGATCGACCTGCTTCTCGCCATGACGGTCGTCCCCGGATTCGGCGGACAGGCCTTCATGCCCGAAGTGATGCCCAAGGTGGAGGAAGCGGTGCGTCTCCGCCAGGAACGGGGCCTGAGCTTTCACATCGAGGTCGACGGCGGAATCGATCCGGCCACCGCGGTGACCGCCTCCGGCGCCGGCGCCAACGTGTTTGTGGCGGGGTCATCGACCTTTCGGGCCCCTGACATGGGCGCTGCCGTCAAAGCCATTCGCGAAGCCTGATTGTCCGGATCGCGGAAGCCCGAACGGGATGGGAGACGGGATCTGCAACATCTTGCCCTCCTGCCCCGATTGTGAAACAACCGTCGGTTTTCCAGTCGCTTCCGTAGCGAATCCAAGCTGAAATCAAGACGCCATGAAAAATCCTCTCCTCATCGGTCTGCTGTGCCTCGGAATCGGGTTTGGAGCCGCCTGGCTCGTCAAGCCCGGTTTCCGCGATGAAAACTCCGCTGACCAGGCCCCCGTCCCGAAAAGCCAGGCTGCCGCCGCCAGGAAAGGATCCAGCGCGGCCCCCGAGCAACCTGCCAAGTCCGGCAGCAAGCCCGAGATCCCCGTCGTCGAGCGCGGGGTGGTGGTCGCCGGGGAGGGGGGCGATGCCGATCGCAAAGGTGTGCGGGCCGAAGTGCGGAGTGGTGAGGACCGCTTCCGCGAGATGATGACACGCCGCCAGAAGGCCAAGGAGGAAGCAAGGATCAAGAAGCTCGTCGATCGTCTCGGTCTCACCGAAGCCCAGGCCGACAAACTGCGAACTCACTTTGACAAGAATCGCGCCGATCTCGCCGCCATGATGGAGGCCGGTGACGAAGACTGGTCCAAGGTCAAGGACTTCGCCAAGAAGATCCGCGGGGACTCGCTCGATGAGGCCCTCGCCGGAATCCTGACCGACGAGCAGAAACCCGCCTACGAGGAGATGAAGCAGCGGGACCGCCAAAACCTGGTCGAAGCCCGCGCCTACAAGGACCTCGCCAAGATTCAGGGCGTCCTCGATCTCTCCCCGGAACAAAAGGAAGATGTCTACGACGTGCTCTACGAACAGGCCACCAGCAAAGTCGACACCAACCAGGATGCCCGCGCCATGGTCTCCGTCTTTACGGAGGGCCTCGGGATCAGCATCGATCCCGAAGATCTCGGTATCTCGAGCGCGATCCAGGTCCAGATCGACAAGGCCTCCTCCGGCGAGCAACCGGATGCCGATCCCGACGCCTGGCTCCAGGCCATGAAGGAGGGCCGCCAAACCGAGATCGAGCAAGAGGTCGGAGCGCTCGCTCCCGTGCTCAACGACGACCAGGAAGCCGCTTACCGGGCCCCACCTCGAGGGCGAGGGCGCCGGCCTCCTGGGCGGAATCCTCGGTCGGGGCTTCGAAGTCGAGAGCATCCAGCCTCCGGAACCGCCCGTCGAAGCCGGGAAGGACGACTAGAACCTATCCCCCCATGCTCCGGATCAACGACGAGCTGATCGACCCCAGTCTCCTCGAGGACGCCTTTGCACGGATCAAGTCCGAGGCCGAGGCGCGCCTGCAGGTCTCGTGCTGCGAGCGCGATCCCGAATTCATGCAGCAGGCCGAAGAAGAGGTGATCGACTCGGTTCTCATCGCGCAGGAGGCGGAACAACGCTACCCGGAACTCCCCGAAGACAAGATCAAGGTCCGCTTCGAAAAAACGCTCCGGGAGTTCCGCGAACACGGAGCCAGCTGGGATATGCTGGAAGCGCAACGCGACCAGCTGCGCGACGAATGCGAGGCGAACCTGCGCATGGAGACCTTTCTCGACGCTATCCTGGACGGGAAGACCGACTACACCGAGGACGACCTCCGAAATTACTACCGGGAACACGAGCGCGATTTCCGCACCACCGCCGAAGTTCGCGTCCTGCACCTCATGAAGGCGCTCGAGAAACACGACGATCCCGTGCTGCTCCTCGAGCAGATGAAGGATCTTCGGGAGGAGGCCATGGAGGGCGCCGATTTCGAGGAAATCGCCCGGCGCGAAACCGAGAAGGAATCTAGCGAGATCGATCTGGGCTGGATCACCTTCGACCGGCCCTCCAATCCCATCGAGTCCATCATGTTCACCATGCGTCAGGACGAGATCAGTCCCGTCATCGCCTACGAACACGCCTACCATCTCCTCAAGATTGCCGAGATCAAACCCGCCACCGTGAAACCTTTCGAGGAGCTGCGCGAAGACATCGTCCAGCTCGTCGCCTTCGAGCGGAGACGCAAGGCCCTGAGGGAGTTCGCAGCCGGATTGCGGGAAGATGCGAAGGTGGAGCGATTGAAAGAAGACGAGGAGGAGGACGACGACGAAGGGTGATCTGCGAAAATTCGACCCCCCCCAATTTCCAGATCATCTCCCCCGTCCAGAAATCAATTTCCAATTCCTCGGCCCCGAATCGAGCCTCGAGGATTGTGATTCGGAAATTGGCGATGAGTTTATTTGGTCCTTGGTCCGTCGCGTTTAAAGACCTTCAACTCTCTTCCGTCCTTCCCGGCAGGCGTAGCGGTTTCCCCTGCGGCATTTGCACCATCGCCAGTTGCTGGCGGCAGGTAATGAGCAGGGTACCATCTTCCGGCCGCCTCATCTCAAAGCCGCACCAGAAGCGCACCCGGCCCCACTCCTCCAGCCACCCCCGGGTTTCTAACAGATCCCCGAGGCGGCCCGGCTTGCGGTAATCGATCTCGGTGCGCACCACCACCGGGTACACCTGTGTCTCGGCCATGGAGCGCAGATCGAATCCCAGGTGTCCTGCCAGACCGGTCCGGCAGCGCTCGATCATGCGCAAGTAGGCGAGGTTGTGCACCACCCCGCCGACATCGGTGTCGTAGAACATCACCTCGTCTCTCGTGGTTTTCTCCGGCTGTGATCCTGGCATGGCTTTGGGCATCGCGGGCAATCTCGTTGCGGGGTCCAGTGTAACGCGGCCCGACACGGAGACAGCCGCAAAAATTCCCCGACCGGCCGGCTTCGCCCCGCCGGGAATGCGACGCCTCAAAGGGTTGCTCCTTCCCCTCCTCTGGATGACACTGCCCGGGATGCGCTTCCTGCTTCTGTTTCTCCTCCTGGCCCTGCCGCTCCCTGCCGCGGTATTTGTGCCTCCGGAGGACACGAAGCCCCTTTTCAGGCGTGATCTGCTCCCCATCGACACCGACACGATGCGGGCCCTCTCCTCCCAACTGACCGCTCTCGCCCGGCGGGACCCCGCCGACAACGGGCTCCAACTGCGCGCCACCGCGCAGCTTCTCGCTATCGCGACGCGCCTCGATCCCACCAACCGCCCGGCCCGCGAACTCGGCCGGCGTCTCGCCGCGGGTGAGGCTCCCCTGGGTCCTCCCAACCTCGATCTCAACCTCGCCCTCGGCCGGAGCTGGCACATCGTGGATTGGCTCCTCGAGCCCGAAGCGGGACCGGAAGGCCGGCGCCTCGGCCAGCAACTGCTCGACGCCCTCCGCGTTCTCGATCCGCGCCATCCCCACTCCAAGCGCCACGACGCTGACGGCGAGGCTGCGCGGTGGAGCGGGATCGTGGCCGAATTGTCCCGCTTCAACGACCTCCCTCCCGCCGACCCACCCAAACCGCCCACCAGGAATTCCGATCCTCCGCCCCCGCCCGCCCCGCCCCCGGAACCTCCGCCCCCACCCGTCAAGCGCCCGCCCATCCTGATGCGCCAGGGCAGCGTCAGGACGCCCCTCTATCTCTACGATCAGGACTTCAAGCAGCACCTTCTCATCGCGCCCATTGCGATGGATGTGCTCACCAGTGAGGACCCGGGTCCTCTCACCTTCACCCTCTCTCCCGAATTCAAATCCCCCCTTCTCGATTCCGCCCGCGAGAAAGTGCGCCGCTCGCTCGAGCGGACCTGGCCAAACCTTCCGGGGCGGAGTCTCGCCGTGCTCGAGAGCGGCGGACGGCGCTACGCCTCGCGAAACGCTACCGCGATTTCCGGACCGGCTTCGCTCCTCCTCCACGCCGCCCTTGCCGGCAAGACCCTGCGCAGCGACGTCGTCTTTGTCGGCGATCTCCACGATGACGGTGCCCTCACCCGCCCCCGCTGGAGCTGGGACTACCTGCGGGCCCTCCGCAAGGGCGAGGGCGGCCGGCTCCTGGTGCCGCCCGATTTGCAGGCCGAGCTTCGTGCCCTGATCGCCCTTGAGAGCTCCGGCTTCTACCTGAAATGGGAAGTCCTGGTGGTGAGCTCGCTCGACGTGGCCCTGAGCCTCGCCAGCGTCGGTGGCGACCCGGAAGGCCTCGCCGCCGCCTCCGCCACGTTCGCCGAGGTGCGCCGCGTCGCGGAGGGCAAAGACGTCGGCCAACTGTGCGTCAACAGCCATGTCCGCAAACGCCTCGGCGAAATCCAGGGCAAGGCCCCCTTCCACTCCTCCGCCTCCCTGCTGCTTCTCCAGGGTTCTGGGCAGCGCCCCAACCACGTCGAACGCGAGGTTGCGGCCCGCATCCTGCGCAGCGGGGTCGAACCCCTCGCCTACCTCACCCGCGCTCCGCTTTCCAGCCTCAGTCCCCAGCGCATCGACGCGGCCGCCGCTTCGGCCCGCTCCGAGATCGACCGCTTCGCTAAATTCTTCGATCCCAGGGACGCCGCCCTCCACCAGGAAGCGGTCCAACTCTCCGGGCTGGCCCGCGCCCTGGCCCGCGGAAAGCAGATCGGCAAGGCGGGTCCCCAGGGCAATATCCTCATCCCCCCGGGTGTCCCGCTCTCCTCCCTCCAGCAGCAGCTCCAGACCAGATTCAGCGCCTACCTCAGGAATCTGGCGCCTTACACCGGCGAAAGCTTCCCGCCAACCCCCCCCGCGGCCCCTCGTAAGAACCCCAAAAAGAGCTGATTACACAAAATTCCCCCCGGGCCCCGCTGCCCGGGTGGCACCGCGACCCCCAGGCCGGCCGGCGAACGGGCCAAGACGAGAATTGCCCGCAATCTTTAATTTTCCTTTTCGTGCGGCGCGCTATCTAAAAACATCCCCCAGCTACCATGACCAGGAACTCTCCCTCCCCCTTCACGAGCGTGGCCGCCGCTGTTGCCCTTCTTCTGGCCGGCTTCGTTCCGGCCCTTCAGGCGGAGCGGGAGCTCTTCTATCTGCCCGACATGGACGCCGAGATCTTCGACACCAAGAAGCTCGACTTCGGAAAGCGCGGCGAAATCGAAAAAGCCGGCCTCGTCAGCGCCCTCGCGCGGGTCGCGAGCGACTTCGATCCGGAGAAAGGAAAGATCGACAACGAGTTGCGTTCCAATGCCCTCGGCATCTCGGGCCGCATCAATCCCGACGCCAAGATCTTCAAGACTACTTTCGAGCAACTGGAAGGGAATGCCAAGGCGTGGGGGGCCGGAAACACCAGCAAGTCCCGCCTGGTCGGAAACATCTACGCCGGGGTCCGCAGCCTCCTCAAGAGCAAGGACAACAAGGACAACAAATTCTGCGCCGCCTACTGCGTCGATGTCGCCTTGCGGCTCGATCCCAAACACAAGTATGCCACCCGCCTCGAAGACATCCGCGACAAGCTCAAGGCCGAGGACGTCGAACCCGAATGGAATGAACTGAAGGGCAAGGCCGTCGTCAAGGACGAGCCCTGGAGCCCCTTCGGAAAAAGAGGCAACCTCGAGCCGCGCAAGGAGAAAATGAAAGGCGGCAAGGCCGAAAAACTCGCCTCCAACCAGAGCTCGGTGGTCGGCCTCGTGGTGGTCGTCCTCGGTGGCGGAAAGCAGGCCGGCGCCGCCCGCGAAATCATCGCCACCGCTCTCAAGGAAGAAAAAGTCAAAGGGGTCGAACTCAAGATCGACCAGGATGTCGGCGACATGATGGCCAGCAGCCTCAAGTCCATCCGCGATTACTTGAGGGTCACCTACGAGCCCAAGGACATGGTCCCGAGTGGTTACGCGGTGAGCATCGTCTTCCAGGACCGCGATCAACCGGTGGACGGCCCTTCGGCCGGAACCGCCATGGCCCTCCTGCTCGATTCCCTCTTCAGCGGCGAGAAGCTCGACGAGAAGTTCGCCTGCACGGGCGGCATCACGCCCAACGGCAACTGCACCAAGATCGGCGGAGTGGCCGCCAAGATCCGGGGTGCCACCCGCCGCAGTTGCAAGATCGTGGGCGTGCCCGCCGCCAACGCCGCGGGCGTCAACGACATCCTCGTCCTCAACGGGATTGATCCCCTCCTGGATATCCAGGTCTTCACCATGAAGAACATGGAGCAGGCCCGGGCCCTGTCCCGCAAAAAGAAGGCCGGCGAAGTCCAGGGCACTCTCGATGACTTCAAGGCCGTCGCGGACGTCATTCGCAGGGACGGCGAGAAGATGCTCAAGAACAGCAGGGTTCAGGAGAAATTGGAGGGCGTCCTCGAGAAGATGCCGAACCACATGTCGGCCAAGCTCCTGCTCGACCACGCCCGCGGCAAAGCCCCCGGGAGGCTCTCTGGCGGCGGCAGCTTCCACGAAATCGATTCCCGCGCTTCCGGCCTCTTCACCCGGGTGCAGATGATGGTCTTTCGCCAGAAATTCTTCGAAGGCAGAGCCGCCCGCGACGACGCCAAGGAGGCCCTCGCCGAACTCGAGGAGATCGAAGCGAAAGTCGATGAGCGCTTCAAAGACTACATGAAGGCCGCCCTCGGCCTCTGCGAACTGGTCGAAGGGGGAATCGAAGACGGCGAAGAGGAGTTCCTCAAGAAGCTCAGGAGCAAGTGGGAAGCCCTGCGCCACCTCCGCAAGAAGCTCGCCGAAGACCCCGAACTCCACGAGGAGATCATGGGCTAGTGCATCGGCCCGCAAGTTAGTGTGCATTCGGAGATGAGAATCTTCGCACTCACCCCCCGGTCACGATCATCCAGAACACCGCCATTCCCACGATCGCGATCGGCAGGGGCAGGAGCCCGAAGACCAGGACCGGCTTCGGTAGCTCGCGGCGTTTCACCAGCACCAGGATCACCAGGAGGATCGCCACCGCGTAGATCGCAAAAAAGGTCACGGCGGCCGCCGCGGCCGGCGCAAAGCCTCCCTCCTCACCGGGCAGGAGACGGGGAACGACGAAGGCCGCCGCCAGCAGCGCCACGCTCAGCGGAGCCATGATGAAAACCTGCCGGGCGGATCTTCGACGGTGCGTCATTCCTTGGGTCCCCCTTCGTCGCTGGAACGGGAAGAGAACCGGACCGGCCCCCCAACCTTCCACCTGTCGCAGCGTAGGGCTGGCGCGACGCGTGCACAAGGCGCGAGGCGAACGCCCCCGGCGTGAGCGGCTCCCCAAGCCCTTCGGTCCACTTTTTTCAGATCCCTTCTCGCTTCGCTACCAGGGCCGCGACCTTCTCAACCTGGGCTTTTGTCAGCGTGTGCTCCTCAGCACGCAGGGAGCCGACGAATGGGGTCGTGCACAGGATGAGGGCCTGGAGTTTCCCCTTTCGCCTGACAGTTTAATCGAGACGTATGATCACGTGGGTTGAACCGTCATCAAGGGCGTTCAACCTTCCTCCCGGGTCCGGGCTTTTGAGCAGATTGCGGCTGATGGAGATTCGCCGTGGAGCGGGGCCTCCCCCACCACCGTCTTCGCCCGCGGAAATGGCCATTCTCCCGTTTCCCGGCAAGCGGGTCACCACTCATCCCGGCCCATGCCGGTGGGACGAGGGACACCAAAGCGAGCTCAAAAGTTGGTCAAAACTCTGAAAATGAATGCGTTATGACGATAGGGACCAAAGGCCGCGATCCGGCCGATTCTCGTAAGAAATTCTCCCGAACCACCGTTTCTTATTGCAACCGAGTCTCAATAACGTTTGATTGCACCACGATGTCGTCCAGACTGACAGACGATCTGAAACGCGACAGCGCCCTGAATTTGGATCAGGCCGCGGTGGGTTGCAGTTTCCAGGTGAAGGCCCTGGAGGGTCCTGCCTGCCGCCAACTGCGCGAGATCGGCTTCTGCGAAGAGATGCGCATTCGCAAGATTGCGGATGGCCGCACCCTCCTCTGCGCGGTGTGCGGAACGCGTCTCGCGCTCAGCCGGGACCTCGCCAGGCAGGTCCGCGTCACGCCCTGTTAGGGGAATCCTCTCCCCTCTCCGCGCATGAGTGACTCCGGAGAGCACGCCCCCGTCCCGAAGGTGGCCCTGGCCGGTCATCCCAACGTCGGCAAGACCACCCTCTTCAACCAGCTCACCGGCGAGAGTCGCAAGGTCGGCAACTATCCCGGGGTTACGGTGGAGCGCACCAGCGCCACCCTCTACACCCCGCACGGCCACCAGCTTGAACTCGTCGACCTTCCCGGCTCCTATTCTCTTTCGCCGAATTCGCCCGACGAAGTCGTCACGCGCGATGTTCTGTTAGGCGACCTCAAGGGCGAGTCACCGCCCGATCTCGTGATCTGCGTGGTGGATGCTGCCAGCCTGGAACGACATCTCTACTTCGTCTTGCAGGTCATGGACGCCGGCTTCCCGGTGGTGCTGGCCCTCAACCAGGTCGATCGCGCCGAGGACAAAGGACTGCGCATCAATCACCAGGTCCTCGCCGATGAGTTGGGCATCCCGGTCGTCGCCTGCCAGGCCACCACCGGCCGCGGTATCGTCCAGCTCAAGCAGACCCTGCGCTTTCCCTTTCCTCCCCCCACCCCGAGGAGATGGAAGGGCCCGGGCGCGGTGGAAAGTGGAATCCTGAAGCTCGCCGACCACCTGGAGGAGGCCGGGATCGCCCGCCCCACCGCCCACGCCGTGCATCTCCTGGCCGACACCTCCTACCGCATCGATCCCCAAGCCCACCTGCCCGTCGGAGCGCAGGTGGAGGCCCGCGAGATCGCCTCGACCTGTATCGCGAAAAGCCAGCCGCCGGAAGATGCCATCTCGCAGGCGCGCTTCCTCTCCATCCGGCGAACCGTCCGCGCCGCGGTCACGGAGACCCGCACCGAAAGCGAAACCTTCTCGGACAAGCTCGACCGCTACGCTCTTCACCGCGTGTGGGGATGGTTCATTTTGGGCGGTGTCATGTTCCTGGTCTTCTGGAGCATCTTCAGCTTCGCCTCCATCCCGATGGACCTCATCGAGAAAGCCTTTGGCGCGTTGGCGGCCGGGGTCGGCCTTCTCCTGCCGGAGGGCGATCTCCGCGGCCTGATCACCGACGGCATGATCCAGGGGGTGGGATCGGTGGTGATCTTCCTGCCCCAGATTCTCCTCCTCTTTCTCTTCATCGGATTGCTGGAAGGGTGCGGTTACATGGCCCGCGCCGCCTTCCTGATGGACAAGATCATGTCGCGCGCGGGGCTTACCGGGAAGTCGTTCCTCCCCCTCCTCAGCGGCTATGCCTGCGCCATTCCGGGCGTCATGTCGACCCGCACCATCAACAGCGCGAAGGAGCGGCTCCTCACCATTCTGATCCTGCCGTGGATGAGCTGTTCGGCGCGGCTCCCGGTCTACCTGCTCCTCATTCCGCTTCTCGTCACGGGCTCCTTCGCGCAAACCATGATGATGTCCCTCATGTACTTCCTGGGCACCGGCACCGCTCTGCTGGCGGCGTGGCTCCTCGGGAAGCGCATCGGCCGCACCGAGCCCGCTCCGCAGTTTCTCCTGGAACTACCGCCCTACCGGGTCCCCGACTTCGGATACGTGGGACGCCACATCATGGGCCGCGCCCTCGCCTTCCTCAAGAAGGCCGGAACCATCATCCTGGGAATCGTGATCCTGCTCTGGGCCCTCGGCTCCTATCCGAAAGCCCCGGAGGGTGAGGACCAGCTCTCCTACAGCGTGGTGGGCCGCCTCGGCAATCTCATCGAGCCCCTGGTGCGTCCCCTCGGCTGGGACGGACGCCTCGGCGCTGCGATGCTGACATCCTTTGCAGCCCGCGAAGTCTTCAACGGCAGCATGGCGGTCTCCTTCGCCATCGGGGATGGGGAGGGCGACAATGCGACGGTCCGCCAGAGAATCCGGCAACGCATCGCGGGGGCCAGGAAGCCGGACGGGTCGCCGCTCTATCCGCCCCTCACCATCTTCTCCCTCCTCGTGTTCTACATCTACGCCCTGCAGTGCCTGCCCACCACGGTCGTGGTGAAGAGCGAAACCCGCTCGTGGCGCTGGGCCCTCGGGCAACTTGCGGGGATGTCACTCTTCGCGTATCTTGCCGCGCTGCTGGTCTTCCAGGTTGGCCGGCTCTTCGGACTCTGAAGCATGGACTGGTTCCTCCACCACTGGCAAACCATCGTGGCCTTCGCGATCGTGGCATTCCCCGTCGCGATCTTCGCGCTGCGCCTCACCAGACCGAAAAAGAAGTCCGGTTGTGGGGGTGGCTGCGACTGCGAAGGGAAGAAACTGTAGTAAGGTCTGGGGGATCGGGAAGACCCCACCGGGGCCATGAAGACCCCACGAGCCAATTTCCAAATAAACCTCAGGACCAACCGCCAAATCCCAAGGACCCTCAACCGCCCGTGAGGTTTGCGTCCTGGCACTCTGGGAAACTGGCGTCTATTTGGAAATTGGAGTGTCGCGTCTTCCCCGAACGCCGGTGGTCTGCGATCGTGCCTACCGTCCCGTTCACCCCAGCCTCTTCCCCACCTCCACGTACATCGCCGAACACGGGGGCAAATCCGGCAGGGCCAGGCCCTCCTTCCAGAGGGCTTCCGCCGTCGTGGTAGCACTCCAATCGCTCGCGAGCCGGTCCCGGAACCGGAGTTCCCCCGCCCCGCATCCGATCTCTCGCAGGTCCTCCTCCGGAATGATCAGCTTTACCCCGCCCAGGGTCTGCTCCCCGTGCAGGTTGATCACCACCAGGAAGACTTGCCCGCCTTCCTCTTCCGCTCGCAGGTAGGCGTAGAGCCAGTGCCCGCTGGGCGCTTCGTCCCCGAGCCGGCCGCCCGCCGGGTTGGTCAGGTTGGCCGAATTGAGGGGCCGGAACTCACCGTTCGTGAAGGCCGGCTCACCGCAGAGCTGAAGCAGCCGCCCATACCAGTCCCGCAATTTCTTTTGCTCCTGCGAGAGCCTTCCCCCGTCGTAGCAGTGACCGTTCACCCACTTCGCCAGCTCCGGCAGCGACCAGTAATCGAAAAGGGTGGTCCGCCCGTCCTCTCCGCTGAACCCGGCCCTCCCGGTCGCAGGCTCACCCACTTCCTGGCCGTTATATACCATGACGGGTCCGCTCCCGAGCCCGAAGAGGAGGGACGAAACGGGCTTGCCGACCTTCATCCCGAGCCCACCCCATCGCAGCGGACTGGCCAGGCGCACCTCGTCGTGGTTCTCCGCGTAGCGCGCCGAGGCATAAAACCGCTCGCCCTTCGGCAACACCGCGTCGATGTCATTGCCCCACTTCGGCCCCTCGTAAATCTGTTGCACGAGCTGGTAGGTGGGGCTGTCGTAGACGGCGTCGAAGCCGCTCCCCAGCAAGGCTTCCAGCACGTTCCCGTCCGTGAGCTTGGCCTCGTCGCCGTCGTAAGCCTCCGCCACAAAGAAAACCCCCGGATCCCGTTCCCTCGCCCGCGCGATCGCCCAGCGCCAGAACTCCATCGGCACCATGTGCGCCATGTCGGCCCGGTATCCGCTGACGCCCATCCGGTGCCAGTAGTCGAGCACCGCATCCATCTTGCGCCAGGTGTCCGGCACCTCCTCCACCGGCGCCTCGGGCCCCGGCAAGTGGCCCGTGTCGTGCCCGGTCGTGAAGTCGTGCCCGTAATTCAATTTCACGGTCTCGTACCAATCGTGAATCGAAGGGGACCAACTCCGCACGTTGTTGCCCGTCACCCGGCCGAACTCGGTCTCCGGCGCGAAGACTCCGCCGCCCTCCCCCCCATCCGCTCCGGGTAGCTTGAGCGGAGGTCCGCCCCCCGGGTCTTCCTTGCCGAGGTAGAAAAAGTTGTTGTCCCGACGAAAGAAGACGTCGCGCTGGTCACGTGCGCCAAAATCCAGTTCCGGGAGGAGGTCGGAGTGGTAGGAACGCGCCACGTGGTTCGGCACGAAGTCGATGAGCGTCTTCAAGCCGTGCCGCTCGCAGCGCGCCAGGAGCTGGCGAAACTCCACCAGCCGGCGCTCGGGATTCTCCGCGTAGTCCGCGGAGACATCGAAGTAGTCCCGGATCGCGTAGGGGCTGCCTGCCTTGCCCTTCACGAGGGCCGCCTCCTCCGCGGGCTGCCCCGGAGAAGGAGTCCGGCTGGCGTGCTCCAGCACCCCGGTAAGCCAGACGTGCGTGAAATTCATGGCGCCCAGCGATACGAGGGCCGCGTCGTTGATATCCGCAAACTTCCCGCACCCGTTCTCCTCGAGGTCGCCGTCCACGATCCGCGCCTCGTTGGTGTTGCCGAAGTGACGCACCATCAACTGGTAGACTCTCGGGCGCTCCCGGCCCGCTTTCCCATTTCCCCCTTCTCCCTTCATCGTTCTTAGCGCCCTGCCTCGTGAATCATGATTCGCAGCTTCTCCGCCTCCTCCCGCAAATCGTCGCGCCGGCCCATCTCCTCCACCGTGAAGGGCATGCGGATCCGCCAGTTCTTCCCACCCGTCGTGGCCGGGATGTTGAAACGTTCCACCATCCCGAAGAGATCCGTGATCATGAAGGCCGCGTCCCGTGATTTGGTCTCCAGGAGAGCTCTCAAGAGGCTCCACTGCAGTTCCTCGTCGTAGGGAGGAAAAGAGCAGGCGTCCTGGGCGAGCGGAATCCCCGCAAACTCGCTGAGCACCCGCAGGTTCCAGCAGGCGCCCTCCCGGATGTCCCCGTCGATCGATTGGGTCCCTTCCCGGAACTCGGCCCACATCGCCGCGATGGGAGGATGATCGTGGGTCGCGTAGGTCGCAAAACTACATTCCTCGTAATTCTTGCCCCGCACGGGATGTTCGATCCCGACTTTGTCTTGCTCGACTTCCCAATGGCAAATCTTGAAGCCGGCAATCCCGAGTTTGCGCAGGTGGGGGCGCACGTAGTCGGGAACCGCTCCGAGGTCTTCCCCCACCACTTCGTGTTCCCCGGAGGCTTCCATAACCATGCGGAGGTGCTTGTCGCCCTCCTTCAGGTTCGCAGCGCGATGTTCCTTGGAGTCGTCGGGCCGGGGCTTGAAGCCCGGCAGGACCCCCCCGGTCCGGGCCATGGCCTCCTCGGTGCTGAGCGTCAGGAATTCGCCGTTTCGCACCGGCCGCCACGGGAAGGCGTAGATCCGGTAAAAGCCGAGAATATGATCGATCCGGAAGACTCCGAAGACATCGGTAAGCTTCCGGATGCGACGCCGCCACCACGAGTAGCCGTCCTTTTCCATGGCGTCCCATCGGTAAATCGGAATCCCCCAGTTCTGGCCCCACCGGACCGCAAAGGCGTCATCCTTGAAAACCGTTTCCTGGGGCGCCCCGCCGCTCCACTCCAGGTCAAACCACTCGCCCTCGAAGAAGACGTCCGCACTCGAGTACGAAATCCCGATGGGAACGTCGCCCATCAGCTTGACGTCCAGGCCAGCGGCGTATTCGCGGAGCTCGCGCCACTGGGTGAAGGCGATCCACTGCACCCAGGCCGGAAACGCCAGGCAACGTTCCACCTCCTCCGGGTTGGCCTCCCGGCGGCCGGCAATCCAGCCTTCCGCCAGTTCGGCGGTATTGTAGTTCATGCTCCACAGGTCCCACGACTCGTTCTCGCCTTCCAGCGTCATGAGCCAGCGGAACTTGCAGTAATTCTCCAGCCATTCCGCTTCCTCCTCGCGGAACCGCGCGAATTCGGCCCCGCGCTTTCGGTCCCGCTCCTTATTCCAGAAGCGCTCGAATCCCTTCTCGAGCAAGGCACGCTTGAGCTTCTTCACAGCCGGATAATCAACTAAATTCGTACACAGCCATCCCATAGGAGACTGTTGAAATACCTCCGTTCGGCGAGAATCGAATTTGCTGATGGTAGCGGAGTTGGTTAAGGTTCGTTAATGATCCGCAAGAAGACTCTCCCCGCGC
>Ga0310121_10002073_pt1 | contig 19535 bp, 19 predicted proteins | sample CB27_Tmax_986_MG_FD_203504 | JGI IMG/M metagenome (GOLD analysis project Ga0310121, IMG submission 203504) | Marine microbial communities from Western Arctic Ocean, Canada - CB27_Tmax_986 | ecosystem: Environmental > Aquatic > Marine > Oceanic | place: Canada: Western Arctic Ocean | collected...
CTATCCGCAAGCACGGCCACGACTCGGAGGCAAGGCCTCTTGTCTTTATCTGCAGCACCTGCCAGACCCCCATCGAATGGCGAAGAACTTCCTGCAGCTCCTGCGGCTTAAACCTGCGTTGGATCGACGGACGCATCCTCGATGCCTTGATGGAAGAGATGGCGGGGGAAACACCGAGAGAGGAGCGCTCATGAAGTGTCGGATGTGCGAGGGTCGACGGCTCTTCGAGTTTCTCGACCTCGGCTCCACCTCACCCCCCCCGACGAGTTCAAGACCGCTGAGCAGCTGCGTCAACCGGACACGTACTATCCGCTACAGGTCTGGATTTGTGAGGACTGCGGGCTGGCGCAGCTCGGGTATGTAGTTGCGCCGGAGATCCTCTATCAGAACAATTAGTTCTTTGATGTCGGACCTACCCCTTCAAACAGAAGGTAAACATGTCCAGGATGGATGATTAGATCTCCGCGATGCTCGAGAAGGAGCTCCGCAAGGATCCTAACGCAGCGACGGCTTTTCTCAGGGAGAAGGTAGCTGAAATCAAGAAGTCTGTCGGGAAGATGAGCCTCCGCTCCTTCCACGAAACTTATGTGGGATCAGTGAAGCGGAAGATCTCCGGCAGGAAGGGCGGGAGGAAGAAAAGAGCGAAGATGAAGAAGGCCGCAGGGAAGGTGGCGAAGACGGCTGCTGGAGCTTGCTAGGTCAAGTGGCTCCCTTCAGGATCTCTTATCTAGCCATCTCCAATCCAAGCGTGATGCCCTGGTCGCCGCCCTGGATGCCGCTCAAAGCCGTGCCGTGAAGTCCAGTGACCTTGCGGCTATCGAGGCCTTCGGAAAGAAGATGGATCGGATGAGGAAGAGCCTCGCTGAGTACTCCCGAATTATCTCAACCGTCTCGTCTGTTGACCCCCCCCATCCACGACGATTAACTCTAGGTCCGGATACCCTTGAGTCAGAACGCTTTCGAGGGTCTGGCGAATGAAGATCCCCTGATTGTACCATGGGACGATGACAGAGATGCGTGGCCATTCCTGGGCGCCCGCGTCGGCCCCATTCTCGTCTGAATGATCCCCGAGCATTGTGGGCTGGTGCTCCGCTTACGCGAAAGTATCGGTGGATGCGACTGACCGCCCACACGAAGAGACATGGTCGGTATTCCTTAAAAGGAGCGCGACAATGTCAATGTTAGTGAACTTTATGATGCAGTAAATAATCGACCAAATTGGTTCCAATAAAGACGGAGCCTTCAGTAATAAGAATTGTCACGATCTTTCTCCTGCAACCTGACGAAATAAATTTCCCATACTCTCATGGTACTTATTGATAGAGTATTTCTCTAAAAACAGTTCCCGGCCTCGCTGTCCCATCTGTTGGGTCTTTTCCGGATTGTTAATGAGAATTTCCAGTTTGTTGGCGATCGCTATACTATCTTGAATCGGTACCATAAATCCGCTCACCTCTTCTTCGATCAACGATGGTATACCGCGCCATCGAGTTGTTACAATAGGCATACAAAATTGCATCGCTTCCATCAGCACCATAGGCAAACTCTCCGACTCAAAGAATGTCGGAAAACAAAAGATGTTCGACTCTCGATACAGTTCCCAAAGCTTCTCTTCATGACTCACGACACCGCATAAATGGATATGGTCTTCAAGATGGAATTCCTGAATTTTGTTTTTGACGCACTGTTCAAACATTGGGGATTCACATTCCCCGACAATACGTATTTCATATCCTAAATTTTTCTTCGCCAAACGGCTTGCTGCCTCTAAGAGAATCAAAATACCCTTTGATTCTCGAACCACCCCCACGAACAATATTTTTGCCGAGGGTGTTGTCGATCTTCGAATAAACCCCTTAGCAAAATCAGGAATGCCATTAGGAATAATGATATTCGACCGTGCACGATACTCTTCACCGTCTCGAGGAGAAAATTCTGAGAGGCGAATGGCCGAATCCACATGAAAATAGGTCCGCCGAAATAAGAAACGACCAATTTTGCCTAACCGATGATAATTTGTACTCCCTCCCCCTGAGTGAAAATGAAATACGCATCTTGGAAACAACCAACGGGTACTCAACAGGATCGCAAAATCACGATACATCGGCAGTAGGTCAGGACCTGCTGGCGTATAATAGAGAATATCAATTCCGTAACGAAAACGCTGATAAACAATGTTGAGTACTAATGGAAATAACTTAAGAATCTTCTTGAATCTAAATTTTCCTATTTCATCCATCCTCCTTGAAAAACTCATAGGCGCATGGAATAAGTGAATATCCCCATAGTTCGCGTCTAAGAGCATTTTCGTCATCATGATTTGTCCACCAAAAGGGGGTGGAATTTGTCCAACTACCAATACCTTAGTCATATTTCATTTCTCGGAACCGTATCGAATTCCCTCCCTCTAAGCAGAACTATTTGCCCTTCTGACGATTCCACCGACGAAAGGCGACTTTCTCACAAGTATCACACAATTTCCGATTCTGAGCAGACCTCTGACAAGCCAAACATAAAAGAATAAAGACGGTCATTCCCAGAAAGCTGCCCGCCCCTCCCACTCAAGATCCAATAGTGTATCGGGATTCCTAAGAAAAGCGACACCTAGTTCGCCAGATCTGGGTTAGTGAGCCGGACAACGGCCAGTCGCATGCGATCAACAAGGGCTTTGCCGTCGCCACGGGCAGTCTCGTCGGTTGGCTCAATTCGGACGACCTGTACCTTCCGAAGTCAATGTTCCGAGCTGCATCTTATATGTTGGAACACCCTGATTGTGATGTTGTTTTCTCGGACTACGTTGTCATCGACGAGTCTGGCGATGTGCTGAAGCGTCGGAGGGAGATCCCTTTCGATTTCTCGACGTACCTATGGACTTGCGATTGCTATCACGCTAACTGTGCCGGGATGTTCAGGCGCCAGGTCTTCGAGGAGACGGGCGGCCTTCGGCAAGACCTTGACTATTCGATGGACTATGAGTTCTATCTGCGACTCGCGAGTCAGGGGTTCCGAGTAGATCATGTACGGGAGTTCTGGGGAGCTTATCGGTTCCACAAGGAGAGCAAGAGCGTAGCTGATAACGAATTGCAGATCAGAGAAAGTATGGAAGTAGCTTCAGTCTATTCCCATGACGTACGTGCCCCATGGCTGCGCGGGCCCCTCTACTCGGCTAAGCGAAAACGTTTAAAGTTACTCACGGGATGCTATCGACCGTGGGAGCGTCTGTGATGGGTTGCAGGCCCCGGGAAGTTCCGTGAGAAGTAGGTGATCTTCGAGGAGATTTATGGAGACAGAAAATGAGCCCCCTCTGCGTATCGTAGTTGCGGGGCAGATGCCCCCGCCTTATGGGGGACAAAATCTGAATATAGAGCGGGTCTTCAATATCCTCAGAGCAACGGAAGGGTACGGAGTCGAACACTGGAAGTTCGACTTCAAGCCACCACGGGCAAGCGCTCACCGTACAATCTTTGCCAAAGTGGTGGAGCTGGCGCGGGTACTCGTGCGACTCGTGCGACTGCGCGCGCAGGGCCGGACCGACTACATACTCTATCCGACCGGTGGGCACTGCCCAGGTCCAAACCTGCGCGACATCCTCTTACTACCAATTGCTTGTCTCGTAGCGGACCGGGTTTGTGTGCACTTTCAAGCAGCGGGGCAAGCTACCGTACTTCCCAACTTCCCTGCCCCGCTACGATGGTTGCTGAAGGCAGCCCATCGGATGTGTTTCGGAGCAATCGTTCTGACTGAATTCGGCCGGCAGGATGCGGAAGCACTAGGCCACAGAAGGATTGCTGTCATTCCGAATGCATTCGAAGACCGGGCATCCCAATTCACCGAACGAAAAAGTGAGACGGATCCAGTTCTTCTGAGCATAGGCCATCTCTGCCCAGAGAAAGGTACGCCTGCACTTCTCGAAGCATGCGCTCAACTTCAAGCTAGCGGTCGACGCTTTCGTCTGCGATTGGTAGGCGAGTGTCTTTATCCGTACTCCGAAAAAGAGCTACGCGAGACCATCAGCCGCCTCGGCTTGAGTGAGACCGTAGAATGCCCCGGCCTTCTGCATGGCCAGGAACTCGCCGAGGCCTATCGAACCGCGGACCTCTTCATCTGGAGCACCGTACACCCGGGCGAGTCCTTTGGGCTAGTCTTGATCGAAGCAATGATGTGGGGACTACCGGTGGTGACTACGGACTGGAGAGCCAATAGGGAAGTGACCGGATCGGGCGAGCACCTGCCAGGCGGCATCTGTTTCCCGATTGGGGGCGACCTGGCGGCGGCAATCGCGACGGCCGCCGACGATGCATTCGACCGTCGGGAGCAATGGGTCACGTGGGGCAGGAATAATCGCGAGCGCTATGAAAATCTTTATCGCATCGATGTCCTGAAGGAAAATCTGTGGACGTATTTCCACCAAGATGTGGCGGAGAAGAATAGCGCCTAGGATGGCTCCGGACGGTCGATGACCACTGGTGCGCCTCTCACACGGCGGCTTATCGCGGGCGCCGGCGTCCTCTCCGTATTCACCGGCGTTGCCTTCGTCGCCGGCTTCTTCGTGCAGGTTGTTCTTGCCCGACGGCTCAGCGTTGCGGACTTCGGCCTTTTCGCTTTCGCGTGGATGATCGTCCAATTCTTCCACAACCTCACGAATCTGCACGCCGACAAACTCATTATTGTCGAGAGCGAAGGCAGCGAGACCGTGTTCTCCACCGGCGTGACGCTAGAGTTGATCACAGCGACAGTCGTAACGTTAGGCCTTCTTGCGGGGGCACCGCTGATCGTCGGATTCCTTGGATCGGAGACCGATCCGAACTACGTCCGGGTTCTGGCCCTCACCTGCCTCGCAATTCCCTTTAGTCGCGTTCGCGCGATTTACGAGCGCAGACTGGAGTTCACTAGAGCGCGATTGCCACGGCTCCTCTCCGAGCTCCTGGGCGCGGTGCTGGCAATTGCTGCCACATCGATGAATGCGGGCGTTTGGGCTCTCGTGGTCTGGCGTGTGACTCCGCCCGTGATCGAAATCGTCATGCTCTGGGCCGTCGCGCCGATGCGTTTTCAGATCGGCATCGATCGACAGGCTGCCATAGATTTTGCGCGATTTGGCCTTCCCCTCGTCGCGACATCTCTGCTGGGCTACTTCTACTGGAACTTCGACTACTACATCGTTCAAAGTCTCTTGGGAACGGATGCCCTGGGTATCTACTGGCTAGGCTTCCAGATGGGTCACTACCTCTTGCAGGCTCGGGCATCGTGGATGACCGTGATACTGCCGGGGTACGCAAAGCTCGATACCGGGGACCAACAGCGCACCGGCTACGTCCTGATGACGGCTGGCGCGGCCCTGGCCTACGGTCTTCCAGCCGCGCTCTTCATCGTCATGGGCGATCCACTCGTCGTATGGCTCTTCGGTGAGAAGTGGCTTCCCGCCACCGCTGTGATTCAGATCTTCCTGGTCGTAGTGCTCTTGCGCGGTTCCAATTTTTGGGAGCCCATCATGCTGATCCGCAAGAAGTCCAACTACCTTTTACAAGCGTCGTGCGTCAACGCGGCCGTTATTGTGGGCTTGGGATTTCCCGCCACCCGGTACTACGGAATAGAGGGAATGGCTTCCGTTGTTCTGATCGCCGTGGTGTTTACTACCCTCTTTTCCCTATACAGAGTCAGATCGGTCCTGGGCGAACTGTCGGTGTTCCAGCTCTGTCTGCGAATCGTCGCGGTTCCCGCCGTCGTGTCTGCCGGATGGCTCGTCAGTGGCGGGAGTGATTGGCTCCGCACTGGTGTTCACCCAATCGTCGGTTGCCTCTGCGTGCTGGTGTCCTATGCGGTGGTCGCCTACCTGGTGCATCGCAAGGCCATACGGGAGTGGCGACCAGGCGCCGGGGCGGTGGTGCCGGCCCCGTGACTGAGCAGAGCCGCGTCTTGGAGTGCCACAAGACCATGCTGGCGGAAGCCTGTGGAGAGGCCTTCCGCGGGCCCGACGCCATCATTCTCTATGGCGGCTACGGCCGCGGAGAAGGCGGCTGGGTGAGAGAAGGCGGCACCTGGCGCCCCTACAACGACTACGACGTACTGGTGGTGGGTGGAGAAAGGCCTACCCCTCGAGATCTTCAGAAGCTTCGGACAGGCCTGGCGAGTGACCTCGGAATCCGCTGGGTGGATATCACCTGGACCAACAAGCGACGCTTGGCGTCGCTGCGGCCCTCCATATTCAGCTACGATCTCAAGCACGCCAGCACTCTGCTGACCGGCGACAACAGCGTGCTCAGACGGGTCCGACCCGGGCCGGTCGAGAAGCTACCCATGTGGGAAGCCGTCACGTTGTTTCGCACTCGGCTATGGACCTTTCTCGGCTGCACGCCGCCAGACGAGTTCGGAAAGCGGATAGCCGATGAACCGGCGCGCTTCTTTCGTAACCAGATGGCAAAAGCCACTCTGGCCGCCGTCGACGTGCTACTGTTGCGTCACGACCTCTACCATCACAGCTACGTCGAGCGTGTGAAGAGGTGCAGTCAGCTACCTGAGATCGACCCGGACGATGCGCAGCGGTTTCAGTGGGCGTTGAACGAGAAACTGCACCCAAGTGGCTCGCCCCTCGAGGGTCCGGCGATGTTGACTCACTACAGTCGCACACACGATCTATTTACCCGGCACATGCTCACCGGCATTTCTTCCTTCCTGGGTCGGCCGTTGGGATCGGTTCCGGAAGTCGCAGACTGCTTCGAAAGACATTGGCGTTTCCGTGTGCGGCGAGCCACTGCGATTCTAGCCAAGGGATGGACAGCGACTCACCGTTCACGATCTCTCGACTTGGCTCAGATCTATCTCCTTGCGGCGTATTCTCCCGCTGGCATCGACGCTCGGCTTACCGAAAAATCCGCTGTGTTGCTCCATGGCATAGACTCGAACGTGACTACCGACGGCGATTGGCATCAACTGCGATGGGTAGCCGCACAAATGCGACTCGACCCATGACGCCCCTGGTGCTTCTTCTACTCGATGCTTGTCGGTGGGACTATATCGATCCTGAAACGACACCTTTCTTGTACGAGCAGGCCGAGAGCGGGCGCCACTACCGTCGCGTGATCCCCAGCCCGGGCTTCTGCGAGAGGACGGAGATCCTGACGGGTAGGTCGCCTGCAGAAAGTGGCTTCTTCACCGCGATCGGTCACAACCCCGAGCAGAGTCCGTATTCCGGACTGAAGCCGATGTTGAGCGTGCTGCACCGGCTCGAGAAACTGTCGACGTCGACCCTATGGCGGAAGGTGTTGCGTCGTATCTTGCGCCAGTTCATGCGACGCAGGGAGCACGGCTTCGGTCCCTATTACATCCCCCTACCGCTGCTGGACCGATTCTGTCTAACGGAGGACTACTACGATCATCGTGATCCCCGTGCGTTTACCGTTCCATCGCTGCTCTCGATCGTCGCGGAAAACGGCTTTGGCACGTATTACGACTCCTTCACCGCACTCGGCATGTTCAACACGAAGAGCGACGAGGAGCGGCTGAACCTGGCGCTGAAGGCGGCCGCCTGTCCGAAGACCAAACTATTCCTCGTCTACCACTCTGCTCCCGATGCCTTCGGCCACGAACTCGGACCGGATCATGCAGGCATGAAAACTGCACTCGCCCGAGTCGACGAGCAGATACGGCGGTTCTATGAGGACTTTCTTGCTCGGCGTCCCGATGCACGCTTCATGATCGTCGGGGACCACGGCATGAGCCAGGTTCGCGAGCGGGTGGACGCGGGAGCCGAAGTAGTACGTATAGCGAACGAGTTGGGCCTTCGAGTGGGCAAGGATTTCTTCTTCTTTCTCGACTCCACGATGTTGCGGGTCTGGTTCGAGACGCCGGGCGTCCGGTCGAAATTGGCGCCCGCGATCTCGGAGAGTCATGTGCTGGCGTCCCAGGGACGCATACTTACATCCGAACTCGCCGAGTCGCTTCACGGGCCCTTGGCTGACCGAACGTACGGCGACCTCATCTGGTGGGCGGACAGAGGCGTTCTGGTGTGGCCGGACTTTTTTCACTCTCCGGCTGCACGCATCTCCGGCATGCACGGCTATGACTCCTCCCACGCGGATAGCCAGGGCACGTGCATCTTGTTCGGTCCCGGAGTCTCAGCGCATAAGGTCGAGACCCTGGAGTTACGAGGAGTATTCGAGGTCGCCCGGGAGTTGTTGATCGATGGATAGGTCGTCGATGGACGGGTCATCGATAGACAGGTCTAGGAAGATTCTCATCTCTGCGGTGGTTTGCGCGTTCAACGAAGAAGAGCATCTGTCATCCTGCCTGGATAGCCTTGCTGCTCAGAAGACCCGGCTTTCCTATGAGGTCATTGTCATCGATGACGGTTCCACCGACGGAACGCAGACGATCGCAATGGATTGGGCGCGACGAAATGGTGGGGTAGCCGTTCGCCATTTTCAGATTGTCCACGGCGGACTCTCGGTGGCGCGCAATACCGGAGTAGACAGATCACGCGGTGAGATCGTCGCCTTCGTCGACGCCGACGCGCGCGCAGAACCAACCTGGTTGGAGAACATTGCAGGACCCTTCTCGGATCCGGCGGTGGACGTAGTAGCGGGCCGGGTTTCCAATCTCGATGACGACCGGAGATTCGCTAGGTTCATCCACAAGGTCCACTTCGAAGCGGCAATGCGCGCCATGAAAGAATCGGGTCTTACCGGTGCAAACATGGCTTTTCGCAGGCACATATTCGAGGTCGAAGGAATCGGGTTTTTCGACTACTTCGACCGGCGTGGTGACGAGACGAGCCTGCGAGTGCGTTACTTCGGTCGGAATCCCTCGCGGAAATTGGTGAGTGCTCCGGATGCGGTCGTCCACAACCAGCACCCCGATCGGTTCTTCACGTGGCTGTCGCAGCAGAGCTACGAGGGCGCCATGACCGCAGTCATCGAGTCCTGCATCGACGAGCACATCAAGCGCGCGGAGATTATCGCGAAGCTCCTCGTGCGGAGTGGGGCTCTGGCCGCGTTGCCCATCGCACTTCTCGCGGCCCAAGATCTGCCTCTGCTTGCTGTTCTGGCCCTCGCCTTCTGGGGAGCGCGCATGGCCTTCCGTGCCCGCTACATTCTCGAGAGCATGCGTGGCGGGGTAGAGAGTGAGGGACCGCTCGGGGCGATCGCGGCCCTGGGGGCCGTACTGACGGGCACGATGGCCAGAGATCTCGGCTACCTCCGTGCGGTGCCGTTGCTGCTTCTTGGGAAGGGAATCGATATGGGCCAGTCGGTCGGAAGCGTCGTCGCATCGTGGGACGACGGGATGCTCGGGGGTGGCGACGAGAGCGGCGAAATCAGTGGCGATGAAGCGAGCGCAAAAGGGGCGCCAGAATAGTCGAACTCAACGGGTGCGTCCCATTGGCTCGAGACTGCAGAGTTGGGTCAGCGCCTTCCTTCAATCTGCACTGAAGGGCACGTTGGCCGTATTTGTAGGGAGGCCATTCCGTCTGTACCGAACGTCGAAAATTTGAGAGCGATTCGAATGTTCGGATCCAACCATTCTCTTGACCCTCTCGATTATTGCTGAGGATACGAAACCGAACAGGCCCGGAGGAGTGCCATACCATTCGTTACAATTCGCACATATGCTGGCGTGACGCCCCTCGATTTCTGCTTTTCTTAGAGCCTGCATTTTCGCACTGTTCCATATCTCTTCCAAAGTATTGTCCCTGATGTTTCCGATAATGATCTTGCCTTGCATGTCGTGACAGCACGGTACGATTCTGCCATCCCACAGAATTATCACTGAGCTCCAGAACCACCTACATGGGTGGCGTTCTGATCTCCTTCCGAAGTACCAGTCCTTTTCCTGGGCCTGTGTCTCGTCGACCTGTCCGGCTCTGGTAGAAAAGGACTTGACCGTAATCTGATCGACCGAGGTGTCTTTCCAGAACTCGACGAAACGGTCTATGAGTGGTGTCGCTTCGCCTATCTTGATCACGTGCAGGTCTGTAAACGGCGTCACTGCACCCATCGACTCCTTGATGTCCAGGAAATTCAAGATATTTTCTTTCACACGTTCATACTTACCATTCTTCCTGTATTTCTCGAAGATGTCCTTGGAGACGCCGTCAAATGCCAGGACGAGTGTGTCCAGCTTCGACTGGATCAAGATTCGTGACCGCTTCTCATCCAACAGGCTTGCATTGGTGGACAACCCGACGTTCAGTCCCGCATCCTTGCATAGCGAAATCATCTCGCCCAGTTGGGGGTGAAGCAAAGACTCGCCGTGAAAGTGAAGCTGAACCAGACTGTCTGAAAACCTCGTGGTCTTCAGTATGTGCCTCAGCAGATCCGCGTCCATGAAGCCGGGTTTTCTGGTGAACGCAGGACAAAAGGTGCATCGAAAATTACATTTGTTGGTCAACTCGATGGCCGTAACGGTCGGATAGTTGGTGGCGATCGTATTCCTCCTCCAATAATCCTCCGTTTCTTTGATCCTCTCGAGTTTCTTCAGCACGCGCACGGGAGTCTCGCTCGCTCTTGGCTAATTGGAGACAGCTACGCTCTTTCGAACGCATTGAGGATAAGGTCAGTGAAACGCATCTAGTGGTCAAGCGTGTGGTGACGAGCACCTCAGGCAGTCTGACTTTCGGGGGCGCACGATCGTGAGTACCGAACAGACGCAGGCGATCTTCGAGAACGTATACAGGGGCAGGCAGAGCGCGCTCCACCATCTAGCCTACATGCGCACCGCGAAGGTTCTGCTCGCGATGGACGCGTTGCTACGAGCCGGTGTGGAACTGCGCGCGAGCCGTGTGCTCGATTACGGTTTCGGAGCAGGCACCTTTTTCAGGCACTGCCCCAGAGAAGCGAGCCTGTTCGGGGTCGAGACCGACCGCCAGAACGTTCGTGAAGTCGAGGCCATGCTGCGGGACAGGGGCTTCGAAAAGACGGATCTCCAGCCGATCGACATTTCGGATTGGGAGAGACACCCCTTACTGCAGAAGCAGTATGATGTCATCCTTTGCAGCCATATTCTCGAGCACATGGACCGGCCGGTAGACTTGCTGAGTGCGTTGGGCCGGTGCATGGCACCGGGCGGTAAACTCGTCTGCCTCGTTCCCATCAACGAGATCGTCATGAATCCTCACCATGTCCAGACGGTCGATCGTGCCGCCGTCGAGGGCTGGACGCGGGAGGCGGGCATGGTCCTGCACGACTACCGCGAGTCGGACCACACGTTCTATCCTTTTCAGCCACTGTTCGCCCACGATTCGGGATGGCGCCACCGGGTCGCCAGAGGTGTCAGCCTTGGCTTCGGTCTTCTGTCGGCGGGTGTTGGCCGAGAGGTTTGGTTGCGTATGAGTTCCTTCCTGGGCCGAGCACTCGGCTTGAAGCCGTGTCAGGCTGTCTTCGTGTTGACCGATGCCTCGGTAAGCGATGACTCCGATCTCCGAAATGACCAAGAGCCACTGTCGTGACGAACCCGGACAGCAACGCACCCTCATCGCTCTGTCGCTCGGTCGTCCTTGGAGTGCGCGTCGTGTCTGAGCCATTCGAAAAGGTTCTCGCCTCCGTCGTCGATGTGCTGGAATCTCCAGTCAGGGAGGCAGTGTACCTCTTCCCCACAGGCGTCCACGGTGTGATCGAGGCCCAGAAGGACCCCGATTTCCGTCGAATTCTCAACGGAGCCGTCTTCAATGTGGCAGATGGTATGCCTCTGGTGCGAGTCAGCCAGCTCCAGGGATACCCGAGGGCCGAACGTGCTTTCGGGCCGGATGTCATGTGGGCGCTTCTGGGTCGGTCAGTGGCTCTGGGGACGAGTCACTTTTTTTACGGCGGTAAGGAGGGAGTCGGGGAAACCCTGGCCGAGATCTCGAAAGAGGCCTTTCCAGGCTTGAGGGTCGCCGGGACCTACTGTCCTCCTTTTCGTCCGCTGAATTCCGATGAGGAGACGGAGATCGTCGAGCTCATCAACGGCAGTGGTGCGGACCTGGTCTGGGTGGGCCTCTCCACCCCGAAACAGGAACGGTGGGTCGCCGCGTTCCGGGAGCGTCTGGATGTCAAGTTGCTGTGCACTGTCGGTGCCGCCTTCGACTATCACACGGGCTCGATCACTGTCGCCCCCAAGTGGGTCAAGGTCGTGTCCCTGGAATGGCTCTTCCGACTCTTCCAGGAGCCGCGTAGATTGTGGCGCCGCTATTTCGAGATCGTGCCCAAGTTCCTGTTTCTTATCCTCCTGCAGGCCACGGGCCTCCGTCGGTACACTGAGGAGTAAGGGCTGCTGCTAAGACGTCTGCTCGTATGCTCGCCGCCATGGCGAAAGAGGTTGTCCTCGTCGTAGGTGTGAACAAAGGCGTAGCATGGGACTGAATGCAGCGGTCAGGGGCAAATCAGGTCAAGTCTACTGAAGGTTCTCATGGTATCTGATATTAATAATGTAGACGCACTCATTATCTGCGGCGGTCTTGGTACACGTCTCAAGTCAGTGCTAAATGATAGACCGAAGATTCTAGCTGAGATAAATGGTCGACCGTTCATTTCGTATCTGATTGACTATCTGGAAACCCAGGGCATTTCAAGGATAATTCTATGCACAGGACATGGCCATGAGGAGATCGAGGAATGGGTTACCCGGAATTATACTGGTGGTGTTGTAATTGAGTTTTCAAGGGAGATAAGTCCGTTAGGTACAGGCGGCGCTGTCAAGAATGCTGAGCATCTAATAAGAGGTGATGATTTCCTAGTCCTTAACGGGGACACCTTTTTTGAGCTCGATTATAATGCTTTTGTGAGGGATTATTTTAGTAAAGACGCCGTTGCTTTATTAGCCACTTCTCAAAGTGATCAAACATCTGAGTACGGCACCATTTACACTGATCAAAATGATAGAATTATTTTTTATGGTGAAAAGATTAAGGGGGAAGAAAAGAGAGGCCTGATCAGTGGAGGTGTATATATGTTTAACAAGAAAATATTAAGGCAGTTACCATCGAATACTCCGGTTTCCCTAGAGTACGATTCTATTCCAAATCATATTTTGCCTATGTATGATAAGGCTGTCTATGGTCATTTATCTCAAGGTTACTTCCTAGATATAGGCACCCCCAAGAACTATCACAAATCAATAAGAGACTTCAAGAAGAGACTCTAGTGTCTAAAACAAATACATCCCCAAAGATTTCTGTAATTACAGTTTCATATAATCAGGGGTTATACCTCGAAAAATGTATTCAAAGCGTAATAAACCAACGTTATCCAAACTTTGAGTACATCATAATTGATGGCGGATCGACTGATGAATCAATTGATGTGATTAGGAAATATGAGAAGCATCTTACTTATTGGGTAAGTGAAAAGGATAATGGTCAATCCCATGCTTTCAACAAGGGCTTAGAGAAAGCAACGGGGGAAATAATCGGCTGGATAAACTCTGATGATATATATCTCAATAATTGTTTGATTCAGGCCTCTGAATACTTTGCATCGCACCCAAGAATGGACATTGTTTTCTCAGATTACATATACATTGATGAGCATGACAAGTTTATAAAGTTTCGGAAGGAAATACCGTTTAACTTTGAAATATATCGCTGGACAGAAGACTGCTATCACGCAAACTGTGCAGGATTCTTCCGGGGAAAAATTTTTCTTGAGTTAGGAGGCTTGGATGAAAGCCTACAAAATTCAATGGATTACGAATTCTACCTGCGTGCAGCTTCTAGGGGATTTGAGATAGGACATATTAAGGCATGTTGGGGAGCTTACCGGTTGCATTCCCAGAGTAAATCAATAAGTCAACCTGAATTACTGAAACACACGGTTGGAACAATAGCAGCCATTTTCCAGTCGCAAGAATCGAAGGTTATTTCATGGCCCCTCAAATACTTGTACAAGACAATTAGGCTATGTAAGAAGATCTTTAACGGAAGTTATTTTCCATTTTCCAGTCGCAAGACTTTTGACTATGGCAACTAGGTATTCAGTGTTACTAATTTCAATGCCGCAGCTCACAAACTTCGGGAACCGCCCGATCGCCGCAATTCCAAGCTAGGGTCTGGAGCTCCACGTCCGGGTGCGCGTCACTTCACTTGCCGATGGAATCACCCAATAGATGACTGAGATAGGTATCCATAATTCAACAAGAATGTTGGATTCCGGCGGCGGTGTTCACTATATGAAAAGTGTAATCGATGGCCTCAGTAAGAGCTCAGATTGCCAGATCACAGTGTATTTTGAAGATCCCAGTTTTGAAAAGAACCGTTCAACTCTACCAAGAACGGAATGGAGGCTAATCCCTGGCAATCGTGCCCTTATACAAACAATTACTCGAGGCTTCTCTGCACTTCTTGGATGTCACATACCCTTATTGAGATGGGACGAAAATATTTATGGAACCAAGCCGGACATCATAATATCCCAAGAATCCCTGATCGGATTTTATACAAAAGTACCATTCATCAGTTTTATCGGGGATGTCATGTACAAGTATTTCCCAACCCTTGATGAATATTCTCTTAAGAAACGGCTCTTAAGAGATCTGACGATAAGAAGAATGATCGGGAAATCCGTTTTCACTGTAGTGGACTCTGAACAGAGCAAAGAGGACCTAGTACGATTCTTCAAGGTTGACCCAGATAAGGTCATCCCTATCCCTTTATGTGCACCTCCACATATCCACAAGTACCGGAATATGTCTGAGGATGAAGCCAACGAATCCCTAGTCAAATATGACTTGCCATCGGAGTTTGTTCTTTATCCAGCCCAATTTTGGGAACACAAGAACCACCTCAGATTGATAGAAGCTCTCCATCTTCTTAGAAAAGAAAAGAATGAGACAATCCCAGCAGTTCTCGTCGGGTCCAAATCATGGAGTAATTATGCCGATGTTATGAATCTTATAACAAAGTACGCCATGAACGATCAGGTCAGATGTCTGGGTTATGTAGATGATCACGAAATCGTCGCGCTTTATAAGAAAGCAAGAGCATTGGTTTATCCAAGTTTTGCAGATTACACGAATATCCCAGTACTCGAGGCAATGGTTTTGGGGGTTCCCGTAGTCTGTTCCAACAGTTTCTCAATGACTGAGCAAGTCGGGAAAGCAGGTATCTTCTTTGATCCGATGAACATCGAAGATATTGGTGAAAAGATATATCGGGTTTGGACGGACAATGATTTAGCCACTCAACTTATCCATGAAGCAAGCAGACTGGCGCCCGAATTATCTGTTGAGAGGTTTGGGGAAAGATGGACTAATTTAGTTGATGACACATTGCAACAAATCGGACAATAGATGAAAGTATTGATAACTGGAGGTGCTGGATACATTGGGTCCGTCTTAACACCGCACCTCTTGAACCGTGGGTATGAAGTAACGGTTCTAGACAACCTTTACTATGGTCAGGATTCTCTTATTGGCGTGTGCAATCACTCGAAATTTGACTTTATAAATGGAGACGCGAAGGACGAGAGCTTGATTACGAATCTTATTTCAAAATATGATGCCATAATCCCACTTGCGTGCCTAGTCGGCTCTCCTCTTTGTGAAAAAAATAGAGAATTAGCTATAACCACAAATTTTGGAGCAATTGAGTTGATAGCTAACGCCCGTTCAGATCAACAATTGCTCATCTTTCCCACAACAAATAGTGGTTACGGTATCGGGGCCAAAGATAAGTTTTGTACTGAAGAGAGCCCCCTGAAGCCCATTTCACTGTATGGCAAGACAAAAGTTGACGCAGAAAAGATGTTATTAGACCAAGGAAACGCAATTTCTCTAAGACTTGCTACCGTGTTTGGTCCAAGTCAAAGAATGAGGATGGATCTACTAGTAAATGACTTTGTTTATAGAGCTTTAAGAGATAGGGTGCTAGTTCTTTTCGAAGAACATTTCCGAAGGAATTATATCCATGTCGACGATGTCGCTTACACATTCGAGTATTGCATCAATAATTATGATAAACTGAAAAATGAGCCATATAATGTTGGGTTGACTTCTGCGAATCTCACAAAACGAGAATTAGCTGAAAGAATTAATAGGTATGTATCTGATTTGACAATTATTTCATCAGAGATCGGGAGTGATCCTGATAAAAGGGATTACATAGTAAGTAATGAAAAACTCGAGAAAACCGGGTGGAGCCCCAAGAAAAGCCTAGATGAAGGAATAATGGAACTGATTAAGTGCTATCAGATGATCAACATAAACAAGTATGCGAATACCTAGGGGTAATTGATGTCATACTGGAGAGACAAGAAAGTATTGGTTACAGGAGCTCATGGATTTGTTGGGCACGCCGTGTTGAAGGAATTGAAATCGAAGGACTGTGGTCCTGTCATTGCTCCAACAAAAGAAGAATGTGACTTAAGAAAAGAAGATGATGTAAAACAACTCTTTGAGGAAAAGCGGCCAGATATTGTGATCCATTGCGCGGGCAAAGTAGGGGGTATAGCGGCAAACAGGTCTGCATTAGGAGAATTTTTCTATGATAACCTGATGATGGGAACATTAGTGTTGGAGTATTCGAGGAAATTTGGCGTCAAGAAACTAGTAGCTCTTGCGGTGGGATGTGGATATCCGAAGTACCTCGAACCCCCTTTCAAGGAGATCGATTATTGGAAAGACTTACCTGATGAGAACTCTATTGGTTACTCAATGGCCAAGAAAATGCTTGTAATCCAATCCTGGACATACAGAGAACAATATGGGTTTGATTCATCTATCCTTTTGCCGGCTAATCTGTATGGTCCTCACGACAACTTTCATCTTGAAAGCTCACACGTAGTACCCGCACTCATAAGGAAATTTGTGGAGGCGGTAATAGACAAAAAGCCAACGGTGGAAGTATGGGGAACTGGGAGTGCTACACGAGAATTCTTATACGTTGATGATACAGCAAGAGCATTGTTGAAGGTCGCTGAGAATTACGATGAATCAGGACCACTGAATCTTGGCACTGGGGTTGAAAGTTCAATCAAAGAACTTGTTGAACTGATCAAGAAGATTTCTGGTTTTTCTGGGGAAATCGAATGGAACAAATCTAGGCCCGATGGCCAGCCACGTCGGTACTACGATATGAGTCTGTTCAAAGAGAAATTGAAATATGTTCCGAGTACTTCACTAGAGGATGGACTTCGGAAAACAATAGATTGGTACAGATCGCACAGAGAGCATATCCAGAACAATCACTGATAAGAAGGACGCTTTAGTTAGTGGCAGATTATTGGACTGATAAGAGAGTTACCATAACCGGTGGCGCAGGATTCATTGGGTCCCATCTCGCGGCAGATCTGGTTAATCGAGGCTCTATTGTAAGGATCGCGGATAATCTAGAAAGGGGACGTCTCGAATACATTGAACACATAGTAAATTCGATTGAATTCATGGAAAAAGATTTGAGGGATAGCAGTGTATGCCTTGAGGTTTGTGATGGTGCCGATATTGTTTTCCATCTGGCCTCCAAGGTCGGTGGTATAGGCTATTATCAGCATAACCCTGCCGAAGTAATACTAGAAAACAGTCTTATTGATTCGAACATGTTAACCGCCGCTCTAGGCAAGAACGTAAAGAAATATTTTTACGCAAGTAGTGCCCATGTATACCCGAACCGATTGCAGCAAACGCCAGATGCCAGGCCAATCAGAGAAGAGGATGCATATCCGGCTAATCCCGGACTGTCGTACGGCTGGGCAAAACTCTTAGCCGAGAAACAACTAGAGTATGTTCACGAAGAAAAGGCACCGATTGGAATCGCAATAGCGAGGCTAATCGGTATCTACGGCGGGAATCAGGACATCGGTCTCGAGACGGGTTCTGTGATACCGGTCTTCTCTCGAAGGGCCTTTGAGTTTCCGAAAAATGGACCGTTTGTTATCTGGGGAACAGGAGAAGAGACAAGATCTTTCTGTTTTATCGATGATGCTATTGATTGCATGAAGAGCATGGTTGAAGCCCTAGAGGCCCATTCACTCATCGGACCACTCAATGTGGGCAGGAGTGACCGGATCAAGATTGCAGATCTGGCACGTTTGATCATTAAGGTATCGGGCAAGAACATAGAACCCGAGTTCGACATTTCTAAGAACACGTTGATTTGGGGCCAGTTATGTGATTGTTCAAGGGCGGAAAAGGAATTGAACGGGTGGCGGGCAGAGACATCTTTTGCACAAGGATTACTGCGGGTCTATGAAGATGTAGCTCGAAGAGCGGGCTAAGAGATTGATTATTTCTAAAACACCTTTCAGAATTTCCTTCTTTGGAGGCGGGACAGATTATCCTGTTTGGTTTAATGAACATGGCGGCTCCGTACTCGGATCGACAATTGATAAGTACTGCTACATCAGTTGCCGATACCTGCCCCCGTTTTTCGATCACTCATATAGAATTGTTTATTCCAAGAGCGAGCACGCAAAGGGTGTAAGCGATATAGAACATCCTTCAGTGAAAGAATGCATCAGGTTCGCGGAGCTCGACGAAGGCCTTGAAATCCACCACGATGCTGACCTTCCAGCACGATCAGGGCTGGGGTCAAGCTCATCCTTCACTGTGGGTTTATTGCACTGCTTAGGTGCACTAAGCGGCCGAATATACACAAAGATGGAATTAGCTACTGACGCGATACACGTTGAACAAGAGATGATCGGCGAGAACGTGGGTAGCCAAGATCAAACTCACGCCGCTATGGGTGGTTTAAATCACATTGAATTCCATGGAAATAACTCAATAGATGTCTCGCCAGTAACAATATCCTCCAACATGCGTATGGCTCTCAATGATCACTTGTTGCTTTTTTTCACTGGCATTTCACGTTTCGCATCGGAGATCGCTGAAGAGCAAATTCTGAATTCACTGGCAAAAGAGAGCGAGCTCAAAGAAATGCATGAGATGGTCAATGAGGCAATGAAGATCCTCAATAATAGGGTGGAGAGTATCGACGACTTTGGACTCCTGTTAAATGAATCATGGAAACTGAAGCGTTCGCTTTCAACAAGAATCACGAATGATGAGATCGATGCATGGTATGACTCTGGTTTGCAGGCAGGAGCATCGGGGGGAAAATTGCTAGGTGCTGGCGCGGGTGGGTGTATGTTGTTTTTCTGTGAGCCAGATAGGCACCAACATGTTATTGGATCCCTGAGTTCATTGTTGCATATACCGTTCAGATTTGAAAACGAAGGGAGCCAACTTATTCTGAACGAGCCCTGATCGGCATTCACGAACTCGCACTCCGCTCGGAGATAGAGTTGCTCACCCTGGCAAACCGGGACGCGACTTTCTTTAAGATGTTCCGCACCATGCGGAATTAGAGGGAGCTAGTCGTGTTGTTCCATCGTTAAACGCTAGGTCTCGGGCCGACGTTCACTAATCCTGAAGGGATGTGTATGACCGCATTGGAACCCGTGATTGGGGTCATCGGCGGTAGCGGGATCTATGACATCGAAGGACTGTCGAACACCTGGTGGGAAGGGGTCACGTCACCTTTTGGCGAGCCCTCCGACGCACTATTGTTTGGTGACTTGGAGGGCCAGCCAATGGTGTTTCTGCCGCGGCACGGGCGTGGCCACAAGCTGCCCCCC
>Ga0310121_10002074_pt1 | contig 19522 bp, 9 predicted proteins | sample CB27_Tmax_986_MG_FD_203504 | JGI IMG/M metagenome (GOLD analysis project Ga0310121, IMG submission 203504) | Marine microbial communities from Western Arctic Ocean, Canada - CB27_Tmax_986 | ecosystem: Environmental > Aquatic > Marine > Oceanic | place: Canada: Western Arctic Ocean | collected...
CCTTGCCGCGGCTTGAATCACGGTAGCGGGATCACTTGACGAACTACGAACACGAGTCAATGAACTGACCGCACCAAAGTTCAAAAGAAAGCAAGAAATAGATCAGGTAATTGAAATCCTCTTTCCCGCTATGGTTTTTTCTGCGCCATGATCCAGTGGGGCTTGACACACCAGTGTAGCGGTTACGTCATCCTCCAAAAGGACAAAAAACTCGGCCACCCAGCCTGCCCCGCAACCCAGTTCAAGGAGGCGCTGACCGGGTTGAATGCCGACACTCTGCATGTAATCCGCGGCATCCGCGAATTTTCGTAGAAACGAAGTCCCGTACTCCCCTTCCCAAAACGGTTTTCGCATGCCCGCTTCAAACGCTTTTTGTTCGTCCACACCGACACGTGAGGACCGGTAATCGATCTCCGCCCTGAAGGTTTGCTGCGAGTCCTCGTATCTCGGAGGAAACTCCCCTACGGAATAGTCTTCAAGAATGATGTACCCACCACAGATTAGCTTTTCTCACAGGGCGATCGAAGTTCGCTCGCATCCCGGATCAGCACAATGGCTCGTCGACACACCAAGTGGTTGGCGATTCTGACATGTGTTCTACTTCACTTTCGGTCGCGACATCGCGCATGAGGATCTCGGTCATCCAAGCGCAACACCCGAACGGGTCTTGCCATGGAATTCACGGGGGCGAAGGGGTCTCGGAATCGCGTCCGACACCCGGAGGGAATGAGAGTTACCAGGACTCCGATGCTCAGATTCGATTCCTTGGTTTCACGGATTCCGGGCACCTCGACAATCTCCAATACATCGGCTTCGTGGACGAGGTTGTGATCTTTGACAGGGCGATCAACGAACAGGAGGCCAAGGAGCATTTCAGTTCGTCATCACGTCGGGGGGAGGACTCGAACTCACGCAGCTAACGCCGGGCTCGGCGCAGACCGGCGTACTATTCGAAAAGAATTCCGAGACAACGAACCTGGTTGGCCGGCAGTACGAGCACTTGCTTCAACAGGCGTTTGCCAGGGTCACCAAAGACGGCATCGACAGGCAGAAAGAGTTTACCTCGATTTTCAATAATCCGGGCGCCGTCATTAACCAGGCGATCGCAGGAGTGGCATGGCCGGACACGGCGGGAGAATTCTGCCGTCTACGCCGGTTGACGGCTTCATCGCAGAAACATTGAAGTGGTTCGGTGTCAGCAAGCAGAACCTCTGCTACGTGCTGCCTAATTTTGAAAACTTCTACGATCTCGACAGCTTCTACCAGTCAACCAACCCGACAGTACCCCTGGGATATGTTGCCTGACGAAACTACCTCACCCAACTGTACATGCTGTTCGCCTGTGGGGGAATTACAGGAAAAGTGTCACCAGTTTCATTACGCCACTGCACCAGGCGATCGAACAGCTGCTGCTTGATTCCGGCGAAGCCTGCGTCGCCGGCGAGATTCGTTAACTCGTAAGGATCCGCCTGCAGGTCATAGAGCATCGTCACGCTACTGATGTCTAGTGAGCTCGAATTATCTACGACCAGCTTATACTGGTCGGTCACCACGGCCCGCCATGCTGCCCCCTTATCCGCCATGATCCCCTGGCAGTAGAGGGAATCGACAGTCTGTGAAGCGCCCCCCAGCACGGCCCAGGATTTGTCCTCACCGGTACAGGTTCGTGGAGTTGGAAGCCCGCACATGGATAGAATTGTCGGCATGAGATCAACGCCGCCAACCATTGTGTCCGGCGTTTGACCTGGCTGAATCCGCTCGGGCCAGCGCATGAAGAGAGGCACGTGCATCGATTCCTCTTGAGGACGCCATTTCCCGTTGCGCCCATGTGACTTCAGGAAGTCGCCGTGGTCCGAGGTAAAAACAACTAGCGTATTCCTGTCCAAACCGAGCTCCCACAACGAATCCATCAGCCGTCCGAACTGCACATCCAGGGCTTCACACTGCGCATAGTAGTTTTCCACATCGGCGGGACTCGGATTTCCGGCAGGAACGTTCGGACGTCTATCCGCCTCGGATATCGTGAAGCGCTGGAATGCCTTCGGGACTTCGTGATACGGCGGATGTGGCGGGCCCCAGGACAGGAAAAGGAACCAGGGCTGATGCCGGTTGCTCGTCATGAAATCAATCGCCAGGTCTGTTTGGAATTCGGGTTCGTAATCTCCGGTAACTCCGATCGGATTGTCGTCGTTGTCGAATGTCGGGGTATCGAAGTAAAAATGGGCCGTATTAAATCCTTCGTAGGTCGTAAACCCGCGTCGCCGCCACCCTTTCGGAACAGGGTGCGTTTTGCCTGGGACCAGGTTGGGGCCGTCGTAGTGCGTCTTGCCGATGTAATGAGTTGCGTATCCAGCCTCCCGAAATGTATCGGCGAGACACCGGTTTCCGGGCGGCATCATAATGTGATTGGTAATGACGCCGGTCTGATGCGGATAGCGACCCGTCATCAACGTTGCCCGCTCGGGCGTGCACTCCGGATTCGTCGCGTAGGCCTTCCTCCAGCGCGCCCCCTCCGCGGCAAAGCGGTCCAGGTTCGGCGTCTGTACGAAAGGATCGCCGAATTCAGCATGGCTGAACGCGCTGGAACGCCACTGGTCAGGCAGCAAATAGAGCACATTGGGCCGGGCCGAACCCGGCGTGCCCATGGCTGCACTCATCGTGAATGGAAGTGCCGTCGCTCCACCCACCGCCGTTTTCAAAAAAGATCGCCTTGTTGTAGTGCTCATTCGGATTTTGCTCCTGTTTCGTATACCGTCTACACGCTAATTCTGGTGCACGATCACCCCGTACGTGTTCGACAGGACCGGGATCTGGTTCGTCAGCGCGAAATCGCTTAACGGGTTCCCTCCCACATACACCACACTGCCAAGACCCAACCCGCCAACCGATGCGTTGACGATCAGCGGCGCCAGATCGGAAATATCGTTTTCGCTCACCCCCAGCCAATCGAGTTGCGTCAGGCCTTCCAGGCCCGCCAACGAGGTTACATGATTGGAATGGACATCAATAACGCGGAGATTCGAAAGTGGCGCCAACTCTCCCAACCCGGACACCGCATTGTTCGCAAGATTCAACCAGGTCAAATTGGTTAGAGAACCCAGTCCGTCCAGACCGTCGATCATGTTGTCCTGCAAACCCAGCCATTCAATGCGTACGGACGATGCCAGTCCGGCGAGGTTTGTGAGTGCGTTTCCACTCAATCCAACCCACGAAAGATTCGTCAACCCCGCCAGCGGCAGGAGATTGGACACGACGTTCCCGCTTAGATCCAACCACCCCAGTGAAGTCAAGTTGCTGACAGGGGAAATATCCGACACGGCGTTGCCGTGCAGGTTCAGAAACTCCAGGCCTTCCACGGCTCCGATTCCCGAGAGATCCCCGATCCCATTCCCAGTAAGGTTCAGACTCGTGGCCTGGGAGACAGACGCCAGGGCCGAAAGATCCACCAGTAGATTTTCCGACAGATCAAAACCTTCGACGCCTGTCAAAGGCGCCAACCCGGAGAGGTTTGTGATCAAGTTATCGGACAGCCCCACCCACACCAGATTTGTGAGGCCACTTAACACGCTGGTATCTTCGAGCGATGTTCCCCGCAGGTCCAATCCCTGCAACTGGGTCATCCCCCCGATCGGCGTACCATCCACGATGGGATTGTCCCGAAGATCGAGGGTTACTACGCCGGAAACCTCATTCAGACCGGCGACAGTCACCACCCCGGCATCACCCGCTCTGAGCGCACGGAGACCGACAACATCCAGATCATAGACGTGCGATACCGGTCCCAGCGAATTCAATCCGATCTGTTTGATTGCTGAGATCAGGTTTGAGTCTGTGAAGCCCGACAAGACCTGAAGACCGGTTAGAATCCGGAAAAACGCCAACTCTTCATCAACCGGCAGCGCGGTGCCATTGGAAGGCGAAGCCGTCGAGTAATCGGCGAGGATCGCCTGTGAAAACTGGTCGGCGACATTCCCCGTGCTCTCGATAATCCATCGGTTTGTCAGGATGTTCCACTCCACATGCATCAAGCTTCCGGATTGGAAAACGCTTGTGAATTTCGGGCCAGGGCTGGAATCGTTGCTTAATGCCAGGGTTTGGATCGCCCCGTCCTGTGAGAACTGGAATCGATTATTGAAAGCCCCTTCGTTCGCTCCGTCAATGCGGAGCCTGCCGACATCCCACAGTTCCCAAAACGTATCTACTGCGCCATGCAGGTCGTCCGTGATCGTTCCTTCCGTGAGGACCAGCGTTCCTGCCGAACCGCTGACGAAATTTATGTATCCCGCGCCCCCAAGCTCCAATCCGGAAAAGGTCGCGATACCCGCGCCGGGTCCGAACTCAAGAAACGGGCCATTGTCGTGGCTCTGCTTCCAATCGACATTCAATGTCCCGGAAGCCATAACCGCACCGCCGGTAATCCGAAGCAGAGAATCCCCGCCGTAGATGATCAAGGGTTGATTGCCCGCCGTGACCGAAAGCAACCCGCCGGCGACAAGAAAAAGAGATGGCTCAAGGCTTCCTCCGCCGATTCGAAGTCCGTTATTCGATCGCTGAAGGGATCCGCCCAGTAAACTCCATGTAGTTGCCCGTAATTCGTTGTGACCAACCAAGCCCGTTGAAATCGTAATCGCTCCCCCGGTTTGTACAATGTCAAAACCCTGCACATCCATGTTGATGATCCCGTTCACGGCAACCGTCCCCTGGTTTGTGGAAGACGGGAAGCCATCGCTCCAACTGCCGATCGACGTAACTGATCCTCCGTTAAAGACGGTATCCGACGGTGCGCAGATGCTGAGCAACGCGAATGCAGTTGCAACGGCCCCGGCACGCTCAACAAGGGAAATTCGGGCTGCCATGACAAAATATTATAACAGATAACCACGGAAATGAAAGAGTTTTCGAATTCAGGAGACCGTTGAGAGAGTGATTTCTCCCTCGGGACGTTGTTTATCCGCATTCGCTTCCCCTAAGATTTTGACTTTCATCGACATTTCTGCGAGGATGTGGAGAGTAGCGGTGCGCGCAACAGGAACGGGTGGAGTCGTCGGGTGGGGGTGCCGACCGTATCGTACGAGAGTCGGTGAATCCAAGTAGAAACATGCCCTCCAACCCCGTCATGTCCTTTTTCCGAAGTCTTCCAGTCCTGATTTTCCGTGTCGCTTTGCTCAACCTGATGAGCTTGAGCTGCCCGGCGAATACTATCAGCGTGAACTTCACGGGGTCGGGCGCTTCTTCTGTTCAAGGACCTGCCGGCCTGATGTCCGTCTCCGAATGGAACAATTTAGCGGGCGGGGATTTAGCCGTGCCCACTCCCTTGACGGACTACGGAGGCCATGCTACCCCCGCGACCATAACGTTCGCATCCGCCCAGGCAGGATTCACGATGAACAACGCCGCCGACAGCGAGAATGCGATACTTTTCAATGGGCAGATTTTTGCCATGGGGGGAGGCGACGATGCAACCGTTGTCATTCGTCACATTCCGTATACGAAGTACGACGTGATCGTCTACTACGGACACGGACTCACCTACGCAAACAAGACCGTCAGCATTTCCGACGGGGCAACAACGTTCTTCGCCAGGAACGAAAACCTGAAGGCATACAGCGCGCCGGTGTCATTTACACTGGTGGCAACCACCAACGCCCCCGGATCGAGGGGAAACTACGTTGTATTCGAAAATCTCCCCGACCTGCACACCACGATCACGCTGGCCTATTCTGATGGCCGTTCCGGAATCTCCGGACTTCAGATCGTAGCCACGTTCATCGATGGAGACGGCGACGGGCTGGACGATGAGTGGGAAATCACGAACTTTCAAACCATCACCGTATACGACGCGGATGACGACCCGGACGAGGACGGATTGGACAACCAGCAGGAATCAGCTCGGCGAACTGACCCGCTCGATCCGGATACGGATAACGACGGATTGACGGACGCCGTGGAAACGAACACGGGACTGTTCGTCGACGCGAGTAACACCGGAACCGATCCGCTGGATCCGAACACCGATGACGACCGCGTGAAAGATGGCGCGGAAGTGAATCGAGGATACAATCCGACGAACCCGGTTGATGTTCCGTACCTGCCGAACGTAATCATAATTCTTGCCGACGATATGGGCTGGGGCGAAGTCGGCGCGTTTGGCCAGGACAAGATCCGCACGCCGCGCCTTGATCAAATGGCGGCGGAAGGCATGAAGTTCACGCGGTTCTATTCGTCCGCTCCCATATGCGCGCCGACGCGCTGCCAGATGCTCACCGGCAGGGATGCAGGCCACGCGGTCATTCGCGACAATTCCAATCTAAACGCAAGTGGATATCAGACCCCGTTACCGGCCGGCACGTTTACCATGGGTCACCTCATGCAGGATGCGGGGTACATCACCTCATGCATTGGAAAGTGGGGTCTGGGCGGCCCGGGCACCAGCGGGTTGCCGAACCAGCACGGATTCGACCATTTCTTTGGATACCTGGGCCAGATCCAAGCCCATCACTACTATCCGTCACGGTTATGGCGAAACGAACAGAAAGCGTATTACAGCCCTACGCTGGCTGGATTGGAAGGAGGCGTTCTGGAAATCGCGGGCGCCGGCAACGATACCGGCTTTGCAAGCCTGTCCGCCAGCATTGGAAACAAAAACAACAATGGGAACGTCCATTCGCATGATGCCATGACGGCCGAGGCGTTGCAGTTGATCCAGGACCGTCAGCACGAAGCGTTCTTTCTCTATCTCGCGTATGCAGTACCTCACCTTGGGATCCAACCCCCTGCGCATATCGACGACCTGATGGACGGAGACGGGATCGTTTTCGACAATACGGTTCGAACCGCCGTGGACGAATTCTATATCGACCGGCCGTTCGGTGCGCCCATCAGCAGCCCGGGCACCACAAATTACACGCCTACCGGAGATCGGCGACACGAGTACGCGGCCATGATTTCTGCCATGGACCGGGACATTGGCCGAATCATGGATCTGCTCGTAACCCTCGATCTTGACGACGATACCCTGATCATCTTCGTGTCCGACAACGGTCCGTCCTTCGCTGAAGAAGTCGACACGGCCTATTTTCAATCCGCAGGATTTCTTAAGGGAGTCAAAAATGAAATGCTTGAAGGCGGGATCCGGGTTCCGATGATCGCCCGCTGGCCCGGTCAGATTCCCGTCGGATCCGTAGTCAGTGAGCCGGCGATGATCACGGACTTTCTCCCCACATTGGCGGAGTTGGTTGGAGAATCCCCGACCAACGATACCGACGGAATTTCCCTGCTGCCTACGCTCATTGATGCGCCGTCGTGTCAACAGCCACACCCGAATTTCTATTGGGAACTCGATCGGAGTCTTCTCAAGCGGGCCGCACGGTCCGGCCCCTGGAAAGGCCGGAAGACCGGCGACGTGAATGACTTGTCGACGTTCGAGTTGTACAACATCGAAATTGATCCATTCGAATTACAAAATGTTGCTTCGTCCAATCCTGATGTTGTGGCCCAGTTGGTGCATGTCATGGCCACCGAGCACACGATGTCGAAGTCGTCCCGGGATTTTTTGGGAAACAACGAGTTTCTGTATCGCACGGGCGTGACCGTTACCATTCACTCCGTTGATTTTCAACTGGAGGCAACCTCCCCGTCCGGCGGTCATGTGATGAATCCACTGAAAAATCCCATGACCTCGGACGTGCATATCGCCACCCGGATCATGATGCAGGACGCGCCCGGCATGCAGACCAACGGTTTCTTCCTCTGTGGAAGCGGGACAAACATCGCTGATGCCCTGAGGTTTGACGTGGACGGAACCGGGATGAAATACGTTCTTTCCCACGGCGTGGACGTCGTGGAAATGCCTTTTCAGGCCGGGGAGGATCCTCTCCGAATATTCGATCTGGAAATTGATTACAGCCCCACCTCCGGCCTCGTCCGGTTGACAGAAGGTACGCAAACGATCCAGGCTGTTCTCTCCGCCCCGCTGACGAATGTAACCCACATCGGCTACGGCGTTGACAATGCGATAGCCGCGTTTGGCGTCGCCGACGTATCGCTTGTGGATCCGCCGCCGCCCCCTCCTCCACCGAGCGGAATGTGCGACATGACGGACCTGATTCAGAGCCGCCTGGTTCCACCGCCCGGCCCGGGTATCGGCAACATGGCTCATGCAACCGCCATGTTATTCCAAGTCATCTCCCGCTTCAACGAGAGCAATGGCATCCCGGCGCAAATTCCCGGGAAAAAGAGATTCGGCACAAACGCCGGCGCAATGCACAACGGATATTTCGTAACCACATTCGCACCGGACAGCGGCGGAGGCCCGGGCGGCTTTTTGTTTTATGACGTGTTTGATCCCTACAATCCGATCCTCGTAAACCAGTTGTACGAACCGAACGATAGAACAAGCGAGTTCCGGGAGTCACACGCTTTCGGGTTCTGCCACGACAACAACCGGAAAATCATCGTCCTTCATACCGGAAAAGGGATCGAATTCTGGGACCTCACGTTCGTGATGAATCCCCAACGTTTGAGCAAACTGGCTTTACCCCAGGTAAACTTCGGCGACTACGTGAAAGTCGCATGGCAACTCTACTGGCAGGCTCCATACGTGTATGTCGCCGCGTCCAACCAGGGCATTTACATTGTTAATGCTTCGGATCCGACCGCGCCGCACCTGGTCGACCGGGGTCCGGGGAACGCCAATCCCATCTCGCCTGCTTTTCTCGGCGGGTTTCGCGTCGGACCCATCTTTGCCATGGGAAACATGATGCTGATTTCCAGCATGGGAAGAAGTTTTGCGGGATTTTCGGTTCTGGACATCAGCAACCCCATTCATCCCCGCCTGGTTTCGACAACTCCTATCGTTCCGCACCAGTACTATTCCACTTGCTTCAATGGGACCCACATCACCTTCTCCGCCCGTCTCAACGACGGAAGGATGTTCATGTATAACGTCCAGAATCCCGTTCTCCCTTTTTTGGAGCCCATCGGCCCCGCGATTTCCCAGCAACTCTATTGCACATTCCAGGACAATTTCGTTTTCCAGGGGTGCCAGTCCGAAATCGTGAAACTCGATATTTCAGCCCCCGGCACGGCCCAAATCGTGGGACGTGGCTCCTTCGGTGTCGCCGATCCGGATCACGGCCAGGTCACGGCCATCGGAAACATCCTGTACGCGGGTAATGACCATGGAACCGGCGGCGGATTCTTTGTCCACCAACTCGAACCGGATACGGAGCCACCACAGGTTCGAGCGGTGAATCCGGCTCCCAACGCCACCGGCGAAGCCCTGTGTTCGCGTGTTGGCATTTCCTTCTCGGACAACATCAAGATCTCTTCCGTGGACGATGACACCTTTATCGTCCGCCCGGTGGGCGGCGATCCCTTGCCCGGGAAATACAGTGCGGCACTGGCGATCGCAAATTTTTCGCCCGACGACCCCCTTGAGCCCAATACAACCTATGAGGTAGTCGTGCCCATAGGCGGCATCAAGGATTGGGTAGGAAATGCGACCGACCAGGGCTTCATCTCCTCCTTCACCACGGGCACAACCTGCCCCGGGCCGCCCGCAACACCCCCGGACGGATTGGTTTCGAAATGGCTGCTGGACGACACCGCGGATGACAACGTGGGCAGCAACCACGGAACGGTAATCGGCGGGACTTTCGAGTTGGGAACCCTCGTTTTTGACGGCACGAACGACATGATGACCGTCACGGAGCCGCTTCACACCCATCTCGGCGGCACCGCATCCCTCGTGTTTTGGCTCCGAACGACCCAGACCGGAAACGACGACTTCCGGTTGGCGCCGGGCGTGACCGGTGTTGCGGCACTTTTTGGAGCCGACGACATTGTCTGGGGCTGGCTCGACGCCGCCGGCCGAATCGGCATCCAGGCTCGTGGCGGCCCGCCCGCACAAAGCAACATGCCCGTCAATAACGGGCAATGGGTTCACCTTGGTCTGACACGGGATGCGGTAAGCGGCCAACTCTCGTTGTACATCGACGGCGTTCTACACCAACAGGTCGTCGGACAGATCGGCAATAATGCCATCCCGTTCGACTCGTTCGGCCTCATCGAAGACCTCTTTGGCACTCCCGTTTATTTTGCGGGCTCACTGGATGACATTCGCATCTACAACCGCGTTCTGTCCGGAGACGAAATCGCGGCAATATATAACGCGCTGGGGGTTTCGGTCGTCTCGCGTCCCCCCAGGGAAGTGGGTCAAACCGTGGAACTCACCGCGGAAGGCAGTGGCTCCGGAACCTTTTATTACTCGTGGGATTTCGGTGATGGAAGCCCTCTCACCGCGTGGTCTCTCAATTCCACTACGTCCCATGTTTATGCGGCCCCCGGTCATTACTCGGTCCTGCTCGCCGTATCGAACGCCGCGCAGTCGACGTCCGTATCATTTCTCCAGACGATTCATCGCCCTCTCACGGTGCCGGCTCCTTCCGCTTCATCCACGATTGTGCACGACGGGACTCAGGTCTTTTGCGTGAATGAAGACAATGACACAGTGACCGCACTCGATGAAACGACTCTCACCCGGCTCTGGGAACAACCGACCGGCGCAAAACCTCGCACCCTCACTGTGGGGCCGGACAACGCCATTTGGGTTGTCAACCAGGACAATGCGACGATCACAAGGCACAACCGGGGAGACGGAGATCTACTGGATACACTTCCTCTTCGCTACGGATCCGCACCCTATGGAATCGCGGTGTCTCCGGATCAAACCCGCGTTTTCGTCACTCTCGAAGGGTCCGGAGAGGTGATTCGATTATCCACAAATGGCATCGTCGAAGGCACCGCCCAGGTGGGGGCGACTCCGCGGGGCATTGCGGTATCGGCCGACGGAACTCGCCTCCTGGTCACGCGCCTCATCTCGCCGGACCAACAGGGAGAAGTGTGGGAAATTGATCCGGACACAATGACGGTCGTCCGCACCATTGATTTGCCGCTTGATCAATCAACCGTCGATTCCAGCAGCAGTGCGCGTGGTCTGCCGAACTACCTCCGATCAGTATCAATTTCTCCGGATGGCACGGAAGCCTGGGTCACCGCGAAAAAGGACAATATCGAACGGGGAGAATTCCGGGACGCACAGCCACTCACTTTCGAAACATCCGTCCGGTCTCTCTCTTCGAAGATAAGCATGACCGGAAGTGTTGAAGTGGTTGCCGAGCGCATCGACCATGATGACCGGGGACAACCAGCCGCCTCCGCCTACACGAAGTATGGTGATTACGCGCTCGTAGCGCTGGAAGGCTCCAACGAGGTAGAAATTCGAGACGTGTACAACAGAACGATTGTGGGGGGGATCGTACTGGATGGCCTTGCACCTCGCGGGCTGGCCACGAATGGAGACGGATCCCTTCTATTCGTACACTGCTTTATGACACGAAGCGTGGAAGTGTACGACATTTCCGACATCACCAGCGCGTCTGGATTTTCCCCGACGAAACTCGGAGAAATTTTCGTTGTCGGAAGCGAAGTCCTCTCGCCGGACGTATTGCTGGGCAAACAGATCTTTTACAACGGGGCCGACGACAGGATGAGTCGAGACGATTATATCAGTTGCGCATCGTGCCATCTGGACGCCGATCAGGATGGACGGACCTGGGATTTTACGGACCGGGGAGAAGGCCTGCGGAACACCACCACACTGCAGGGTCGAGGAGGAACCGCTCACGGTCCGGTACACTGGACGGGGAACTTCGACGAGATCCAGGATTTCGAGCACGATATTCGCAGTGCGTTCGATGGCCTCGGGTTTCTCTCCGATACGAACTTTCACTCCGGGACCCGGGACCAGCCGTTGGGAGACCCCAAAGCGGGACTGAGCGCGGAACTGGACGCGCTTGCGGCCTACCTGGGTTCGCTGACCAACGCGCCAGCCAGCCCCAACCGAAGTGTGGACGGCTCGCTCACTCCCGACGCGCAGATCGGGCGGGAAGTCTTCGCGTATCTCGACTGCCAGCAGTGCCACACAATTCCCGAATACACCGACAGCGAACTGGGGTTGTTTCATGACGTCGGAACCTTGTCTCCCGCATCAGGAATGCGGCTGGGACAACCGCTCACGGGAATCGATACGCCGGGACTCGCCGGCGTCTGGTCGTCGCCACCTTACTTTCACGATGGATCAGCCGCCAGGATCGAGGACGTTCTCGACGCCGCGAACTCAAACCAGGTCCACGGAAGCTTCAGCACAATCACAACGCAACAGCTCCAGCACCTGGTGGCATTCGTAAAACAGATCGAAAACTCTCGCGACCTGCGTCCCATTGATGTCTGGCGACACGGCTACATGTCGCTGAATGAATCCCTCGACCCTCAGATTCGCGCTGATACGGCAGATCCTGATTTGGACGGCGCGGAAAATGTGATGGAGTTTGCCCTCGCTCGCAATCCTATGCTGCCCGACTGGATATCGCCAATTCGACTGAATCTCAGGGACGCGGTTGTGACGCTGGAGAGAAGCGCAACCGCTTCAGGTGTCGCCTTGCACATCGAGAAAGCCCACGGACTCTCGGACCCGCTTGAATGGCACAGCGCAGACTACCCGCTCCTGTTTGCGGTGCCCGGCGGCGATACGGAAACCGATTTTTTCGGCATTACCCAGGAAGACATTCTCCGCGACGCTCTACATTTCAGACTGCGCCTCGAATGGGAATAGCGCGGGTGTCCGGCGATGATCCTAAGGGTCAACTTGCGCCCGGATCCGAAAATTCGAGGAAGGGATGCTGACGGTGTTCACGGTAAAAGTGTTCAGCGGCGGCGTGGAAGCCAGTCCGTTCGTCGTTTCCACGTAGACGTCGCCGGTGGCGGCGTTCGCCCGGTCCACAGAATAAGTCACGCCGTTTTCGCTTGTCCACCGCAGGACCACGGCATCCGGCGCAGGGCTCACCGCTGGTTTCGATAGAATTGAGCCCGAATCACCGATAATGCCGAACGGTCCGAAATGGATCCCGTACACGTTGATGAAGGAATTAAAGTCGTTGCGAGTCAACTCGATCCTGGATACGGAAGAACTCTCCGCCACGACCCCGAAGAAAGAGGGACTCGCCGCCGATGCCATGTTGATGGTGGCGGCAACAATCAACCCGGTGGCGCAGAATACCTCGACACTAATGTTGGTGGAACCTCCAAACCCATACACATCGAGCCCGAACGCCGTGACGTCCAACCCGGCGAAATCGAACCGAAGCGTAGTCAACTGATTGTTGTTGCCAATCGTGTTTGTAAGCCGCCCGCCCAGAGGAGGCACGCCGAGAAAAAGGTTGTCCGCGAATGCGGGCACCGTATCGATGGAAAAGCCGTTGCTGATATCCCCCGGATTGATTTCCGCGTTGCTGGTGGAGGCGTCAAGCGGACCGGGAAACGCGAAGGAGTTGGTGGGCTCCGAGAAATCCTCGATCGCCAACCGCGTGTTCTGTTCAAAAAATGTAATCCGATCCGTAAACGAAGTTACCGCTCGAGCCGGGATCAAGGCCGAGGCCACCAGTACCATCGTGAGATAATATGAACGAAATATCATCTGCTTCTCATTCGTGCCGAAGCGCGACAATCGGGTCGAGGTTCGCGGCTCGCGCCGCGGGATAAAGGCCGAAGACAATCCCGACCGTCATGCTGATTCCCACCGCCAGGACCAGGCTGGAAGGCGTAATGATGGTGGGCATGCCGGCCACGTGAGTGATCAGCGCAGGAATCAATAGGCCCACGACAATGCCGACGGCACCGCCGACCGTCGAAAGGACCAGGGTTTCAATTAGAAATTGGACGATGATCTGACTCCGTCGCGCGCCGATGGCGCGCCGTATTCCGATCTCCCTCGTTCTCTCCGTTACAGAAGCCAGCATGATATTCATAATCCCGATGCCGCCGACAAGAAGACTGATTCCGGCAATGGAGCCCAGCACGATGTTGAAAGTCCGCTTGGTCGCTTCCGCCTGCCGAAGCAGGGCGAGGGGCACGCTGACCCGGTAATCGCCTTTTTCATGGAACGTCTTCAACAGACGGTCCAAGCCCCGCGCAACACGCTCGACGGCGTCGATACTCTTCACTTCGACAATCAGTTGATGCAATTCAACTCGCTCGCGGATACGTGAACCCGAAGTTCTCTGGGTAAACACATCACCGAACCTCTGCCGCGCGGTGCTCAGCGGAATATAGGCATCCACCTCCTGATCCGGCGTCTGCACTGAACTGCCCTCGCCACCTTCGCTTCTTACGATTCCGATCACCTCAAAATAGTTGCCGCCGATTCGTATGCTCTGCCCCACCGTCTGTTGGGTTGCCAGCAGCCGCCGCGCGCCAAACTCGGTCAACACAACGACGGCCGCTTTCCGTATTTCGTCCCATTGAGAGACGGAACGTCCGGCGATCATATCACGAAGCACGAGTTTGAACCAGTCCGGCGTTGTGCCCACCAGCCGTACATCCAGAGACCGGTGACCGAGTCTTCCCTCCTTTCGAATCATCTTCGCGGGAGCGGTGCGTCGGATTTCGGGAAATGTTTCCACTATTCTTCTCTCATCATCGTATTTCAGCCCGTATATGCCCATTCTGGTCCGTTGCGAATTCTCTTCGTTCGTCGGCTTAACCGAACTAACGATAATGTTGTTACTCCCGAGTTTTCGGATCTGGGCCAATGCCTCCGCGCTGGCGCCTTCCCCCACGGCAAGCATTGCGATGACACTTGCCACGCCGAACACAACCCCCAGCATCGTCAGCAGGGACCGGAGCTTATGCAGCAGCAGGGTCTTGATCCCCAGTCGTGTATTTCGGATCAGACGGCTTTTTCTCATTGCGCGTCATGCTCCTCGCGTTCGATCAGGCCATCCCGCATGTGAATCCGATGCCGCGCATAGCGGGCAATTTCTGCTTCGTGCGTCACGATGATAATCGTTCTGCCCTGCTGATTCAGCGACATCAACATTTCCATGATCTGCTTACTCGTTTCGGAATCGAGATTTCCGGTGGGTTCATCCGCGAGGAGAATCGCGGGGTCATTGGCGAGAGCCCGAGCGACGGCCACGCGCTGTTGCTGGCCGCCCGAGAGTTCATTCGGCCGATGCCCGGTCCGGTCGCCAAGCCCCACCATGCGCGCGAGCTCCGTGGCCCGGAGGGCGCAGTCTTCGGGACTCCGATCCAGGTACACCAGCGGCAGTTCAATATTCTCAAGAACCGTCAGTTGGGCGATGAGGTTAAAGCTCTGGAAGATAAAACCCAGCCGCCGCAACCGGTAGTCGCTCAATGCGTCGTCATCGAGGTGGCTGACTTCTCTGCCGTCGAGCAAGTATCGGCCGGAAGACGGCCTGTCCAGACAACCCAGCAGATTCAGCATCGTGCTCTTCCCGGATCCACTAGGCCCCATGATCGCCCAAAACGAACCGGCTTCGATCATCAAGTCAACGCCGTCGAGGGCGCGCACCTCCGTTCCGCCCATGCGGTACACTTTGGTCACATTATCCAGCATCACAACCGGATCCGTTCCCTGCCGGGGCGCATCCACGAGCATGGAGTCTTGCCTGTTCACGATCCCCTGCCCGTACCGGTCGCCTGGCCGTCCCCGCGAGACGGCTCCTCCGCACGCTTCCGCATTTCAAGGCGTTGCACCGGGGTCATCGATTCTAACCGCCGCCGCATTTCTTCCGAGGCCGGCGCCGGGCGACCCGTCGAGTCAATGGCAGGAGATTCCGTCATTGTCGGTCCGGCGCTGCCGCCGGCGGTCGGTACGGGAGGGGCTCCCCCGGACAGGCTCGGATCGTCCGACTCGGATTCCTCCGAGGTCGCCGCATCGGCCAGCGGCGGGGTGAGTAGAACCTGGTGACCGGCATCGATTCCGGACAGCACATGAATCATGCTCCCGTTGTCCAGGCCGACCTTGATGGGCCTGGGGTTGAAACGCCCGCGCTTCCGGACATACACCGTCGGCTCCCCGTTCACGCGCAACACCGCCTGCACCGGCACGAAAACCGCGTCACTGTGTCGCTCCACCAGGATCTCCGCCATACAGCTCATTCCCGTGCGCAGCGTCGGTTGCCGTCCGTCGATTTGGACTTCGGTTCGATAGACCTTCAAGTCCGGATTCATCCACATGCTGGCCGCGTCCGGGAGCGGAGCAATTCGCGAGACCTTGCCGGTGAACCTGCTGCCTTCCCGCAGTGCGTCGACGGTGATCACGACCGGGAGGCCGATCTTCAGTTTGTCGAGACTCGACTCGTGAATCTGCAGGATGGCGATCATATCGTCCGCCGTAGGCAGATAAATCAGTTCCTGCCGCTCCCGAACCGTCTGTCCCGCTTCCAGCGGTTCGCTGTTGCCCCGCCAGCTCGCCTTGGCCGAGGTTGCGTACACAACAAGTCCGTCACGCGGCGCAACGATTTTCGTTTTGGCGATCTGCTCGATAATTTTCTTTTCACGCGACTGCTGCTGTCGCCACTCCGCTTCTTTGGCTTTCAGTTCAGCTTCCCCCTGAACAAGATCTGCGGTGGCTTCGAGTTTTGCCCGCGCCAAGGCCTGCTTCTTCTGATCGACATCGCTCTCTAACTGGGCAATCTGGCGCTTATGGGTGAAGTTCTCGAGAAGCTTCTTGTCTTCCTCGGCAAGAATTACATCCAAGTCGGCCCGATTCAGTGCAAGCTTGTCCGCGTCGCGGTCCGACTTCGAAAGATAGTTTTCGTCGTGGAGCTTTTCCGACCAGACGAGACGGTTGGAAGCGACGACCAGCTCCTCCCGCGCAAGCTGGATTTTTGAAACCGCCTCCATCAATTCCTGCTTGTACTTCCCTTCCCGGTACTGGCCCAGATCCTCAATGGCGAAGCGATACTCCAAGTCGGCAAGCGAAATATCGCTTTCGGATTTATTCTTCGTCACTTCGAGAGTCTCGCGGGCGCGAATAAACGCAGCCTCCGAATTCTGAACCCGGATTTGCTGCTCCACCAGCGAGTCCTGCAGAGCGCTCGCGTCCAGCTCCGCCAGCAAGTCGCCTTCCCGCACGCGTGTTCCCTCTTCCACAAGGAAGATCAGTGTTGTCTGACCCTCCACTTCGCTGGTGATGATCTCCTGCTCGCGAGCTTGGATGGTTCCCGATTCGTTGATATTGATCGTAAGGCGGCCCCGCTTTATTTCAAATGTGGGCTGCTCGGCAGTCTCCGTGCTCCGGGAAGACCGGCTCCATACCGACAAAACCAACAATGCGATAAGGACTCCGGCCCCTGATTGGACCCAAAGTCTGTACCGCCGGTAGAATGCTAAGGCTGTCTCCCTGATCATGGGGTCTTGTCTCCACTTCCAAGAGGAACATACTCCTTCCACAGGCCTTCTTCATTAACTTCCAGTACGCCCATGTCGCGCTGTAGTTCCAGCTCGCCCACTCGATAGGAGACCAGGGCGGCGGAAAATGCATTTTGGGCCGAAATAAGTGATTCCTCGGCCTCGAGTACATCCCGAATCTCGGCCCGGCCGGCCTCAAGAAACATGCGGGTGCTTTCAACGCGTCGACGCGCAACATCTACCGCGGTGGCCTGGATCGCGACGCTCTCCCGGCTGCCCATGAGGGTCCGGAGCTCTTCTCGGACGTCCAATTTCAGGCGGTCTTCGAGTTCCTGGACCATCCGGACTGAACGCTCAAAACCAATCAGGCTCTCACGATATAGATTCCTCTCGGCCGTTCTCTCCAACGGCAAATCCAGATCCAACTCCGCGGAATAGAAGCCCTTATCAAAATCCAGTTTTCCGTCGCCGTTCCCGGCGTTTGCCGTCGATCGGCCTTCACCGATACGGGCTTGCCCCAACAACGCCAGATCCGCGCGAAGCTGGTCCGCGGCCACCGCAACAGATCGCTGCGCGTCGAAAACCCTTCCTACCCGTGTCCGCAGGTCCAACCGGTTCTCCAGCGAAATGCGAATCGCCTCTACCTCATCCAATTCCATGGGTCCGCCGCCCCCCGCTGAAGGCTCCTTCAGTTCAACGGGATCATCGGCGGCCGGCTTCTCTTCGGGAGCAGGCATCACCTGCTCCCGTGCGCTCTGGATTAACGGCTGGGCACGCTCGACCAGCAGCTCCAGTTCCGTAGCGTCCAGCTCGATATCCGAGTCCGTCGGAAGTCCAAGTTGAATCTTGAACCGGTCGAGCTGGTTCTGATAGGCAACCCGCGCCAGGATCCAACGATTTCGCGTGCGGAGTTCGTCCTGGCGGGCCTGGTCCACCTGGATCTCCGGAAGGCGTCCCACTTCCGCCAGCCGGCGAGCCCAGCGGGTGGAGATCACGAGCCTTTCGTAACTTTCGCGTTCGTTTTCCACCTGGTCCAACTGCTGCAACACAACCAGATAGCCCGACGCAACCTGCACGGCAAACGTCCGCTTGAAGCGTTCGAACGCGTACACGGCGTAAACAACATCCCGCTCAGCCTGAGTAAGCGACTCGGTCACGACAAAGCGGCCGGAGCCTCGCAACATGGGAATCGACAGCGTCGCATCCGCCAGCGACCCCAGCGCCGATGCCTTGTCTTGCGTAAGCAGTTTGACCAGATCAATCCCCAGATCGAGGACGAACTGTGCTCCCATTTCGAATGTCTTATCCAGTCCAAGGATCGCCGTATTTTCGATGCCGGACACGTTATCGTCCCCCGTGCGATCGGAACTGAAGAACGAATTGGCGATGCCCGACCAAATGGTTCGAAATTCATTCCGCTCCAAATCGAGCCGAAGAGCCGAAATAAATACATCCTCTTTTGCGTCCTGGTACTCCCTGCTGTTACGCGCGGCGATCTGTAGAGATTCCAGCAACGTGGGGCGAAGTTTAGCGGCCGGGTCGACCGCGAACGTTCCGGGCCCGGGCACATTTGTTTGAGCCCCATAGGATTCGTCCCGCCACTGCGGAATCCTCTCCACGTCCCCGGATCCGAGTGACGCGGGATTCGAGCGGGGCAGATCTTCATCCAGGAGAAGCCGCCGCCTCAATGTCTCTGATGGAGGCTCAATGGTAAACAGCTCGGTCCGGCCCAGTGCCTTCGCCTGTGCATCGCGGACGTTCTGGTAGGCCACACGATCTGCCTCCTCCCGCATGCGGGTTGGAGACCTGCACCCGACAAGTACGATGCCCCCGACCAGGATAATGCAGGAAAAGGATTTCAACCCGGTGCTGCTCATTCGATGCTTTCCTGGAATGGGCTCGGTTGACGCCATGGTTCGATGACAGCTTACGATACCCGGCGGGAGCATGGGAAGCACACATCCGGGACAAAACCAGGGCTCTTCCCGGTGATCAGCGAACTTGGGGAACAAGCTCCATTAGCGCGCGAAATTCGTCCAGGGAGAACGGCTCCGGTTAAATGGATATGCCAAACAAGGATTATTCATGCCATGGACAAAATGCAATTGCCATAGTTATTTTTTCGCGCCGTCCAGCGCTTCGCGAAGGTGCCCGAGCAGCGTTTCGCTCTTATACGGCTTGTACACCAGTCCGATCGCCCCTTTTCGCAGTAGCCGATCGGTAACGTCCTCCTGAACGAATCCACTGG
>Ga0310121_10002076_pt1 | contig 19517 bp, 15 predicted proteins | sample CB27_Tmax_986_MG_FD_203504 | JGI IMG/M metagenome (GOLD analysis project Ga0310121, IMG submission 203504) | Marine microbial communities from Western Arctic Ocean, Canada - CB27_Tmax_986 | ecosystem: Environmental > Aquatic > Marine > Oceanic | place: Canada: Western Arctic Ocean | collected...
GGTCTCTGGAGATGTCGACGCGTTTCACCCAACCGGTCGCTATCAACGCCGTTGCAATACGATCTTTGTTGAGTTTCAAAACGTTCTCACCACTGACGGAAGCAATAATCTGGCGGACATTCTCGGTTGGAACATGATGATTCCCACGCACGACGACATGGCGGATTTCAAAAAACGGGCTGTGGGATAGATATCGCCAGGAGGCATGTCCCAACCAGGGAACGGCGGCCATTACAACAAAGAGGACGATGCCCGGTAAGACACGGTGTAAGCTGAGAAGAATATTCAGTCCTCCGCCTTGTACTCGTCGGAAGAGGCTGGTTTGACGCCGGTTTTTTCGTTGAGGGTTACGTCGCATCGACATCCTCCTCTGACCACGGGCCCAGGAATTGTACTTCCGGCTCCAACCAGACTTCATGGACACGGAATACTTCTGCCTGCACTTCGCGAATCAACTGACGAATGTCGTCACTGGTAGCGCTACCGTCTTGAATGATGAAGTTGGCGTGCAATGAGCTCACTTCGGCCCCGCCTACACGTCGTTTCTTGAGCTGGGCCTGTTCGATGAGTGCTCCAGCCTTATGTTGGGGTGGATTCTTGAAGACACTGCCACCGCTCGGGAATTGAAGCGGCTGGGTAGCACGTCGATATTCTTTCGCACTCTTCAGGGCCGCTTTTTCTTCGGCGCTAAAAGATCCAGTGGACTTGAGGCGGGCCTCGAGGACTACGTCGCCTGGACCGAGGTTGCTCGAGCGATATTCGAGGTTGAGGTCTTCTTTATCAATCCAGGCCGAGTTGCCGACGCCATCTACGACGAGGGCGTCGATAAGCACATCGTTCATGCTTCCAATGCTGGTGCCTGCGTTCATGCGAACGGCACCGCCAACAGTGCCTGGTATACCGTACATGAACGCAAATCCCCCCAGCCCCCGTTCCATGGCATTTGTGAGGATCCGGTTGAGTCGAACACCGGCCCCGGCTTTCATGGTGTCACTGGAAAGAAATATGAGTTCATCCAATGCCGTTTCGGTGTGCAGTACAACGCCACCGTACGGTTGGTCGGCCCACAAAACATTCGAGCCGGCCCCGAGGATAATGTGGTCGATATTTTGTTCGCGTACCCAGGTCAGGGCGGATTCGAAGCCCGCAGGTGTTTTCGGCTCTACAAAGGCGCGAACGGGTCCACCCGTGCGCCAGGAAGTATGTTTGGACATGGGTTCATTGGCCCATACATTCCCGTCGGTCTGGGTTGTGAGAGCTTCCCCGAGCTTGTTCCAATCACGGGAAGTCATGCCTCACCTCCCGGCTCCAGAGTTCGAAGAATCTGGCGAGCGCATTCTTCAGCGGCGCGTTGCGGTGCACTGTCGCGTAATGCCTGCCGACGCTCCGCATAGATGTCAGCCGTTGCACAATGGGATTCCAACGCGTCGCAAAGGTTTTCCACGCTGCATTCATCTTGTTGGATGACCGACGCAGCACCGGTTTCCACCATGGATGCGGCGTTATGCGTCTGGTGGTCATCCACTGCGTACGGGAAGGGCACAAAGACCGCCGGTGTTGCAGATGTCCACAGTTCCGACACGGAGAGAGCTCCGGCACGTGCCAGAGCGATATGACAGTTTCGATAGGCCGCCGCCATATCCGCGATGAATGGTTCCACATATGCGTGGATGGCGATGTTCTTGTAGGCGGTCTGGACTTCGTCGAGGTTTCCTCGACCAATTTGATGGTGTACTTGTAATTCATGTCCGCGCGAAGCCAGCAAGGCGGCTACTGCCGGTCCGTTTTCATTGAGGAAGGCGGCACCCTGAGAGCCCCCCATGATCAAAAGCCGTAGCGGGTTGAGGGGAGGCCGGTCTTCGCCACCGACGGCCTCGATGTCGGGTCGTACCGGATTTCCCGTTACAAGAACGGTTGCTTTGGGCAGATGCTCCACGACGGCGGGTAGACCGGCACATATGATGAGGGATCGCTTGGATAACATCCGAGTCGTCCGCCCTGGAATCGCGTTTTGTTCCTGCACGACGAGAGGAATGCCCATACGCGGGGCCACGACTCCTACCGCAGCGGAAACATAGCCACCAAAGGCGACAGCTACCTGGGCGCGTAGCTTCTTTAGCAGCCGATAGGCCGAACAAAGGGAGCCGGGTAGCGTCACCAGGGCCCGGATTTTCGTCAATATGGGTTTTCCAAAGAAGGGGTAGAGCTTCAGGCCATGGAACTCGATCCCGTGATCTCTGGCGAAGGACTCCTCCATCCCCCCCCGGGTTCCTACATAATGGAGCTCCACGTCTGGGGCCTGGGCGCGCAACGCGGCGGCGACGGCCAGGGCTGGCATGATGTGGCCGCCTGTTCCGCCACCTGTCAGGACGATGGTGCCTTGCCGACTCATGCCGTTCCCCCCGCCAGATCCAAGGGGACGGCTCCACGGTTTTCTACCGGATTACGAGGCAATTTACTTCGTTGTTCATCCGGTGCTCGGGACAGATGAAGCAGGATACCGATGGCGATACAGGTCATAAGCATGCTGGTGCCGCCATAGGATATAAGGGGTAGGGTCAATCCTTTGGTAGGCAACACCCCATACGCTACGCCGAAGTTGATAAAGACCTGGATGGCGAGGAGGAGGATGATTCCAAAGCCAAGGGCCTGGCCAAAGGAGTCGGGGGCCTGCCGTGCGACCTTCAGCCCTCGAATGAATACGATGGCGTACAAGATCAGAACCAAAGCGATTCCGATCAGTCCCAGTTCTTCGCCGATTACACTTACAATGAAGTCCGTTTGGGCTTCCGGAATATAGCCGACCTTCTGTTGGCCTGCACCCAGCCCAATGCCGTCGATACCACCATTCGCAATGGCCGCAAGGCTATTTATGGTCTGAAAACCAGCGTCATGCTGATATGCGGATGGATCGAGAAAGGCCGTTAACCGTTTCCAGCGCATGGTGTTATGTAAAATCAGGTGGAGAACCGTCGGGACCGCTATGAGGAAGGTGAGGGCCACATACGCAAGCCGGGTACCCGCTACGAAGAGCATGGTGACCACCAGAACCCCGAAGATCACCGCTGAGCCGAAGTCCGGTTGCATCAGGGCTGTGACCATCAAGACTCCAGCGACCATCAATGGGGGCAGATAGCCACGGGTAAGGGAGGCCAGCGTCTTACGTTTGGCGTGGGCAATATGGGCCATATAAATCACGAGAGCGAGCTTGGCGAACTCGGTGGGCTGAAACATGACGAAGCCCAGATTGAACCACCGCTGGGCCCGACCGGCAGTGTAGCCAAAAAATGGAATCATCAGCATCATCACGACGGAGGCGAGTATCAGGATCGGTACGGCGGCCTGTATCTTCTGGTAGGGGATCCGGGACGTGACCCACATGGTGATCAGACCCAGCGTCACGTACACCAGACTCCGCGTTAAATAATAGGCACCGTTGCCTTGTTTGATGGTGGCAGCGTGAACCGAAGCGCTGTAGACCATAACCAGACCTATGGCCATAAGCATCAGGATGGCACCCAACAGGATTGGATCCACTGGCCGGACATTCAGGGCCTTGGGTCGAGTGACGATCTTTGCGTGGCGAGTGGTCATGATTAGCGAAGTTTGAGAGAGGCGAGGGCAATAAGTGCCAGCAGGATGCTGACCACCCAGAAGCGGACGATGATTTTGGGTTCAGCCCAGCCTTTCATTTCAAAATGGTGGTGAATGGGAGCCATGCGAAATACGCGTTTCCCGGTCAATTTATAGGACGTGGTCTGTACAATGACGCTCACGGCTTCCAGTAGGAACAAGCCATGGATGATCGCGGACAGAAGTTCGTTTTTTGTGAGGACGGCGAGCGTTCCGAGGGCGGCGCCGACCGAGAGGGCCCCGACGTCTCCCATGAAGATGCTGGCAGGGAAGGTGTTGTACCAGAGGAAGCCGATACCAGCCCCCATCAAGGAGGCCGCGAAAACGGTCAATTCCTCGACACCAACCACATGGGGAATCATCAGGTAATCCCCCAGAGATTTGAGGGACAGGCAGGTGTTGAGTTCGGCGTCATAGTTGGTGCAGAGAATCAATCCGGAAGAGGTGGCGTAGGCCAGAATCAGAAAGGTCCCGGATGACACGATTGTTGGGCCAATAGCCAGGCCGTCCAGACCATCGGTCAGGTTCACTGCATTGGCGGTGCCGACGATAATGATCGCAGCAAAGAAGCCGTACACCCAGCTGTTGAGATCGAGAGAATACCGTTCGACACTTACGAAGGGGATGTACAATTCGGTGGTATTGGGACCTGCTGCGTGTTCAAGGAATAGCGCCAGGACAATCCCTGTAAGGGCGAATTCGATAAGCAGTCGTAATTTTCCGGAAAGCCCGTTCTTATTTCCGGAGAGTTTGGCGTAATCGTCAAAGAAACCGACGAAGCCAAAGGAGACGAATAGGGTGGTTGTGCATAGGATAAATGGGTTTTTGAGATCGGCCCATAGCAGTACGGACAGGAGTACCGCGATGAGAATGAGCAGTCCGCCCATGGTGGGTGTGCCCTGTTTTTGTTGATGCCGTTCTGGCCCGTCGTCGCGGATGGATTCTCCGATCTGCCGTGACTGGAGTGACCGTATAAATTTCGGATAGAGAAATACGGTGAACAACAATGCGGTCAGCAGGGCACCGAGGGTACGGAAAGTGACGAAACCAAAGACACGAAATGGACTGAAGTCGGATTGGAATGTCTCTTGTAGCCATAAAAACATCGTCAATCCTCCTGCGGCGCGGTGAGGATTGAGGAGCAGGCGTCCAGGACATCTTCGGTATGGCTGCCGCGTGATCCTTTGAGAAGAATCACGTCTCCCGGGGCGGCGTGTCCTAAGGCAAAGGTAGCAGCTTCGCTGGGATCGGAGCTCGTAAGGGTGGCCAGTGCCGGGTTGGCGGACTGGGCCCCTCTGACGGAATGTTCTCCAAACTCTCGGAAACCAACCAGCGAGCCGATCCCGAGTTCCGCGGCTGTGGCTCCCACCTCTGCATGCAGCCTGGTGGAGGCGTCACCGAGTTCAAGCATAGAGCCCAGGACCGCATGCGCCCGTCCGGGTCGTGCGATTTGAATGGCAGTCTTCAGTGCCGCGATCACGGAATCCGGGTTGGCATTATAGCAATCGTCGAGAATACGGAACTCGCCGAGGTCGAGGAGTTGCGAACGATGTCCGCTGGGAAGAAAGGTCTCCAATGCTCTTAGGTTGGGGTCGACTCCAAGGGCCCGAACAGCGAGCAATGCCGCAAGCAGGTTCTTAATATTATGTTGCCCGGGTAGCGGCAGGTTTACATCGAAGGAATCGGTGCCCACTCGAACCTGTCCACGATAGGCGTCTCCATCCCACTGCAGTCCGTCTGCATGGGCTTCAGTATTCGGGTCGGTTCCCGGGGAAGCGAAGTGCCAGACCTGCGAAGCCTGTGCGGCATAGGTATGACCCTGCGCCGGCAAGTCGGCGGGGACGATCGCTGTTGTCGGACAGTCGGGGCGCATATGTGCGAATATTCGTCCTTTTTCCCGCATAATGATCTCGATCGATTTGAGACCTTCAAGATGGGCTGCCGCCACATGCGTCAATACCGAGATCTCGGGCATGACCAGAGCGGCAAGTTCGTCCATTTCACCGGGTTCGCTGATTCCGATCTCCGCCACAAAGAATTCGGTGTCCGGCGGAGCGGATAAGATGCTCAAGGGGAGGCCGATGCGATTATTGAAGTTACCGATGGTGGCGTGTACGCGTTGCCCCAGCAGAAGCGTCGCGATCAGGTCCTTCGTGGTTGTCTTACCTGCGCTACCGGTCACGGCGACCACCCGCGGATCCAACTTCCGCAGATACGCCCGCGCCAGGTCGATTAGCGCCTCTGACGTATCGGCTACGGCAATGACGAAACTATTGCCGTTCGGCAGGGGATAGCGGGCAAGTCCAGGTTCGTCGATCAGGAATCCAGCAGCAGCAGCAGCCTGCTCCAGATAATTATGGGCATCGTGATTGGGTCCGCGGAGCGCGCAGAAAAGAGCGTCAGTTAGCGGCTTTCGGGTATCCGTCTGCACGCCGATAGCGATATCGTTGGGGCTTCCGCGAACGATTCGCCCACCGACTGCGTCTGCAATCCAGCTGGCAGAAAACCCCGGAGTGTCGGGCAGGTGAGGTGTTATCATGGCGGGCATCATGGAGTGCCTCCGCCGTTCGACTCTTCGAGGATGGCTCGGGCTACCGTATGATCCGAGAAGGGGCGTACGCGATCGCCGATTACCTGGGTCTCTTCGTGGCCTTTCCCGGCGATCAGGACCACATCACCCGACTCGGCCAGCCCGATCGCTTTGCGAATCGCGGCGGCCCGATCCAGTTCGACCAGGTACCCGGAGGTCTGTTCGCCGTAGGCTGAGCAGCCTGCTTGCAGAATACCCGCCACGACCTGCTCTGCGATGGTTCCGGGATCCTCCGAACGTGGATTATCGGAAGTGACCAGGAGAATGTCTGCGCCGGATGCCGCTGCATGTCCCATTTGCGGCCGTTTGTCTTGATCGCGGTCTCCTCCACATCCGAAAACGCAGATGATTCGCTTTGTAGCGATGGAACGAAGGGTTCCAAGAGTTCGCTCTAAGGCCTCCGGAGTATGGGCGTAATCGACGATGATGTGGATGCCCTTATCGTTCGGAATTGCTTCCAGACGACCTCGAACAAAGGGAATTCCAGCGAGTCCGTCTACGATGGCGGAGTCCTTTGTTCCAAGGAGTGTGGCGCAGCCAGCCGCGACGAGAATATTTTCAAGATTATGATCACCGAGGAGGGGACTGGAGAACTCGATATGGCGGTCATCAAGCCGTAAGGTGCCCTTGACCCCGGTTGTGTTCATGACAATGTTTTCTGTGGTTCCTCTGGCGTCTGGATGACCTTTGCGGCTGACGGGGAAGACGTCCACATTTGTGCTTTTGAGCCGTTGCACCAGATCGTGGCCGAAGGGATCGTCAATATTGATTACCGCACCGGTACAGTCCTTTGAGGCTGGCAGGTGTTCCAGAAAGAACCGGGCCTTGGTTTCTGCGTAGGCTTCCATCGTGCCGTGGAAGTCGAGATGGTCCTGCGACAGATTGGTAAAGGCTCCCACGCGGAAGGAGATTCCATCGATGCGATGAGAGGCGATTCCGTGGGAGGAAACCTCCATCAAGGCGTGGCTACAGCCGTCATCCCGAATATCGGCCAGTAACTGCTGCAGCTCTGGCGCTTCCGGGGTTGTAAAACCCGTCCTCAGTTCTGTCTCCCCGATTCTTGCTCCGAGAGTTCCCAGGGTGCCGACCTGCTCCCCATGCGCGCGTTCTACTGCCGCAAGAATCTCTACCGTAGTTGTTTTGCCGTTCGTGCCCGTGATTCCTACCACTGAAATCGACGCAGAAGGGTCGTTCTGTAATTTTGATGCAATGGGTCCAATCAACGTTCGAGGGGAGGGATGCACCAGGACAGGAATGGAAAGCTCTTTCGACTTGTCCGGATCGGATACAAGTACCGCAGAACAGCCCTTATCTGCGGCCGCGACCAGGTAATCATGCCCATCATGCATCGTACCCTTCAGGGCAACAAATAGACTGCCAGGGACGGCTTTACGCGAGTCCAGGGTCACATATGCGATGTCGGGATCCGTGCCCGCGCCAATCCAGTGGGCTGACGCCGCGGTCGTTGTATGAAGGTCACTCAAGCGCACGAATCCCCTCTGCTTGTAGGGCGGCAAATACTTGAATGGGCGTTCCCGTAGAGACTACGGTGCCGGCTCCAGGGCGTTGTTCATGTACCACGCCGGTTCCAACGATTCGTACATTCAAGCCTTCATAACCCAAGACCTCCGCCGCTTTAGGCAGGCTTTGGCCCCGTACGTCGGGAACAACGATCGTTCCCGGGATCGGCGGGGCTGTTGTTATAGCGATTGTCGGGGATTTTGTCCGCGCTCCCATCTTTGGAGGGACGTTGGTTCGATACGGGATGGAGGTGCCTGCTGTTTCGCAGGGACGCAGGCCTAGAAGATCGAGGCATGTATCCGCTATCTTTGCGAAGGCGGGTGCCGCCACGGCCCCACCACCCTGCTCTCCGATCGGGCGATCGATGACCACGTAGATTGCAATTTCGGGGTTTTCGATGGGAACGAAGCCAACAAAACTCGCGACTTCTGCTTCTGAGCTATATTGCGCAATACCGGTTTCCGGGTCCTTCACAATCTGTTGCCCAGTACCTGTTTTACCGCCGACATTACAGTCCTGGATTGCTGCACGGCGCCCCGTCGCTCCACGGCTTACGACCCCGCCAAGCAGTTCGAGCATGGTGTGGGCTGTTTCGGGTGTAACGAGTCGCTCGGCGATGGTTCGGCGTGCCTCGTATACGACTTCGCCGTTATGATCTCGAACCGTGCGAACCAGATGGGGGACGAGCATATCTCCATCATTACCAAAGGCGGCGAAGGCTCGTACGAGCTGTATGGCGGAGACGGCTATCCCCTGACCAAAGGCGATATTGGCGAAGGTGACCGGGTCCCATCTCCTGGACAGCTGGGCGATTCCGGACGCTTCATAGGGGATGGGAAGTCCAGTGGGTTGTCCGAAGCCGGCCTTTCGCAGCATTTTCTGGAGGTGTTCCTGACCCGTGGAGCGAGCAATTTCTACCGTTCCCACGTTGGAGGAGTATCGCAAGACATCGCGAACCGAGGCTCGTTTTAGTTTTTTCAGGTCGCTGATCTGGGCGTCGGCGATGCGCAGATGGCCGCCGTGGGTGTCGATCATGGTGTCGGGGGTCACGGCACCGGAATCCAGGGCTGCGGCAAAAGTGAACACCTTCAATACTGATCCCGGCTCGAATACATCGATAGCGCCCCAGGGTAATCGGTGGCTCTTGGGGGCCGTCAATCGGTCGTTGTTATTGATGCGAGGTGCGTGGGCAAAGGACAGAATTTCTCCCGTTCGGACATCGTAGACGATGGCAGCTCCCCTTCGCGCGAAGTTGGTGCTCACCGTATCATCGAGGATCTGTTCGACCCGCTCCTGAAGACCAGCGTCGATAGTGGTCTCCACCTGCAGGGGTTCGGATTGTAATATTGGAAGGACGGTGCTGAGGAGGGCAATACTACTTGCGCCCGGTCCACGTTTCAGGCCGGTTCGCAAGGCGGTGACGCGAGTCTTCTCTCCCATGATCTGTTCATCGAATCGGCGGTCGAGTCCCAGTTCAAGCCCCGTATAACCGCGATCATCGGGGGACGTCCAACCAAGGATCTGGGCAGCCAGATGTCGCTTGGGATAATGGCGTTTATAGTCGGGATCAAACCAAAGGCCCGTCATGAGATCTGCGGTTCGCTTGTCGTGCTTTAGATCCATGACGGTCAAATAGGAGTTCTTCGACACCTGATGGACTATGAAGGTGAAGGATCCTTTCTTACTCAGAATCCGAACCAGGCGCTCGGTTTCCATCTTCAGGATCGGAGCCAGGAGATGAGCGGTAGCCTGGGGGTCGATGACCTTTCGGGGGTTGGCAACTAGAGCCCAGGATTTGAGGCTTGTGGCCAGGATTTCGCCATGACGGTCGGTTACGTCGGCCCGGCGGGTGCGGAATACCATGGCTCCACGCGCGTTTCGATCGGCAGGCTTCTTGAACTCCGCTCGTTCGAAAACATGTACCTGTAGGGCCCGGAACCCGATGAGCGAAAAACCCAGGCCGATAAAAAAAAGTACCCCGTACGCCCGTGTCCATCGAAAGCCATCCGATGCGGCGCTCTTTTTCGGGGTCTTCTTAAGGTGATTGCGTCTCATTGAAGGCTGCCCTCACGTGTCTTACATCGTTCACCGAGGAGGGTCCCCTCGGCGATCTTTCGACAACGCCGATACACACTCTGGGCGTCGGAGTTTCGTGATAGAGCTTCGTAGACATCCCCCAGTTCCAGTAATGTCTTGGCATGATGGGGGCAGAGTTTGCGCGACTGTTCGAGTCGAAGCCGCGCATGTTCAAGACGGCCGCGAGCTTTTAGAACCAGTCCAAGATTATAGTAGCCAAGGCAGAACTTCTTCTTATGGAAGATGGCCATTTCGAGGTGCTGTACGGATTTAATATGGTGTCCGAGTTTGAAATAGGACCAGCCGATATTGTTATGGGCCAGCCATGGCGTGGGGTTGAGAGGTTCTTGGACTAGTGGAAGCAAGGTATCGAGTGCGTCCTGCCAACGTCTTAGCCCCATATACGAGGCGGCCAGAGTATTGCGGGCTTCGAGAAGTGTGGGGTCGAGTTCAAGGGCTCGTTTCAGGTGAACGACGGATTCCGAGAAATTCTTCCGTCCCATATAGAGAAAACCAGTCAGATAATGCGATAGGGCATGGTTCGGGTCTTTCTGAAGGCCGATACCGAGTTCCTTCAGAGCCGGAACGGCCTTCTTCTCGTAGATAAGCCCGGTGGCCATTGTGTAGTGGAATTGAGCCGGACTTTCTTTGGCGGACTTGGTCTTGCCGGTGACGGATGGCGTTATACAACCAATGCTGAGCAGAGCGGGGGCTATGCACAGTATGATCATGGCGCAGCCGAAGGGGAGGTGATTGCGACGGGGGCTTTCGGGGGTCATTATGGTCTCTCCAGTAGTTTCACATTGATCCGTTCTCCGCGGCGCGGGAAACGCATGCTGTGGTGGTTTTTACCGAGTTCCTGAATACGTTGAAGCATCTTCGTAGCGGCGATCTCCACACGTAGTCTTCGATCCTGTTCTCGTAGTTCACGGTTGTATTCGGCAGCCTCGGCCTTGATAAAGCCGTGGTGAAGAACCCTGTACTCCATGGACACGCGGTGAACCCCCAGTGCGACCAGTACGAAGAGGGTCAGCACAAATGCGAGCCAGAAGCCGTTAGGATTTTCACTTTTTAGTTTCTTACGTAGTTGGGTAGCGGGCACGGGGTTAGTCCTGAATGCGTTGAATGGCGCGAAGCTTGGCGCTGCGGGCGCGGGCGTTCTCGCGGGTTTCTTGTTCGGAAGGGGTAATGGGTTTGCGGGTTAATATTTTGAAGCCACCGCCTCGGCGGAGTTCCCGGAAGCAGTTCTTTACGATCCGGTCTTCCACCGAGTGGTAGGAGATCACCACTGCGACGCCAGCTGGACTCAAAGTCGATGGTATGGCCTGCAAGGCGCGCTCAAGCTCACCGACCTCGTCGTTTACGACCATGCGCAGAGCTTGAAAGACCCGAGTCGCCGGGTGACGGTTTCCCTTACGTAGCCAACCGAATTCGGCTTCGACGAGCTCGGCCAGATCGGTTGTCGTGTAGATCTGATTGTCACGGATCTTCTCAATGACCACGCGCGCGACAGTGCCGGGACGGGGTACGTCACCATAGGCTCGAAGAGCTTCTGTAAATTCGTGTATCGAGAGGCTACGAAGTACCTCGAGGGCGCGTTCCTGGCCGCGACCTTCCATGTCCATATCGAGCGGGCCTTCCTGGCGGAAGCTGAAGCCCCGCTCGGCGCGATCCAATTGGGCAGACGAGACTCCGAGATCCAACAGAATACCCAGTACGGGAGTCGCTCCGACTTCGTGGGCTATCTGGTCGAGATCACCAAAACGGCCCGATTTAAGACAGATTCGTTCCCCAAAGGACTGCAAACGTTCGGTTGCTGCTTTGATAGCGGACGGGTCGCGGTCAATCCCCAACACCCGTACGGTATCCTCTGTGTTCTGCAGCAGCGCTTCGGTATGGCCCCCACCCCCAACGGTGCCATCAACGATCCAGCCAGCTCCTGTGGCTGATGTGAGCAAGGTGATTACCTCCTTGGACAATACGGGGTGGTGATACGTTTTCACACTCCGAACAGATGAAGTTCATTATCGATGGTGGTGTTCTCACGATGCGCCTGAAGGAGCGCCTCGTGCTTCGCCGGGTTCCAGATCTCAAAAGTCTTTCCGCGACCAACAAAGCGAGCCTGACCATCCAGGTCTCCGAACAGACGGAGATGCTGTGGAATCAGAATCCGTCCGTTTGTGTCGAAACTACAGACCTCTTTGGTCGATAGAACGATGTCGTCGAGGTATTGGCGAGTGGGATGGGACGGAGCAATGGCGTTGATACGCTCAAGAAAAGACTTCCACTCATCTGGGGGCCAGACCGTAATACATATACGATCGCGGACCGCGCTCTGCGTAAGAAAGATCTCTCGGGCATCCTGACTCTGCAGAATGTTGCGATACCGCTCCGGTACGCTCACGCGACCCTTAGCATCCAGGGTGTGATCTTTGCGCCCGTCAAACACGTCTTCTCCCAATAATGGGCCTGAATAACACTCAGAACCACTTTTATAGTCTAGCATCATGGTTCTGGTGTCAATCAAAAAAATTTGCCTAGTTGCAAAACTCCGTTTAACGTCCCCTGTTAGCCTTCTATAGGCTGTTTTTTTCTAGAAGACATGCCTGTGGGATTTAGTGGTATTAGCTCCCACGAATTTTTATTTACAGCCCCATGGAAGCCGGATATTCCCGGATTGCAGCTGGATACGGACCGTTCCACCCGGCTGTGTACCGCATAGGGGAATATGGCGTGCACGGTAGCGTTGAACCACATCGAAAGCCAGAGAGCGCCGATGGGAAACGAGGCCTGCGCTGGGTTGTATAGAGTCGAGGAGCGCGGGGCTCGAGGACGTTCGGCTGCCATGATGGGGAACCAGCAGAACCCCACCGGTTTTCTGGGTGGGGCTGAGTGCCATCGCCTGGGCCTCGACCGCCTGGGGTGGGTCCCCCGAGATCCAGATAGAACCATCCGGGGTTTGCAGATGGGCCATCAGGGAACGGTCGTTTTCGGTCGCCAGTGAGACGGCGGCTTCGGAGCTCCCGCTGGGCCAGAGTACGTCCAGCCGACTTTTCCCAATCTGGATAGTCTCGCCGACTTTGAGACGAACCACGGTGCAGTTCACCTTTGCCATCAGAGCGACCAGATGATCCCAGTCCGAGGATGTGTCCAATGGGGGAACGTCGGCGACCAGACAGCGTGATACGGGTATATCTCTCAGGATCCGAAAGGCGCCCCCATAATGGTCCGGGTGTCGGTGGGTTAAAACCAGAAGGTCCAGTTTGTTCACCCCGGCCCGCCGTAGACGTTCGGGTGAGAGCGGGGCCCGCTGGCCATTGGGGTGTCCGGGTCCTGCGTCCACCAGGATTGAGCGCCCATCCGATGTCTGGATTAGGAACGCATCACCATGCCCTACATTAAAGGCGGTTAGAGTCGTAAGTCGGGTCTTGGGAAGCTGCATAGAAAGAGCGAACACGAGAGTCAATCCCACGATTGGCCAGAGTGCTCTTCGCCAGCGGGGAAGTCTCCGAAGGGAGCTACAACCGAGAACAAGAATCGCTAGAACAGCGGCGGTCGGTGCCAATTCGGTGGGCACGGTTATCCGAAGTCCGGGGCGGTCTACTGCATGGATGAGCCAACTGGAAGCGGAAATCGCGAGTCCGCAGGTACTTGCCAGGAAGTCGCTAAGCGCATGGGGAAGGCCCAGTGTGACAGCCATAGTGGTAAGGGTGGCGAGGGGCAGGGCGACCAGGGATACCCAGGGGATCAAGGCCAGACCCATCAACAGACCGACCGGTGCAAGGCACGAAAAATAGAAGATCTGGATCGGAGCGGTGGCTATTGTCGCGGCAATACTGGTGCGTAATAGTGGGCCGAAAAAGCGCATAATGCGCTTGGTCGGTGGTTTTCGTCTCTGCGCAAAAGCCACCACGATCCCAAGGACAGCACAGTGACTCAAAACGGCTCCCGGGCGAGCCAGGGCTGATATGGGTAACGCGAGCTCGAGGGTTACCGTGCCGAGTAGGATGATATGGGGGCGGATGGGGCGTCTCGACCAAAGCAGGACGGCGTATAGCAGGAAGGCGATCTCGGCTCGAATTACAGAGGGACCAAGCCCACAGAAGAGTCCGTACAGGCCCACAAGCGGAATAGTCAGAAGGGTGGCTACCATCAAAGGTGCAGGTCGGGTCCGGCCCGGACAGAGTCTGTACCATAGCCACCGAAAGCCCCAGACGAATGCGCCCGCAAAGATGGCAATGTGCAGGCCGGAGACTGCCCATAGATGTAAAAGCCCCATACGTGCCAATTGGTCGACCTCGATTCGGGGCACCACTGCACGGCTTCCGCTAGCGAGGGCAGCGGCCAGTCGCCGCGAGCTGGTTGGCTGGGACCCGAGGAACGTATCGATCACTTCGAGTCGGCGAAGGGCGACACGATCGCGAAGACTGGGGACCGGTCGAAACAGGATCCCATCGGGGACGGGTTCACATGTGATAGGCCGGCCTCTGGCCCGTTTCTGGCTACAGCGGGCGACGGTTTTACTACCGACCGGAAGGGGTTGGCTGGTGCGCCAGGCATAGAGTCGAATTGGCCCTGCTGCGGATTGCCCCGCCTGCCAGAATCCGCGAAAGGTTGGCTGTGGGGTACTCGTGATCTGCACCGGTACCAGCTGTTTCGGAGTCATAGGCGAGTTGTAGTCCGGAATATGACCGCGCAGTTGGTCGTGATAGCCGTCGCGGCTCTCGTAGGCGGGGATATGCGGGGAGCGGAGGACGCCCAGGCTGAAACCGAGGATCCCTACGCAGATCCCGACACCGATGGTCCGATGGTTCGGGGCCGAGACATGGTAGAGACGGAGGGCCAGATATGCCCCGATGGCCGGAAGAAAGGCTACGCCGAGCCGCGGAATGGCGACGCCCATAACCAGGCCGGTCAGGAAGGTTTCCAACAAGATCCAATACTCCGCCGAGGGTTCCCATCGGTGGGTTATCGTGATCTACGCCGTTCCCGGTTTGGTGGGGCTGAGTGCCATCGCCTCGGCTTCGACCGTATGGGCGACGATGCAGGGCAATGGGGGGCAGCTTACTTCGCGGGCGTGCACCTGCCCATATTGCATTGTAGGACTTTTTCTATCTCTCCGGTTGGCAACCGAAAGGTCCATTTGCCGTGCTTTTTCCCGTCACGGTATTCCCCTTCGGCCTTCTTCTTCCCGTTTTTGTGCCAGATGGTCCATTTGCCGTGCTTTTCGCCGTGCTTTTTGCCGTCTTTGTATTCCCCTTCTTCGTACTTTTGCCCGTTCTCGTGCCAAGAGGGCCACTTCCCACGTTTCTTGCCGTTCCGGTATTCGCCTTCTTCGTGCTTCTGACCATTCTCGTACCAAGAGGTATATTTCCCGTGCCTTTTGTTGTTCCTATATGAACCCTCTATCCCCATGTCGCCATTAGGGTAATACCATGTCCACGGTCCTTCTCGCTTCCCGATAGGGGTCATGCATTCACGTGATTCACCGCCCCCATCATCAGTTATTATCTTAAGGCTTGTGCCTGTAGGACATCCTGCAGCCAAGGCATCAGTGATGGGCAACATCAAGAAGGCGGCACCAAATAGCCCAACTACAAGGCAGGCAAGCGAACGAGACATCATGTTCTCTCAAATATTCGGGTAGAGAATACTACCGGGGACGATGCCGGGCAATGGGGGGCTAGTCGCCGGCGTTGAATACAAAGGGCCAGCGGACGACACATACACCACCATCCGGCTTAACAAAGCGCATTCTACGAATGATACGTTCGACGCATTGGACGACCTTCCGATTTTTCAGCGAGCCGCCCGTGGCGTTCGCAGATTTCACACCGCCGTCGAGACCAATCTTCCACTGCATCATGATTTTCCCCTTGAGCTGCGGATCGATCATAAGCTGTTTTTCATAACAGGAACGAATGGCTCCAGCACGACGCCGCACGGCTTTGGCAATATCCTCTCTCTTGCAGAAGCCAGCGGCTTCGCTACTACCGAGCTTTATCTTGTATTTCCGCTGGGAAGCGGTTGCGCTACTATCGGGCTTTATCTTGTATTTGCGCTGGGAATCGGAACAACCTGCACTTGGTCCTTTCCCATTAAAATGCCCACAACAGCTGCCCCCGTTTGTGTCGCTATTTGTATCGTCCGGGCAGGTAGTGTCGTCCCAGGTCACATCGGTCAGGTCCGCGTAGGCCAGCTTTGAGTAGTTCATGACCGCGCCTTCCAGGTTCGTGCCTTTTAGGGTCGCTTTGGTCAAATTCACGTCGTGCATTTTTGCGTTGGTCAGGTTCGCCCCAGTCAGGTTGGCATTAATTAATTTCGCGTGCCTCAAGTTCGCGCTCCTTAAGTTCGTACCGCTTAAGTCCGCGCCATTAAGGTTCGCTTCGATCAATCTCGCGCCGTTTAAATCCGCGTCGTGCAATTTTGCGTTGGTAAAATCCGCATAATAAAGGTCCGCGCCCCACAGGTTCGCGCCTTCCAGGTTCGCGCCTTCCAGGTTTACTTTCTGCAGGTACGCGGACACCAGGTCCGCGCCTTCCAGGTTTTTGCAGCCGCGTTTTGCCTTCTTTTCCCAGTCGTCTCCCCTGCATGGATCTTTCTTCCCACACCCACTCAGCCCACCGATGGCGACGATGAGAAGAGCAGAAAGCAGCAAAGAGAATACGCGACCCATGATGTTCCCCCGAATGTTCGGCTAGAGAATACTACCGGGGACGATGCAGGGCAATGGGGGCTAGTCGCGAATTCCCGGAACCCGCACAGAGAGTTGCAAGGTCTGCCATCCCATGGCATGAAGCACGGCAATAAATCCCATGAATTAATGGTCATACGAGGCTCAAATGAAGAAATTTATCGTTCTATTTTCCCTGCTGGCACTGGGCGCATTCGGCGTGGCGTGTAGCGAGGACGAAGAAACCACAGATACGACGTCAGCGGATGTTGTCGAAGAACCCCCAACCAGCGTGATTACAATCAACGACTGGGTAACATCGTTGCCGCTCGAAGGGGTCACTGTTTGCGTCAACCTGGACGGTGTCGATTGTGTCGAAACGGACGCGTTAGGTAACGCCACCTTCGAAGGGGGCGCGGAAAACGGTACCGTAGTGCAGTTGACGGCTGACAAAGAAGACTACTTCCCCTTCCTGGTGGAATTTACCGTTACGGACGCCACTTCGATGGGGACCGCAACCTACATCATGGCCAAGTCGGACATCGTGGCGGTGGTTACCACCTCGCTGGGTGAGGAACCGGATCCCGACAAAGGCCATGTGGGCGTTGTCGCGTGGGGACCCGCCGACGAAGATGGGACTCGCTTGGGGCTGAATGGTGCTACTGTTGCTCTGGACGACGGGACCGCTGCCCAGGGCCCGAAGTACTACAATACATTGACGGACGTGGCTGACGGGGCCGGAATCTTCGACGACGAAGCCACCACAACCACCGATGCTGGAACGGTCGGCTTCTTCAACGTGGATACGGGCGTCGTCTCGGTCAGCGTGACGGCAGACGGATACGACTGCACGACGGTCTTCAATGGCCTACCGAGCGAGACGAGCACGCTCAGCGGTACGGTCGTCGCGGGCCGTATCTCCTACCTGGTTGTGTTCTGCGAGACGGAGTAGTTCGCTACTTTGTCACGGTAGAGCTTCCCCTGGAAGACGCATTCGCGAATAGCCAATACGGCGGTTACTCCGTCGTATTGGCTATGATCGCGTCGCGCATATCCCAGCCACGCTCCTGGGCCAACCAATAGGGGTAGGCGCGGCTGATGAGAGTCGCAGATATCGTCGGCTCGTCGCAGGTGGCCTGGAAGACATGGTTCGAGGTCCAGCTCTTCTGCGGCCCGATGCGGTTATCACTCGCCACGTCGTTGGCGACAAAGTGAGGCACCATTCGAAGACCCGATGGCGCGGTAAGTACGCGCGCAAAGGCAAAGCCGGATTTACCGGCGAGGGTCATGGGCACAGCGCCTTCGTCCGTCGGTACGCTATGCAGTAGATAGGCTTTGTCGCCCTCGGGGAGGGCTTGATCAAAGGTGACCTGCCCTTCGCTGCTCACGGATACCACGGTAACAGAGCCCACAACATGCTCGACGGGCATTCCCTTCTCCGTCGCGTTGAAGGTTCCATCTCCGAAGGGACCATAGCCTTCGTAGTCGTGGAACTCGCCCGTGGTGGATACGACTGTAACGATCATTCCCGATGTGGCCTTGGGCCATAGAGACCAATCCTCCTGACTGGACTTCGAGGCAATGGAGCCGCCGAAATCCGGGATGGCGTCGCCCGATATAGCCTGGAGCTTGTCGGTTCCGCAGGAGGCTTCAACCCATAGAATAAGAGAACGCAGGGGTTCCCCCGTTGGCATAGCGTGACCAGCACCAGAATTCGAGACCGTAACGGCGGCGCTGATCTGGTTGTCGACCAACGACTTTTCTACGGCGATATTGAGCGGGTTACCCAGCTTATACGCTTCCGGGCTACGTGGACCGGACCAGGTGTGGAGATTGACACTACCAGGAGGTCGGGGCCAGCCACCGGTTACGCCCGTATTGGCTTCTCCGAAAAATTGAAGGTCGGCTGTGTTGGTGACCTCGGCATCGGCGGGCGGCATATGACAGGCCTGGCAGGACATGAACTCGGCCAGGGAGCTTCCACCCCATTCCGTATAGGTTGTGTGCACCGGAATCTTTCCGCTGGGCCATCGAGATTCATCCACCGGGGCTTCGGGTACAAAGGAGGGCTGGTTGAGTTCGTGGCAGCCGGCACAGAATGTGGACTCATGAAAATGTCCGCGTGGAACACAGCCCATATAGAGATTGGGCACATCCTCATCGGGACAGAAGGTCATAGGGAAGAACTCGCCCATGCCGGGATAGGGGGCCAGCTCACTGGGGCGAAGAATTTTGAGCGAACCCGATACGCCGGGTCCACCGGCCAGGTCGACCGATTCGACATGGTGACAGACCTCACAATGAACACCGTATTCGTAGCCGTACCCTTCCGCATCCAGGAGATCTCGCTGGCCGATTTCGCCGTCAATACCCGGGGCATGGCAGTCGGCGCAGTTCCCATTGGAACCAGGGCTTGAAAGGGCGGTCAGTCCGGGGACCGTAGCCGCCACCTGACAGTGCATGATCGACGCGCCCGTGCCCGGCTCTTTGCCTTCGACCCAGGATCCAGTTCGTTCCAGACATAGAGCTTCTGTATCGAAGGCTCTGGCCGTACCGGAATAGATGTCGTGCAGAATCGGGTTCTTGGCGGAGGTTCGGTGGGCAGAGTCATACCAGGTATCGGCGATGGTAAGATGGCAGTGGGCACATTTTTCGATCACATGGCTCTCACCCGGCACACCTGGATCTTTGAATATATAGTCGGGATTGTCGCTGGTATCGAAGGAGACCAGGGCAATGGTTAGTTCCGTTGTGTTCGGATAGACGTAGTCACCAAGGACACGTGCATCGGGGTGAACAGCCATAAGAAACAGATCGCCGGGAACGGTAGTGTCTATCGTGGTGGTGACTTTCCCCTCTGCATCTGTAAGCCATCGTGCAGGGTTTCCGCCCTGTATGACGCTGGTATTCTCAACCGGTACATCATCGAGGAGAACAAGGACCGATACCGTTTGTTCTGGGGGTATAGGAGGACCCTGGTCGCCTTCCGAAGAATCGCCGGTATCGCTACCATCCGGGGTGATG
>Ga0310121_10002077_pt1 | contig 19505 bp, 18 predicted proteins | sample CB27_Tmax_986_MG_FD_203504 | JGI IMG/M metagenome (GOLD analysis project Ga0310121, IMG submission 203504) | Marine microbial communities from Western Arctic Ocean, Canada - CB27_Tmax_986 | ecosystem: Environmental > Aquatic > Marine > Oceanic | place: Canada: Western Arctic Ocean | collected...
AAGAAGTCGGCGAGACGAGCGGGAATCGTGAAGAACGTCTCTCCACACACCCTCAGGCACACCTTCGCGACCCATCTGGTTGAAGGCGGGGCGGACCTGGCTGCGATTCAGGAGCTGTTGGGTCACGCCGACATCTCGACGACCCAGATCTACACCCACGTCGACCGCGAATATCTCCGAGACGTGCACCGACGATTTCACCCCCGAAACTGAGGGGCGGTGTACGTCTCTCTCGCCTAGCAGCGCGTGGTAGAAATACAGCGGGCTGCTAGGGCCCTCCCGGACCCTGGCCCCGGCGAACTCTCTCGGCGTCGGCGGCTTCGAAGAGCTGCGCTTGAGAGGTCGAGGTCCCTAGCAGACGCACAGCTTCCGCCAGGACAGGGTCCCGCTCCATACGGATGTCGGCTTCCGCACCCAGATCATCCATGCGCTGAGCCACGTTGATACGACCCCGCCAGCGCAAGTATTTTCTGACGCCCGCATCAGAGAGCTGGTCCTCGGCGAGGCCATCTTCCGCGAGAATAGTCATGAAACGATCGAACTCCGCTTCGGTGAGACCCGGGCCCTCAGTGCCTCCGCGGCGGGCTCTGGCGGCCTCGAAGCCGAGTTCGGCGAGGCGGAGCCCCAGCGGAACCTGATGGTCGTTCACGGCCTTGATAAGCCCCCGCTCGACAACCGTGGTCGTGTCATCCCCCACCGCGAGATCGGGGAAGATCCCGCCGCCGTTGATGAGCGAGCGCCCCTGTGCGGTCGTGACACGTGGGAACGTGTCCAAGTCCTCCGCGATCGGACGGAACTGTGAGTCTCTTGCTCGCTGAAGTGAGCGGCCGAGCGGTGTGTGCCATCGACCAGTCGTGAAACGCAGGCGTCGGCTGTACGGTAGCTCCATCACCGTCTGTACGACGCCCTTGCCGAACGAGCGTTCACCCAGAACGAGCGCGCGATCGTAGTCCTGGAGGGCGCCGGCAAGGATTTCGGCTCCGGACGCGGTGAAGCGATCGACCAGCACCACGATCGGGAGATCCGGCACCAACTGAGGCCAGCGGTCGCTGTAGGAGTCGGTCTCCGTTTCATACGCCTCGGCGTCCGGTACACGCTGCACGGTACTGGCGAGCGTCGAGCCGGGCTTGAGCAAGAGGTCGGCCAACATGAGCGACTCGTCGAGGAAGCCGCCGGGGTTCCTACGCAGGTCGATGACGAGCCCGCGCGTATTGGCGAGCGCTGCGAGCGCGGAGTTCATCTCCTGGGCGGCGTTCCGCGCCACCCGGTCGAGCAAAATGTAGCCGATGCCGCTCTCGAGAACGCCGTAGTGAACGGCCGGCAGGTGCACCAGCGCGCGCGTGATGTCGAACCCAATGGGCTCCTCGAACCCGGCGCGCTTGATCTTCACGAGCACATCCGTGCCCACCAGACCTCGGATCGAGTCCGCGGCCATGCCCGTCGTCCAGTCCGACGCATCGTTCGTGTTCACGCCTACGATGACGTCGCCGACGATGATCCCCACTTGATTGGCGGGCGTTCTGCGGAAGACCGCCGTGACGGTGACCTCTTCGTTGAGTTGAGTAATCTGGAGGCCGATGCCCGAGTAGTTGCCGGTCGTCTCCTCTTCCCACGCATCCGACTCTACCTCGGTGAAGAGCTCCGCGTAGGGGTCACCGAGCGCCCCGATGAGGCCCTCGATCGCCGCCTCCCACAGCGTGGAGTCGCCGACACCGTCCATGTGCATCTTTGTGATCGCTTCCACGGCCTGCGCGAGGATCTCGAGCTCGGGCGGTGGCCCGACTCTCGAGTTTGCGCGGGTCGCGGTGTCTTGCGCCCGCACACTTGGGGCGGCGAGCGCCAGGATCAGTGTCAACGTTGCGAGTCGGTATCTCATGCGGGCGCCCTCGGCGTCGGCGTAGTTGCCATATGTGTCCTCTAACCCCCGCGTAGGAAACCGCGTTCCGTGCATTTCCGGGACTTACAGGACCCTCCCATGCAACATATGGACCGAACGGATACTTTTCACCCATCGGTCCAACAAGGGTCGGACGCATGAGGCCGAGACTCAAAACGAGATCCACCGTCCATGAGCCCAACCGAGGCCCGCCCTCCGCTCCGAGTGGCGCTGGTGCAGTTCAAGCCGACGAAGGCTGATGTTGCCCGAAATATCCAGGCCGTGAGCGACACTATCGGCGCCCACGCCAACCAGACCGACCTGATGGTTTTTCCCGAGGCGGCGCTCAGCGGATACTTCCTCGAGGGGGGTGTCGTAGAGGCCGCGTTGACGGTGGAGCGGTTGCTCGAGATGCTCGACCCACCGCCAGCATGTGGGCCCGACATCGTGATCGGATTTTACGAGCGCTGGCGCCGTCGTTTGCACAACAGCGCCGTCTACCTCGAGGCGGGCGACGACGCGTGGGCCGTGCGACACGTGCATAGGAAGATGTTTCTGCCCACATACGGTGTCTTCGACGAGGCGCGGTTCGCAGAGACGGGCACAGAGCTTCGAGCCTTCGATACACGGTTCGGGCGCGTGGGCATCATGATCTGCGAGGAAATGTGGCACTCGCTGCCTGCGACGATCCTGGCGCTGGGTGGCGCTGAGCTTTTGGTGGTAGTCAGCGCTTCTCCTGCTCGAGACTTCCCCGCGGGTTCGGTCGGACGTCCCGCCAACCTCGAGCGGTGGGAGCAGATCGCCCCCGGCGCTGCTATCGAGCACGGCGTATTCGTGGTTGTCGCTCAGCTCGTCGGCTCCGAGGGAGGCAAGCTTTTCCCCGGCGGGTCGATTGCGGTCGCACCGGACGGAGGGGTGCTCGCACGTGGCCCCCTCCTCGACGAGGCTGTGACGATCGTCTCCCTCGACGCTTCGTTGATCGATCGAGCCCGCGTCGTTTCACCGCTGCTGTCCGACCTCGAACAAATGTTGCCCCACCTCCAGCGGTCGCTGGAAGCGACGCGCCCGGGGGCGGGAGCTTCCGTGGTCGAGGATGACCCGGAGGCCGAACAGGACCCACAAGCCCCACCACCGGCGTTGGTGGGGCGCGGGCCGATACCCACGGACGACCCGGCACTCAAGGACCTCGCCGACCTCGAGCTCGACCTCGAGCTCGTCGAACGCACGCTGGTGGAGTTCATCCGCGAGGAAGTGCAGCGGCGACGTCGGTTCGAGCGTGTTGTCGTGGGCGTGAGCGGAGGCGTCGACTCGGCGGTCTCACTCTTCCTCGCCTGCACGGCATTGGGCGCTGACAATGTTTATGGCTTCCGGCTGCCGTACCGGACATCCAGTGACGAGAGTCTCGAGCACGCGGCGATGGCGCTCGAGGCGACCGGTGCGCACGCCCGCACGATCGAGATCTCGGACCCGATCGACCGGTACGTCGAAGAGCACGAGCCCGATATCTCGCCGTTGCGCAAGGGTAACCTGATGGCGCGCCTACGCGCCGTGATCCTATTCGACCAATCGGCCCGCCTGAGAGCGCTTCCCCTGGGTACCAGCAACAAGAGCGAACGGCTGCTCGGGTACTTCACATGGCATGCCGACGACTCGCCTCCGATCAACCCACTGGGAGACCTATTCAAGACGCAGGTGTGGGGGCTGGCGCGCCACCTCGGTGTGCCCGATGTGATCATCGAGAAGCCGGCTACCGCGGATCTCGTGAAGGGCGTCACCGATGAGGATGAGATGGGAGTGTCCTATCACGACGCGGACCCGATCCTGAACGCCATGGTTCGCGGCTACAGCCCGAAGGAGCTCGTCCGTGTCGCGTTCGACCCCGAGGTGGTCGAGGTCGTTCGGCGGCGTCTGCAGAGCACACACTGGAAGCGGGAACTTCCGACTGTCGCGGTGCTGTCCTCCAGCGCGATCGGCGAATTCTATCTCAGGCCGGTAGACTATTAGCTGCTCCCTAGCCGACCCAGCCGGACGCGCCGATCGCGACGCGGTAGGCCAGGGGTCCATAAGCCACTGTCACCTCGCGATCGCGGTACGGGTCTGGGCGAGCAGAATCAGCAGCGCGCGCTTGATGCCGAGGGTCCCATTCCGGTTGAGGAACCACTCTCCGGGCGCATGCACCGCGCTAGCCTCACCACCAGCGCCGATCGTGATCGACGGAATGCCGAGCGAAATTGGGATGTTCGCGTCGGTCGAGCTACGGTCGAGACTGGGTTCGATACCCAGCAGGAGACTCGCCGCGATCGCTCGCTGGACGAACGGATCGGACTCGGCGATCTCACCCGAGGGCCGGTCCCCGATCAACTCGAGGTCGAGCCTGAGTTCGTCGCCCTCCCGGCGCTGTGCGTTTGCTTCGTCGACCGCCCGGTTCATTGCCCGCTGGAAGACGTCATCGATTCTCGTGAGGCTCTCGGGGCTTTCGGACCGCATGTCTACCTCCATCCACGCCTCGAACGGAATGGAGTTCACGGATGTGCCGCCGCCAAGACGCCCGACGTTGTAGCTCGTCGCGGGACCAGACCCCGTGATCGCGTCGGCGGCCAGGTCGAGGTAGTCGATCGCGCGTCCGAGTGCGTGGGCGGGATTCGGGGCCCCGAAATCGCTCCAGGAGTGTCCCCCCGGTCCACGAATGGTGACGCGGTACCGGTGGGAACCGAGCCCCTTGTGCGTGATGCTCTCGTGCCCCGCGCCGTCGATCGACATGAACGAATCGATACGCGGGCCGCCGTCGCGGAACAGATACTTCACGCCGCGCAGATCGCCGAGGCCTTCCTCCCCCACCGTTGCGATGAAGAGCACGTTGGCACTCGTCTGAATGTCGGACTCGTTGAGCACTCGCAGCAGCGCGAGCACGGTGACGAGGCCACGCGCGTCGTCCGCGATACCCGGAGCGAACAGCGTATCGCCTCGCTGACGCACGGTGACGTCGGTTCCCTCTGGGAAGACGGTATCGAGGTGGCCCGCAACGGCGATGACCTCGTCCGATCCGGTGCCGCGCCGTAGCCCGAGCACGTTGCCCTCCGTGTCGACCCAAGCAGAGTCGACGCCCAGATCGATCAACATCTGCAAGAAACGAGCTCCACGGGCCTGTTCCTTGAAGGATGGCGCCGGGATCTCGGTGAGTGCGAGCAGGTCCGCCATCGTGCGCGCGTCCCGCTCCGCCACCAGCTGCAGGGCGCGGACCACCGCGGGACTTGCGGCTAGCGCGGCCAGCTCCTCCTGGTAGTCCGCCTCTTGGGCGTCGCCCGCACGTGGAACGCCGATAAGGGCTACAGCGAGTATGAGAAGGGTCTTTTGTCCGAATGCCGTCATCGGGCCCGTGCTCCATGAGCTGTCGTGTCGGTAGCCAGTGTGGCCATAAAACCGGCTGTGGGGAAGATAGCGACCGAAATCCGGTCGAGCGTCGCTCCACCCGGCCTCGTCACGGAAAACTGCAGGAATCGGGCCAGAACGGAACTGAACCTGCTTGATTTGCGTACTTCTTTCATCGAAAGTTGGGTCCACTTTCCCTGGGACCGAACGTCATCTCGACGGGCTCGTCCACGCCGGAGCACCATCGACGGTGAACCACCAATTTCTCGGGGCTCTCCCGCTCCCCCACCCGATTATCCGGTGGCTGGGAGCTGTAGGGCGTACGACGCGTCTCACGCTCGAGCACGCGGGCGGGTTGGGCGTTCTCTCGTGGCAGATCGTGCACGTCACGGTACGGCTGAAGGTCTCCCTCCGCTCGATCCTCAATCAGATGTACATCATGGGGATCCAGTCTCTCCCCATCGTGATCGTCACGGGATCGCTCGCGGGGATCGTGACGAGTCAGCAGGGCGGGTATCAGATGACGAGCGCCATGCCGAGCTACGTCCTGGGCAGCTTGGTCGTGGAAACGGTCGTGCTCGAGATGGGGCCTGTGCTGACCGCTCTGGTGCTCGTGGGCCGAATCGGCGCTCGCATCACGGCCGAGCTCGGCACGATGGTCGTCTCCGAGCAGATTGATGCGTTCAAATCGTTGGGCCGCGACCCGGTCGCGATTCTCGCCGCGCCGCGGGTCATCGCCGGAGTGCTCGTATTGCCCATGCTCGTCGGCATCGCGGACCTGACCGGGATCCTCGCGGGTCTCGTGTCGGCCGATCTGACTGTCGGGCTCGGTGCGGAGTCGTTCTTCTACGGAGCGCGCCTCTTCTGGCACAGCTGGGACCTCGTTTATTCGTTGACGAAGGCGCTGGTTTTCGGGCTTTCGATCCCCCTCATTTCCGTTCACATGGGTCTGAAGACCAAGGGTGGGGCGGAGGGCGTCGGTATTACGACCACGCAGGCCGTGATGTTCATGACGCTCACCATTCTGATTCTCGACGCGATGTTCCCGCCGCTCATGCTGAACTGAGTGCTGAACCTGGAGAGGCGCGCGACGTGATCGAGTATAGAAATATCCACAAGTGGTTCGACTTGCCGGTGCTCACCGGGGTCGATATGCGCATCGAGACCGGAGAGATGTTTGCGCTCTTCGGGCCTTCGGGTACCGGCAAGAGCGTGCTGCTCAAGACGACCATCTGCCTTATCATCCCCGACATCGGAGACGTCGAGGTCGACGGAGTATCGGTATACCGGGGGGGGCGCACCGCCGTAGAGCTCGTTCGCAAGAAAGTCGGCTACGTCTTTCAGCAGTCGGCCCTTTTCGACTCGCTCAACGTCTTCGACAACGTAGGAATGGGACTTCCGGAGGACGAACTCGCGCGCTTGCCGCGCAAGGAGACGGCGGCCAAGGTTTGGGAGGCGCTCGAGCTGGTGAATCTGGAACCGCGCGAGATCCTTTCGAAGATTCCCTCGGAGCTCTCCGGCGGCATGAAGAAGCGTGTCGGCATTGCCCGGGCGATCATCGGGCGCCCGGAGGTTCTGCTGTGGGACGAACCCACGACAGGGCTTGACCCCATCAACACAGCGGCGGTCGAGCGGCTCATCCAGCGGTTGTCTACGGAGCTGGAAGTGACGTCCTTACTCGTTACTCACGACGTTGAAGGCGGACTAATGATTTGTGACCGGGTTGCCATGCTGGATGACGGCACAATTCGTTTCTGTGGAACGCCAGACGAATTCCGGGCTTGCCAAGACCCGGTGGTCCAGGCGTTCGTGGACCGCGCGGCCGCGGAGGCCGCGCTCGACATGGTTTCGGAGTCTTATGACTGACGCCCCTCAAGATTTGGGACGGCGGCCGCCGTCCGACAAAGAGCTCTCCGACCACGTACCTCTGGTTACGCACGGTCGCGAGGTCCGGCTGGGCATCTTCGTGATTTTCGGCCTGCTCTCGTTCGTAGTGGTGCTGTACATGCTGACGTCTCCCGCGATGTTCCGGGGTCGCCACATACTGTACACAGTGGTTGATGATGCCGGTGGGGTTCGGCCCGGCGACCCTATCCAGATGCGTGGCGTCAACATTGGCCAAATCGATGCCTTCGAGATGGGCGCCGATGGTCTCGTGACGATCGCGCTCGAGATCGAGAGGGGATGGGCGGTTCCACAGGGCTCGAGCACGCGCCTCGGCGCGGCGGGCATGTTCGGTGGCCGGACGGTCGAAGTGGTTCCCACCTTGCAGACGACGTTCCACGTGGAGGGCGATACCATTCCCGGAGTGGGTGGAAGAGCAGGGGGCATGCTAGGGTCGATGGACGACTTGAGCGGTCAGGCCGCTACGGTCCTGACTCGGATGGAGTCGTTTCTCAGCGACGAGACCCTCGGGTCGGTGCAGGGTAGTGCGAGCGAGTTCGAGAGCCTGCTGACCGATCTGTCCGGTATCGTCAGCGAACAGCGCGGCGCCTTGAGTACGCTCATCGAGGTGTTGCAGGTGTCCGCCGAGGGCATCGAGGGGGTTGCCGTGGCCGGTCCCAGCGTAGCTAGTGCGATTGCCCGCGCCGACTCCGTCATGTTGACCCTCAACGAGACCAGCGCCACGCTCGACGGCACGATCACGACGCTCCGGTCCGTGCTCGACAAGATCGACGGTGGTCAGGGAACGCTGGGCATGTTGGTGAACGACGACGCCCTGTACGTGAGCCTCACCAACGCGAGCGAACAGGTCTTGAGCCTCCTTCAGGACTTCCGGGACAACCCGAAGAAGTACATCAATATTTCGCTCTTCTAGCGGGCGGGGCTCGGGGCAAGATCCCTTGAGAGGCGGGGCCTTCGGTACCCTCTGTCCTCCCGCTCTGCGTCGTCGCTAGTTTAGTTTGCCTGCTCTATTTCCCTCCGCGTTCACCCCACTCCTCTACATCCGGTGCCAAATCATCTCATCACGCCTCACGGTGGTGTGCTGAGCGATCTGATCGCGTCCGACGCCCGCGCCCAAGAGCTGAGAAAGGCCTCGCGGGATTGGCCGTCATGGGAGCGCACCGAGCGCCAGATCTGCGACCTCGAGCTCCTGCTGAACGGGGCCTTCTCGCCTCTTGAGGGATTCGTGGACCGCGAGGGCTACGAAGGGGTCCTCGAGCAAATGCGCCTCGCGGACGGCACGCTTTGGCCCATTCCGATTACGCTCGACGTGACGGAGGAGTTGGCGGACACGCTCCAAAAAGGGGACACGCTCGCGCTGCGGGATCCCGAAGGAATAATGCTCGCGGCCGTCCACGTTGAGGACATCTGGAGTCCGGGCCTACGCCGCGAGGCAGAGGGGATCTTCGGAGGCCGCGACCGGGGCAGCCATCGACGAGCATCCGGGCACCGCCTACCTGCTCGAACGGTGCCACCCGGTCTATGTGTGCGGGCGCGTGGAGGGCCTCCAGCTTCCGGTCCATTACGACTTCGCGATGGTGTGCCTGACGCCCGCCGAGATATGGGCGCGCTTCACCAAGCTTGGCTGGCAGAAAGTCGTGGCGTTCCAGACGCGCAACCCCATGCACCGGGCACACCAGGAGCTGACGCTCCGCACCGCCAAAGAGGTCGAAGCGAGCCTGCTGATCCACCCTGTGGTGGGTGACGAAGCCCGGCGACGTGGACCACTACACCCGTGTGCGCTGCTATCAGGCGCTCCTGCTGACGTACCCGAAAAACACGGCCATGCTCACGCTCCTTCCTCTGGCGATGTATATGGCGGGGCCGAGGGAGGCCGTGTGGCACGGGATCATCAGGAAAAACCACGGGTGCACGCACCTGATTGTCGGCCGTGACCACGCGGGTCCTGGAAACGACTCGAAGGGCACGCCGTTCTACGGTACCTACGACGCCCAGGAGTTGCTCCAGAAGCACCAGGAGGAGCTCTCGGCATCGCTATTGGTGCCGTTCGCTCATGGTGTACGCGCTGGAGCACGACACGTACTACCCGGTGGATGAGGTGCCCGAGGGCGTGGAGACAATCAACACCTCCGGCACGGAGCAACGTCGCCGGGTCCAACTCGGCATCGAGCTGCCCACCTGGTTCACCTTCCCGGACGTGGAAGCGGAGCTGCGCAAGTCCTCCCCATAGCGGCACAAACAGGGCTTCACCGTCCTCTTTACCGGGCTCTCAGGTTCAGGCAAGAGCACGATCGCCAACGTGTTGCTGGCGAATCTGCTGGAAATGGGCGGCCGGCCGGTTACGCTCCTGGATGATGACCTGGTGCGCAAGAACCTCTCGCGCGAGTTGGGCTTCTCCAAGGAACACCGGGACATCGACATCCACCGCGTCGGCTTCGTGGCGGGCGAGATCACCAAGAACGGTGGCATCGCTGTTTGTGCACCGATCGCGCCCTACGAGGCGGTGAGGCAGGAAGTGCGTGCGACGGTCCAGTCACGCGGTGGCTTCATTCTGGTCCACGTCGCTACGCCGCTCGACGTGTGCGAGCAACGGGACCGCAAAGGCCTCTACGCAAAGGCACGGGCTGGTATCATCAAGGAATTCACGGGCATATCCGATCCCTACGAAGAGCCCGTGGACGCCGAAGTCGTTATTGACACGACGGAGGTCAGCCCAGAGGAGGCGGCGCACGGTATCGTTCTGCACCTGGAGAAGGAAGGCTACATCGGAGGTAGGGGCTGAGACCTAGGAGGAGACCGTCCCCCAGCTATCACTCCTTCCTTCTAGCCAGACCGGCCACCGAGTGGATTCTGGTGAGCGTTCCAAGCGGCCCCGCTGTCCGCCGACTCTACCAGCCCGGGGCGAGATTGAAGCCCCAGTGCCATCCCTTTTCGGACCTCTGCCAAGGATACGCGTAGTACGCCTCTAAAATCATGACCCCGAGGATGTTGAACCGGGCGGATACACCGGTCGAGAAGACCGGGACACGCTCGCTCGAAGAGCGACGCAACTCGAGCGTTGGCGGGTTGTCAGGGTCCCAGGCCAAGCCAGCGTCAGCGAAGAGCACGAGCTCGGTCGGCAGCATCGGGAAGTTGAGGATTCCGAACTGCTCGACCCCGATGAATGGAACTCGGAGCTCGAGACTACCGACGGCGAGCCGCTGTCCGAACAAACGATCGAACGACGGGCAAGTGCTACCCGCCGGTGAAGCCTGGGTCGCCGTACCGCACTCGGACGCATCGAAACTCTCGAACGAGTAGCCACGGATGAACGTCTCGTAACCGAGGAACAGAGGCTGAATCCGGAGATTCTGTTGGCTAAACTGCCCAAGCGTCCCTACCGACGTGGAGTTTTCTTCGAGCGAGAGACCGTACCGACCGAAGTGTAGCGCGCGAACGCCGACCGTGAGATTCCTCGTCGGGGAGAAGTACCGGCGCCAGTCCCCGACGACAGTCGTGAACCCCAGGGTGCCTTGCGTCTGCTCCACTGAGAAGCGATATCGGCCACCGCGGATCGGGGATACGAACCCGAAAAACGTGTTGTCACCCACGAGCGCTGCGGATACCGTCGCCATATTGATCGCTTCCGGGGAGCACAACTCATCACCGGGGGACTGGCATAGCTGGTCCTGACCCTCACGGGTAAAGTCTAAAGTTCGCCCAAACCCGTCCGTGTAGAACTTGTCCACTTCGATGTCGTAGCCGATCCGTCTCAAACCCGCCCCCATTTCGAAGCGCTGCGTCGACGAAAACGGGTAGGAGATCTGGCCGGACACCGACGACTGGATGATCCGGTAGCGGACTATCCCCGTGTAGGCGCCTCGTTGGTCCTGTCCGAAGTCGTAAAAGCCGTACAACAAGGGAATATGGCCGGCACCCACGCCCCAGTTCCACCGGTCCGACAGGTCGGTATAGAACGCTTGTCCGCCGATGTCTTTGAAAGTGCCCTGGGCCTGGACCGAGACACCGAGCAGGTGGTTGCCCAGCATGTCGCTGAAAAACGCCGAAGCCCCACCCCCGATGTAGTTGCCGAACTGGTCGGTACCGACGCCGACGGAGGGCTGTCCCACGAAGTCCAATGACATCTCGGACTTGTACTCATCGGTATCCGCGTCCGTCCACGTGTTGGAGGGCAGCAGGCCCGTCTTCGCGTCCGCGAGATAGGTCGCGATCCGGCTGAACCGGTCAGGATTGGCCGGCGGGAGCTTGCGGCCCTGCTGATCCTCGGCGTTGTCGACCATCTCGACCGACGGGGCCTCGTCGTTGATCTGCTTCGTGTAGATGTGGAATTCGAGCTCGTCGAAGACCGTGTATGCGATCGTTCCGTCCTGGGCAACCGTCATTGCGGGTGACAGATAGGTGTGCCCGCTCACTCCGGTTGCGAGGTCGGTGATCCTGCGGACGTTTCCGTTCTGGAAGTTGAGCTCGTACACGTCGGTGACCCCGTCCTGGTCGGACAGGAAGTACAGCTTGTCGTTGTCCGCGCCGTACTGGGGGTTGATGTGCTTGACGTTGCCGAAGACGGGGATGACGGTAACCTGGTTGGTCGCGACGTCGATCGTGGCCAGCTGGAATGCGCTGTACGAGAGGCGCTCGAAGTTGGTCTCCGCGCCGCGGTCACTCGTGAACGCGATCGTCCTACCATCTGGCGCCCACGAGGGCTGTAGGTCGGCGTACTTGTCGTTCGTCATCCTGGTAGTCTCGTCGGAGTCCAGGTTGTACATGTAGAGGTCGGTGATGCCTCCCACCGAACCGGAGAAGGCCAGATACTGGCCGTCCGGAGACCAGGCGGGATTGCTCACGGCACCGATCCCGTCGAAGGCGATCCTCCGCTGCACCAGTCCGTTGTCCGCACCGACGATGACGATCTTCTGGTCTCCGCCCGCGGTTACCACGTACGCGAACCGCTCGGAGTCCGGCGACCACGTACCGGAAGAGTCGATGTAGCGCAGAGCCTCGATGTGGGGATCGGAGTTGGCGCTGGAGAGCTTTCGAATGATCCGCCCGGTCGCCACCTCCGCCATGAACAGATCCACGGAGAAGAGGTCCTTTTCGGACAGGAAGGCCACGTAGCGGCCGTCCGGGCTGATCGCCGGGGAGATGTTGGTGCTCCCAGAACCGGTGCTCGGTGCGAGAATCAGCGTGCCTTGATCCCGCGGCGCGCTTCGCCCCTCCATGATCGGCAGGTACTCTTCGGCGGTCTTGTCCCTCCAGCGCACCGACAGAGTGTCCGTTGAGAGTCCCAATACCTGGTTGATCGCGCCCTCGAACCCGAGGCGCAGCGAACGGCGATAGACCTGTATGACCGCGTCGTCGCCGTACGTTCCACCGATGTAGGCCCACAGAGCCTGGCCGAACCGGTACGGGAAGAATTTTCGCTCCTTGGTCATCTGCCTGATCGTCGGCAGTTCATCCCGCCGGATGGCGTCGCGAATCCACATTGCGGTGAGCGGGTCGTCACGGCCGACCGAGAGGTATTCGGCCATGCCCTCGATGAGCCAGAGTGGCAGAGCGACGAGACCTTGAAGGCCGCCGCCGCGTCTCGACTGGGCTATGTTGTACTGGAACGCGTGCACGAGCTCATGGCCGAGCACGTGGTCCGTATCCCAATACGAGCCCGCCAGCGGCATGATCACCCGGTTCTTTAGCGATTCGGTCACACCACCGACGCCTTCGCTGATGGACCCGGACAGCGTATTCGTCTGCTCGAAGTCCGGGTGGTCCGCGTACAGAATGACGGGCTTGGTTTGCTCGAACTCGTGCTGGAATGTACGCGCGAAGCGCTCGTACCAGCGCTCGCCCATGCGTGCCGCGTCGTGAACGGCCTCAGTCTCTTCCGGATAGAAGTGGAAGTCGAAATGATCGGTTCGAAGGATCTCGAAATCAAAATCGTCGAATTGGACCTTATTGCGTCCGAAGTACTGCGCTGATCCGGGCTGCGGAATCGACGCGAGCGCCGCCGCGGCCAGCGCCGTGCCCAGCATTGTCCGGCGCCAGATCGACGCTAGCTTCGAGGATTGCATTTTCATCACCGCCTGAATTGAATTGCCACCACCCGACCCATCCATTACGAGGCGCGCCGTCCGCGAAACCACACATACCGAGTTTCGCCTCAGGGGTTTCGTTACGGTACCGCTGCCGGTGATTGGTAACCCCTTGGTCCGACGACTAGGTTTCCGGTATTGACCGTCGGGGGTAACCATACTGAGATTCTTACGACTTCAGGATCGGGGTGCAAGCAAGATCCCTGTCCCCGACATATCGCTGGTGATGGCGTGGACCGACACATCCCTCGAACCCCTCCGGTATGCGTGACACGATTGCCCATGGAGGACCGATGAATATCAGTCCGATGACCGCGATGGCGCTGGCCGCCTTGACTGTGGCGTGCGCACAGGCGGACGCTCCCGAGCCGCCCCGGCCGGGCTTGCCGGCACCCAGCTACGAGGCGGCGAATATGCAAGGCGAGACGGTCTCGCTCGAGTCGCTCAGGGGCAACGTCGTGCTCTTGAACATGTGGGCTACCTGGTGTGGCCCTTGCCGCCAAGAGACGCCTTTCCTCCAGGAGCTCTTCGAGCGGCACGAGGGGGAAGGGTTCCGGATCGTCGGCGCCTCCATGGATGCCGGCAACGCCGCAGACCAGGTCGAGATGTTCACGGAGGAGTACGGTGTTACCTACACGGTCCTCCTCGATCCGCAGATGCGTGGCATGGATAGCTATCAGGTGTTGGGGCTTCCCGCGACGTTTCTGATCGACCGGGAGGGTGTCCTGCGCTGGATGCGGTACGGGCCGCTGGGCGAGACGGACTCGGAGTTCCGAGAGGCTCTGGAGAACGCGCTACGTTGAAGGGGCACTGTGCGTGGATCGGCCTGAGCCCAGAGCGTCTCGAGGACTTCCTCGCTTCTGCGGCCGGCCGGCGCGTACTCGTTTGGTCGTCGACCTGATGCTCGACCGGTGCATCTCCGTGTGACACGCACACGTCGCGCTCCACGGCCCCGAATAGAGCCATGCACCTACACAACACGGAGCACCCAAGATGAGCGAGCTCAAACGCGTCCACACCGACCATGCCCCGGCCGGGATCGGTCCGTACTCACAGGCGGTCGTTAGCGACGGATGGGTTTTCTGTTCGGGTCAGATTGCGCTGGACGCGGGGTCCGGTGAACTCAGCAGCGGTGACGTAGCCACCCAGACCGACCTGTGCCTCAAGAATCTCGCGCACGTGCTCGAAGCCGCAGGCTCGTCGCTCCAGAGCGTGGTGAAGACTACGGTGTTCCTCTCCGACATGAACACGTTCGCGGAGATGAACGAGGTCTACGCGCGGCGCTTCGGTGACCATCGGCCGGCCCGCGCCACGGTGCAGGCGGCGGCGCTCCCCAGCTTCTGTGACGTCGAGATCGAGTGCATCGCGCGGGTGGAAAACTAGGCGCTAGGTCGGTCGGGCGTGGCGCGATGGGTGGAGGGCTGTGGAAGGCCGCTACTCCCCGTACGGTACCCATATGTTCTTGACTTGGGTGGCCTCGCGGAGGAACTCCTCCCCCTGACCTTGCCGGCGATCGAACCAGTCCCGTGCTCGTCCGTAGCTGACCCCAGTGCGCTTCATGTTGCCGGTCGATGCGCGCTCCACGCCGCGCGCGTCCTCGGCGCTCCCGAAGTGCCATATCCCGTCCACGTCGTCGTGGCGCTCGAGCGCCGGTACGACCTCGGACCTCAAACCCGTCACGATGTTCACCACACCGCCGGGCACGTCCGAAGTGTCCACGATCTGATAGAGGTCGGTTGCGAGTAGTGGCCCGACCTCCGACGGAACCACTACCACAGCGTTTCCAACAGCAATTAGCGGCGCGACACACTAAACGAAACCGAGCAGGGGATGCGCCTGCGGACATACCGCACCCATGACTCCGATCGGTTCTTTCATCGCGAGCGTGACGTTGCGGAAGGGAGTGTGGTGGACGCGGACCTCCCACTTGTCCGCCCACGTAGCGTAAGTGAAGAGCCTTTCCATCGTGGCTTCGAATTCCCCGCACGCACACTCGGCGTCTCGGGGGAGCGCCGCCAACCGTCCCGTCAGTTCATCCCGGCGCGCCTCGAGGTTCTCGGCGAAGTAGTAGAGAACCTGCGCTCGATTGTGGGCGGACCGAGCGGCCCATCCCGCCTGCGCCTTACGGGCTGCCTCCACCGCGTTCCGAACGTCTTTGCAGTTACCTCGGCCGACCTCGCCAAGGGGGGAGCCGTCAGCGGCGTACACACGCCAGCTGTACTTCCCGTCTGGTCGGGGCGGCTCGCCACCGATGTACAACTTTGCAGTGCGGTCGACGGCCGGCGTGTCGTCCGTCGGCGCCTGCGCGACTCCTTCGTGCGGGACGGGTTCCTGTTCGAGTGGAGCTCTGTGCTCCCACGCGGGCCGCACGTAATCCAGGAGCCCTTCCTTACCGCCCTCTCGGCCGTAGCCGCTCTCGCGGTAGCCACCGAAGCCGGAGGCCGCATCGAAGACGTTGGTGCAGTTCACCCACACCGTTCCGGCCTTGATCTTCGGCGCGACGTCGAGCGCGAGGTTGATGTTCTCGGACCAGATCGACGCGGCGAGCTCGTAGCGGCTGTCGTTTGCGAGCACGACGGCTTCCGAGGGGGTCCGGAACGTCATCATCACCACGACGGGGCCGAATACCTCGATCTGTGCCAGTGTGCCGGAGGGCGCCACGTTAGTGCACAGCGTCGGGGGATAGAACTAGCCGTCACGGGGAGCACTCCACGAGGGCTACCACACTTCTGCACCCTCAGAGCGACCCTGCTCGCCGAGGCTCTTGATGCTCTCGAGCTGGACGGGGCCACGATCCCGCCCATGTCGACGGCTTTGTCGAGTGGGTCGCCCATGCCCAGGGTCTCCATGCGTGCGCGCAGCTTACGCTCCAGCGCTTCGGCCACACCCTCCTGGACGAGGATGCGTGAACCAGCACAGCATACCTGGCCCTGATTGAACCAAATCGCGTCGACGACGCCTTCCACTACCGAGTCGAGATCGGCGTCTTCGAAGACCACGAACGGGTACTTGCCACCCAGCTCCAGCGATAGCCGCTTCCCGCTTCCAGCGGTGGCGTCCCGGATGACGCGCCCCACGTCGGTCGAACCGGTGAAGGCGATCTTGTCTACGTCGGGGTGGTCGACCAGGGCGCCGCCGGTCTCCCCGTTGCCGGTGACGATGTTCACGACGCCGGCAGGTAGCCTCACTTCCTGGCACAACTCGGCAAAGAGCAGTGCGGTGAGCGGCGTGAACTCCGCCGGCTTGAGCACCGGAGTGTTACTCGTCGCGAGCGCGGGCTCGATCTTCCAGGCGAGCATCATCAGCGGGAAGTTCCACGGGATGATCTGACCGACGACGCCCAGGGGCTCGTAGTCGGGGAGTTCATCCTCCATCAATTGCGCCCACCCGGCGTGGTGGTAGAAGTGCTGTGCGACCAGCGGAATATAGAGGTCGCGGGACTCCCGGATCGGCTTGCCATTGTCCATGCTCTCGAGCACGGGCAGCAGCTGCCGCGACGTGCTCGACAGTACCCTGGCTGACCTTGGCGATCGGTTCAGCCCTCGCCGGATTCGAGGTCTTGAATGACACGCCCATCGAAGGGTCGGTCCAGCTGCCCCCGATGAAGTGCCCGAAGGCACGCTCGTGCTTATCGAGCCACTCGTTGACGAACTGGGTACTCTCCGGAGCGGGACCGTATTCGACCGTCTCCATTCAAGGCGTGAGGGTGAGCAGCGACGAGTGCGAGATCATGTATCTGCAGCCGACGGTCAACTACCAGATCACGCCCTCGCTTCTTATCGAGGCTGCCGCCCGTGTGCCGCTGCGTGGCCAGCATTTCCCTGCCGGGCACCAGTTCATGATCGCGCTCTTTCACCGGCCACCGACCGGGGACTAAGGAGGACGCGTAAGTCACCGACCAGCCCCCTTGGCCGCGACAGGGCTATCCCCTAACGTCCGACCCCGTCGCTAGAGAGTCACGCACCTGGCGACCACCTCAAGAGGGGGCGGAGGGAGACTGGTGTCTCCGGCGGTCTTCAAAACCGTGCGGCCCGGCTAGAACCCGGGTAGGTGGGTTCGATTCCCACACGTTCCCGCCAGGGGTGCGGGGGGCGGGCGCGTAGCTGATGGGTCGAGGACTTGCGGCCCACTCGGGTCTCCCCCCCGCGGCTTCAATATCGACCCAGGTTGATGCGAAATCCGAGTTCGACGCGGCCGTCCCCCGCCGGGGCCGCCTGAAACTCGATGGGTGCGGGTAAGTCTTGGAGGTGGGCGGAGACGTATGCGTCCGCGCCGCTCAGCATGAGCAAGAAAATGCCGAGCGCGGCCCAGTCTTCCTGCTGTTGGCGGCGGGAGTCCTCCAGGTCGCGCATGTCCTCCAGCGTCGAGTCATCGTCGAGCGCGGACTCTACCTCATCGAAGTCGACAATGCCTTGGGCCGCGAGATCGTCCCGGAGGACGTTCTCCCTGAATTCGGCTCTAGCAGCGACCTCGTTGAGGCGTTTCCGGGTCCGAAGAAGCCCGTACACGGTGGTTGCCTCGAGTGCGAAGTAGAAGCCGGCGCGGGTGTAGGTACCGATCGAGGCGTGCCCCCAGCCCGGCACTAATACGGCCCGGAGGAAGGCGGTACTGGGTGCCACCGGTATGAAGAGGGAGGTCGAGTCCGGATCGGCAGGTTTGGTGACTTCCTGGCCGGCCAGGACCGCTGGTGCGAGCATGAACGAGAGTGCGCACAGAAGAACGGCCGGGACCCGCCGGACTAGAGTAGATGTGCACGCCGTCACAGGATTGTGTTCTCCCACTGTACGAGTCTCGGATCCTCGCCGTTGCGTAGGATCACGTAGCTGCGGTGGTAGACCCAGTCTCCGGAGTTCATGTACCATCGGTTCTCGCCGAAGCGTTCGCATGTCGGCACGTGCGTATGCCCGAGCAAGACGAGATCCAACTCCGGGCGTCTGCTCATCTCGTTGAGGGCCCACTCCTTTAGTGCTTCGGCCTTCTCGAGTTCCAGGGGTCCCGACGGGCTCCATCGATCCTCCGTCTTCGAGATCCCCGCGCCGATGCGGTCGCCCAGGCGCCGGGGCAGGATGCCGAAGGCGAAACGAGTGAGTCGACCCCGAAGGATAAGCCGGAGCGCGCGGTACGAGAGATCACCCCTTCCGAGCCCGTCTCCATGCGCGAGAAACGTGCAGAACCCCGCCATGGTCGTGGTGATGGGGCCTTGCAGGAACTCCACGCCCACGTCGTCACGGAGGTACGTGCCGCCCCACCAATCGTGGTTCCCGCCCATCAGTGTCACGCGCACTCCAGAATCGACGATTCGCCGCAGTTGTGTCAAAGTGGATTCGTAGCCGCGGCTGGTCCCCCAACGGTACTCGAACCAGAAGTCGAAGGTGTCGCCGTTCAGCACGATCCACGACGCGACTTCGGCCGCCTGATCGAGCCAAGCGGTGAAGGCGTCTTCCTGCTCGCCAGAGATGGTGCCGAGATGCACGTCGGAAGCGATGAGGACGGTCTCGGCGGAGTCGTTGTCAGCCATCTGCGAAACTACTCTCGAATAGGCCGAGGCTGGAAGGGGTAGAGCAGGCATCTGAGCCCAACTACGACTACCTTTGCTTTATGCCGCTTTCCCAGACGTACTACAGAACCCTGCGTGTGCTCTTGACCGTCACGCTGGTACCGCTAGTGGTATCGTCGTGCGCGGCGCGGCAGGTCGTGATCGTCGCACCCGCTGTCAACGCGCAGCAGACCGCGCTGAGGCTCGAAGATCACACGAGAGTGGTAGACCCCATTCGCATCGTCTTCGACTGGGAGCTCAACGAGGCCGGTATCAGGGTGAACGGGCGGGGGGTGGCTCGCATCGAGCCGCCCTACAAGGCACGCGTCGACCTCTTCCTCGGCAACGGGGAGCTGGTCCTCAAGGCAGCGCTGTTGGGTAGCACCCTGATCTTGCCACCGGGGTCACCACGCCAGATCCTTCCGCCGCCCGACCTCTTCTGGGGTACGCTGGGTGTCTTCCGACCCGACTACGGGGCGGAGCTGCTCGGTGGAGACGAGCTCGGGGAGGATGCGCTCCGGTTGCGCTACCGCTATGAGGACGGCAAAGAGCTGCACTACCGCATCGAAGGCGGTTCGGTCAGAAGGCTCGAGTTGCTCGACAGCGATCACGTCGTTCAGTGGGTAGAGGTCGAACTGAACGCCGACAGCGAATACCCTGTCCAGGCGACGTACCGTAACCTGGTGGCGTTCCGCGAGCTCAAGATCACGCGTGACCGGCTCGACCGTGTGGAGTC